>JGI24187J35170_1000105_pt1 | contig 37642 bp, 32 predicted proteins | sample YNPBryBLVA2012_FD_35170 | JGI IMG/M metagenome (IMG submission 35170)
AAGGGCGGCTGTAAACACGCCCAATGTTGGGGATGTGGTCAACCATGTTTGCTGCGTCTCACAATAAAGCCTTCGACTTCAGTCGAGGGTTGTTTACGGCGCAACCTGACGCAGATGACGGGCGAAGGGTTCGGCGGGTTTGAAGCCCACCAGACGAAAGTGGGTCAGTTCCCGACCCGCGCGATCGAAAAACAGGATCGCCGGAGGTCCAGGCAGACCGAAACGACCCTGGATCAGGGCGCGATCCTCGGCATCGTTGGCCGTGACGTCGGCCTGGAGCCGAACGAAGCGCCTCAGCTCGGCCATCACGGACGGATCGCTGAAGGTGTAACGCTCCATCTCTTGGCAGGAAACACACCAGTCGGCATAGAAGTCAAGCAGCACCGGTTGGCCGTCCGACCGCGCCTGAGCGAGCTCGCGCTCCAGGTCGGCCACGGATTTGATGCGTTTGAACCCGAGCTGCTCGACCCCGCCCCCAGGGATCAGCCCCCGCAGCGGCTGGAGCGTGTCGCGCCCGCCGGCCGCGGCGCCGATCAGCATGAGTGCGCCATAGATCAGCAGCACCAGACCTAGCCCCTTCCATAGCTTGAACCAGGCGTTCGCGCCTGGCTGGAGCTGGTTGAGTGCGCCCATATAGACTGCCGAGCAGATCAGCAGCAGCGCCCAGAGCACCATCGCGAGCGCCGGCGGCAGGAGGCGTTCGAGCATCAGGATCGCCACACCCAGCAGCGCCACACCGAACACGGCCTTGACGGTATTCATCCAGGCCCCAGCGCGTGGTAGATAGCGACCGACCGAGGTGCCGATGAGGATCAGGGGCACACCCATGCCGAGACTGAGTGCAAACAACGCCAACCCGCCGAGCAGTGCATCCCCGGTGTGGCCGATGTAGATCAGCGCCCCGAACAGCGGCGGTGCCACGCAAGGCCCCACGATCAGGGCCGAGAGCAGACCCATGATGGCCACACCGATCAGGGTCCCGCCCTGCTGACGGTTGCTCAGCTCGGCAAGCTTGGATTGCAGGCTGGAAGGCAATTGCAGCTCGTAGAAACCGAACATCGACAGCGCCAGTCCCACGAACACCAGGGCAAAGGCGGTCAGGATCCAGGGATTCTGAAAGGCGGCCTGGAGATTGGCCCCCAATAGTCCGGCGAGCACGCCGACGAGGGTATAGGTCAGGGCCATCGCCAGCACATAGACCAGCGACAGCACGAACGCCTTGCGCGTGGTCAGCCCCGCGCCCTGGCCGGCGATGATGCCCGAGAGGATCGGGATCATCGGAAAGACGCAGGGCGTGAAGGCCAAGAGCAACCCGAAACCGAAGAAGACGGCGATGATCACCCACAGCCCCTCGCCGGCGAGCACGGCGGCGATTCGGTCCTGTTCGGAGACCGGCGGGCCGCTCCCGCCTGGGTCATTGACCGGCGCGGCCTGCACGATTGCCGCATCCTCCGCAACCGACTGGCTCGTCGTCATCGTCGCGGCATCGGCCAGCGTGGCCGGCGCTTCGGGCAGATTGAGCGTGATACGCCGGCTCTGCGGCGGATAGCAGATCCCGATCTCGGCACAACCCTGATATTTGACGATCAGGGTTGCTGTGATCGGCGCAGTCGTTACGCGCTGGAGCTGCACGGTCAGATCCAGTCGGCCCTGATGGATCTCGACATCGCCGATGGAGCCGTCGGGCAATACCGAATCATGCTTGAGCGTGCCCGCCGGACGTTCGATGGTACCGAGCGCGACATCCGGCGAATCGACGAGCGCGATCTCGATCAGATCGGCATAGAGATAGGTTCCGGGCGCGATGTCCCAGGTGAGCCGAACGCGATCGGGCGCCTCGACCTCGGCCTGCACGCGAAAGGCCTGCTCGACCTCGGGGATGTCCTCCGTGCCAGACAGACCGCGAGCCGGCGGCACTGAGGTCAGCAGATCGGCCAGACGACGCGGTTTGTCCCCGGTCGTCGCCGGGGCAGCGACGGGGAGTCTGGCTGCCGGCTCGGGCAACGCCAGCGTCAGTGTCTCACGATGCGGCGGGTAGCAGAATCCGGCGTCGGCGCACCCCTGAGAGCCGACCCGCAGTGTCAGACGATTGCCGGAGTCCGGTTCACGCACGATGGGCAACTCGACCGCGAGCCGCCCATGATAGGTCTCGACCTCGCCGAAGAACTCGTCCTGTTTGATCTCGGCCTCGGGCAGGACCGCCGTGCCGAGCCTGATGCCAGGCGTCTCGGAGTCGAACCTGAGCTTGCTCTTGTAGAGATAGTAACCGTCCGCCGTATCCCAGACGACGCGCACCGCTTCCGGCCCGATCACCTCGGCGCTGACCGGAAACGCCTGCTCCTGGCTCAGGAAGTCATCGGCCAGGGCTTGAGTACCGTCCAAGGCCGCCACCAGCCACAGCCACGCCCCGGCCAAAAACCACGGTCGCTTCACGAGTCCTGCTCCACGGCGTTCACGCATTCGCTCACCCAATTCAGATAGTCGCTCGACCCCGAGACGATGGGGAGGGCGATGATCTCCGGTACCTCGTAGGGATGCAACAGGCGCAGCCGGTCAGTGAGCGGCTCGACACGCGCCTCGACGGTCTTGATCAGCAGCAGCACCTCCGAGTCACGCTGGATACATCCCTCCCAACGATAGATCGAGATCAGGCCAGGCAGCAGATTGACACAGGCAGCCAACCGCTCCTCGACCAGGGTCTCGGCCAGACCCAGGGCCGTGTCTCGGTCGGGACAGGTACAGAGGATCAAACGATGCGGCAACGACATAGACGGTAAACTCGATCTTGCTTGGACTGGATCTCGCCGACAGGTTAAGGTTTCGGCCAACCGTCGGAGTCGACGAACGACCGACTCTGACCGCGCCGACCGCGATAGATTCCATCTTCTGAAAGCCCAGTCATCCAACGGAGCCCCCATGGTGCCACTGCTGTTATTGCTCTTCATCGGCTTGCCGCTGACCGAGCTCTATGTCCTGATTCAGGTTGGCGCCAAGATCGGCGCCCTCTCGACCATCCTGCTCTCGATCCTGACCGCTGTCATCGGCGTCTGGCTGGTTCGCCATCAGGGCTTCGGTATCCTCATCCGGATGCGCGACCTGCTCGAGCGTGGCGCGGTGCCCGCCATCGAGCTACTGGATGGGGCGCTGGTCCTCGTCGCCGGACTCTGCCTGATCCTGCCCGGTTTCTTGACCGACAGTCTAGGCTTCCTGCTCCTGATCCCACCGCTACGCCACCGGCTGATCGAGCACTACATCCAGCTCCAGTCCATGCACCTGCAAGCGTCCGGTAAGGTCTGGACCGAGACCCGGGTGATCGAGGGCGAGTTCCGCCGCGACGACTGACACACCACACCCAACGTCCGAATCTATGCACCTGTCCTGGACGCACCAGATTGCCAAGGCACTCGTCAGTGGACGACCGACCCCAGCCCTGGAGCTCCATCTCGATGAGCTGCTCATCTGGCTGAGCAATCCGGACAATCCGCGCGTCGCCGAGCTGGAACGCGCCATCGAGCGGCGGCTGACGCGCGATCAGGCCAGCGCCAGCGCCTACCGCCTGCTCGACCAGCAGTTCTTCGCCGATGAGAACCCGCCCACACCCGCGAGTCTGGGGTTTGCGCCCGGTACCACCCTCACACAGGCCAAGCAGCGTTATCGTCGGCTGATGCAGGTCTATCACCCAGACCGACACCCTAAACGCGCTGCCTGGGCGACCCGTCGCACCGAGCAGATCAACCGTGCCTTCACCGCCTTCCAGCGTGGCGAGAGCGGCGCGGTGCGCCCCGGCAACCGGAAGGGACAGACGCGCCGAACGGCGGCCAGGCCATCCTACAGACGTCTACCGCCGACCTGGCTGCCGCCGGCGTTGAGAGACCGGATTGCGCCGGCCTGGATCTGGATCCATGATCGCTGGATCGGGCGTACGCCGATCCAACGGCGACTGTCGATCGCGGCGGCCATGGCCTGCGTTCTGATACTCACAGTCGCACTCTGGCCCGAGAAGCCACCCAGGCCGGTCCCCAGGATCGTCCATCATCCATCCGGGATCGAGCCGCCCACAAGGCTTGCAGATAGACCGACACCTAGGCCCAAACCCCAGCCGCCAGCGATCGCCACGACCGCGCCGACGCCCGAGGCGAAGGCGGCGCCGCAGCCGAGCATCATCCCGACGATGCGCGCGCCGGCTGATTCGCCCAGCGGGGCGCCCCAGCAAGACACCGCCCCACCCAACCTGGAGTTGGGCGGCACACCCGAGTCGGTAGACGGTAAGAGACAGATTCAGATCGCCCCGGCACCTCAGCCGGAGCCGCAAACGGTCGCCACCACGCCAGGGAATCTCGGGGCGTTGCCCCCACCTGCCACGACGCCCCCAGCCGAGACCTCCGCCGCGAGGCGTCCTGACCGCATGACCCCGCTCGCCCCCTGGGCCGACATCCCCCCAGCGGCCCCGCCCGCGCCGCCCACGCCCCCGACCCCGCCTCTGGCCCAGGGTCCGGTTTCCGCCGTCAGGTCCGGTGACACGGCACTTGCCGACGACTGCCGGAACGCCCCCGAGATCCTGACCCGATTCCAGCACGCCTATCAGGCCGGCGCGCTCGACCCGCTGATGGCGCTTTATAGTCCGCTGGCCAAGGAGAACGAGCTGGCAACCTGGTTCGCCATCCGTCAGACCTATGCCGAGTGGTTCCGCATCACCGCGTCCCGGCGCATCGATTTTGAGCAGATCCAGGTCCAGCCCATTGCCGACAGCCAGCGCTGTGCCCTCATGGCCGTGTTTCAGGTCAGCTATCTCGACCAAGAGTCGCGCTCGGTGACCCTGGCGGGGATCATCGAGCTGCTACTCGAACGCAAGGACTCAAACTGGCTCATCCTCAGGGCACGCTATTGAGCGCGAGGCGTCGGTCTGCCTTCAAGCATACTCATCGATCCCCAGGAAGGATTGCAGCCCTTCGCGTCGCTCCAACCGCTGGGCCGCCGCATAGGCCGCCAAGGCGCGTCGCACCTGGCCATCGCCGATCATCACCCTGACCGGCGCACTGTAGGGGCGTTGACGCAAAGAAGACATCTCGGCGGGTTCGACCCGGGTCACCGGGCGTGCGATCAGTGCATCGGCTTGGGTTCGGGCGACCTCTGGGTGGGCGATCGGGAGCGTCCGTTCCCAAGGTGACTCGGAAACGATGGCATGGGACAGCGAAACCGATGAACCGAGGATCCGCATCTGAAACAGATTTGACATCCTCCCTAGCCTGAAGGCCAGGGATCCCGAAGGCGCTTGACCCAGGCATCAACGCTGGATGATGCGTTGCGGCGGGCCCCTGGGCCGAGCGCCGAATGGCGACTCGTCCCAGGTGTGACTTCCGGCGTGCCCGCCCGCGGCCGCCTTGGGTCTCGGCGGCAGAAACATTATAGGGCGGCTGCGCCGTCCGCGCGCAGACAGGCGCAGATTCCGCCCTAAACCGCGATCGGGGCGCGGATCGCTGGATGCGGGTCATAACCCTGGATCTCGATGTCTTCAAAGTCATAATCAAACAGCGTCGGTGGACGCCGTTTAAGAATTAGGCGCGGCAGGGGTCGCGGTGTGCGTTCAAGCTGGGCGTAGACGATGTCTGGGGTCAGGTGGTTGAGATACAGATGCAGGTCGCCGAAGGTGTGGATGAACTCACCTGGTTCGAGATCGCATTGCTGGGCGATCAGATGGGTCAGCAGGGCATAGCTGGCGATGTTGAAGGGGACACCGAGGAACAGATCGGCACTGCGCTGATAGAGCTGGCAAGACAGTCGGCCCTCGGCAACCTGAAACTGAAACAGACAGTGACAGGGTGCAAGTGCCATGCGTCCAGCGCGCACATTATCTTGGGGACTGAGCTCTTCCCTTGGGAGGTCAGCCGGGTTCCAGGCCGTGACCACCAGACGACGTGAGTATGGCCGGGTCCGGATGGCGTCCACCAGCTCAGCAAGCTGGTCGATCAAGCGCCCGTCCGGCGTTGGCCAGGCACGCCACTGCGCCCCATAGATCGGGCCGAGCGCACCCGTCTCGGTCGCCCACTCGTCCCAGATATGGATCCCCTGAGCCTGTAACCAGTTGACGTTGGTATCACCAGACAGGAACCACAATAGCTCACCGNCCACGCCTTTGAAATAGAGACGCTTGGTCGTCAGCAACGGGAATCCCNCCGTCAGGTCGAACCTCAACTGGCGCCCGAAGACCGANCGTGTGCCGACGCCGGTGCGGTCCAGCCGATCACGACCGTTGGTGATCACGTCGCGCAACAGATCCAGATAGACCTGCATCGCGATCAGACCGTCGCCGGGCCGAGCAGCAGCGAGCGCCCATCCATGACCTTGGGGATCGGAATCCCCATCAGATTGAGCACCGTGGGCGCGATGTCTTTGATCCCGCCGCCGATGGCCAACCGCCAGGGCACCTCATCGACGACCAGACAGGGCACCGGATAGAGGGTATGCTGGGTATGCGGCTCGCCCGTGACTGGATCGATCATCTCGTCACAGTTACCGTGATCGGCGGTGAGGATCACCGAGTAGCCGTTCGCGAGGGCCGCGTCCATCACCCGACCAGCTGCGCGATCGAGCGCCTCGACTGCAGCGATCACCGCCTCACGCACCGCCGTGTGCCCGACCATGTCGCCGTTTGCAAAGTTGACCACGATGAATGGATAGACGCGCCGCTCGATCGCCGCGATCACGGCCTCGGCCACCTCGGGTGCGCTCATCTCGGGCTTGAGGTCATAGGTTGCGACCTTGGGCGATGGGATCAGCATGCGGTCCTCGCCCGGATAGGGCTCATCGCGCCCGCCATTGAAGAAGAAGGTGACATGGGCGTATTTCTCAGTCTCAGCACAGTGGAACTGAGCGAGCCCAGCCTGACTGAGGATCTGACCCAAGGTGGTCTTGGGCAGGTCGTGATCAAAGGCGATCGGCAGGCCGTACCACTGGTCGTATTCCATCATGCAGGTCACCTTGGCCCCACTAAAGCCACGCCGGTCGAAGTGGTCGAAATCAGGCTTGAACAGGGCCGAGACCAGCTGACGCGGACGGTCCTTGCGGAAATTGAAATGGACGACCTGATCACCGCTCTGGATGGTCTCACCACCCTTGATCAGGGTCGGGCGGATGAACTCATCGTCCTCACCCGCGGCATAGGCCGCCTCGATGGCCGCGTGCGCACTCTCTGCCCACCGCCCCTCGCCATCGACTAGGGCGCGCCAGGCCAGTTCGGTGCGCTCCCAGCGGTTGTCACGGTCCATGGCGTAATAGCGACCCGAGACGCTGGCGATCCGACCGCCAGCCACCTCGAGCGCATTCTCGAGGGCCGGGAGATAATTCAATGCCGAGCGTGGGGGGGTGTCGCGTCCGTCGGTGAACATGTGCACCATGGGGCGCACCCCCTGATATTTGCACAGCTTGATCAGGGCATGGAGATGATGGACGTGGCTGTGCACCCCTCCATCCGAGACCAATCCCATGAGATGCAGGGGACGATTCTGAGCCGCTGCCGCTCGGGCGGCGGCGACCAGGGCACGGTTCTCATAGAAACTCCGGTCGGCAATCGCTTGATCGATCAGCACCAGATCCTGACGCACCACACAGCCTGAACCGAGCGTCATGTGTCCGACCTCGGAATTGCCCATCTGGCCGTCCGGTAATCCGACCGCCAGTCCGGACGCCTGGATGGCCGTATGCGGATTGGTCGAGAAATACTGATCTAGATTGGGCGTGCGCGCGATCGCCACGGCATTGTTGGCCTTGGATGGATTCAGACCGAAACCGTCGAGGATGATCAGGACGACGGGACGACGTGGGACGTTCTTCATTCGGTAACTCCGCGAGATAAAGCCTGGCAGGCCGGAAGCAGGCCTGTATTCTCGATACCGTCGTGATCCGGCCGCGGCCCGCTCGCAAAAATCGGTTATTCTAAATGGCTTCAGACCCTCGCGCCCGGCTTTTAATTCCCGCACCCATGACCACAAGGCCCGATCGTCCCCATCCAGATGATGCCCAAGACGCGGCCCAAGCCCAGCCCGGGCGCGATCCCTTTGTCGCCTGGGTGCGCGAGGCCACGCCCTATATCCATGCCCACCGCGACCGGACCTTCGTCATCGCCTTCGGTGGCGAGGCGGTGGCCGACGCACGCTTCCCTGACCTGGTGCACGACATCGCCCTACTGCATGGGCTCGGCATCCGGCTGGTCCTGGTGCATGGTGCGCGCCCCCAGATCGAACAGCGTCTTCGCGATCAGGGGACCGAACTGCGCTATGTCAACGGACTGCGCGTCACCGACGATCGGGCGCTCGCCTGTGTCAAGGAGGCCGTCGGCATGGTGCGGGTCGAGATCGAGGCCTTGCTGTCGCTGGGACTGGCCAACTCACCCATGGCTGGGGTGCGCATCCCAGTGGTCTCGGGCAACTTCGTCACCGCCCGCCCGCTCGGGGTCATCGAGGGCGTAGACTATGCCCATACCGGCGCGGTGCGCCGCGTCGATCAGCGCGCCCTGCGCACCCTACTCGATCAGGGTATGGTCGCCCTGATGCCGCCGCTCGGTTACTCGCCCACTGGCGAGGTGTTTAATCTGAGTGCGGCGGATGTGGCGCGCGGTGTCGCCTTGGCCCTGGGCGCCGACAAGCTGATCTTCCTGACCGAAGGCATCGAGGGTGGCTCAAGGCCCATGTTGGCGCCGAACCTGCTTGCGCGCGATGTCGATGCGCTGCTGGCCACCGAAACACTGCCCGAAGAGCTGGCGACCTGTCTGCGCGCAGGCGCGGACGCCTGCCGTCAGGGGATTCGGCGCGTGCACCTGGTGGCGCGCGGCGAGCCTGGGGCGCTGTTGCGTGAGCTCTTCACCCACGACGGACGCGGCACGCTCATCTCAGCCGAGCCCTATGAAGAACTGCGCCCGGCGCGCATCGACGACGTGACCGGCATCCTGCAGCTGCTGCGCCCACTCGAAGAGCGCGGGGTGCTGGTGCGCCGCTCACGCGAGCTGCTCGAGACCGAGATCGAGCGTTTCCACATCACCGAGCGCGACGGTCTGATCACCGCCTGCGCGGCCTTCTATCCCTATCCGTCCGCGGGTATGGCCGAGCTCGCCTGTCTCGCCGTCCACCAGGACTATCGCGGCGAGCGGCGCGGCGAGCGGCTACTGGAGCATATCGAAAAGCTGGCGCGCGCCCAGGGCATCAGCCGGCTGTTCGTGCTCACCACCCAGACCGCCCACTGGTTCCAGGAACGCGGCTTCCAGCCTGCCGGACTCGAGGCCCTGCCGATGGAAAAACGCGCCCTTTACAACTTTCAGCGCAACTCCAAGGTCTTCATCAAACCGCTTTAAACCCCGATGCGGCTCGACACACACAAGAACTTTGTTTTCGCATGATCGCGCCCGCTCAGTCTGCTCAGACCCTGTCCCCATCGGTCCATCACCCTTTGCTGCGTCTGTCTCGGCGATGGCTCCAAGGACTGGGATTCGCAACCCTGGTGTATGCCCTGGCGAGCCTGTGTGCGATGGGCGCCCTGGCACAGGACGCACGTCCTAAAACATCGCTCACGACGGCTGACACCACGCCAACCAAGGCCCAGATCGAGGAACAGCTCGCCGTGCTCGAATCAAGTCCGGGGATGGATGAGACGCTCAAATCCAATCTGACCGAGCTCTACCGACGCGCCCTGGCCAATCTCGGCGACATCGAGAAATTCGAGGCCCGTCTCGCCGATCTGATCGAAACTATTAAGACGGCACCTCGGGAAACCCATGAGCTCCAGAAGCGGCTGGAACGTCGGTCATCCGCCGGCGCGCCCACCCCCCCCACCATCCCCACCGGGCTCACGAGTGACCAGATCAGCCAACAACTCAATCAGGTGCTCGCCGATGCCGCCGCACTCGAGGTCCGCCTGAGCGAACTCAGCCAACTCATCGACGCCGCACGGACGCGACCAGCGACGGTGCGTGAGCGTCTGACCACCATCAAGCGGGCGCTCGACACCCTGGACCAGGATCTCCAGCAGACCAGGCCCGCGGACGAGCCACCCGAGTCGGTCCAGGCTCGGCGCTGGGTCGCCGAGACCCAGCGTCGGGCCCTGTGGAGCGAGGCACGGATGCTGGAGCAGGAATTGCTCGGGCAGACGACCCAAGAGACCCTGCTCAAGCTTCGGCACGATCTGGCCACGCTCGAGCTGCGCGAGCTTAAGGCCAAACAGCGTGCGCTCGAGGAGGCATTGACTGAAAAGCGCGCCGAACAGGCACGCGCCGAGCAGCGCGCCTCCGAACGCGCCCAGCGCGAGGCCGAGGACAAGCATCCGGTGATTCGCGACCTAATCCAGCGGAACATGGCCTTGAGCGGGTCGCTCGGCGAGAGCGCCCAGCGTCTCTCGGGATTAAGCGAAGAACTGGCGCAGGTCGAGTCCGAGCGCAAACGAATCGAAGAGGAATATCGCAACGCCAAGCAGCGTCTAGAAGTGGCTGGACTCACACGCGCACTCGGACAGGTCCTGCTCGATGATCGCAACCAGCTCCCCGATCTGCGCCAATACCGCGCTCAGATCCGCGCGCGCGAGAACCAGATCGCCGAGGCCACGCTGCGTCAGATCCGCTATCGCGAGGAAGAGCGTCAGCTCGCCGATCTCAACCGCTATCTCGACGAGCTTGCCCGCAGCGAACCTGCGGTGCAAACCAAGGAGGTGCGTCCCGAACTGCTGGAGGCGCTCAAGCAGCGACGCAACCTGCTGCGCCTGGTCATCAAGAGCGAGGACGACTACATCCGCCAGCTTGGCGAGCTGAACTATGCCGCCGAGCAGGTAGTGCGTGCCGCGACGAGCTATGAGTCCTTCCTGGCCGAGAATCTGCTTTGGGTGCGCAGCGCGACCGCCGTGGATCTAGAAACCCTGACTTCTTTACCGGAGGCGCTCGGCTGGCTGGTCTCGGTGACGGGTTGGACGGAGGTGGCGCTGGTGCTTGGCGAGCGTCTGCGCCACTCGCCGCTCTTTTGGCTTGGCCTGGTGGCGAACCTCGCCCTGCTCTGGAAGAACCCGGCACTGCGCCGCGCCATCCGGGCCCGTGCCGAACCCGTGCGGCGGGNGCGCTCCGACAGCATCCGGTTCACCTTGGAGGCCATCGGTCTGACGCTCATCGCCGCCCTGCCCGCGGCCCTCCTGTTCTGGCTGCTGGGCGAGCAACTGATGGTCTCGGGCGCAGCCACCGCCTATACGCGCGCCATCGGCGCTGGTCTGAGCCAGGTCGCCTTCGGACTCTATTATCTGCGCGTCTTCCGCCTCCTCTGCATGAATGGCGGCGTGGCCGAGCGACACTTCCGCTGGAAGGACTACACCCTGTCGCGCCTGCGCCGCGACTTTGGCTGGTTCACACTATACATCATCCCGCTGGCATTCATCACCGTGGCACTCTTCCAATACAACGACCCGGTCTATACCAACAGCCTCGGGCGTCTGATGTTGATCGCCAGCATGCTGGGGACGGCTGTCTTCTTCGCCCGTCTGCTCCATCCGAGTCAGGGTGCGATCAAGCACTTCCTGCTCGATCATCCAGGGGGCTGGTTCTGCCGGCTACGCCGACTTTGGTTCTCGTTGATCGTGGGCGCGCCCCTGTCGCTGGCGCTGCTGGCGGCCATCGGCTATCTCTACACCGCCGGGATACTGTTCCAATCGCTGGTCTATCAGTTCTGGTTGGCGCTCGGGCTGATCGTGGTGCATCAAAGCGTCGTGCGCTGGCTGAGCGTCACGCGCCGGCGCATCGCGCTACAGGCGGCGCTGGAGCGCCAAGCCACGCGCCGCGCCCAGGCCGAAGCTGAACGCGGTGAATCGAACACGGTGCCCGAGGTGTTCCAGGTCGACGAGACCGAGCCGGATCTGGCCGCGCTCGACGAGCAGACCCGACGCCTGATCAACGCCGCGATCTTCATGCTCGGTGCGATCGGGTTTTGGGCCACCTGGTCGGAGGTCTTGCCCGCCTTCCGCTTCCTGGACCGCTTTGCGCTCTGGTACTACAGCGGTCTCATCGATGGCACCGAGCAGCGGATTCCCGTCACTGTGGCCGACATCGGCAGCGTGATCCTGATCATCGTCGTGGCGACCATCGCCGCACGCAACCTACCTGGATTGCTTGAAATCCTTCTGTTGCAGAGCAAAGGGCTGTCGGCGAGCGCACGCTATACCATCAAGACCCTGTCGAGCTATCTGATCACCACAGTGGCGTTCCTGATGGCCTTTGCCACACTTGGTCTCCAGTGGGGACAGATTCAATGGCTGGTCGCCGCACTCGGCGTGGGGATCGGCTTTGGGTTGCAAGAGATCATCGGCAACTTCATCAGCGGACTCATCATCCTGTTCGAGCGTCCGGTGCGGGTCGGGGACATCGTCACCATCGGCGACACCACAGGCGTCGTGACCAACATCCGCATCCGCGCCACCACCATCCGCAACTGGGACAAGCAAGAACTGCTGGTGCCGAACAAGGAATTCATCACCGGTCGGCTGCTCAACTGGACGCTGACCGATCAACAAAACCGCATCAGCATCCCGATTGGTGTCGAATACGGCAGTGATACCCGGAAGGCGCTGAAACTGCTGGAATGCATCGCCAAGGAGCATGAGCGGGTCTTGGACGATCCGGCGCCTCTGGCGAGTTTCGAAGGGTTCGGAGACAATGCCTTGTTGCTGATGCTGCGTTGCTACATGGATTCGCTCGACGGACGCATTGAGGTCATCACCGAACTCAACCAGAGGATCTACGATACCTTTAACGCCGAAGGGATTCGGATCCCCTTTCCGCAGCGCGAGGTGCGTCTCCAGATCAAGGAGCCGATCGCTATCCGAGTGCACCGCGAACCTCATCCGGTACGCAGGCCAGATTAAGGGGGCGGGCAAGGGCCGCCCCGGTCGAGGTTTTAGTTCAGGTCGTCGAAATCGGGGTCGTCGAGTAGCTCGCGCAGCCGCTTGATCTCGCGCATGTGCTCGATGCGACGGCGCACGTCCAGACTGGGTGACTGACCGCGCGGTTCTTGCGAAAGGATGGACGGCACGCGTTCCATGAGATCGTCGCCGTAGCCAACTTCAGGATCCAGCATCTAATTACCTCAGGGCTTGAACGAAACGATTACGACAGAGGCGCCATATAGCGGATTCAAACCCCATGTAACAATTGATTTAATCAATTGTTTAAATTTAATCNACGGGCAATGCCAATCAAATCGCGNCATGGCCGCACGCCCGCTCGCTCTAACGAGACGCCACTGGAATCGCCCCGCATGTCCGATCAATCTCTGACACACCTCCTCCTGCTGCTTGGCAGCGCGACCGCACTGGTTTGGGGCTTCCAGCGCCTGCAGGCCCCGCCCGTCCTCGGCTATCTGCTGGTCGGCGTGCTGCTCGGTCCCCATACCCCAGGTCTGGTGATCGAGGGCGATCAGCTAAGGTCGCTCTCCGAGTATGGGATCGTCTTTCTGCTGTTCACGATCGGATTGAACTTCTCACTGCCGCAGCTGCGGGCACTGCGTCATACGGTGCTTTGGCTGGGCACGACGCAGGTCGTGCTGACGACCGCGCTGGTTGCGGTTCCGGCCTGGCTCCTTGGCCTCTCGCCGGTCGCGGCCTTCGTCGTCGGCGCGGTGTTCGCGCAGTCCTCGACCACCATCCTCGGTAAGCTGCTTGAGGAACAGCGTGAGGAGCAGAGCCGTCACGGACGCCTGGGGCTGGCGATGTCGGTGTTCCAGGACGTCACCGCCGTGCCCTTCGTCGTCATCATCCCGGTGCTGGGACTGGCCTCTGGCATCGAGCCCGTCGCGCGCGCGCTCGGCTGGGCGATGGTCAAGGCGGCGCTGGCGCTGGCGCTGGTCTATATCGCCGGACGCTGGCTACTGCGTCCACTCTTCCATCTGATCGTGGCGCGCCGTTCCACGGAGTTGTTCACCCTCACTGTGCTGTTCGTCTCACTGACTGCCGCCTGGATCACCGGCGGTCTGGGCCTATCGATGGCCTTCGGCGGTTTTCTGGTCGGGATGATGCTTGGCGAGACGGAGTTTCGGCATCAGATCGAGGCGGCGATCCGACCCTTTCGCGACGTGTTGGTCGGACTGTTCTTCGTCGGGATCGGGATGCTCTTTGATCCTTGGGCCTTGCCGGAGGTCTGGCACCTGGCGCTTGGCGGCGCACTATCGCTGTTGGTGCTCAAGGCACTGGTGGTGGCCCCCATCGTCCGTCTGAGTGGGGCCGATGCACCGACCTCCTGGCGCGTGGCTTTGCTGCTGGCGGTCGGCGGTGAGTTCGGCTTCGCGCTGCTGGCGATCGCGCTGGAGTCCGGCGCCATCGCCGGTCGGGCCGAGCAGGTGGCGCTGATGTCGGTTCTGCTGTCGATGGTGATCGCGCCCTTCCTCATCCGTCACAATGGCGCCATCGCCCGCCGGCTTGCCCGCTCGGATGCCATAGAGGGGCTGGGCGAGTCACAGTCGCCGCTCAGCATCGCCGATCTGCGCGACCATGTGATCATCTGCGGCTATGGACGGGTTGGGCATACGGTCGCGACCCTGTTGCACGCCAGCGCCGTGCCCTTCGTGGCCTTCGACACCGATCTAAAGCGGGTCGCGCGTGGACGCGAGGATGGCTATGCGGTGTTTTATGGCGATGTCGCCGATGTCGGACTCTTTGCCGCCGCGCACGGTGAGCGCGCCGCTCTGGTCGTCGTGACCATCGATCAGCCCGACACCGCCTGGCGCACTGTGTCCTACCTGCGTCAACACTATCCGCACCTGCCGATCATCGCCCGGGCGCGTGATCTGGAGCAGAGCGCGCGCCTGATGGCGGCGGGGGCGACTCGGACCTATCCGGAGGCCATCGAGGCCAGTCTGCGGCTGGGGGCCATGGCCCTGAGCCTGGTCGGGGCCGCCCCCGACAATGTCGATCTGCTGATCCAGGATGTACGGGACAGCGATTACCGGCTGGTCAGCGAGGACCAAGGGGCGCGTCAGCCTAGCGTATAACCGGCATCGACGTTGAGCATGGCACCTGTCACGAGTCGGGCGCGCGGCGAGGCCAGGAAGAGCACGGCCTCGGCGATGTCGGCGGGGGTGAGGATCTGTCGACGCAGGACATGACGGCGCTCTACGATCGACTGCATCAGGGCGTCTGCCCCGTCCCAAATCTCGGTCGCAACCACGCCGGGTGCCACACCATTGACCCGAATCCCACGCGGCCCCAGCGCCAGCGCCAGTCGGCGCGTAAGCATGTCGAGTCCGGCCTTGGAGACCGAATAGCTGGTCGAGGTACAGGTGGAGAAGGGATGTTGGGCGCAGGCCGAAGACAGATTGATCACCACAGGCATGTCCGACCGATCGAGCAATGGGGCGCAGATCTGGGTCAGGGCGAAGGGCGCGACGAGATTGATCTCCAGGGTCTCACGCCAGTGCTCCAGGCTCTCTTCCAGTGTCCCGCTGGCGCGGATGATACCTGCATTATTGACCAGCACGTCCAGCCGACCGGTCTCGAGCTCCAGCCGTTCGGTCAGCCGTTGACGAAAATCGGCGTCCGTGACATCGCCGATCAGGGCGGTCAGACGGCCAGCGGCGACCGCCTCCGGCCAACGCGCGCGCACGGTCTCGATCTTCTCTGGCGAGCGTCCGAAGGTATAGACCCGATCCCCGGCGTCGAGAAAGGCCGCGACCAGCCCGGCGCCGATCCCCGAGGTGCCTCCGCTGATACAGACCACGCGCGTTTCGATTTCCAGTGTGTGGTTTCCAGCTGAAATGTCGGCGTCTGCAAGCTGACCGCCGGCGGGGGGCGCTTTTCCTACCATCAGCGTTCAATCTGTCCGAGATTGGCATGGATGACCGCCCCGTTGAGTACGGGCGATGCGGCGGCGAAGGCGACCACAGCGGCGATCTCCCTGGGCGCGATCAGACGACCAAAGGCATTCATCGCCGTGATGGCGGTCAGCGTCTCTGGATGGCCATCGATGAGGGCGCGCACTTGTGGGGTATCCGTGAAGCCGGGACAGATCAGGCAGGTATGGATGCCGCGCCCGGCCAGATCCTGACAGGTGGCCCGCATCATCCCGACGAGCGCGTGCTTGACGATCACATAGCTGGCCGCCCCAGGAACGGCCTTCTCGGACAGGGTCGAACCGATATAGAGCACGCTCGATCCGGCCCTCATGCGCGGCAGGATGAGCTGGTTGAGCCGATTGGGCGCAAGCAGGTTGAGTTCGAGCACCGCGCGCAGATCGGCATCCGGCAGGGCGTCGATGCGGTCGGCACGCATGATCGAGGCATTGTGCACCAGACAGATCTGGCCCTCGGTGGCGATCCGTTCCGGCAGTGTCTCGGCCAGGGCGTCCAGACTGGCGGGCGATTCCAGATCGACACCCAGGTTCTCGACCCCAGGCTCCGGGCAGGGGCGGCGCGACAGATTGAGCACGCCCCAGCCAGCGGCCAGGAAGCGTGCGGCGATGGCGTGTCCGATGCCAGAGCTGGCACCTGTGATGATGAGTTGGTTCATGCAGAGACGGACTCCCATTGAGCAGTGGCCCACTGCCCCTGTCCTGATGAAACGCCGAGTTTGATGGCGCGGATCGTCGGGAGCATGGCCGTGATCTCGGGATGCGCGCGCAACCGTCCGAGCAGCAGCGGCGCCAGTTCCTCGATGGTGACGTTACGGATGGGTAAGAGCAGGACATCGCGGTCCAGAAAGGGGATGCGCTCCTCGGCGAAGTGCGCCAGTACCAACCCATCCTGGCGCTCGATACGCAGATAGGGCGATTCCAGCGGCAGCAGCACACGCTCGTCGAGTGCGTCGCAGAGCTCCTTGAGCGCGCGCTTGAGGATCACATAGTCAAAGGTTAGACCATCCTCGCCCACCCGAGCGGTGACCGCACAACGCACCCTGAAGTTGTGACCATGCAGATTCTCGCGCTCGGTGGCCGAGAACAGGGTGAAATGGCCGGCGCTGAAATTGAGATAGTCCTTGCTGATCTCGATACGGGTCAGGATGGTTTCGGCCACGCGCATCACCATAAAACGAAGGGGGCGGTCGGCGGGTCCGACGTGCCCGGACCTGGGAGTCAAGGCCTAAGGCGACCCTGGCCATGCTCCATCTACCCCCACAGCGAGCGAGGGCGTTTACAGCCGACGGCAAGCCATTATTATGGGGCGTCACTCGCCCCTTGGCCATTTGTAACAGGATCGATATCGAACCCATGAGCGCCGCCCGACTCGATGGCAAGGCCATCGCCGCCGAGATTCAACACAGCATCCGTCAGGGTGCCGCCGCCATACTGGCCAACCGTGGTAGAGCACCTGGACTGGCCGTGGTCCTGGTGGGTCAGAACCCGGCCTCCCAGGTCTATGTGCGTAACAAACGCCGTGCCTGCGCCGAGGTCGGCTTCCACTCGGAACTGCACGAGCTTCCGGAACATACCTCTCAGGCCGAGCTGATGGCCCTGATCGACCGACTCAACGCCGATCCGGCCATCGATGGCATCCTGGTCCAGCTGCCGCTACCCGCCGGGCTCGATGAGGCAGCCGTCACCGAGCGCATCGCCCCAACCAAGGACGTCGATGGCTTTCATCCCTACAACGTCGGTCGTCTGGTGCTGCGCCGACCCCTACTGCGTCCCTGTACCCCCAAGGGGGTGATGACGCTTCTGGCCCATACCGGGCGGACGTTGGAGGGACTGGATGCCGTCATCATCGGCCAGTCGAACATCGTCGGACGCCCCATGGCGCTGGAGCTGCTTGCGGCACGCTGCACGGTCACGCTCTGCCACAGCCGGACCCGCGACCTGGCCGACAAGGTCCGAGGGGCCGATATCCTGGTCGTTGCGGTCGGACGCCCCGGGTTCGTTCCGGGCGACTGGATCAAGGAAGGGGCCATCGTGATCGACGTCGGGATCAATCGCACACCTGATGGCCGGCTCGTCGGTGACCTGGACTTTGCGAGCTGCGCCGAACGCGCGTCCTGGATCACGCCGGTGCCGGGCGGGGTCGGGCCCATGACCATCGCCAGTCTGCTTGAGAACACCTTGCAGGCGGCCGAACTGCACGCCGAGCAGACACCCTGAACGCGCGGCGACATGTTCAACGGCCTCCTGCACTGGATCCTGTCCCATCAGGGGCTGACGCTGCTACTGGCGGGCGCCTCCGTGTTGACCTTCATCGGTTCTATTCTGGCGCTGCCGGTGCTGGTGGCAGCCATGCCCGAGGATTATTTCCTCGATTCCAAGCGTCCTTGGAGCCGTCTGCGGCGCTTTCATCCGCTGATCTATCTGGGGCTGCGGGTATCGAAGAATGTCTTGGGCTGGCTGCTGGTGCTTTGTGGGCTTCTCATGCTGGTGCTGCCCGGCCAGGGAGTCTTGACGATCCTGGTCGGGCTGGTGCTCAGTGATTTTCCGGGCAAGTTCGCGCTGGAGCGCCGGATCGCGATGAATCCCAGGGCCATGGCCGCCTTCAACTGGTTGCGCAAACGCGCCGGACGCCCACCGCTTCGGGCGCCGACGCCCTAGCCGTGGTTTACAGCAAACGCTCGATGGCCTGGATAATCTTGGCGCTGTCGGGCTTGGTGGTGCTGATATAGTGATCAACGAGGTTGCCGTTGCGGTCGATCAGGTATTTATAGAAGTTCCACTTGGGATAGGGCGCCCCGGCGGCCGCCAATCGCTCGAATAGCGGCGCGGCCCGTCCCTTCTTGACGCTTATCTTCTCGAACATCGGGAACTCGACTGAGTAGGTCAGGCGGCAGAAGCGCTGGATCTCCTGTTCGCTGCCCGGCTCCTGGTTGGCGAAGTCGTTGGACGGAAAGCCCAGGACCACGAAGCCGCGATCGCTGTAGGTCCGATAGAGCCGTTCCAACCCCTCGTACTGCGAGGTAAAACCGCATCGGCTGGCGGTGTTGACCACCAGGATCACCTGGCCCTGATAGGCGTGGCACAGATTGACGACCTCCTCGCTAGCCAGACGCCGCACCTCGAGATCGAGCAGGGATGAGCAGGTTCGGGTCTCTGCACCTGTTGCCGTCGCGCACATGGCCGCCAGACCCAGCAGCAATAAGGATGGTTTCATCATCGACTCCAAAATGGTGGGGCTTGTGTCTCATGGAAGTAGAGCATTGCGGCGGGATTGCAATGGCGCCGATCGTACCGATCATGAAGGAAGGCGGATGTGCCGTCCGCCTCTTTAATCGTAGAGTGGATGGATGTGAGGTGAGATGGCTATGAGAGATTGGGTCGAGGCCCGGGTCGTCGGCAAGCATCGCTGGAACGAGGGACTCTACAGCCTGCGATTCGAGGCCCCCATCGCAGACTTCGTGGCGGGCCAATACATCAAGGTCGCGCTCGATATCCAGGGTGAGCGCGTGGGACGTCCCTACTCCCTGGTCAACGCCCCCGGCGAGCAGCCGATCGAGATCTTTTTCAACGAGGTCCCGCAGGGACCACTGACACCGCCGCTCTCGGCGCTCAATCCAGGCGACCGGGTCTGGGTGACGGCGACCGCCAGCGGCATCTTCACCCTGGAGACCGTCCAGCCGACGCGGGATCTATGGATGCTGGCCACGGGCACTGGACTCGGGGTCTATCTATCGATCCTGCGTTCACCGGATCCCTGGCGTCTGTTCGAGCGGGTGGTCCTGGTCCACGGCGTGCGCCAGGGCGCAGACCTGGCCTATGGCGAGACGCTCGCTGCGATCGCCAACAGTCACCCCGGGCGTTTTACGCGCGTGGCCGCCGTCAGTCGCGAACCCTGGCCTCAGGCCCTGCCCGGCCGCATCACGGATCTACTCACCAGCGGCGAACTGGAGCGCCACCTCGGTCTGACCATCGCCCCGGCAACCAGCCATGTGATGCTGTGCGGAAACTCGGCCATGATCAAGGATGTCCAGGAGATCCTGGAGGCACGTGGACTGGTGCGGCATCGGCGCCAGGCGCCTGGGCACTACACCACCGAGCAGTATCATTGACCTGTTGTTAAAAACCTCAACAAAGTCGTTCAGGGTGGTTTTTGGGCGCTTTGCTCTCCGTTGAGAGCGCCGGTGCGGACGAGCAAAAACTGTTTTCGCTCCATGCCGGTATGTCACCGGATCCGCTCCCAGGCCGCCAGTGCCCGCGCGCGAGATTGGGCCAGATCGACGATGGGGTGTGGATAGTCGACCCCGAGCCGAACGCCAGCGTCCGCCAGGACCGACTGGGGTGCAGCCCAGGGCTGTTGGAGATACTTGTTCGGCAGACGCGCCAGCTCCGGGCACCAGAGGCGCACATAGGCCCCGTCCGGATCGAAACGCTGTCCCTGGAGCACCGGATTGAAGATCCGGAAATAGGGTGCGGCATCCGCCCCACAGCCGGACGTCCACTGCCAACCGAGCGTATTGTTGGCCAGATCGGCATCGACCAGGGTATCCCAGAACCAGCGCGCACCGCTCTGCCAGGGGATCAGTAGGTTCTTGGTCAGAAGCGAGGCGACCACCATCCGCACGCGATTGTGCATCCAACCAGTGCGCCACAGCTCGCGCATCCCGGCATCGACCAGCGGGATNCCGGTACGGCCCTGCTGCCAGGCCCGCAAGGACGTCTCTAGATCCTCCTCGGCCCAGGGGAAGGCACTGAAGCGACGATCCAGGGGTTCGGTCGGCGTCTCTGGAAAGTGATACAGCAGGTGATGGGCGAACTCGCGCCAGCCGAGCTCGCGGACATAGGGTTCGGCCGCGCCTCGGGTCGGGTCGCCGAACGCCGTGACGATCAGAGCAAGCAGACGGCGCGGGCTGATCTCGCCAAAATGCAGATGGGGTGACAGACGCGAGCTACCCGGCTGGTCGGGGCGATCGCGCTTTTCGCCATACTGGGCCAGGCGACTGGTGATGAAGGACTGGGCGCGCACCCATGCAGCGCACTCCCCCGGCGTCCAGGTCGCGCGTAGCCCCTGATCCCAGTCGATGCGCGGCAGAAGATCCAGATCATCGAGCCTCGGCCTCTCGCCGGGCTCGGGCCGATCCTGGGGCAGTCCTGGAATGGCCTCCGGGGCCGGATAAGGCGGCCTCCCGTTCAGCGCGCGACTCCAGGCGCGCCAGAAGGCACGGAAGACGCGATAGGGCTGACCACCCGCGTTGAGGATCTCCCAGGGCTCAAAGAGCAGATTGGACTTGTGACTCTCGCAGCGCAGACCGGCGGCGCGCAGACTTTGCTTGATCTCTGCATCGCGCGCGCGTGTGGCCGGATCATAGAGACGATTCCAATGGATCGCCCGCGCGCCGGTCTCGGCGACGAGACGACGTAGCGCCTCGAGACTCGGTCCACGTAGGATCCAGAGCCGATTACCGCAGTTGCGCAGCGACTCATCGAGTGCCGCCAGACTCCAGTGCAGCCACCAGCGGCTGGCGGCGCCCGGCTCCCAGGGGGCCTCTTCCTCAGGCGCATGGATATAGACTGGAATGATCGCCCCCCCATCGCGTAACGCGGCAACGAGCGCGGGATTGTCATCCAGACGCAGATCACGTCTGAACCAGAGAATGGTCGGGTGAGTCCCGGATGCTTGGGTGTGCTTCAGGGGGCTGATCGATGTCATCCAAAAAATGCACGTATCAGAGTTGCATCCTTTCGCAAGGATGGCTACTATTAGGCCCTCTATTGCGGGGTGGAGCAGTCAGGCAGCTCGTCGGGCTCATAACCCGAAGGTCGTAGGTTCAAATCCTGCCCCCGCTACCAAACCCAACAAGGCTTAGAGGCATTCCTCTAAGCCTTTTTATTTGTGCCCCGCGATGAGCCGAACCGACGACATCCTGCGCCAGGCTGCCTCGGTGCTTGCCACCCTACCGGAATCGAACCCCCGACTGGAGGCCGAATTGTTGCTCACCGCGGCGACCGGCTGGACACGCACCGCGCTACTCGCCTGGCCCGAGCGCATACTCGATCCTGCCGCCGCCGAACGCTTCGCGGCCCTGCTCGCACGCCGACTCACCGGCGAGCCGATCGCCTATATTCTCGGACGCCAGACATTCTGGACCCTGGAGCTCAGGGTCACGCCAGACACCCTCATTCCTCGCCCAGAGACCGAACTCCTGATCGAGATCGCGCTCGATCGACTCGCCGCCCAACGTCCGGTGCAGGTGGCAGACCTCGGCACCGGCAGCGGCGCCATCGCCGCTGCGCTGGCGAGCGAGCGACCGGACTGGCGGCTGATCGCCACCGACCGCTCGGCCCAGGCGCTGGCGGTCGCCCGGGACAATTTCCGTCTCCTGGGTCTGGAGCAGATCCGCTGTCTGCAGATGGACTGGCTAAGGGCCCTGGCGTCCGACACCCTAGACGCCATCCTCAGCAACCCGCCCTACATCGCCGAGCAGGATCCCCATCTCGGGCGGGGCGACCTGCGTTTCGAGCCGCGCTTAGCGCTCACCCCAGGCGGCGATGGGCTGGACGCCATCCGCGCCATCGCCGCCGACGCCGGACGCTGTCTCCACCCCGGCGGACTGCTCGCCGTCGAGCACGGCTTCGATCAGGCCGAACGGGTCCGGCGGATCCTCGCCCAGTCTGGACTGCAGGCGATCGAGACCCACCGCGATCTGGCCGGACTGGAGCGCGTCACGCTGGGCTATCGCTGAGCCTGTACCCGGACTCGGGCTGTCTCTGATCCGCCATGATCAAGGCCGCCCTCTCCCGGATCCAGCGCTCGACCCGGGCGTTGAGCGCATCGACACCAGAGTCACAGCGCATCGGCTCCCCGATGATCAACCGGATGCGCCCCGGCTTACGCAACAGCGAGCGCGCCGGCCAGCAGTCGCCGGCATTATGGACCACAGGCAGCACCCGCCGTCCGGACCGACACGCCAGCTGGGCACCGCCGGCATTAAAACGCCCGACCCGGCCCGGTGGCTGGCGCGTCCCCTCCGGATAGATGACCACGCTCATCCCCTGATCGAGTCGCCGCTTGCCCTCGCGCAACAGCGTCTTGAGGGCCTGGACCGGCTTGCCCCGATCGATGGCGATGGGTTCGAGCAGCGCCAACCCCCAGCCGAAGAACGGCACCCACAGGAGCTCGCGCTTGATGACCGTGGCCTGAGGGGAGACCAACAAATGGAGATAGAAGGTCTCCCACTCGCTCTGATGATTGGCCATGATCACCACAGGCTCATTGCGCGGCAGGTGCTCGCGTCCCTCGACCTCGACCTCGATGCCGTTGAGCCGACGCAATAGCCACATGGTCGCGCGCGTCCAGTGATTGACGAAATGATGGCGCTGCTCGCGCGTCTGAAAGGGCGCCAGCGCCAAACTCACCAAACTGTGCACAATGCCCATCAGGTTGTAGAGGATGAAAAACAACAGGCTTCGCAGCCAGATGCCCGGCGTGATATGGGTTTCTTTCATCATGCCCCCGAGGATAGAGAACTTCCAGGCGCAAAGTTTAAACCGCTTGATTATTTTGAATGCCGTATTAGCATGAGGAATCTATGGATATCAACGACGACGAGCGCATCAAGCATCGCGAGATCGTGTTTCATCGGATTCATCCGAATCCGCATCAAGCGCGAACGGCGGCGCTATTCCTAAGCGAGGTGGACGGCATCCTGCGTGCCGAGCCGGTCTCACCCTGTCTGCTGCGCGTCAGTTACGACGTCCTCAAGACTACCCTGCTCGAGATCGAAGAGGCGCTGACCGAACTGGGTCTGCACCTCGACACCAATCTGTTCAATCGTCTGCGTCGCGCCCTTCACCACTACACCGAAGAGACCCTGCGCGCCAACAGCGGTCTCGAACTCGATAAACTCAACTCAACCCAAAAGCTCTTCGCCAAGCGCTATGCACTGATCGAGCACGGCTGCCGCGACGAGCGCCCCGAGCACTGGCGACGCTATCTGTAGCCGCTCAAGCCCCCGAACCTGACGCCCGAGGTGCCTTCCGTGCCCGCAGTCGCCGACTGAGTGACCCCTCAGCGCGGCGTGCTTGCGAAAAACCTGCACGCCTTCGCAACTCGAAGACACGCAAGGACCTAGACTTCAATTGAAGTCAGTGCGCATAGTCATGGATTTCGAGGTTCGGAGAAATCGGATGAAGACGCTAGACATCTTAGGCGATAGACACCGAGCAGAACCCCTTTGGTCGGCCGAGAGCAGCGGGACGGACGACCGCCATGCCTACCCCATGGGCGCGCGCAAACCCGACCTGGAGATCCGGGCCTATTATCGTGGCCAACAGCGACGGATTTCGCTTGCGGACGTCATCTATTTGAGCGCCGATCAAAAATACGTGTGCGTGCATCATCGAGACGGTGTCCTGCTCGTCGACCATTCACTGTGCGCCTTCGAACACGACTTTCCGGAGCTCCTGCTGCGCATCCACCGCAATGCCTTGGTGATGCGCGCGCGTCTGATCGGGGTTGAACGGCAACCCGACGGCTCGACACGTGCACTCCTATCCGGCTGTGACGACAGACCGGTCGTCAGCCGTCGTCATCTCAGAGCCGTGCGCGACTGGCTGCGCCAGAGGGCCAACCCGGGCCAATAGAGCGCCATCAGCAGGCCGATCCAGAGTGCAGCGAGCCAGCCGATGATCCCGTCATAGTCGCCGACCAGGAACGACAAGGGCGAGTCGTCGTTGACGTCGGTCAGACGGCGACTGGCCTGGATCACCAGCACCCAGCCGGCATGCAGACCGATACACCAGCCGATGTGCCCAGCGCGCTCGCGCACCAGGGCCAGCAGCAGCCCGGCCATAAACAGCGCCACCAGCGAATCCAGGTGCTGCCACTGGAATAGATCGATGAAGACATGGACGAACATCCGGAGCGCACCCAGCGCGTCTAAGGCCGCCGAATCGGGCAAGGCACCCGGTTTCATGAAATGCAGCACGGCATAGAGCGCNGCGCTCCAGATCATCGCCGCGCGGGCGCCGCCGTGCTCGCGGAGCGCCGCATAGAGGGCGCCNCGGAAGAAGGTCTCCTCCAGCACCCCGATCAACACACCGCCGATCAGCGCCTGAACAATACGCAACGCCGTCTGCGACCAGGGGGCTGGGCTTGAATCGGGCAGACGGATCTCCAGTTCGAGCAGCGCCATCACCAACGCCACCAGGATCAGCACACCCAGCACCCAGCCGCCGAGGATCGCGCGCCTCAAGACCGGCCAGCTTGCCCCATAGCCAAGCGCCGAGCGCCGCGTAAGCCCCTGCCAACGCAGAAACGGCCAGAACCCNAGCAGGATCAACGACTGGGCGAGCCGCCCCATGACCCGATGCGGCTCGATCGTCATCCAACCCGTGGCCATCAGGGCCGGGGTAAGCAGCGCCGCTAACATCAGGCAGACGAGCAGATAGAGAAAAAAGCGGACGGATGGATGCACGCCGGTCATGGTCACGGGACGGACAAAAGACGCCGATGATGACGGCAGTTTCTCAGGCTACCAAGCCACAACCCCGTCGCTCAATCACCCGGCCTCAGACGCCGAAACAGCTCGCGCCGCGAGATCTCCTTCTGCATCGGGCAGTCGCGCCGCGCGGCCTCCATGTTCGCGTCGCGCACGCGGATGACCTCGCCCCAATGCTCGAAGACGGCGTCAGCATCGCGGTAGGGTTCCATGTTCAGACAGAGTGGTTGCAGCAGATAGTGACCGAGCGGCTCCTGATAGCCGAGATGGGCCTGTTGCGACTGGCCGAACAGTTCAAAGCGCAGACACGGCCCCAGGACCAGATACTCGGCGTTCGCGCGCTCGGCCGCCGACCAGCCCTCGGGCAGCGCGAGCGCTGGCACACGATCGGGGAAGAACAGCCGCGCCAACATCCAGGGCGTCAGCAGCAACAGCACGCGCCAGTCCTCGACGCGACGCAGGGCACGCACCTCGATCGGTAGGGCCAGGTTGAGCATGGGATCGCCGGCCAGGGTCTCGGTGAGGAGACGCTCATGGACGGCGATCACCGCCGCGATCAGCGCCTGGTCTTCGGCCAGCCCTTCGGGACAGAGGCACCACCCGGCTTCAGGCGTCATCCGAGTCCTCCGAGGCCTGAGCTTCAGACTTTGGACAGAGTCGCCCCAAACAGGCGCCGAGCGCGCGATACAGGGCCAGACGCGCCTGTGACTGGAGATCCCTGGCAAGGCGCGGCAGCCAGCGGCACAGATGCGCCTCCCAGAGCTCGGCGGCGAGTGTATCGGCCAGACCCTCAGCCGAGCCCACATCCAACAGATAGGCCGCGAACTCCAGTTGGGCCCCCAGATAGTCGGGCGGCACCTCGCCTGAGTCCAGGCCGGCGCGCCGATAGAGCCCCTGGAGCTCTTGCAGCACCGTGCCGCCCAGGGTGCCCTGACGATGGGCCGATTCGAAGGGCGGACAGGGCGTCTTGGGATAGCCGCTGACGAACAATCGGGTATGCTCGGCCTGCCAGTGCTCCAGCGGCAAGGCGTCCAGCTCGGCGATGGGTTCTAAGAGCCAGGGCTCAAGCTCAGCGAGCTCGCGCAGGGCCTCCAGGGCACCCGTCTCCGGCATGGCCAGCAGCAGGGCCAGTCGGCGTAGATGGCTCGGGTCGGGTTTGGCCATCATGGGTGGGTTGTCGCGCGCCTCACCAGGGATAGGCATAGACCCCGGCATACATGAAGTAATGACGCAACAGATAGCCGCCGGCCAGCACCAGCACCGAGGCGGTCAGGATCGGCACCCGGCTGCCCCAGCCGCGTATCACGCCCTTGAGTTCGAGCAGGAAGGGCACGACCAGACCGAAGCCGATGAAGCCGACCAGCCAGCCGTAGTCGTTCCACAGCAACTCCAACGAGCGCACCGCCGACTCCGAGCCGTTCTTGAGGTACTGGTAGAGCGAGAACAGGATCACCAGCTCGGCGGCGATCAGCACCAGGTCGATGCGCTCATAGAGCACTCGCACATGCTCATCGGCCTGATCCTTGAGCAGGGTGTACATCAGGACCAACAAAAAGGCCATGGCGGTCGAGAAGGCCGAGACCGTAAACAGCAGGGGCACCGCCGGGTTGTGCCAGAGCGCGACCGCCGGGAAGGATTGCAGCAGCAGGCCCGTGTAGACCGCCACGCCCACCCCGTTGACGACCGCCAGCCAGCCGACGCTGTAATGGAATCGCTGCACCAGCCTGGCGGTACCGATGACGAACGGCTTCTCGATCAGGTCGCGAAGCACGGGCATCCGCTGCGCCAACTGGGTCTCGCGCACATAGGGCAGGGCATAGAGCACGCCCCAGACCATCATCCAGATGATGAACTGGGTGCCCCAGGCGATCCAGGCACTCGATTGATTGAACATCGCCATCGGATTGAGCACGGTCAGGACGGCCGTCTTGTCGAGCAGATGACCGAACAGCATCAGCGAGCCGAGCGCCAAGAGCACTACGCCCGCGCCTGCTCCCCAGATCACGAGATGGCGGTTGGGCTTGAGATACATATCGGTGAGGAAGGTCACCGCCAGGGTCGCCGCACCCAGACCGCCGAAGTAGAGATAGATGGCAAGCCACCAGGTCCAGAGGTCCTGGGTCGCATAGGTCATGTTGACGTCCATCGCGTTAGCCCCTCCAGCGGATATCGTCGATGTAATAGACATTGGGTCGGGTGCCGATGTGCGGCATCAGGGGCCGGGCGGCACCGCTGGCGACGATCTGGGCGATCGGGTCTTCTGGATCGTCGAGATCGCCGAACAGACGCGAAGACCCGACACAGGTCTCGACACAGGCCGGCTTGCGCCCCTGCTCGACCAGGTGATCGCAGAAGGAACACTTGTCCATGCTCGGACTAGTGCGCCGATAGTCCGATCCATAGAACTCGCGTCCCAGGCGCATGTCGCGTTTGGTGATGGGCACCCGCGCGTGATAGGGACAGGCCATGGCACAGGCCCCGCAGCCCATGCACAGGTCCTGATCGACNAAGACGATGCCGTTGGCCTTCTTTTGGGTCGCCCCGGTCGGGCAGACCGTCATACAGGGCGGGTTGTCGCAGTGATTGCACAGTCGCGGGAAGAAGCGCCGGTGCACGTCCGAGCCGACGCCGATCTCCTTGTCGTGCACATAGGTGCGCCATTTTTTCTTGTCCCAGACCGGGGTCTGGTTCTCCATCGCGCAGGCGGCCATGCAGGCATTGCAACCGACACAGGTATTGAGGTCGATGACCATTGCATAGTGAGTCATGGATCAGATCCTCCCTCAGGCCCGGCTGACGCGGACGGTGAACTCTTGCGAACGGAAGCCCGCGACCACCGGCTCGACCTGATAGGGGACGAGCTTGCTGGTGGCGGTGCCGTCGCCGTGGGTGCGCGACAGGGCCGGGTTCTCGACGCCAAACGAGCTATAGACGAAGACGACCTCTGGATGGACCAGGCGCGTCACATAGGCGTGCCCTGTGGTCTGCTGGCCGGACTGGGTGTTGGTGATCCGGATCGGGTCGCCCATGGCGATCCCCAGCCGCGCGGCGCGTTCGGGGTGGATCCAGACCCCCTTGTAGACGTCGTGTTTGAATTCGTTGATCGCGGCGAGCACCGGGTTGTTGCTGTTGGTCGAGGCGTGCGAGACGGTCGGGGTCTTGCCATAGGTGAAATAGAACTCGTCCTTGGCCAGGGGCGCGGCGACCTCGCGCGGCGAGCCGGAACGGAGCTGGATCGGGACATTGCCGGCCAGCACATTGAAGTTGGGCGCGGTATGACCCTCGTCGCGCAATTTCCGCATCAGGGGGGAGAAGAACTCGACCCGTCCGCTCTCGGTGGGTACCGGCATCCGCCAGGGCATGGCGTGCTCTTCGAGGATCTGTTCGCGGTCGAGCTCGTGATAGATGCCCTTGGCGCGCAGGACACGGTCGATGTGCTCGGGCGTCACCCCAAGCCGTTCGGCGGCCTGAGCGAAGGCGACCTCGCGACAGGCGAGCTGATAGGCGCCTTTCTTTAGCCTCTGGCGATTGCGTTCGAGCGCGGCCTTGACCGGCGCAGCCTTGAGCCCCGTCAGCTTCTCGACCCAGTCATGGAAGGTCTCTGTGTTGCCCGAGATGATCTCGGTCATCTTAAGCAGGATGTCGGCCGTCTCCTCGGTGTCGTAGAGCGGCGGGATGGCAGCATAGCGGGTGGTCAGGGCCAGGTCGTGATTGACGCCATTGCCATAGAGGGTCGGTTCATCGCGCTCCAGATAGGTGGTATTGGGCAGGATGACATCGGCATAGAGCGCCGTATCCGAGGGCAGGACATCGATCAAGACCACCAGCTCGACGTTGGCGTGGCTCAGGATCTCCTTCCAGCGGGTATCGGGGTAATAGTGACGCACCGGATTGGAGGCGTTGATCAGGAAGGCGCGGGTCAGATAGGGCTCACCGTTGAACTGAACGCGCCCCTCGACCGATTCGCGCAGTCCGGACTCGGTCATCACCGGCAGGGCGACGTTGAAGTGCCCAGCGGCCTTCTCCTGCGCATTCCACACCCAGGTCCAGCCGGGGCGACCATGTGAGAAGTTCTCACCCTTGGAGAGGGCGCCGATCACCATCTTGGCAAAGGCCATCCCCGGGAGCGTGGCCAGCGGCGAGCCCATCTCATAGCCGTGCTCCATGGCCTCGTACAGGCGTGCGGCCTTGTGATGGACCTCGCCCGAGTTGATCCAGCCGCCGACGCGATCGATGCCGCCGATAAGGGCCTGGATCATGGCCTGGACGCGACGCGCCATCATGATGTTGCTGTAGCGCGCCCCATGCCAGCCTGGATCGATGATCGCCGGGCGTGTGGTGCCAAACTCATGGGCGATGCGCTCGATGACCTCGGGGGCGATGCCGGTGATGTCAGCGGCCCATTTGGTGGTGTAGGGCTGAAGCTCCTCGAGCTGGGCCTCGAACACCGTCATCACCGCCCGTCCGTCGAGTGTGAACTCCTTGGACGTTCTGAGCGCCGGGGTGAAGGCGTTGCCTTCGATATCGATCGTATTGTCGTTACCGAAGGCGGGGACCGCGCGCACCTCGTCGCGGCCCTCGACCCGCACCTGGGGGCGGCCCTGGGCGTCGGTCAGCAGTCGCAGCTCGCCGGACTCGTCGCGATAGGCGAGGAAGGGCATGTTGGTGTGTTTGCGCAGGAAGCTGGCGTCGTACAGTCCCTCCTCCATCAGGATCCGCATCATCGCCAAGAGGAACGGCAGGTCGGTGCCAGGCCGGATCTGGATCCATTCATCGGCCTTGGCCGCGGTCTCGGAGCGGCGCGGGTCGAGCGCGACGATCTTGGCCCCCTTCTTGCGCCCCTGGGCGAAGCGCACCATGCGGCAGGTCGAGACCGCGCCGATCGAGGCGTTGTTGCCCATAAAGAGGATGTACTTGGCGTTGTCGAAGTCCGGCAGCATCTCGTCGTGGATGTTGAAATTGCCGGTGACGAGATCCGTGCCAAGGTGACCAGTGGTGACACAGTGCTGCATCGGCGAGGCGACGATGTTAGGGACCTCGTTGGCCATGGCGAAGGGCACCGCCCAGTTCATATAGAACACGCACGAGGTCCAGCCGCCGACCATGGTCCACTCCCAGGGCTGGATCGCGGTGGCCTTGGTCTTCTCGGCGATATAGGCATAGGCCTCCTCCCAGCTNGCGGCCCGAAAGGCGTATTCGCCGCGCTTGGAGCCCTTGACCCGGATCAGCGGCGTTTTTAGCCGGTCGGTGTCATAGGTCTGGCGCAACCCGGCCTGACCGCGGGCGCAGATCTTGCCGCGGTTGAGGGTTGAATGCGGGTTGCCGTCGAGCTTGACGACCCGCCTCTCGCCGTGGCGGGNGTGGGTCGTGACCCTGAGGTTGCACAGCGAAGAGCAGAAGTTGCAGATGCTGTAGGAGATCTCTTCGATCGTTTCGTCCTTGGCGGTGGCGGTCTTGACGAACTGGGTGGCGGGCGACAGCAGGGTCAGACCGGCTGCGCCATAGCCTGTGGTTTTGAGAAAGGCGCGGCGTGAGAGGCGTGGAATGCTCCAGGCCATGTGGATGTCCTCCGAGGTGGTCGAACGGAATCCCGGGTCTTGGCCGCGGGATTTGGGTGTCTTAGTGCCTGACAAGCCGGCGAGCTTGGGCCTGCGATCAACATTAAGACAAGCGCCTGTGCCGGGTCCATCGGAAGATTCGGATTGATTGATATGGGTCAATTGCGGGGCATTGACCGGATGCGCCGCCACACTGGATACTCAGGGCTCATAGCCCAGCACCGGCGCCAGCCAGCGCTCGGCCTCATCCAGGGTCCAACCCTTGCGCTGGGCATAGTCCTCGACCTGATCGCGCTGGATGCGCCCCACACCGAAATAGCGCGCCTCGGGGTGGGCGAAGTACCAGCCCGAGACTGACGCCGCCGGCAGCATGGCAAAGTTTTCGGTGAGGATAAGACCGATGCGCCGGTCGGGTTCGAGCAGCCTCCAGAGCGTCCCCTTCTCGGTGTGATCCGGGCAGGCGGCATAGCCGGGCGCTGGTCGGATGCCCCGATAATGCTCGGCAATGAGCTCTTCGTTGCTGAGCTGCTCATCCGTCGCATAGCCCCAATAGCGGGTGCGCACCAGTTGGTGCAGCCGCTCGGCGAATGATTCGGCCAGCCGGTCGGCGAGCGCCTTGAGCAGGATCGCGCTGTAGTCATCCTGATCGGCCACGAACCGCGCCAGAGGCCCCTCGATCCCCNCCCCCGCCGTGACGGCAAAGGCCCCGATCCAGTCAGGGCGTCCGCACTCGGCTGGGGCGATGAAGTCGGAGAGACAGAAATTGGCCTGTTGGCGTCCGCCAGCGCGTGGCATCTGCTGGCGCAGGTGGTGCAGGGTCGCGAGCCGCTGGGTGCGCGCCGCGTCGGCATAGAGTGCGATGTCGTCGTCCCCGATCCCATTGGCGGGAAAGAAACCAAACACCGCGCGTGCCTGGAGCCAGCGCTCGGCCACCAGCCGTTCCAGAAATACCTGGGCCTCGGCATAGAGCATGCGCGCCTCCTCGCCGATCACTGGGTCGTCGAGGATGTCCGGGAAGCGGCTGTGTGCCAGCTCCCAGGCGCGAAAGAAGGGGAGCCAGTCGATGGTGTGCACCAGGTCGTCGAGCGGAAAATCAGCGAGCGTGGCGATCACCGTCTCGCCGGCGCGCTCCAGCGCGAGCGACCAGGGGGCCGTCTCGCTGAACTCAGGGTCGAGCAGTGCCGGTCGCGGCGGCTCATAGCCCGCCCAGTCGAGCGCCGGGCGATTGGCACGCGCCTCCAGGATCGACACCGACTTACGGGTCGCCGCACGCCCATCGCGCTCGGCGCGCAGGCGCTCGTACTCCTCGGCAATGGCGGCCACATAGCCTGGGCGCTGGGTCTCGCTCAGCAGGTTGGAGACCACGCCCACGGCCCGTGAGGCATCCGGCACATAGATGACCGGGGCCGTGCGCTGGGGGGCGATCTTGAGGGCAGTGTGCAGTTTGGAGGTGGTGGCACCGCCGATCAGCAGCGGCAGCTCAAGCCCCTGACGCTGCATCTCCTTGGCCACGTGCACCATCTCGTCGAGCGAGGGCGTGATCAGACCCGAGAGCCCGATCACATCGGCACCGACCGCGCGCGCACGCTGGAGGATGGTCTCGGCCGGCACCATGACCCCGAGGTCGATGACCTCATAGCCATTGCACTGCAAGACCACGGCGACGATGTTCTTGCCGATGTCGTGGACGTCGCCCTTGACCGTGGCGATCAGGAACTTGCCGTTGCTGCTCGCCTCGGCGCCGCCCTCGGCCTGCTCGGCCTCCAGGAAGGGCTGGAGATAGGCCACCGCCTTCTTCATCACCCGCGCCGATTTCACCACCTGCGGCAGGAACATCTTGCCCGCACCGAACAGGTCGCCGACGAGGTCCATGCCCTGCATCAGCGGGCCCTCGATCACCGCCAGCGGGCGCCCGAGGGTCTGACGCGCGGCCTCGGTGTCCTCATCGATGAAGTCGGCGATACCCTTGACCAGCGCGTGCTCAAGCCGTTTCTCGACCGGCCAGGTGCGCCATTCCAGATCGGACCTGTTCTCAGGTCCAGCGCCTTCACCCTGGTACCTCGGGGCCAGCTCGAGCAGGCGCTCGGTGGCGTCCGGACGGNGGTTTAAGATCACATCCTCGACCGCATCGCGCAGCTCCTCGGGTAGCTCGTCATAGATGGCAAGCTGGCCGGCATTGACGATCCCCATATCCATCCCGGCCCGGATGGCGTGATAGAGGAAGACGGCATGGAGCGCCTGGCGCACCGGTTCGTTGCCGCGAAAGGAGAAGGAGACATTGGACACCCCCCCCGAGACCAGGGCATGCGGCAGGGTACGTTTGATCTCGCGCGTGGCCTCGATGAAATCGACCGCGTAGTGGTCGTGTTCCTCGATGCCGGTGGCCACGGCAAAGATGTTGGGGTCGAAGATGATGTCCTCGGGCGGGAAGCCAACCCGCTCGGTCAGCAGCCGGTAGGCCCGGGTACAGATCTCGACCTTGCGCGCCTGGGTGTCGGCCTGGCCCTGCTCGTCGAAGGCCATGACGATGACCGCTGCACCATAGCGCCGACACAGCCGCGCCTGGTCGATGAACCTTTGCTCACCCTCCTTGAGTGAGATCGAGTTGACGATCGGCTTGCCCTGGACGCATTTGAGTCCGGTCTCGATCACCTCCCACTTGGAGGAATCGATCATCACCGGCACCCGGGCGATCTCGGGCTCGGCGGCGATCAGGTTCAGGAACCGGCGCATCGCTGCCACGGCGTCGAGCAGGCCCTCGTCCATGTTCACATCGATGATCTGGGCGCCGTTGTCGACCTGCTCCTGGGCGATGCTGAGCGCCGTGTCGTAATCGCCCTCCTTGATCAGGCGCCGAAACCGCGCCGAACCCGTGACATTGGTCCGCTCGCCGACATTGACGAACAGGGTGTCTGGGCCGATGTTCAGCGGTTCCAGACCCGCCAGTCGGCAGGCGGGCTCGATGGTCGGCCGCACGCGCGGGGGCAGGCCCGCCACGGCCTCGGCGATGGCGCGGATATGATCCGGCGTGGTGCCACAGCAACCGCCAACGATGTTGAGGAACCCCGCGCGCGCCCACTCGGCGATCTCGGTCGCCATCACCTCGGGTCCGAGGTCATAACCGCCGAGCGCGTTCGGCAGACCGGCGTTGGGATGGGCCGAGACATGAAACTCACTGATCCGGGCCAGCTCCTCGACATACTGGCGCAGCTCGAAGGGGCCAAGGGCGCAGTTGAGCCCCACGCTGAGGGGCTCGGCATGGCGCAGTGAGTTGTAGAAGGCCTCGGTGGTCTGACCGGTCAGGGTCCGACCCGATTGATCGGTGATGGTGCCCGAGAGCATGATCGGGCGCTCGACCCCGTCCTCGTCGAACACCTGCTTGACCGCAAAGATCGCCGCCTTGGCGTTCAGGGTATCAAAGATGGTCTCGATCAGGATCAGATCGGCGCCGCCTGCGATCAGACCGCGCGCCGACTCGGCATAGGCCGCGACCAGGGTATCGAAGTCGATGTTGCGCGCACCCGGGTCATTGACATCGGGCGAGATCGAGGCGGTGCGATTGGTCGGTCCGAGCACCCCGGCGACGAAACGCGGTTTCTCCGGCGTCGCGTAGGCATCGGCGGCCGCGCGCGCCAGTCGAGCCGCCGCGACATTGATCTCGTAGACGAGCCCCTCCATCCCGTAATCGGCCATGGCGATGCGGGTGGCATTGAAGCTGTTGGTCTCGATGATGTCAGCGCCGGCCTCCAGATAGGCGCGATGGATGCCGTCGATCACCTCGGGCCGGGTGAGCACCAGCAGATCATTGTTGCCCTTGAGGTCGCGCGGCCAATCGGCAAAGCGCGCGCCGCGATAATCGGCCTCGGTCAGCCCCTGGCGCTGGATCATGGTGCCCATGGCGCCGTCGAGGATGAGGATCGAGCGCGCGAGGCGCTCGTGAATCAGGGTATTGGAATCTATCATGGGCAGTCACGGCAGGAAGCGGTCGAGCGCCTGGACGGCGCTTTGGCGTGAATCCTCGGACGGGCGCCTCCAAGTGTGGGAACAATACCATGACCCTGGGTTCTTGTTCATGGCTTCGCACCTAAAGGCCGCNTATCCCACCACCTGCGGGCGTTCAAGGCGTGCCCTTGCAAGCCGGTCGCGCTATGCTAAGTCGATCTTGACAATCAAAAACGACGTTGCCTTACAAGGCTCGGGAAATCACTGCCCTATGACCAACCTCAAAAACCTCGTCTTTGCGTCGGCTTCGTTCAAGACCGGCATCTTCTCATTCATCGTGCTCGGACTGGCGGGGTGCGATGGACTTGCGCGCCTCAACACCAAAAAGGACGCGCCGCCCGAGCCCATTGTCGCCGAGGATTCGGCGGGGGTCGTCACAGCTCCAGAGTCTAATCCGCTCACCAAGATCGAGGCGCCCTCGAAAGAAAAAAAACTGTCGAGTCCACTCTATGAGTGGAAGGGTGATGGACGCAACATCACCCGCATCATCATCAATACCGATGAACAGAAGGCTCGTTTCTATTCGGGAGACGAGGAGGTCGGTTGGAGCACGGTGGCGACCGGGATCCCCAAGTATCCGACCCCGACCGGTCGCTTCCAGATCACCGAAAAGATCGAGAACAAGCGCTCAAATCTCTATGGCAAGGTCTATGGCCAGGGTGGTCGCGTTCTGCGCTCCAACGCCAAGCTCGGGCGCGACCCGATCCCCGAAGGCGGGCGTTTCGAGGGGGCAGACATGCCCTTTTTCATGCGCCTGACCGATGATGGTGTGGGCCTGCATGCCGGCCCCATCCCCAACCCGGGTCAGCCAGCCTCGCACGGCTGTATCCGGGTCCCGAGCAAGATGGCGTCTGTATTGTTCCGTCATGTGTCGAATGGGACGGACGTGACCATCGAGGGCAAGGGGCCGAGCTACGGCGACTATGTCGCCAAACAACGCGCTGAGGCCGCACGCCGTGCCGAGGCGCGCCGGCTGGCCGAAGAGAAGCGTGCCGCCGAGGCCCAGAAGGCACAACAGATCGCCGAGGCCATGCCGACACCGCAGGCGTCCGGTCTGCCCAAGCCCGCGACCAACGCCGAGATGCCCGAAGCCCATGCCGTCGCCAAGGACGCGGCGGCCTTGGCGGACCAGACACTCGATGCCGCGAACGCACGCGAGGCGCATCTGCGTGAACCTGAGGTCCAGCCAGAGGGCGCATCGGCGCAACCCGCCCAGACGATGCCTGCTTTAGCGCCTGAAGCCGCCAAGCCGGTGCCCCCTGCCAGCGAGCCGCCGCCGACCGTCGCGGCGCCCCCAAAGAACCCGCCCACGCCGGCGGACACACCCCAGCCGCCAGCCCCCGCCCAGCCGGCGCCCGAGATCCTGGAGGCGCCGGCCCCAAGCCCCGCGGCGGCGCCGGCGAAGATGAGTGATCCTGCGCCCAAACCGGACGAACCGACACCGAACCCGGTTCCCGCCAATCCCGAACCGCCGGCGACACCAGCGGCCACGCCAACCAACAGCGCAACCTGATGTGTGACGAGTTCCAGCTCGACCCTGGCCTCTGCCATCTGAACCATGCCGCCGTCGCCCCCTGGCCAAGGCGCGCCCTGGTGGCGGTGACAGGTTTCGCCGAGGAGAACGTGCGTCAGGGGTCGCTCGGCTATCCGGCCTGGCTCGCCGTCGAGCAGCGTCTGCGCGCGCGTCTGGCCTGGCTGATCGGTGCCGAGCAACCATCCGACATCGCCCTGGTCAAGAATACGTCCGAGGCACTGTCGGTCATCGCGCACGGCCTGCACTGGACGCCGGGCGACAGCGTCGTTGGGATCGCCCAGGAGTTTCCATCCAACCGCCTGGTCTGGGAGTCGCTGGCCGATCAGGGCGTGACCTGGCGTGCGCTGGACCTGGACGACTCCAGTGATCCCGAGGCGGATCTGATCGCGCTGTGCGATGACTCGACCCGGATGATCGCCGTAAGCTGGGTGCAGTACGCCTCGGGTCTGCGGCTGGATCTGGAGCGGCTCGGTGCCTGGTGTCGAGCCCATGACATCCTGCTGTGTGTGGATGCCATCCAGGGTTTGGGCGCCCTGCCCTTCGACCTCAAGCGCTTTCAGGCCGATTTCGTCGTCGCCGATGGGCACAAATGGATGCTCGGCCCCGAGGGGCTGGCGCTGCTCTATGTCCGTCCCGAGCGGCGCGAACGCCTGAGGCTGCACCAGTTCGGCTGGCACATGGTCGAGGAGGTGGGCGACTTCGAGCGCACCGACTGGACGCCGGCCCGGGACGCGCGCCGCTTTGAGTGCGGCAGCCCCAATCTGCTCGGGGCGCACGCCCTGGAGGCCAGCCTGTCGCTGCTGGCCGAGATCGGGATGGACGAGGTCTGGCGACGGGTGCAGGCACGGACGGATCATCTCATCGCCCTGATCGATGCGCGCGGGTTCGAGCTACTCACGCCCCGCGCCCCCGAACGACGCGCCGGGATCATCAGCTTCCGGGTCCCGGGCGAGTCGTCATCCAGGCTCCATCAGGCGCTCCTGGCGCGGCGCGTCCTCTGTGCCCAGCGCGGCGGCGGCATTCGTTTCTCGCCGCATTTTTATACGCCCCTCGAAACCCTAGAGCGCGCCATGCGTATTCTTGACACCATCCTTGAGTAAACAACCCTCGACTGAAGTCGAAGGCTTTATTGTAAGACGCAGCAAACATGGTTGACCGCATCCCCAACATTGGGCGTGTTTACAGCCGCCCTTGG
>JGI24187J35170_1000109_pt1 | contig 37123 bp, 25 predicted proteins | sample YNPBryBLVA2012_FD_35170 | JGI IMG/M metagenome (IMG submission 35170)
GCCCTCCCAACCCCCCAGCGCCGCCGGCCCCGCGCCCCAACCGGCCGCGCCCGCGCCGGCGGCCCCGGCCTCCTCCGGCCCTGCCGCGGGGCCCAAGAAGGTCTCCTTCTGGCTCATCTTCGTCGTCCTGGGGGTCATGCTGGGTTCGCACGTTTCGGCGCGAATGACCGGCAGCGCCAAGCTTTTGCCCAAGGAGCCCCGCCAGACGCTCTGGGCGCTCGTTGGCGGCGTTCTGGTGGGAATCGGCGCGTGGTTCGCCACCGGCTGCGTCATCGGGAACATCCTCTCCGGCTGGGCGCTGATGAGCGTAGGGCTTGTGATCTTTGGGGTTGCCACCCTCCTCGCCAACTGGGCCGTGACCTACGTTTACCTCATGGGCGGATGGGATCGAACCTCCGCCTAGGCCGCCGGCCCGGCCCCCTTGCCGTGTACCTGTGGTAAGGTTCTGGAGAAGCGGGGGGAAGGAGGCGGCTGGGTGTCCGTTCGTCGAGCGGCGGCGGGGAGGGTCCNNGCACGGANGGNGGGAAGGGCCGGCACGGCCATCCTCCGGGCGGGACTTCTGGCGCCTTTTCTTCTGGCCCTGGCATCCTGTTCGGGGGATGCCGCCCCCTACGAGGGGGTCTCCTTCCGGGAGAANGCCCCGGTCCCAAAGGAAACNGCGCCGGCAAAGGCCGTTCGCCTGGGGATGGCGCCCATCCTCTCGGCCCGGGCGGGAGGGGAAGGGTTCACCCTGCTGGCGGAGGCCCTCTCCCGGAGGCTCTCCGTCCCCGTGGTGCCCCTTCTGGGCACCGACTACCGGGAAATCAACGCCATGCTGGCCTTCGGCCAGGTGGAGGCGGGGATCGTCTGCACCGGAGCCCTTTCCGACCCTCAACTCACCGAGCGGGGAGAGGTGCTCTTGGTGCCGCTCCTGCGGGGGACCGGAACCGTCTACCACGGCCTGATCGTCGCCGGNAAGGAGAGCGGGCTCCGGAAGTTCGAAGATCTCCGAAGCCGTTCTTTTCTCTTCACCGACCCCCTGTCGCTGACNGGGTACTTCTATCCTCTCTCCCTCCTCTGCGAGCAGGGGAAAAGGCCCGGGAGCTTCTTTTCTTCGGTGGGCTTCAGCCACAGCCACGACCGGTCGCTGGAGGCCGTCGCCGGGGGAAGCGCCGACGCCGCGGCGGTGGACGAGACGGTCTACGAGCTCTGGCGGCGGGCCTTCCCCGACAGTGCCGCGAGGACCCGCGTCCTTCTGCGCTCCGCCGACTTTCCCTCNCCGCCCATCGTCGTGAGGAAGGATCTTCCCCCCGCGGAGCGGGAGGCGCTGAGAAAGGCCCTTCTGGACCTTGGTTCGGGGAGAGCCGACGGCCGGGCGGTCCTGGAGGCCATGGGATGGACCGGCATTGCCGAGGCCGACGCCGACTACCTCCGGCGGGTGGAGGAACTCCGCCGCTTCTACCGGAATCTCCATGAACAGGGCTGCCTTTCCCCTTAGGACCCGAATCCTCCTCCTGCTCCTCCTGGGGGTGGTCCTCTTCGGGACCATCAACGTGGGGCTCTTCCGGAGTCTGATGCTTCGCGGGCTCCGGGCCTCTCTGGAGGCCCAAGGGCAGGCCCTCGCCGACCTCATGGCGGAGGAGGGCATCCCCTACCTCCTCCGCCGGGATTTCGGCGGGCTTTCCGCCCTGGGCGATGCCCTTCGCCAGCGCCATCCGGAGGTGCTCTACGTGGTCTTCTACGATCCCCAGGGGGCGGTGGAGGCCGGCACCTTCTCCACGGACCTGCCCGTCTTTCTCCAGAGGCCCTCCCCCGGAGGACCGGCGCCGCGCCGCTACCGGGACGGGAGCCTCTCTTTCCTGGACTTTTCGGGCCAGGTGCTGGGGGGCAGGCTGGGGTCGGTTCGGGTAGGCCTGTCCGAGGCCCCCTACCGGAAGCGGGTGGCGCTGGGCCAGTGGNTGCTCCTTTCCATGGTCTTCCTCTTCTTCATCGCGGGTTCNGCGGGAGCCGCCTTCATTGCCCAGGACGTCCACCGGGACGCGCTGGNCCTCACCCAGGCGGTGGAGGCTTTTCGTCTGGATGGCCCCGTCCCTCCCCTTCCGGTGGGCCGCCGGGACGAGATCGGTGCCGTGGCCCGGGCCGTCGCGGAGATGATGGAGCGCCTTCGAAAACTCCACCGGGAGCACCTCGGACTGCTGGAGCGCTTCCGGGAGGTGGACCGGATGGCCAGCGTGGGGCTGGTGGCCTCGGGGCTNGCCCACGACATCAACAACCCCCTCTCGGGGCTCCTCGTNTCCTTGGAGCGCCTGGCGCGGGACCCGGGGAACCGGGAAAAGGCTCAGGCCTACCTGCCCACCATGATGGAAGCCGCCCGGCACATCCGGGAAGTCCTCCAGAACCTCCTGGCCTACGTCCGCCGCCAGCGTTACGCCGAGGAGCCGGTCTCCCTGGCGGAGGCCTTCGGCAAGGCCCGCCTTCTCGTCGAGCCTCGCCTCCAGCCCGGTGTCCTCCTCGAGACGGACATCCCGGAGGACCTTCCGCCGGTCCGCTTCGACCCTTCCTGCCTGCTCCAAGTCCTCCTCAACCTCCTGTTGAACGCGGCGGACGCCATGGAGTCCAAGAGCGGGCGGATCACCGCCGAGGCCCGGCGTGAGGGGGACCGGGTGAGGCTGGTGCTCACCGACGAGGGAGAAGGAATGGACGAAGAACTTCTGGCGAGGGCCTTCGAGCCTTTCCTGACCACCAAGCCGCCGGGAAAGGGAACGGGACTGGGACTGCCCACCTCCCTTCGGATGATGAAGGACCACGGGGGGGACCTGCTCCTCCGCAGCCGTCCCGGAGAGGGCACCACCGCCACCCTCCTCTTCCGGACCTGGGAGGCCTGATGCGGATTCTCGTNGCGGAAGACGAAAAACTCCTCTGCCTCTCCCTCTGCGATGCCCTTCGGGACGAGGGCTACGAGGTGGCCTGCGTCCCCGACGGGGAAAGGGCCTGGAAGGCCCTCCAGGAAAGCCCCCCGGAAATCCTGGTCGCCGACGTGCGCATGCCCGGCCTCAACGGGATGGCGCTTCTGGAGCGCGTCCGGAAGGACTTCCCCGAGACGGCGGTCCTGCTCATGACCACCTTCGCCTCGGTGAAGGACGCCGTGTCGGCCCTCCAGGGCGGCGCGGCGGATTACCTGGTCAAGCCCTTCGAAATGCCGGAGTTTCTGGAACGGGTTCGGAGGGTCGGGGAGGTGGTGGAACTTCGCCGGGAAAAGCGCCGCCTTCTCGGCGAGATCCGGCGGCTGACCCGGGGCAGGCTTTTTTGGGGAACCTCCCCGGCCATGCGGCACTTCTGGGCGGCGGCGGAGCGCATCGCCCCGCTGGAGGTGGACATCCTGCTGGAGGGGGAGACGGGAACCGGGAAGGAGGTGGTGGCCCGGGCCATCCACGACGCCAGCCCCCGGTCCGGAAAGCCGTTCGTTCCCGTCTCCTGCGCCCTTCTCTCCGGGGGGCTTCTGGAAAACGAACTCTTCGGCCACGAGAAGGGAGCCTTCACGGGGGCCGACCGGAGCCAGCCCGGCCGTTTCGAAGCCGCCGCCGGGGGAACCCTCTTTCTCGACGACGCCGATGACATCCCCCCGGAGGTCCAACCCAAGATCCTGCGGGTGCTCCAGGAGAGGACGGTGGAGAGGCTCGGCTCCTATCAGCCCAGACCCGTGAACTTCCGCCTGATCTCCGCCACGAAGAAGGACCTGGGACGGGAGGTGGCGGAGGGGCGCTTTCGCCAGGACCTCTACTACCGGCTCCACGTGGTCCACCTCCACCTCCCGCCCCTGCGGGAGCGGCGGGAGGACATCCTTCCCCTGGCCGGGTTCTTCCTTCAGGAGTGCGCGGCCGGCTCCGAAGAGGGCCTGAGAAGCCTCCATCCCGACGCCGCCCGGCTCCTGCTGGACCACTCCTGGCCCGGCAACGTCCGGGAACTCAAGCACGCCATCCAGGCCGCCCAGGCCCTCTGCGATGGCCCCCTCATCCTTCCCGAGCACCTCCCCGCCGAAATCCGGCGGGAGGCGGGGAGTGGCCCTCCAAAGGCCTTCTATACCCTGCCCCCCGGCCCCCCGGTCCGGCTCGACGACCTCCTCCTCGACACCGAGCGCCGTCTTCTCCGGTGGGCCTTGGAGGAGGCCAAAGGAAGCCAGTCCAAGGCCGCCGCCCTTTTGGGGATTCCCCGAAGCACCTTCCAGTACCGCTGGCGAAGGGCCGTTGGCGAGGAAGGCCCCGAGGAGAACTCCTGAGCCCGCCCCACCGCGCTCCGCCAAAGGGCGCGGCACGGCTTTTCACCTTTCACCCGAGCGAGAGGGCCGGACGAAAGTGAAAAGTGAAAAGTGAAACTCCCGATCTCCCGGATCTCCTTGTTCATGGCCTTTGTTTTTCCGCTCCTCACCTCCGCGCCGCATCCCGTGAATGCCCCTGGGCCGCAGGCGCGATGATTGTCCCGCCAGGCTTGTGCGAGACGGCGGGAATGGGGTTGGACGGGTAGGCCTCTGCCCAATTCCTGGCAGGTCTGCCGAATCTCGGCAACCTCACGCCCGGCGAGCCTTTCGAGGGGAAGGCCCGCCTTGCGGGGCCAAAACGGTGCCGGAGATTCGGCATCCTTTGCGGGGGCCGGGGGAGGAGAAGCCCTTGAATTTTCAGGATCCGTTCCCGAATGGCCCCCTGGCACCGATGTTGCCTTCCTCCGGGGCGGGAGGAACTGCGCATGGATTTCTCACCTCAATGGAAGTGGGGGTTCCTGGGGGGGCTCGCCGTGGCGGCCCTGGTCCTCTTCCCTCTGCCGGAGAGGGCCCAGAAGGCCGCCAACCCCTGCGCCGATTGCCACGAGGAACAGGTCCAAGCCTTCCAGGGGACGGTGCACGAAGGCTTCATGGTCCGGGCGGAGGGGCGGAACGGCTGTGAGGCTTGCCACGGCGACGGCAAGGCCCACCTGGAGGATCCCCGGCCCGACAACATCCGGGGGAAGGATCTCCTCCGCCGGTGGACCTCCCGGGAAGAGGCGGAGGCCTGCTTGGGTTGCCACGGCGCCGTGTACCGGGACAAGACCGCCACGCTGGAAGGGGTCCACGTACGGGCCGGCGTCTCCTGCTGGGGGTGCCACGGCGAGGCCCTGCACTTCCAACCGGAGGGCGCTTCCGCCGCCGGCGGCAGGCCCGGCCCCCTTCCGGCCGCCTCCCGCAATCCCAGCGAGCGGTGCCTGAAGTGCCACGAATCCCAGCGGGTGGACTTTTCCCTGCCCTACCGCCATCCGGTGGACCGGGCCCAGGTCCGGTGCTGGGACTGCCACTCCCCCCATGGGGAGGACCCGGCCCTCGCGGGCGACCGGGAGGCCGCCTCGGCCGTGTGCCTCCGGTGCCATCCGGCCCAGAAAGGGCCCTTCGTCTGGCGGCACCTGGCCCTGGAGGACGGGGGGTGCGGGGCCTGCCACAAGCCCCACGGTTCGGTGAACCCCCGTCTTCTCAAGGAGTCGGGCAACGCCCTCTGCCTTTCCTGTCATTACGAGACGGCCTTTCCCCAGGTGGGAGGGGTGGGACACGGCTACAAGCTGCGGCGCCACGCCCGGTGCTACGACTGCCACACCGCTCCCCACGGCTCCAACGTTTCGGACCGGTTTCTTCGGTAAGGGAGGACGACGATGAAGCGCGCGTCTCTTTGGTTGGCACTCTCCCTTGCCGCGGCCCTTCCGTTCCACGGGCAGAATTCGGCCACCGTGGCCCTGGGCGGGACCTTTAGCCACGGTGACCGGGAAACGCTGAAGGGGCTCACCCAGATCCCGGGCGTGGAGGGCCTCTCGCTGGAGGATGTACGGTGGAGCGGCACCGCCGGTGACCTTCGCCGGGATGCCGAGGGCTTCCTGCGGCGGACGGGGGATGGACGCCTCGCCCTGCGGTGGGAAGTCCCCGCCTCCTGGCGCCTGCGGATCGAGGCCCGGCACGTGGTGACCGACGAACCTCCGGGCCCCACCAACTTCTCCCCCGACGTCCCCGCCTTTTTCGGACGCCATCCCCGGTATCTCTCCCTGGGAGAGGCGCCCCGGCGGAGGCTCTGGATGGGGGACGTCCGCTTGGATTTGGCCGTGGGCGAGCGGGCCGCCGCCTTTGGCCTTCTCCGCGTTCTCGATGAAGGTGGCTCGGCGCGGGCCCTGCGGGGCGGTTCCTTTGGGAGCGCCATTGACTTCTCCCTTCCCACCCGGGAGGACCCCACCGCGTCGGTTCTGGAGGCGCGGGCGGGGCTGGCCCTCCGCCGGGGCGCCTTCACCCTCTCGGCGGAGGCCGCCGCCGGTTCTTTCGACGGAGGCCGCACGCAGGTGGTGCGGCAGTTTGGGGGCTTCGCCCTCGACCGGACCCTTCTCGACACCTCGGAACAGCGGATCAACGAAGGAGAAGGAACGGTCCGCCTCCAGTGGCGGCCGGAAAACGGCCGCTTTGACGCCGCCGTGGGTCTATCGGCCAAAAACGCCGTCAACGAGCCGCGCTCCTCGCTGGAGGTGAAGGACCGGCTCTTTCCCGGGGCCTCGTGGTCGGGGAGCGGCCTCCGCTCCGAGGCCGACTCCTTCTGCCTCTTCGCCTCGGCCCACTACCGGCCGGCGCCGTCGGTGGAGGTGGGCTACGGCGGGAACCTCTCCCAAGAGGAGGTGGACTCGGAGGGGGTTCTGGGGCTCGGCCCCTTTCTGCCGACCCCCTTTGTCGCGGTCCACGAGGACCTCTGGCTCCACGAAGAGGGACTGAGCCTTTCCTGGCGGCCTTCCCGGACCCTCTCCCTCACCGCCGGCGGGACGCTGGGGTGGCGCCGGTTCGAAAGGGCCACCGTCGAGGGGGTGGAACGGGACCGCCAAGACCGCAACGACGCTCGCCTCCGCCTGCGGTGGAAGCCCTTCCGCTCTTTCGAAGCGATCCTCTCCTTCCAGGATCGGAAGAGGGACGCCCGGGGAGACCTGGGGGACAGGCTCCTGCGCATTCGTTCCGGCTCCGCCGAGGCCGTGGTGAGGCCCTTGCCCCGACTGGAGGTCCGCGGTCTTCTCTCCCGGGAGGCCACCACCGCCGACCTCCGCTACGGGCTAAAGTCCACCTCCCGCAACCGGATCCGGGAGGACCGGGCCGGCCTGTCGGCCTCGCTGGGGTTGTCCTCGGGGGCGGTCCTCTTTTTCCAGGGGGACCACCGGCGGTGGAGTACGTATTTCCGGGGCCTTCTCCCTCCCACCCCCGAAGCGCTCTTCTTCGGCCCCGGCTATAAGGAGAGAACCACCTCCGTCCAGGCGGGAGCCTCGCTGCCGCTGGGGGAGCGCTGGCATGCCACGGCCTTCGCCGGCCAGACCCTCCTCGCGGGAACCGAAGCCTACCGCTTCCCGGTCCTCTCGGCCACCGTGGACTTCGACTGGAAGCCCAACCTCACCCTGTCGTTCCGGGGCCAGATCTCCGGATTCCACCGGTATGCGTACGCCTTTGAAAACGGCTCGGCGGATACCCTCGCCGCGGCCTTGACCTGGAAGTTCTAGTGGAGGGACTCCCCATGCGACGTTCGCCTCTCCTTCGCACCGCCTGCCTCCTGATTCCTGCGGCACTGGCCGTCTGGGCCGTGGCGCAGGACCTGGGGGAGCAGAATCCCACGCCTCCTCGGAAGGCCGGCCAGCCCATCGCCGAGAGCGCCGCCGCCCTCACGGCCCTCCACCGGAGCGATTCCCCCCGGTACGACGCCGACTGCACCCGGAGCCAGTGCCACGCCGGCATCCTGGCCCGGGAAACCCTGAAGCCCGGCGTTCCCGAGGCCCACACCCTGGTGGCCCAGATGGGCCTCAACCCCCGCCACTGCACCTTCTGCCACCCCACCGTCCTCATCGAAGACGGGCAGGCGGGGGCCAGGGGCAACGGCGGGTCCCTCGGGAAGAACGTGGCGACCCTCACCTCCTGCTACCCCTGCCACAGCGCCGCGGGGCCGGGAAAGCAGCTCTATGGTCCGAAGAAGAAGCGCTAGGCGAGGAGGAACTCCCATGGCCAAGAAGAACCCACCCCTTTCCGAACTGGACCGCAGGACCTTCCTCAAGGCCACCGGAGCGGCCGCGGCCGTCACCGCCGTCGCGGGTCTCCCCGCCGCGGCGGCCGGCCAGCCGGGGCGCTACACCGGCCAGGTGCCGGACACCCCCGACACCTCCTCGGCGGTGAACCAGGTCCGTTCGGTCTGCCTCCAGTGCCGCTCCGACTGCGGCCTCACCGCCCACGTGCGAAACGGCGTCCTGATGAAGGTGGACGGCAACCCCTACCACCCCAACTGCCGGGAGCCCGACGAGATCCTCCCGTACGGCACCGACCCCGCCGCCGCCGCCGCCGAGCGCGGCCGCATGTGCCCCCGGGGTCAAGCGGCGCCGGAGGTGCTCTACGACCCCCTGCGGATCACCCGGCCCCTCAAGCGGGTCGGCCCCAGGGGGTCGGGCCGGTGGCGGAGCATCTCCTGGGAACAGGCCATCGAGGAGATCTGCGAGGGAGGGGACCTCTTCGGCGAGGGCCACGTGGACGGCCTGCGTGCCCTCCGTTCCTTGGACCCCATCGACCCGGCCATCCCCGAGCTGGGTCCCAAGGCCAACCAGGTGGTGGTGATGGTGGGGCGGATGGAGGAGGGCCAGACGGACTTCAACGACCGCTTCTGGGGGAAGTCCTTCGGCACGGTGAACTTCCGCCTGCCCCACGACACCATCTGCGAGCTGGACTGGTTCGTGGGGGCCGGTGAGTCGGGGGCCGCCAACCGAAAACCCGATTTTCTAAACTGCAAGTACCTGCTCAACTTTGGCGCCAATTACATGGAGGCCAACTTCCCCATGCAGACCAGCGCCCGGAAGATCGTGGCGGGGCTCAAGGCGCGGGGGGGGAAGCTGGTGGTGGTGGACCCCCGCATGTCCAAGGTCGCCGCCAAGGCCGACCGGTGGGTCCCCGTCAAGCCGGGCGGGGACATCGGCATCCTCATGGGCATGATCCGGTGGATTCTGGAGAACCACCGGTACCACGGGCAGTTCTTGAGGACCTGCTCGGCCCAAGCCGCCACGGCGGTCTTCGGCACCGACCGGAAGGGGAAGGCCATCCAGACCCACAGCAGCGCCGCCTGGCTGGTCATCACCGACCCCGTCCATCCCCACTACCGCAAGTTCCTCCGGGCAGACGAGGCGGGCCTGGCGGGAGGGACCTCCTCGGAGTTCGTGGTGGTCACCGGGGGTTCCCCCCAGCGCAACACCCAGGTCGCCACCGTCGCCTCGGTGGACGGCGTGGACCTCTTCTACCAGGGGACCGTCAACGGGATCGCCGTCAAGTCGGCCCTGCTTCTCCTGCGGGAACGGGCCCAGGAGAAGACCTACGCCGAGTACGCCGACGTGGCCGGGGTGGACGTGGAGACCCTCGTGACCTTGGCGCAGGAGTTCACCTCCTACGGCACCGCCGCGGTGGCCGACGCCTACCGATCGGTGGTCAAGAAGTCCCGGGGGACCTACCAGGCCTTCGCCGTGGGGATCCTCAACGTCCTCGTGGGGAACATTGACCGGATCGGAGGCTGGAGCGCCGGGGGCGGAAAGTACAACACCACCACCAAGGTCGTGGACGTCACCCAGGTTCCCGGCGGAGTGACGCCGTCGGGGGTGGGCATCACGCGGGAAAAGGACTACACGCCGGCCAACGTTCCCAACCTCATCGCCCGGGATGGCTATCCGCCCCGCCGCCCCTGGTACCGGAACAAGGTCTGGCAGGAGATCCTCCCCTCCATCCAGGACCGTTACCCCTATCCGGTGAAGTGCCTCATCACCTACTGGGCCAACCCCGTCTACACGACGCCTGCCGGAATCGTCCANGCCGGCGTTCTTCAGGACCGCTCGGCGTTGCCCCTCTNCGTGGCCATTGACATCAACCTCAACGAGACGACGAAGTTCGCCGATTACATCCTGCCCGACGGCAGCTACCTGGAACGCTGGGGCACCCCCGGCGCCGCCCCCACGGTGGTCACGAAGGTCTCGGCCTGGCGGCAGCCGGTGGTGGGGACCTACGACAAGGGAACCCCCGCGGAGCGCGACGCCTCGGCCCCCTTCGACGTCAACGCCGTCAACGAGTACACCCCCTACCACCCCCAGACCAAGACCCTGGAGGACATCTACATCGCCATCGGAAAGCGCCTGGGCCTTCCCGGCGTCGGCGCCAACGCCTTCGTGGACGGGGGCTCCCTCGACCGCGCCTGGGACTTCTACAAGAGGGTCCTCCGGAACCTCACGGCCGACGCCAACGCCGCGGGATTGGCGGTGACCGAGGAAGACGTGGTGGCCCGTGGAGGGGTCTTCCAGCCGCCGGAGGACGCCTACGATTGGTCCACCGGCTTTCTCCTCAACCGCCAGAACGGCCGGAACAACGTCTACTCGGAGAGCTGGGCCACCTACCTCAACGCCCGGACGGTCACCGCGTGGGATCCGGCAACGGGCAAGCCTCTGGACGGGGAGTACTTCGACCCTCTGCCGTTGGTAGAGGTCCGTTCCTTCGACAGCCTCGGCCGGCCCCTGGCCCCCGATTCCCTTCCCCTCCTCCTCACCACCTACAAACCGGTCTTCCACACCCAGTCCCGGACCATCGTCTGCCCCTCGCTGCAGATGCACCTGCCCGAGTCCCTCATCGAAATGAACACCGCCGATGCGGCGGCCCGCGGGCTTCAGGACGGGGACCTGGCGAGGGTCTTCTCCTCCAGCAACCCCCAGGGGGTGATCGGCCGGGTTCGCCTGACCGAGACCCTCCGGCCCGGCGTGGTGGCCATCGCCAATTCCCTGGGGCACTGGGCCATGCAGTCGTCCCCCTACGAGGTGGACGGGCAGCCTGGAGACTACGACCCCGGCCGGGCCCTGGGCGTCCACGGCAACCCTCTCATGAAGGTGGACCCGGTCCTGGGCGACATGCCGCTGACCGATCCTTTGGGCATGGGTGCCGTTTATTTCGAGACCCGCGTCGACGTGGTCAGACTGTAGGGGAGAAGCCATGAGACAGCTGGGCTGGAAGATCGATCTCTCCAAGTGCATCGGCTGCAAGGCCTGCATGGAGGCATGCAAGTTCGAGAACAACACCACCCTGGACCTCCGGGTCAACTACCGGTGGGTGACGGAGGTGGAGCGGGGCCGGTTTCCCCAGGTGCAGCGGGTCTTCGTGCCGCTGGCCTGCAACCACTGCGCCGACCCCGCCTGCAAGCGCTCCTGTCCCACCCACGCCATCACCAAACGGGCCTCCGACGGCATCGTCCTCATCGACCAGGAGAAGTGCGTGGGGTGCCAGGCCTGCGTCATGGCCTGCCCGTACGGCGCCCCGCAGTTCAACCGCGTGACGAAGAAGGTGGAGAAGTGCACCCTCTGCGTCCACCGGATCGAGGCGGGCCTCGGTCCCGCCTGCGCCGCCACCTGCGTGGGAGAGGCCATCACCTTCGGGGAGGACTTCGTGCGGTGGGGGGATCCGCCGCCGGAGTTCGCCGATCCGCGCCAGACCCGCCCCTCCATCCAGTTCGTGCGGTAGGAGGAGAGCGTGTCCTGGCCTCCGGTCCTGGAAGGGTTCCTTCGCACGGGGGAAGGGGCGCCGGTCCCGGCGGCTCCCCCGTGCGAAGGGCCCGAGGACCTTTGCGGGGCCGCCTGCGCCGCCGCGTGCCCGCGGGGAGTCCTTCATTTCCGGGCGGGGCATCCGGAGGCGGGGGCGGGGTGCGACGGGTGCGGCCTCTGCGCGGCGGCCTGCCCCCGGGGGGCTCTTCGGGCTCCGCAGGTCGAACGGCGCCTTCGCCCCAGGCCGGGGAGAAGGCCGGCGGACCACTGGGCCTGTTCGGCCGCCGCCCCTTCCTCGGCGGAAGTCGTTCCCTGCCTGGGGGCGCTGCGACCGGAACGGGTGGTGTGGATGGCCCACGCCGCCGGCGGCACCCTCCACCTGGAGAGCGGGGAGTGCGCCCGCTGTCCCCTGGGCCCCGCTTCGGAAAAGGCGAGGCGCTCCCTGGACGCGGTGGGGCGGCTTCTTCGGGAAGCGGCGGGAAGGGAGGTCCTGGTGCTGGGACCTCCTCGGGAGGCAAGGGACGGTTCCGAGGCCCTCGACCGGCGGGCCTTCTTCCGGTCCCTGGCGGGCTCGGACGGGAAGGGCCTTCCGGCCGAGCCCGCTGCACGANGAATTTTGGAGACCGCCCTGAAAGGCCTCCTCGGCGGCCGGCCGGCACCCGAAGGCCTTCTTTCGCTCCTCCCGTCCTTTNACGCCCCGGCCGTCCAGGAAGACCGGTGCTCCCTCTGCGGCTCCTGTGCCCTCGCCTGCCCGGCCGGCGCCCTTTCTCTCGAAGAGACGGGGAACGGCCTTCGCCTCCTTCTGGCCCCGGAGGCCTGCACCGGGTGCGGGGCCTGCGCCGCCCCCTGCGTTCCCGGAGCCCTGCACCTGGAGCTCCTCCCCCGGGCGGAGGGGACCCAAACCCTCGCCGAAGGGCCCGCCGGCCTCTGCGCCGAGTGCGGCCGTCGCACCCGCCGCCCCTCCCGCGGTCCCGTCCTTTGCCCCGCCTGCCTCCACCTCCGCCGGCGGCGGGCCTCCTCTCCCTTCTCGGGGTACGCCCTCCGGGCCTGAGGAGCGCACCTCCGTCCCGCCGCCTTCGGGTCCCGGCGGACCCTAAATTCCGCGGTGGATGGGTCTTGCCGTTGGTAGCACAGGTGCTTTCCGGTGGAAAGGCCTCTTCTCTTGAACGGGGAGGCGCTTCTGCCCCGCGTTCCGCTGGCAAAGCCAACCGGAACACTTGGCTTGCCCTTCGGGGTCCCTTCCCGCCTTCGGCTCGAATGCCCCCAATCCCTTGGCAGGGGATGGGGCAAATATTGGAATCTGTAAGATTTGGAAAGACCTGCACCGCATATTCGGTTCCCATCGCGGAATCGGGGGGCGGAAGGGCCTTTTTTCCCGGAAGGCCGGAAGGAAGTACACTGAACGGCCTGGGAGGCCGGAGGCGATGGAGGGAATGGAAAAGGGGCGGATGGGGGAAAACGGAGAGGTGGACCTCCGGCTCCTGCTGAGCGCCCTCCTCAACACCGCCGTCACGGCGGGGGAGTTCGTGGCCGGAATCGTCTCCGGCAGCCTCGCCCTCCTCTCCGACGCCGCCCACAACCTGAGCGACGTGGCCGCCGTGGTGCTGGCCCTCTGGGCCCGGCGCTTCGGCCGCCGCCCTCCCACGGCACGCCACACCTACGGCTTCAAGCGGGCCGAGGTGCTGGCGGCCCTCTTCAACGCCGTGGTCCTCATCGGCATCACCGTCCTCATCGCCCGGGAGGCCTTCGTCCGGTTCCTCCACCCCGAGCCGGTCCGGCANGGCCTCATGCTGNCAACGGCGGCGGCGGCCTTCCTCGCCAACGCCGGGTCGGTTCTGCTNCTCCGGCGCCANGACCGGCACGACGTCAACGTCCGGAGCGCCTTTCTCCACATGGCCCAGGACGCNCTGGCCTCCCTCGCCGTAATCGCCGCCGCCCTCCTCGCCCGGACTCCCGCGGGGCTCTACGCCGATCCGGTGGCGGCGCTCCTGGTGGGACTGGCGGTCCTCCGAAGCGCCCTCGCCCTGGTCTGGGAGACGGTCTCGACGCTCATGGAGGCGGCCCCGCCGGACGTGGACCCCGAGCGGATCGCCGAGGGGATCTCCCGGGCCTTTCCCGGCACGGCCCTCCACCACGTCCACGTTTGGGAGAACGGGCCCGGCCAGCGCCTCCTGACCGCCCACCTGGTTCTGGAGGAGGACCTCCCGGCCAGCGCCGCCGAGGCCCTCTGCGAGCGGATCCGGGGCCACCTTCACGCCGAGTGGGCCATCACCCACGCCACGCTCGAGCCGGAGGTGAAGGGGTGCGGCAGCCCGGAGATCCTGGGCCGGTGGGAGGACCACGCCTGAAAGCGCCGGGGGCTCTCCGGAGACCGGCCGGCGCCGGGCAGTTTTCCCTTTCAAGCGAAAGAAGAGGGCGGGGCCGGAGCCCCGCCCTGCTGTTTCACCGCCGCTCTTGCGGTTACTTGGCCGCCTGGGCCTTGAACCAGGCCGTCGGCATGGACTTGGGCCGCTCGATGGGCTCGCCCCAGCCGCGGGAGACGACCAGCTGGGAGACCATGCCCATGGCACGGCTGACGGAGAAGAGGACGGTGTAGTAGGAGAACTCCTTCATGCCGAAGTGGTACAGGAGGCAGCCGGAAGCGGCGTCCACGTTCGGCCAGGGGTCCTTGATCTTCTGGACCTGCTTGAGGACCTCGGGGACGACCTTGAAGACCCGGGCCACCGTCTGGTAGACGGGGTCATCGGGGCAGACCCGGGCGCCGAAGGCGTGGAAGGCGTCGAAGCGGGGGTCGGTGATCCGCAGGACGGCATGGCCGTACCCGGGGACCACCTTGCCGGCGTCGAGGGTCTCCTGGGCGTACTTGGCGAGCTGCTCTTCCGTGGGGGCGCCGCCGAACTTCTCCATGGTCTCCAGGATCCAGGCCAGGCACTCCTGGTTGGCCAGCCCGTGGAGCGGGCCCGCCAGGCCGTCGAGGCCGGCGGAGACGGCGTAGAAGGCGTCGGAGAGGGCGCTGCCGACGCAGTGGCAGGTGTGGGCCGAGACGTTGCCGCCCTCGTGGTCGCTGTGGAGGACCATGTAGAGCCGCATGAGGTTCTTGAACTCACCGGTGGGATCGGGGATGCCCAGCATGTGGGCGTAGTTGCCGGCCCAGTCGAGATTGGGATCGGCGGCGATGCGGACGCCGTCCCGGAACTTCCGGCGGTAGATGTAGGCGGCGATGATGGGGATCCAGGCGATGAGGTTCAGGGCGTCTTCCAGGGTGGGCTTCCAGTAGTCGTCCTTCTTCATCCCCTCGTCGTACTTCTTCCGGAACTCCGACTCCCGTTCGAGGACGAGGATGCCGGTGTTGAGCATGCACATGGGGTGGGAGTCGAAGGGCATGGCGTCGAGGACGTCGAAGACGTACGCGGGAAGGCGCTCGGCGCGGGCCTTGAGGTCGGCCTGCAGGTCCTTCAGCTCGTCCTTGGAGGGCATGCGGCCGGTGAGGAGGAGCCAGAAGACCTCCTCGGGGAGGTTGCCGGCCAGGTCCTTGATGGGGATGCCGCGGATGATGAGGCCCTTGTCCGGCGGCACCTCGGAGGTGTCGCAGACCATGGCCTTGAGGCCGCGCATGCCGCCAAAGGCGGCGCCAATGGTGAGTTCGCCGATCACCTTGGCCCCGTGTTCCTTCACGAAGGCCTTGATGTCGTTGCGCATTTCGGGGATCTGTTTGGCGAGAACGTCGTACAGCTTGCCCATACAGCACCTCCTCAGTCAGGGTCCCAACCGCCGCCGGAGACCCGCTGCCTCCGGCATCCCAAGCGGAATCCCCCCACCACAGGATGCAGGCCGGGAACCGCTCCAAACCGCCGCCGTCCCCTTTCCCGAAAGCCTCCGGAGCGGGAAAGGTCTTCGCACTGGATAGGCGAAGACCCATTATCTTCAGCCGGCTTTTCTCCTGTCAACGGCTTCCGGGGCGGGGCGGGAAAGTCCTTCGAAAAAGGGGCAAATCCCCCAGGATCAGCGATCTGGTAGGAGATGGGACCCTTCCCGCCCCGGCTCCCCTCGGGGAGGGAACGGAAGTGTGGTAGGTTGGGTCCAAACGAACGACCGGAAGGGAACGGAAGAGCGATTCCCCTCCCGTCGCCCGGAAAAGGAGCCGCCCATGAGAAGAACGCCCTTCGTCCTTGCCGCCCTCCTCGCCGCCCTCGGCGCGGCCGCCGAGACCCCCCGGACGATGCTCACCGTCTACAACCAGGACCTCGCCCTCGTCCGGCAGGAAAGGAGCGTCGCCGTCCGGCCGGGAGTCTTCAAGTACCTCTTCGAGGACGTGACCACCCGCATTGACGCCACGTCGGTGGCCCTGGAGACCCTTTCGGGGCCGCCCCTCCGGATCCTCGAGCAGAACTACGCCTACGACCTCATCAGCGACCAGAAGGTCCTGGAGAAGAGCCTGGGGCGGACCGTCACCTTCTTCGAAAGGATCGGCGATACCGAAAAGGCGTACACCGGAACCCTCCTCTCCATCACCGGAAACCGCCCGGTGATCCGCACGGCCGAAGGGCTCTTCATCGGCTCCCCCGCGAAGTACCTCCTCGACACCCTCCCGCCGGGGCTCATCGTGAAGCCCACGTTGGTCTGGCTTCTCGAGGGCCAGCGGGAGGGGAGCCAGGAGGTGGCCCTCTCCTACCTGACGGGAGGTCTCTCCTGGGACGCCAACTACGTCCTGCTCCTGGATGCTTCGGAGAAGAAGGCGGGCTTCACCGGTTGGGTTACCCTCCAGAACCAGAGCGGGCTCACCTTCGAGAACGCCACGCTGAAACTGCTGGCGGGGGACGTCCACCGGGCGAAGCGGCCGGAGCCCCGGCCGGTCCTCTACGCCGCCGCCAAGGAGATGGCCGCCCCGGCCAACCAGTTCCAGGAGAAGAGCCTCTTCGAGTACCACCTCTACACCCTTGAGCGGCCGGCCACCCTGGCGGACAACGAGACCAAGCAGATCGAACTGGCCACCGCCTCCGCCGTTCCCGTCCAGAAGACCTACGTCTACGACGGCGCCAACCTCTCCGGGTACGGAGGCTGGTACTACGGCTCCCGGGAGAACCGGGATCTGGGCGTCCCCTCCAACCGGAAGGTCTCGGTCTTCCTCGAGTTCGACAACCGGGAAGCGGGAGGCCTCGGCATCCCCCTCCCCAAGGGGACCGTCCGGGTCTTCCAGAAGGACACCGACGGCTCCGCCCAGCTCGTGGGCGAGGACGCCATGGACCACACCCCCAAGGACGAGCGCGTGCGAATCAAGATGGGCGAGGCCTTCGACGTCGTCGGCGAGCGCAAGCAGACTTCCTTCAAGGTCATCGTCTCCAGCCACGTGTACGACGAGTCCTTCGAGATCACCCTCCGGAACCACAAGAAGAGCCCCGTGAACGTGCGGGTCACCGAGGTCCTCTACCGCTGGAGCGACTGGGAGATCACCCGGGAGAGCGTGAAGCACGAGAAGGTGGACAGCCAGACCGTCGTCTTTCCCGTGACGGTCCCCGCCGACGGCGAGGCCAAGGTTACCTACACCGTCCGGTACACCTGGTGACCGAAAAAGAGGCGGAGCGGGGGAAGATCCCCGCCCCGCCGTCCTTGCCGGGGAACGGCTAGTCCTTTCCCGGACGGCGGTCCAGCGTGACGGAGAGGTCCAGGGGAGCCCCGTCCCGCAATACGGTGACGGTTACGGTGTCCCCCGGCTTGTGGTCCTCAAGGGCGTAGGTGTAGTCGTAGACGTTTTCCACGGCCCTGCCGCCGAAGCGGACGATGACGTCGCCCTTCTGGAGTCCCCCCCGTTCGGCGGGGCTTCCCGGGCGGACGCCCATGAGCCTCACGCCCTTCCCCTCGCCGGAGTAATCGGGGATGGTCCCCAGGTAGACCCGGAAGCCCCGGCCCGCGGCCTCGCCGGGGGGAGGGGCCACCCGAACGTAGGCGGGGCGTTCCGGGAGGGCGAGGAGGGCTTCGGCGGTCCGGGCGGCGAAGCGGAGCACCCGGGCCTCCCCCCCGTAGAGGATCTTGTCGGGGGTGTCGCCGGGACGGTGGTAGTCCTCGTGGGCCCCGGTGAAGAAAAAGAGGACGGGGACACCCTGGGCGTAGAGGACGGCGTGGTCGGAGGCGCCGTAGCCGTCTTCGCCGAGGGCCAGGTCCAGCCCGTCGGTGTTGGCCTTCTGGAGCAGCGCCTTGAAGGCGGGGGAGGTCCCGGCGCCGCCCACCACGAGGCGGTTCTCCCGAAGCCTTCCGATCATGTCGAAGTTCATCGCGGCCACCACCCGCTCCAGGGGCAGGGGGGGCGTCTTGACGAAGTGGGAGGAGCCGAGGGTGCCCAGCTCCTCGCCGGCGAAGGAGGCGAAGAGGAGGTTCCGGGGCCGCTCCGGCCTCGCCGCGAAGTAGCGGGCCAGCGCCAGGAGGCCGGCCGTCCCCGAAGCGTTGTCGTCGGCCCCGGGATGGACCTCGCCCTTCTTTTCCGCCAAGGAGCCCTCCACCCCCAGGCCCAGGTGGTCGTAGTGGGCGCAGAGGACCACCGTCTCGTCGGTGGGGGCGGTGGCGGGGAGCCATCCGAGGACGTTGACGCCCTCGGCCTTCTCCCGGACCAGCCGCACGGCGGCCGAAAGGGTGACGCCGGGTACTTCGAAGCGGAGGGGGGACCGGTGGGGGTCTCCGGGATCGGGCAGGGTCTTTCCGGCGGCGGTGAGGGCCCGGACGAAGGGTCCCCTCCGGGCGGAGAGGACCACCAGGCCGGAGGAGCCTCCCCGGGCCGTCGAGGAGAGGGGCACGAGGTCGTCGTCGGTGGAGGAGGGGCCGAGGACGACCAGCGCCGATGCGCCCAACTCCCGGGCGATCATGGCCTTGTGCCGGATGGGGTAGTAGAGGGCGAAGGGGCTCTTGGGGTCGTCCCCGTCGGGGCCCCAGCGGTAGACGGCGACGGCCTTGCCCTTCACGTCGAGGCCGTCGTAGTCGTCCCACTTGAGGTCGGGCGCCCGGATGCCGTACCCGGCGAAGACCACCGGCAGGGAGCGGAGGTNACCGTCCTCCGACATGCCCAGGGGCTGGACCTCGCGGCCCACTTCAAGGGAGAGCACGGNCCCCGGCGCTTCCAGCCGGACGTTGTTCCCCTCGCTCAGGTGGACGCCGGCGGTGAANGGGAAGGGGGCGAAGTAATCGGCGGCGCCCGGCGGGGGGATGAGGCCCGCCGCCCGGAAGCCCTCGGCCACGTAGCGGGCCGCCTCCAGGGCCTCGGGGGTCCCCGTGAGCCGACCCTTCAGGGCGGGGGAGGCCAGGACCTCCACGTCCCGGCGGAGGCGCTCCTCCGCGAAGGCCGCCGCGGGGTCCTCCACCCACTCGGCGAGGAAGATGTTGGTGTCGCCCGGATGGGCGGCGTTCCGGTTGGCACCCCAGACCAGATACCGCCCGTCGGGGCTGAACATGGGGAAGCCGTCGAAGGAGCCTTCGAAAGTGACCTGTTCGAGGCCCGTGCCGTCNTCGTTCACCANGTAGAGGTCGAAGTTGCGCCGGGAGGGGTCCCCCACGTTGGAAGCGAAGAGGATCCGCTTGCCGTCGGGGTGCCAGAAGGGGCAGAAGTTGGCCGCGCCGTTGTTCGTGACCTGGCGGAGGCCCGTGCCATCGGCGCCGATGGTGAAGATCTCCATGCGGGAGGGCCGCACCAGGTGGTCCCGGAGAAGGGCCCGGTAGTCCTCCAGCTCCTTCGGATCGGTGGGGTGCCAACCCCGGAAGACGATCTTCTTCCCGTCCGGGGAGAAGAAGGCCCCGCCGTCGTATCCGGGGAAATGGGTGAGGCGGCGGGTGGTCCGGGTTTCGAGGTCGTACAGGTACAGTTCCAGGTCCCCGTCCCGGTCGGAGGTGAAGACGATCCGCCGGCCGTCGGGGCTCACGGTGGCCTCGGCGTCGTATCCCGGCGAGGAGATCAGCAGTTCGGGGGGGCCGCCCTCCCGGTCGGCGGTGTAGATGTCGTAGTCTCCGTAGACCGGCCAAACGTAGCCGCGGCTCATGTCCGGCGGGGGCGCGCAGGCGGGGGAGGCGCCGTGGGTGGAGGCGAAGAGGACCCGGCGGTCCCCCGGAAGGAAGTAGGAGCAGGTGCACCTTCCCTTGCCGGTGGAGACGAGGCGGCGGTTTTCGCCGGAAAGGTCCATGGTGTAGATCTGGTCGCAGTCGCCGCGGTTGCGGCGGGACTGGAAGACCAGGCTCTTGCCGTCGAAGGAGAAGTACGCCTCGGCGTTCTCCCCTTCGAAGGTCAACTGGCGGACGTTCTGGAGGCGCACCTCCCGGGGGTCCTTCAGGGTGGGGGCCGGGGGCTGGGCCAAGGGGACGAGGGCCGCCGAGCCGGCGGCGAGGGCGGCGGCGGCGAGACTGGAGAGACGGAAAGCCAGAGACCGGTATGGGGACATCGGCACCTCCGTAGGGCAAACCCCCTCGGCGGAGAGAATAATCCGCCCCGCGGCGTGCGGGAAGCCTAGCCCCTGGACCCCAGGCGGGAAAGAGGTCCGGAAAGTGTCCAATGTGTGCACTCTCCGGCGCTAGGATGGAAATCGGGCGGGGGAGGGAGTCCCTTCGTCACCTTCCACCCCATCCCTTCCCCGCCCTCCGGGAGGGGGGCCTCCGTCCGGTGGGGTCCGAGGGAGGCCCGCCTCCTGGGCCCTGTCCCTCCGGCGCGGCCTTGCGCCGGCCGGTCTTCGCCCCTATGCTGGGGCCGGAGGCACCCATGACCCTCACCCCCTTCGCCGCCGCGCTTCTTTCCCTCCTCGCCGGAGCCCTCCTCGGCTACCTGCTGGGCCGCCTTCCCGTGGGGGCCCTGCGGACCGAGCGGGACGGCCTCCTGACCCGGCTGGAGGAGGCGGAGGTCCGCCGGCGGGATCTGGAGGGGGGGCTCGCCGTGGCGGGGGAGCGCCGGGCCGCCGCCGAGGCGCGCGCCGAACGGATTCCGGTCCTGGAGCGGCGCGTGGCGGAGCTGGAAGAGGAGCGAAGCCGCCTCCTCACGGAGGTGCAGGAGGCTCGGACGCGGCTCGAGGAGGGCCGGAAGGCCGCCGAGGAGAAGATGGCGCTCCTCTCCGAGGCGGAGCGCAAACTCGCCGACGCCTTCCGGGCCCTCTCCGCGGAAGCGCTGGAAAGGAGCGGCCGGTCCTTTCTCCAGCTGGCCCAGGAGAGCCTGGCGAAGTTCCACGAGGCGGCCCGAGGGGACCTGGAAGCCCGGAAGGCGGCGGTGGAAGCCCTGGTCAAGCCCCTGGCCCAGTCGCTGGAAAAGGTGGACGGGAAGATCGCCGAAATCGAACGGGCAAGGAACGAGGCGTACGGGACGCTGAAGGAACAGCTCCGGAACCTCGCCGAGGTCCACCTGCCCGCCCTGCGGGGAGAGACGCAGAACCTGGTGAAGGCCCTGCGGCGCCCGGAGGCCCGGGGGCGGTGGGGAGAGGTCCAGCTCCGGCGGGTGGTGGAGCTGGCCGGAATGGTGGAGAACTGCGACTTCGTCGAGCAGGAGACCCGCGAGGGGCCCGAGGGGCGCCAGCGGCCGGACCTCCTCGTCCACCTCCCCGGTGGAAAGCAGGTGGCGGTGGACGCCAAGGCGCCGCTGGAGGCCTACCTCTCGGCCATCGAATCGGCCACCGAGGAGGAGCGCCAGCGCTTCCTCAAGGACCACGCCCGGCAGGTGAGGGACCACGTAAAGCGGCTCGGCCAGAAGGCTTACTGGGAGGGCCTTTCCGAATCGGTGGAGTTCGTCGTCCTCTTTCTCCCCGGGGAGTCCTTCTTCTCGGCCGCCCTGGAGGCCGACCCCGCCCTCCTGGACTGGGCGGCCGAGCAACGGGTGATCCTGGCCACCCCCACCACCCTCATCGCCCTCCTCAAGGCCGTGGCCTACGGCTGGCGCCAGGAGGCGCTGGCCCGGAACGCCCGGGAGATCAGCGACCTCGGGAAGGAACTCTACCGGAGGCTCGGAACCCTCGCCGACCACTGGGCCAAAGTGGGAAAGCAGCTGGACGGCGCCGTGGAGGCCTACAACAAGGCCAGCGCCAGCCTGGAGAGCCGCGTCTTCGTCACCGCCCGGCGTTTCGAACAGCTGGAAGCGGTCCCGCCGGGAGAATCGCTGCCCGAGGTCCAGCCCGTGGAGCGAACGCCCCGGGAACTCACGGCCTTTCCCTCTCCCGGCGAGGAGCGGCGCGAATCCTGAATCGGTCCGGCCAGGCAGGTAACGGCCCCCGCGCTTGGGGCGGCGGGTCCTTCAACGCGAAGAAGAGAAGAGTTGATGAGGGGATGCGGAGGTGAGGGAGAAAGCAAACCTTTGAACAAGGAGATCGAGGAGATCGGGGAGGGGTTCTTCTTTTCACTTTTTACTTGAAAAAGGCGAGCAATCTCGCTCCGTGGGAAACAGGAATCAGTCGAGGTGGATGACGGGGGCCGGGGAGCGTCCCCCGTCGGCCGCGCCGAGGAGAAGGGCCCGGGCTTCGGGGGGCAGTTCGGCGGCGCGGATCCGGTCTCGGTACCGGGCGGCGAGGGCGGCGTTGGGGGAGAGGGGCTCCCCGGAAAGGCCCATCCGGTCCCGGAACTCCTGCACCTTCTTCTGGAGGGCCGACCGCTCCCCTTCCCGAAGGCCCGGGAGCCGGGAGGCCTCCTCCAGCGCCGCGAGGAGGTCCCGGTTCAGGGCCGTCGCCGGCCCCTCTCCCAGTTCCCGGAGGGATTCTTCCGCCACGCGCTGGACGTACCGGAACTCTTTGAGGCACATGCCGTGGGCCCGAAGCTCTTCCAGAAAGCGGCCCAGGAGGGCCTTGATGAGGTCCATGGCCTCCACCGCCACGCCGAGCCCCTCGCCTTCTTTCGTTCCCGCTTCCTGGTGGCTCCGGATCCAGTCGGCGTAGCGCCGCGCTTCGGGCCCCACCGCCTCCGACACTTCCAGGTAGGCCAAAAGGCGTTCCTCGGCGAGGGACCCGTCGGGGGGCGGGGTGAAGGGATGGGCCTTCTCCAGGGCCTCGAACTCCCTGGCCGTCCCCACGAACTGGCTGACCTTCTGGGTGAGCCCCAGCACCTTCTGGCCGGTTCCGCTCAGGAAAAAGCCGATGGCCGAAAGCAGGCAGACGACCAGCAGAATCCCCAGTACCGCCGCCGCGACCTTCACCCCCGTCCTCATGGCAAACCTCCCGGGTCCGATGGTACCCCGTCCGGGGGAGGGAGGGGTACCCGGCGGTAAAGACGTGATGAGGAAAAAGCCAAGAAACTAAACAGGCAGATCCGGGAGATCGGGGAGGGTTCTTTTCACTTCTTGAACAGGGAGGTCGGGGAGATCGGAGAGGGCTTCTTACTGTTCACTTTTCACTTTTCACTTTTTACGGCTCACGGCCTTGAAACTCCGGGTGAGCGGCAAGAAAAGGTGCCTCGCGGAGCCCGGGGCTATACTAACGCGCGGAGGTGACCGAGCCGTGTCCATGACCACCGACAACCGGTACCTCATCGCCTTCACGGCCATGCTGGGCACCTTCATGGAGGTGGTGGACACGTCGGTGGCCAACGTGGCCCTGCCGCACATGGCGGGCACCTTTTCGGCGGGCACCGACGAGGTCACGTGGGTCATCACTTCCTACCTGGTGGCCAACGCCGTCATCCTCCCCATCACCGGTTTCCTGGGAAACTTCTTCGGCCGGAAGCGGGCCTACCTTGCCTGCCTCCTGGCCTTCACGCTGGCCTCCCTGGGATCCGGCGCCGCGCCCAACCTGGGTTTCCTCATCGCCATGCGGGTCATCCAGGGCCTGGCGGGAGGGGCCATGGTTCCCATGAGCCAGGCCATCCTTCTGGAGTCCTTCCCCAAGGAGGAGCACGGCAAGGCCATGGCCCTCTTCGGGGTAGGTGTGATTTTCGGGCCCATCGTGGGGCCCACGCTGGGCGGGTGGATCACCGACAACTGGAGCTGGCCCTGGATCTTCTACATCAACATCCCCGTGGGAATCGTGGCCTTCCTCCTGGGGTACGGCCTCATCGAGGACCCGGAGTACATCCGCCGCCCCGAGGGACGCGTGGACTACGCCTCCTTTCTCTTTATCGCCGCGGGGCTGGGGGGGCTCGAGGTGACCCTCAACCGGGGGGAGCGCTTCGACTGGTTCGAAAGCCCCTTCATCAAGTTCTGGGCCGCCGTCTCCGCTTTGGGGATCGCCCTCTTCGTGTGGCGCTCCCTCACCGCCGAAAACCCCCTGGTGGATTTGCGGATCCTCAAGAACCGCGAGTACGCCTCGGGGACCCTCCTCATGTTCCTCCTGGGCTTCGGCCTGTACGGATCCTTCGTCATGCTCCCCCTCTTCGCCCAGCACCTCCTGGGCTACACGGCCACCTGGGCGGGCCTCATCCTGTCCCCCGGCGGCTTCGCCTCCCTGGTGGCCATGGCCTTCGTCTCCAACCTCATCGGGAAGGTGGACACCCGCTTCCTCGTCTTTGTCGGCGTGGCGGCCAACGTCGTTTCCCTGTGGGTGCTCGTCCACGTGAACCTGGACGTGGGCTTCGCCTACCTGATGATCTCCCGGCTGGTCCAGGGATTCGGCCTCGGCTTCCTCTTCGTCCCCATCGCCGTCTCGGCCTACTCCCGGATCCCCCCCGCCCGCATGGGGCAGGCCACCGGCCTCTTCAACCTTCTGCGCAACGAGGGGGGGTCGGTGGGCATCGCCCTTTCCACGACGGTTCTGAGCCAGCGGGCCCAGTTCCACCAGACCCGGCTGGTCTCCCACCTGACCCCCTTTGACCCGGCCTACGCCTCGAGGCTCGACGCGTCGGCCCATGGCCTCTTCCCCGTTTCGGGGTTCGACCCGGTGACGGTCAAGCAGGCGGCACTGGGGCTCCTCTACGGCGAGGTCCAGCGCCAGGCCTACGTCTCGGCCTTCGTGGACGTGTTCTGGCTGCTCACCCTCGTCTTCGTCGCCCTCCTGCCCTTCCTGTTCCTCCTTCGGGGACGGTTGGGCTCCTCCCAGGCGGCGGCGCCCCATTGATTCTTGCCTCTCCCCCGGAGTTGGAAGGCCGTGAGCCATAAAAAGTAAAAAGTAAAATGTAAGAAGTAAAAAGAAACTCCCGATCTCCCTGATCTCCTTGTTGTCGTTTTTTCTTCTTCCCCATCCCCTTATCCCGTCTCAAAGTCTCCGCGGGGAATGCCGCGCAATGAACGGTTCAGGCGGCCCTTTCCTCCGGTGTCCCTTTCCGGTATCCTCCCCCTTCGCCGGAGACGACTCCGGGGAGGAAAGCCCATGAACGGTGACCGCTTTCGGAACCTCGGCGTGAACCTCTTCGCCCGCCACCCCAGAAACCCGGTCGTGACCACGGCCGACCTGCCCTACCCCGCCAACTCCGTCTTCAACGCCGCCGCGGCGCAGGTGGAGGGGGAGACGGTCCTGCTGGTGCGGGTCGAGGACCTGAGGGGGATCTCCCACCTCACGGTCCTCCGGAGCGAGGACGGCGTGTCGGGATGGCGTTGCGAGGGCCCCTCGCTGGTGCCCGATCCGGAAGGCCACCCGGAGGAGCTGTGGGGTCTGGAGGACCCCCGGGCGGTGTGGCTGGAGGAGCTGCGCTGCTGGGGGGTGACCTACACCGCCTACTCCCGGCGGGGACCCCTGGTGAGCCTGGCCCTCACCGAGGACTTCCGGACCTTCCACCGCCGGGGGCCCATCTGCCCTCCCGACGACAAGAACGCCGCCCTCTTCCCCCGGCGGTTCGGGGACCAGTGGGCCCTCCTCCACCGCCCCACCACCAAGGGGCAGGAGGCCCACGTCTGGATCTCCTTTTCCTCCGACCTGAAGCACTGGGGGGATCCCACCGTGCTGATCGAGTGCCGCAAGGGAGCCTGGTGGGACAGCGCCCGCGTGGGGACCTGCCCGCCCCCCCTGGAAACGCCCGAAGGATGGCTCCTTCTCTACCACGGCGTGCGGCAGACGGTCTCCGGGGCCATTTACCGCCTGGGCCTGGCCCTCCTCGACCTTCAGGATCCCCGGCGGGTCCTCCGGCGGAGCGAAGAGTGGGTCTTCGGCCCCCGGGCGCCCTACGAGCTGAGCGGTGACGTGCCCAACGTGGTCTTTCCCTGCGGCTGGATCCTGGACCGGGCCACGGGAAGGCTGCGGCTTTACTACGGCGCCGCCGACACCTGCGTGGGGCTGGCCGAAGCCCGGCTCGAGGACCTCCTCGCCTACCTGAGGGAGTGCCCCGCCCCCTGACCACCCCAAATTCCGCGATGGATGGGTCTTGCCTTCGGTGAAGTAGGTGCTACACGAGGGAAAAACTTTATCTCTCCAACGGGGAGGGGCTTCTCCCCCGCGTTCCGCTGGCCAAGCCAGCCGGAACGCTCGGCCTGCCCTTCGGGGTCCCTCCCCGCTCCACGGGCCAAGCCCAGGGAGCCTCGCCCCACCCCTCACGCCTTCTTCGCCTTCGGCTCGAATGCCCCCAATCCCTTGGCAGGTGATGGGGCTATTTTTGGCATCTGAAAGATTTCCACGGGCTTGCGCCACCTGTTGGCTTCCCATCGCGGGATTGGGGACCACCCGGCCCTGCCCCTTCCCCGCCGGCCGCCTGGTATACTGATCCCCATACGGCACGACCGCCGGAAAGGAAGGGAAGCCATGGAGCCTCCGTCCATCGCCTTCATCGGAACGTACGTCCCGAGGCTCTGCGGCATCGCCACCTTCACCCACGACCTGGCCCGATCGGTGGCGGCGGCCCTGGGGACCGGCCTGGGGAGCGACCCCCGCCTGCGGATCGTGGCCCTCCACAACCCCGCCGACACCTTCGGCTACGGCGCCGAGGTGGACTTCGTCATCCGCCAGCCGCTCCGCCGGGACTACCTGGAAGCGGCCGAGTACCTGAACCTCCTGCCCTTCGACGTGGTGAACCTCCAGCACGAGTACGGGATCTTCGGGGGCGACGACGGCCGGTACGTCCTGGACCTCCTGGAGGCCCTTCGCAAGCCCGTGGTCACCACCTTCCACACGGTCCTCACCCAGCCCAGCGACGGCCAGCGAGAGGTCCTGAAGGCGGTGGCCGGTCGCTCCCAGGCGGTGGTCGTCATCGCCCGGAAGGCGGTGGACCTCTTGAAGGAGGTCTACGGCGTCCCCGGCGAGAAGATCGTCCAGATTTACCACGGCGTGCCCGACGTACCGTACATCGACCCCGCCTTCTACAAGGACCAGTTTGGGCTGGAGGGGAAGAAGGTCCTCCTGACCTTCGGCCTGCTGGGCCCCGGCAAGGGCATCGAGCACGCGCTGGAGGCAGTGGCCCGGGTGGTGCCCGAGTATCCCCAGTTGGTCTACGTCGTCCTCGGGGCCACCCACCCGGAAGTGAAGCGCCGGCAGGGCGAGGCCTACCGCCTCTCCCTCCAGCAGAAGGCCGAGCGTCTGGGCATCCGGGACCACGTCTTCTTCTTCGACCGCTTCGTCTCCGACGAGCAGCTGGTCGAGTTTCTCCAGATGGCCGACTTCTACATCACCCCGTACCTCGCCAAAGAGCAGATGAGTTCGGGCACCCTCTCCTTCGCCCTGGGGTGCGGCAAGGCCATTCTCTCCACCCCGTACTGGTACGCCGAGGAACTGCTGGACGAGGGCCGGGGCCTCCTGGTTCCCTTCGGCGACGCCGAGGCCATGGCGCAGGGACTCAAGGGCCTTCTGGCCGACGAGGTGGCCTGCCACCAGATGCGGAAGCGGGCCTACCAGTTCGGCCGCAACATGGTCTGGCCCCGGATGGGCGAGCGGTACCTGGAGGTCTTCCGGAGGGCGGCCAAGTCGGGTTTCCGCCCGGCGGCCTTCCGGCGCGTCCTTCCCGCCGAACTGCCGGAGATCCGTCTGGACCACCTCCGCCGTCTCACCGACGACACGGGCCTCCTGCAGCACGCCGTCTTCGCCACCCCCTGCCGCCGCCACGGCTACACCACCGACGACAACGCCCGGGCCCTCCGCTTCGTGGTGCGCCACCACGCCCTCTTCGAGGACGATTCGGTCCTCCCCCTGGCCAACGTCTACCTGGCCTTCCTCCTGGACGCCCTGGACCCCGAGAGCCGGCGCTTCCGCAACGAGCTGTCCTATGACCGGCGCTGGCTGGACACCGTGGGCTCGGAGGATTGTCAGGGCCGGGCCGTGGCGGCCCTGGCGGACACCCTCGTCCTCGCCCGGAACGACGCCATCGCCGGCATCGCGCTGGAGCTCTTCGGAAAGGCCATCCAGCCCCTGGCCACCTTCACCTCGCCGCGGGCCTGGGCCTGGGTGATCCTGGGTTGCGACCGGTACCTCAAACGCTTCGGGGGGGCGCGGGAGGTGCGGGAGTTGAGGTTGGAGATGTCCCGCCGGCTCCTCCGCCTCTTCGAGGAAAACGCCACCCCCGACTGGCCCTGGTGCGAGCCGAGGCTCACCTACGACAACGCCCGCCTTTGCAAGGCCCTCATCGTCGCCGAACGGGTCCTGGACCCCGAGCGGCCGCCGGAACGGAGCCTCCGCTCCCTCTCCTGGCTTCTCGAGGTCCAGACGGCCCCCGAGACGGGCGTCCTCTCCCTGGTGGGCAACCAGGGGTGGTTCGAGCGGGGGGGAAAGCGGGTCCGCTTCGACCAGCAACCCATCGAGGCCGGCGCCCTCCTCTCGGCCTGCCACGAGGCCTTCAAGGCCACGGGGGACGGGCGCTGGCTCGACGAGATGCGGCGCTGCTTCAACTGGTTCCTGGGGGCCAACGACCTGGCCCTCCCCCTGGTGGACTTCTCCACCCACGGTTGCCGCGACGGGCTGGAGCGGACGGGGGTCAGCCAGAACGAGGGCGCCGAATCCACCCTCTCGTGGCTGGGCGCCCTTCTGCGGATGCACGAAGCGGCCCGGTAAGGAGGAACCATGCGGGACGAGCGTCCACCCACCCATTGGGAGGAGTTTCAGGCACGGATCGAACACGACGTCCGCCCCTGGGGCGCCTTCCGCCGGTACCCCCACGAGGGGGTCTCCAGCGTGAAGATCCTCACCGTCAACCCCGGCGGCGTCCTCTCCCTCCAGTACCACCACCGCCGGGACGAATTCTGGCTCGTGCTGGACGAGGGGATCGAGATGACCCTCGGCGACCGGGTCTTTACGCCCCGTCCGGGGGAGGAGATCTGGATCCCCCGGGGCACCCGCCACCGGGCCCGGGGCGTGGGGGCGAAACCCGCCCGGGTGCTGGAACTCTGGTTCGGCCCCAGCGAAGAATCGGACATCGTGCGGCTGGAGGACTTCTACGGAAGAACCTCCCCTTCCGGCGGCGGGTGACGGCGCTCCCGGTCCCTGCCCTTCACGCAAAAGGGGCCCGCCTTTTGAGGGGGCCCCTTTCACGTCACGCGGAGCTGCCCGTCAGGCCAGCGGGTGGGGAAGGGCCCGCTTTCCCGAGCGCAGCAGGTCCTTGACGATCCCCATGGTGTTGTCGGTGATCTCCATGGACCGGGCGCCGTTCTTCTCGATGCCCGTCAGGGCCCGGATGGCGTCCACGTTCTCGGGAACCACGATGGACATGTTGTGGACCTGGTAGAAGAGGTACAGCTCGTTGCCGCAGGTGTCGAGGATGTCCTCCCAGACCACCACCTCCCACATGTCCCCGCGGGAGCGGCCCAAGTCGTGGACCAGCTCCACGTTGCAGTTGAGCCCCGTCACGCCGTCGGAGGCCCGGACGAAGGCCACCCGGGGGGTCTTCATGAGGACCTCCAGGACCTCGTCCCGGGAGGCGGCGCGGGGCATCTCGATCTGCCAGACGTGACAGTGGCTGATGGTCTGGGGGGTGAGGATGGCCATGGTGGTCACGTTGAGTTCGGGGATGACTGTCCGGGCGTCGGGGGCCTGGTGGCTGGGGACGTGCAGTTCGGGGACGATGGTGTTCATGATCCCCTTGGTGTGCGTGGTCCAGGGGTCCACCGCGCGGCGGGCCAGGGTTCCGTAGCCCTTCTTGAGGAGGCCGGCCTTGTGCAGGGCTCCCAGGGTGCGGACGATGGAGGTGGTGTTGCAGGAAACCACCCGGGTGGAGGAGCGCCCCAGGGCGGTCTCGTAGTTGGCCTGGGCCACGAAGGAGTGCCCCGTGAGGGCGTGTTTTTCCGCCCCCTGGAAGATGGACTTCACCTTCAGATCGTCGTAGACGACCTTGTTCTTGGCCGCCACGGACCTGGGCGTGCAGTCCACCACCACGTCCACCTTCTTGAGCAGGTCGGTGAGAAGCCCTTTGACCCGGACGCCCGCCGCCTGCATGGCCTCCCGGTACTCCTCCGTCATGGCGTAGACCTGGATGCCGTGGACCTCGGCGACCTGTACCCGGTAGTCTCCCGTGACGTCGGAGACGCCCACCAGCTCCATGTCGGGCTGGAGCCGCACCGCGTCCGCCACCCGCTTGCCGATCACGCCGTACCCGTTGATGGCCACCCGCACCTTTCGCTTCATAGACCGTCTCCTCCTGGAAGGCCCCGCCGAGGACGCGGGGACCCGACTGGGTGCTGCACACCGGTTTTCGGATTGTACCATCCCCCCGCCCCCGGTGCCACCGGGGCGGCCGTCTTTGGGGGTTGGGCGTGGCCTTCCCTCTTGGGCCTCCCGGGCCGGGCCGGTGCTTCCCCGGAACCCGTTGCGGGACCGCGCCTGGCCCCGGGCGTCACTTGGGCAGTTCGACGAGGACGTTGGAGCCGGGTTCCATGTTCTCGATGGCGATGCCGCCGCCGTACTTGCCCAGGATCTCCCGGACCAGGAAGAGGCCCATGCCCAGTCCCTTGCCCTTGTAACTGGGAACCGACAGCTTGCCCGGCTCCAGCGGTTCCAGCAGGCGCTCCCGCTGGTCCGTGGGGAAGCCGGGGCCGTAGTCCCGTACGGCGAAGATGACCTTCTTGGGGTCGTGGAGGAGGTAGACCTTCACCTTCACGCCGTCGGGGGAGAACTTGACGGCGTTGTCCAGGAGCTGGCGGAAGAGGATGGCGGCGTCCTCCCGGTTCATCTCGTAGAAGAGGACGTCCTTCTCCTTCTGGACCTGGAAGGTGAGGTGCTTGGCTTCGGCGGCGGGGCGCACGGCCTCCAGCACCTCCTCGAAGACCGCCACGAGGTCGCAGGACTCCCCCCGGGGAGGCTCCTTGACCTTGGTGAAGGCCAACAGGTCGTTGATGAGGGACTCCAGCCGGAGCGATTCGGAGACGACGATGCCCAGGTACTCGTCGGCGTTCTTCTCCCGCTGCTGGGGATAGCGGCGGAGCAGGTCGGCGTAGGAGCGGATGTTGGTGAGGGGGGTCTTCATTTCGTGGGAGACGCTGTTGAGGAAGGCCCGCTTGAGCTGGTCCAGCTCCTTGAGCTTCTCCAGGGCCGCCTGGAGGTCGGCGGTGCGCTCGACCACCTTCACCTCCAGCCGCTCGTTGGCGGCGGCCAGGGCCTCCGTGAGCTCGATGGCCTGGAGGCGGGGGGAGACCACCTGCTCCAGGAGGGAGAAGAAGCGCTCCTCCTCCGGCCGGAAAGCCTTGTCGGCGGGGCAGTAGAAGAGAAAATGCCCGGCCGGTTTTCCCGGCGGCCCCACGGGGACGGCGATGGCTTCGCCGACGTCCGGGAGCGGGGAGGCCTTGAGTTTGAGGAGGCGGTCCCGGAGGTTGTCGAGGCGGATCCGCTCGTGGCTCTGCAGGAGCCCCAGGGCCAGGTTCCCGGCGCCGGGGGCCTCCACCTTCCAGAGAGGGTCCTCGGTGCAGCCGTGGGTGGCGAGGGGGACGGGGCCGCCGGGTCCGGGGACGAAGAGGCTGACCTTCCAGGATGGCCGCGCCTCGTGGACGAGGGTCCCCACCAGCCGGAGGGCCGCCTCCACCGAGTCGGCGCCGGCCATGCCACGCCCGATGTGGTACAGGAGCGTCATCTCCTCCAGGCGCTCCTGGTAAAGGCGGCTGAGCTGATGGGCCTCCTGGTACTGCTCGGCTAGCTGGGTGCTCGACTCCAGCGCCGCCACCAGCTGTTCCTCGTCGGAGAGGCCCCGGGCGGGAGGCNCCGCGGGAACCTCCGGCGGCGGGGGAGGNGCCTTCCTCCGCTTTCCCAGGAAGGGCTGGAAGACCTCGGCGGCCCCCCGGGCGATCCGGTCGGGGGTCACNCCCCGCTCGGTGAGCTTGAACTTCACCGCAAACTGGGCGAGGGTCTTCTGGACGGCCAGAACGAAGGTCTCCACCACCCCTTCGCCGGTGAGGGCGCAGGCCTTCAGCGCCTCCACGCCGGTCACCTTCATCGCCGCCAGAAGGTCCTCGGGGGAGAGGGCGCCCTTCAGGTCCTGCTTGTTGCACTGCACGACGACGGGGATGGAGGCGAGGTCCATCTTGTTGGCGATGAAGTTTGCCTTCATGTTCTCCCAGGAGACGAAGTTCTCCTGGGCCCGGTCGGGCTGGGAGTCGGCCACGAAGATGACGGCGTCGGCCCCGGCGAGGACCACCCGCCGGGTGGTGTTGTAGTGCACCTGGCCGGGGACGGTGTAGACCTGGAGCCGGATGCGGTACCCCTGGATCTCCCCCAGGTCGAAGGGCAGAAAATCGAAGAAGAGGGTCCGGTCCTCGGCGGTCTTCAGCGANACCAGCTGGGTCTTCTGATCGGGGTCGGTGATNTCGTGGAGGGCTTCNAGGTTGGTGGTCTTTCCCCCCAGGGCCGGCCCGTAGTAGACGAGCTTGAACTGNATCTCCCGCTGGGCGTGGCGGAACTGGACCATTTCAAGACTCCCGCACCTTGCGGACCAGGGTCTCCGGGGCCACCGGCTTTCGGAGAACCGCCGCGGCGCCCAGCTTCCGAGCCTCCTCGCCCAGCCCCACCTCGTCGCTCCCCGTCACCAGGACCACCCGCGGGAAGCGGGGGAGTTGGCTCGCCCCCAGCATCCGCAACAGGGTGAGGCCGTCGGTGTCGGGAAGGTGGAGGTCCAGGAGGACCGCGTCGGGAACCTTGGCGTGGATGGCGAGGAGCGCCTCGGCCCCCGTGGCGGCCTCGCGGCAGGTTTCCCCTTCCGCCTCCAGGACCGAGCGCATCATCTTTCGGATGAGCGCGTTGTCGTCCACGATGAGGACGTCCATGCCCCGTACCCCCCGGCCGAACCGGCCCTTCCACCCCGCCCGCGTTTGCNAGGNAGTATAGCCGCCTTCACCGGTGGGGGCAAGGGCCTCACAGCCCGAGGTCCTCCGCCCGCGCCGCCAGGGCGTCCCGAACGAGGACCACCAGNTCCTCCAGGGGGATGCCGGCCTCCTCCGCCCCCGTCCGGATGTCGTCCCGGTTGACGCTCCGGGCGAAGGCCTTGTCCTTGAGCTTCTTCTTGACGCTCTCGGGCCTCACCTCGGCCACCTTCCGGTTGGGCTGGACGTAGGCGCAGGCGAAGAGGAAGCCGGTGAGCTCGTCCACGGCGAAGAGGGCCCGGGCCATGGGGGTCTCCCGGGGGACGCCCGTGTAGGCGGCGTGGCCCAGGACCGCCCGGACCACCTCCTCGGGATAGCCCCGTTCCCGCAGCACCTCCGCCCCCTTGACGGGGTGGTCGGGGGCGGTGGGATGGCGCTCGTAGTCGAAGTCGTGAACGAGCCCCGTCAGCCCCCAAAGCTCCTCGTCCCCGCCCAGGCGGCGGGCCATGGCCCGCATGGCCGCCTCCACCCCCAGGGCGTGGCGGCGCAGGGCCTCCGACTGGGTCCATTCGCACAAGAGGGACCAGGCATCATCCCGGGTGGGCATGGAAACCTCCTCCCCTGGAGTATACGACGGCCCGCGGCCGTCCAGAACCCGAATGGCCGGAAAAGTAAAAAGTAACTCTGGATCTCCCTGACCTCCTCATTCAAAGGGTTGGTTTTTCCCAACCCTCCGCGGCAAGAAGGCCTTTTCTAGGCCTCGCCGGCTTCGGGGGGCTCGGGTCCCAGCCCCTTGAGGAGGGCCTGAAGCTGCCGCTCCCGTTCCCCCGTCACCCGAAGGGCCTCCTCCCGCTCCGCCTCGCTCTTCTGCTTCAGGGCCATGCCGCGGGCCAGGCACTCCTGAAGGCGCTTCAGGATCTCCCGGAGGGTGTCGGAGAAGGCCGTCACCACCGTCGCCGCCCGCGCGTCGAAGCGGCCGGCCAGGTCGGAGAGGAGCTGGTCCCGCTGCATGGCGAAGAAGAGGTCGGTCTTCTTCAGGAAAGGCTTCAGGGCCAGCGGGCGGCCCCAGCGGGCGGGAAGGAGGTTGACGGGGGAGCCTCCGGCGGTGGAGAGACCCGCCAGCTCCGGCGGGACGAGGACGTAGAAACGGCTCTTGGCGGGGGGAGGGACCTCCACCTCGACGCCCGGAAGCTCCAGGTGGAACCACTCCCCCGCCGTCTTCACCAGGCGGTCGGCGGTGGCCTGCTCCTCCCGGGCCAGATAGGCGACGGCCCGCTCGAACTCCTCCTGGCCCTCCCGCTCCGCCTCCTCCCGGAAGCCCGCGAAGAGGCCCTCCAGGAAGCCCTCGAGGGCCTCCACCAGGAGAAGGCGGGCCTTGCCGACGGTGGGGGCGTCGTCGTAGGCCCGCCGGACCGCCGCCTCCGCGTCCCCCCGGACCTCCTCCCACCGGCTCTCCATCCGCTCCTTGAGCTTTTTGAGAAAGCGGGCGCCGGCTTCGTTGAGGACCCAGAGCCCGCGGGACTTCTCCAGCTCGAGCCGCTCCTCCTCCTCCCGGAGTTCCTGGAGCCGCTTGGCCATCTCGTCGGCGGGGCGACGGGCCGCCTCCCGCTCCAGCGCCAGGGCCATGAGGAGGGAGCGGATGCCCCGGCGGAGCTTCCGTTCCAGCGAGGCGAGGAGAACCCGGGAGCCCTCCCGGTCCAGGAAGGCCTCAAGGTCCTCGCGGAAGAGGCGGAAGGGCGGATCCTCGGGATTCTCCAGGGCCCGCCGGGCCGAGAGGGGATAGATCCTTCCCTCCCGGCCCCAGACGGCCCGGAGCTGGGCCTGGGTGAAGGCGAGGACCTTTTCCACCTCCTCGGGGCGGAGCTGGTCGGTCTTGTTGAGGACGAAGAAGAAGCGCTCCGCCCGATCCTTCACCCGCCGCAGCCAGTCGATCTCCGTTTCGGTGAGGACCGGGTCCACCCCCAGCACGAAGATGGCGGCGTCCATGTGGCCCAGAAAGGCCTCGGAGGTGGCGGTGTTGTGGTTGTAGACGCTGCCCACCCCCGGCGTATCCACCATCCGGAGGGGCCGCTTCAGGAAGGGGGAGGGCCACTCCACCCGCACCCAGGAGACCCCTCGCTCGTTCCGGGGGTTTTTCTCCTCGGTGACGAAGGCGGCCAGCTCTTCCGGGGGGCGTGCCTCTTCCCGCCCGTCCTGATACCGGACGGTGATTTGGGGCTTCTCGCCGTACCGGACGAAGGTGACGACGCTGGTGAGCGGCAGGACCGACGAGGGCATCACCGGCGCCCCCAGGAGGGCGTTCACCAGGGTGGACTTCCCGCGCTTGAACTGCCCCAGGACGGCCAGGGTGAGCCGCCCCCGCCGCAGGCGCTCGGGGATCTCCCGCACCGCCGCCTCCAGGTGGCCGGGCGCGGCATCGGCTTCGAGTCTCAGCAGGGTTTCCGCCGCCGCTTGGATCTGGGTGTACGACAACGCCATACCGGTTCCCCCTCTTCGGTAGGCGTTATCAGCCCTCCGGGGCGATTCCGGCGAACGCCATCGCCAAGCCGAGCATAGGCCGGGACCCGCCCGCTTTCAAGCCCTCCGCGGGGAGAACCGTCCCGTGGGGGCCAGCGGTGGGTTTTTTCCCTCACTCCTCCTCCGCCCCGTCCTCCGGGGTCGCCGTTTCCGCCTCCGCCAGGGCCCGGCTCGTCTCCAGCGCCAGCGAATCCGGAGGGGGCAGAAGGTGCCGGGGCAGGAAGAAGGCGTTGGCGATGAGCGTCGGCACCACCGCGCTGGCGATGACCGCCGAGACGATGAAGGAGTACTCCTCCCGGGAGATGATGCCGTGGCTGAGGCCAAAGAGGGCCGAAATGGTGCCGAAGGTCAGCCCCGTGGACATGAGCAGGGTGTAGTAAACCCTCTCCGTCTTCCCCTGGACGAAGGCGGTGACGGCGGGGTACAGGCCGAAGATCTTGGTGGCCACCTTGGCCAGCAGAAGGACCGCAAAGACCAGCGGGGCGGCCCACAGGGCCGGAAGGGAGACGAAGAGTCCGGCCCGGATGAAGTAGATGGGCGTGAGGAAGCCCACCGTGAGGGTCCGCACCCGGCGGACCCACTGGGGGTCCTCCTCCGCCGCGCCGGCGAGGACCATCCCGGCGAGGTACGCCGGCAGGACCGGCTCGCTGTCGGCCCAGATCGCCAGGGCTCCCAGCCCGAAGAGGACGAAGAGGATCCACTTGGTGCGGATGGCCGCCGTCCGAAAGGCGTAGTGGCGGGTAAGATGCCTCGTCATCCGGGGCAGGAAGGCGACGACGAGGGCCGTGACCCCCAGAAAGACCACCGTCCGCAGCCCGAAGGGGGCGAAGATCACCCCGAGCGCCAGGACCGTTCCCAGGTCGTTGACGAAGCAGGCGCCCAGGATTCCCTTGCCGTAAGAGGTTCGGTTGAGCCCCTTCTCCAGAAGGACGGCGTAGACCACCGCCATGGAGGTGGTGGAGAGGGCGACCCCGGCCAGGAGGGCCGGCCGCCATTCCCAGCCCAGAAGAAGGCGAGCCGCCGCCGTGCACCCCAGGAAGGGGGCGAGGAAGCCCACGAAGCCCACGAGGGTCACCTCTCGGGCCTTTCGCCGGAGGACCTCGGCCTCCAGTTCGGCTCCGGCCAGGAAGGTGAGCAGGACCGCTCCGACGCTGGCGAAGAGGCGGGTCCACTCGGCGTTCATGGCGAAGGCGTCGGAGCCGAGGAAGGGGGTGGCCAGGCTTCCGGCCGCGACGCCGACCAGGATTTCCATCAACGCCCCGGAGACTTTGAGGCGGTTGGCCAGCAGCGTGGCCAGAACGGCCAGGGCGAACCAGACGGTGGCGTGGGTGTAGAGCGTTTCCATGGACGACTCCTCCGCGGACGGCACGGCGGGTTCCTGCCCCTCGGGGCACATCCCGTCGTGGTTCATTTATGGAGGAGTCATCAGCCGGAACCGGCGGTTCGAGGGGGACCCCATCCCCAGGCGAAAGTATGCCACCGAATTCGCCCGCTGTCCAGGGCTGGGTTCGGGACCGGCCCCCGGCAGCCGGGCCGTCCTTCGTTGCAGAGGCGGTCCTCTTGGGATAGAATCTCTTCTCCTGGGCGGTTAGCTCAGCTGGGAGAGCGCCGCGTTCGCAACGCGGAGGCCGAGGGTTCGAATCCCTTACCGTCCACCAGAGGGCAAAAAATAGCCCCGGCATCGCCGGGGCTATTTTCTTCGAAGGCATGAGGTGAGGGATGAGAAGGGCGGGCCACCCGGCCCGGCCCCCGGAGGACACCTTGCCGGGGCTCCTTCGAAGCAAGACCCGGCTTTTCCCCGAAGGACGTGCTTGCGAAGCTGGGTCTTCGAAGGGCGTAGTTACCTCCCGGCGGCGGTTACGAGGCCGCGACCGCAGAGGGAGCGGCCGGAGTTACGCCGCCGCGGAGGAGAGACCCACCCCGGGAACCGTAGGGGCCGTTGCGCGCGCAAGCGGGCGGACTCTGACGCCCGCGAGCACGCTACGGCCCGTAGGTTCGAAT
>JGI24187J35170_1000114_pt1 | contig 35261 bp, 39 predicted proteins | sample YNPBryBLVA2012_FD_35170 | JGI IMG/M metagenome (IMG submission 35170)
AATGTTGGGGATGCGGTCAACCATGTTTGCTGCGTCTCACAATAAAGCCTTCGACTTCAGTCGAGGGTTGTTTACCGGGAAGATGTTCGATCTCGACCCGTGGCTCGCCGCTCTCGAGGACGAGCCGGTTGATTGCGCCATAACGGCGGCCTGCCTCCTGTCCGAGCACCCCGGTCAGCGAGCGCCCGATCAGCTCGGCGCGCGCGATGCCGCTGAATTCGGACAGACGTTGGTTGGCATAGGTGAGGCGGTTGTTGGCATCGACGACCAGGATGGGATTGGGCTGGCTGTCGGTCAGGATGTCGAGAAAGCCTGACAGACGCTCGAAGCGTTCCGAAGACAGACGGTAGCGCTCGGCGACCTCCTCGGCCCGGCGCGAGCTGGCATAGAACCAAACCAGCACNAGGGCCGCGCCGATCAGCACCACCAACACCGCCAGACCACTGATGAGCGTCATACGCCGCGCGTCGCTCGCCGCCAGGGCTTCAGCAGCACCGATGCGGTGAACCAGCACCCAGTCGGTTCCAGGGATGCGTCGGCTAACGGCAAAGGATTCGGTGAAGGCGTAATGACGACCGTGATGGAACAACCCAGGCTGCTTGAGCGCCTCGACATCGATAAGACCCTCGGTGTTGACCGCGAGTCGCTTCGTCAGAGGTTCACTCCCATCGAGCAGAGGCGAAAGATACTCGATCAGATTGCCAAAGCGGCGGATCAAATAGGTTTCTGATGTGCGCGCCGTGAGTCCAGGTTGCTTGAGCAACGCAAAGACCCCGGCATCGATTGGGCGCAGCGCCAAGAGCCGCGCGATCACAGGACGCGCGTCTGCCTGCTCGGCGGGGCCTGCCAGCACAGGCACCAGAAAACCAAGTGTGGGTCGATCGTGCGCGCCGCGATGCAGATCGAGCAGCCCGCGCTCAGTCAAGGGCGTTTGCTCAAGAAACTCCAACAGCGCACCCTACGATCGGCGGCATGCCGCTCGTCGAGGCCAGCAGTCGGCCTTGCGGGTCAAGCAGTGCCAGCCCGCCCTCGAGTCCAGTTTCTAAGCGTTCAGACGGATAACCGGTCGTTTGACGCGACAAAAACCCCATACGCTCGACCGTCATGCTCAGCAGCTCGCGCAGCGTCTCGTCCGGCGATGCACCCAGTTGCGACATATCCTCCAGCGCTTTCCGCAAGGGAGGATGCCGTGCTGATCGCTCCAGCACGGCATACTGTCCTTGTAGCCAGTGTTCGATCGCCTCGAGGCGACTGTCGGCCACGAGGTTCATCTGGATCTGCAAGGCCTGGAGATCTCGCTCCTTCTCGGCGTTGGCGAAGACGAGGATGCCGTAGATCGCCAACACCAGGCTAAGCGCAAGCATGGCGCTGGCAAACTGGATCTGCTTGTTCACACCTGAGTTCTCTTCCCGAACGAATCTGACGAAGACAGGGCCGAACGCACCCACCGGACGGCACCCTCAATCCCGCTGGTCTTCGATCGCGCCTGTCGTTACCGGGAGGCTGTCGTGGCAACCATCTCGATTGCTCCCGGCGGCTCAAACCCGCGCCTCCCTAGGCACGTAATCTGTCACGCCCGGACCGACGTAGAGCTGGCGCGGACGGGCGATCCTGTTGCCCTGGGTCTGGGCCTGTTCCCACCAGTGCGCGATCCAGCCAGGCAGCCGGCCGATGGCAAACATCACGGTGAACATATTGGTCGGGATGCCGATGGCACGCAGAATGAGGCCGCTATAGAAATCGACATTGGGATAGAGCTTGCGGTCGATGAAATAGGGGTCTTCGAGCGCGATCTCCTCGAGCCGGCGCGCAATGTCGAGCAGCGGATCCCGGATGCCAAGCGTCGGCAACAGCTTCTCGGCGATTGTGGCGAGCATTCGGGCGCGCGGGTCGAAGTTTTTATAGACCCGATGTCCAAACCCCATGAGCCGGACCTTGCTGTCCTTGTCCTTGGCCAACCGCACATAGTCCTCTGGACTGATGTGACCGCGATGGATCCGCTCAAGCATCTCCAGCACCGCGACATTGGCCCCGCCATGTAGCGGCCCCCAGAGCGCGCACACGCCGGCCGCGCAGGAGGCAAACAGATTGGCCTGAGTGGAGCCGACCATGCGTACCGTCGAGGTCGAGCAGTTCTGCTCATGATCGGCGTGCAGGATCAGGATGAGATTGAGGGCGTCCTTGACGATCGGGTCGCATACATACTCAGCATAGGGCTGCGAGAACATCATGTGCAGGAAGTTCGGTACATAGCGCAGACCTGGGTGTGGATAGATATAGGGCTGGCCGACCGAGTGCCGGTAGGCATAGGCAGCGATGGTGCGAATCTTACTGATGAGTCCGGCAGCGGCACTCTGGAAGTGATCCTTATCCTCCAGCTCAAAATAGTCGGGATGGAAGCAGGAGAGCGCGTTGATCATGGCCGAGAGGATGGCCATGGGCGGTGCCGAGCGCGGGAAGCCCTCGAAGTGGTGCTTCATGCTCTCGTCGAGATTGGCGCAGTTGGTGAGCATTTCGGAGAAGACGCGATACTCCTCGTCACTCGGCAGGTGGCCGAAGATCAGGAGCCAAGCCACCTCGACGAAGTTTGGCGCCTGCTCGAACTGTTCGATGGGGATCCCACGATAGCGCAGGATGCCGCGCTCGCCGTCGATGAAGGTGATGGCGCTCTCGCAGCTGCCGGTGTTGGCATAGCCTGGATCGAGCGTGATATAACCGGTCCGCGCCCGTAGATCCCGAATGTCGATCGCGCGTTCGCCCTCAGCGCCCGCGCGGATGGGGAAGCTGTACTCCTGGCCGTCCAGGATCAAGATCGCCTCACCGGCCATGACTCAGATCTCCGCCACCAACTTGTCATAGAACCCCAAAAAGTCGTCCGGGGTCGGTCCCTCACGCCACTCGATGGCACTGCGCGGGTGCTGATTGAGCTGGCCCGTGAGGTTGTAGGGGATGGAGGGCCCCCAGTCGAGCTCCTGACGCAAGGGGAGGAGATGATTCTGGATCACCTCGATCACCGGGCGCAGCTCGAACTTGGGGTTGCGCAGGAAGCCGAGCAGCAGCTCGGTGTGACAGTTGCCGGCACCGCGCCCAAAACCATACAGGGTGGCATCGACCCGGTTGCAGCCGAGAATGATGGCCTCGATGGTGTTGGCGAAGGCCAGCTGTAGGTTGTTGTGGGCGTGGATGCCGATCTCCTTGCCGGTGCCTTCGAGCGCCAGGGCGTACTTTTTGTAGAGCCGGTCGATCTGTTCGCGGTAGAGGTGGCCGAAGCTGTCGACGATGACCATGGTCGTCGCCGGGGTCGGTGCGATCGACTCCAGCACGGTGTCGATCTCTTCCTCGGTGATGTTGGAGACGGCCATCAGATTGGCCGTGGTCTCGTAGCCGAGCGCATGGGCATGGTGGATCATGTCGATCGCCTCCGAGACCTGATGGGCGTAGAAGGCCACGCGGATCATCGACAGCGGGCTCTCGGCCGCCGGCACGATCTGGGTCTCCCAATCGCTCTTGCCGGCGTCGGCCATGGCCGCGAGTTTGAGTCCGGTCTTCTCCGGATCATGATCGCCGACCACGCGCCTGAGGTCGGCCTCATCGCAGTGACGCCAGGGACCGAACTTCTCCTTGGGAAAGATCTTNGGCGAGTTCTTGTAGCCGATCTCCATGTAGTCGATACCCGCCTCGACACAGGCCTGGTAGACGGCCCGCACGAACTCATCGCTGAACCTGTGGGCATTCACCAGTCCCCCGTCGCGCACGGTGCAGTCAAGCACCTTGAGTTCGGGGCGGAAGGTGATCCAGGGGGCTTTATCGGACATGGGATGCGGTCTCCGCGAGCATTGGGCTATTGAACGATTTGCCATTGTCAACCCAAAGGCATTGTCCGGGCAAACAGCGGCTGCGGTCTGTCTGTAAGGCCCAATCACATAGATAAAATTGAAGGATTAAATCTTTGTTTGATTGACGCCCGATAGCTGTCAATACCAGAATCCCACGCGCTTTACGGCGCACGCATTGCCCAACTCCCAAGACATCCTCGCGAGACATCCCAACCGAGTGCGGTATCGGGTTATGCGCCAGCGCGTCTGCAATGGGTTCGACGATGTCCTTAAAAGAGACAGGACGCTTGTCGTCGTTCGTGCCTCGCCCCCACACAATCCTCGAAGGAAGCCCCATGCAACCCCACTCGGTCGATGCCATCAAGTCGCATCCGCGTTACCAGGAGCTCGTCTGCTCCCGTAAATGCTTCGCCTGGAATCTGACGATTCTGATGCTTGTGATTTACTATGGCTTTATCCTGATCATCGCCTTTGCCCCCTCGCTGCTCGGCATACCCATCGCCGAGGGTGCAGTGACCACCGTTGGCATACCGATCGGCGTGGCCATCATCGTCAGCGCCTTTGTGCTCACCGGGATCTATGTCGCCCGGGCCAACAACCGCTTCGACGCCCTGACCAAGGCCATCCGGGAGGATCTACAATGAAGCGGTTCTATCTCTGGGGTGTGCTGCTGGCGCTGCTGGCCCCCTTCGCACTGGTGGCCGCGCCAGCCCTGAGCGGTGAAGTCGAGCGTCAGACGACCAATGTCACGGCCATCGTCATGTTCCTGGCCTTCGTGGCCGCCACACTGGGGATCACCTACTGGGCCGCCAAGCGCACCCGTTCGGCCAAGGACTTCTACACCGCCGGCGGAGGGATCACAGGGCTCCAAAACGGCCTGGCGATCGCCGGCGACTATATGTCGGCGGCCTCCTTCCTCGGGATCTCGGGCCTGGTGTTTGCCTCGGGCTATGACGGCCTGATCTATTCGATCGGCTTCCTGGTCGGCTGGCCGGTGATCATGTTCCTGATCGCCGAACAGATCCGCAACCTCGGCAAATTCACCTTCGCCGACGTCAGCGCCTACCGTTTCGATCAGACCAGGATCCGTACCCTGGCGGCGATCTCCTCGCTGGTCGTGGTCGCCTTCTATCTGATCGCGCAGATGGTCGGCGCCGGCAAACTGATCCAGCTCCTGTTCGGTCTGGATTACTGGATGGCCGTGGTTGTGGTCGGCGTGCTGATGATGATCTATGTCATCTTCGGCGGCATGACGGCGACGACCTGGGTGCAGATCATCAAGGCGGTGCTGTTGCTCTCGGGCGCCACCTTCATGGCCGTGGCCGCGCTCTCGAGCTTCGGCTTTTCGCCCGAGGAGATGTTCCGTCAGGCGGTCGCGACCCATCCCAAGGGACTCGCCATCATGTCGCCCGGCTCGCTGGTCACGGATCCGTTCAACGCCATCTCGTTGGGTCTGGCACTCATGTTCGGCACCGCTGGTCTTCCGCACATCCTGATGCGTTTCTTCACCGTGCCGGACGCCAAGGAGGCGCGCAAATCGGTGTTCTATGCCACCGGCTTCATCGGTTATTTCTATATCCTGACCTTCATCATCGGTTTCGCGGCCATCGTGCTGCTCGCCCAGCACCCGGCCTTCTTCAAACCCGAGGCGCTCGCCACCGATGGTTCACTGATCAAGGAGCAACTGGTCAAGGGGCTCGACGGCGGCACCAACATGGTTGCCATCCGGCTTGCCGAGGCGGTCGGCGGCAATCTGTTTTTGGGCTTCATCTCGGCGGTGGCCTTCGCCACCATCCTGGCCGTGGTCGCGGGTCTGACCCTGGCCGGGGCCTCGGCGATCTCGCACGATCTCTATGCCAGTGTCATCGCGCGCGGCCACGGTAACGAGACCACCGAGATCCGGATCTCCAAGATTGCGACCTTCGGTCTGGGGCTGCTTGCGATCGCACTCGGGATCGCCTTCGAGAGCCAGAACGTGGCCTTCATGGTGGGTCTGGCCTTCGCGGTCGCCGCGAGCGCCAACTTCCCGGTGCTGGTGACCTCGATCCTCTGGGGTCGGATGACCACCCATGGTGCCCTGGCCGGTGGCCTGGTCGGCCTGATCAGTGCCGTGGTGCTCACTGTGCTGTCGAAGGCGGTCTGGGGCGATGTGTTTGGGAACCTCGGCGCCGACGGCAAACCGGTCGGTCTGATCGCGCTTAACAACCCGGCGATCGTCTCGATGCCGCTGGCCTTCGTCGCGATCTGGATCGTCTCGCTGCTCGATCGCTCTGAACGGGCCAGACGCGAGTGTCAAGCGTTCGAGGCCCAGCGCGTCCGCTGTGAGACAGGCATCGGCGCCGAGGGCGCGCTGGAGCATTGATGGTTCGGACTGAGCCGTACCAAATCTGACCAAATCTGATCGAGCTGGTCTGATTCAAGGCTTAAACAACAAACGGGACGAGACGGCAACGCCTCGTCCCGTTTGTGCAAGCGACCAGTGGCCAGCCACTGGGGGGCTGGAAGCTGGCATTCAGCTTGCGATCCGCCGACCTGCCATCCATTACCGATTTTTCTGAAATCGGGTTAAAATGCCCAGATCGCGCGGGTGGCGAAATTGGTAGACGCGCTGGATTTAGGTTCCAGTGGAGCACTCCGTGGGGGTTCGAGTCCCCCCTCGCGCACCATCCCTCCCCTGAGACGACATCGACACATGGCCACGCACAACCCTCCCCGCCATGGCAAGACCGGCAAGCCCATCGATACCGCCAAGCTCGATCAGGTCGTCGCCAAGGCGCGCAAGGCGAGCGAAGAGCGCGCCGCCGGCTATCGCGATCAGGCGCTCAAGCTCTATCCCTGGGTCTGCGGACGCTGTGCCCGCACCTTCACGCGCGAGAATCTGCGCGAGCTGACGGTGCATCACAAGGATATGGATCACGACAACAACCCGCCCGACGGCAGCAACTGGGAGCTGCTGTGCATCTACTGTCACGACAACGAGCACCAGAAGTACGAAGAGCATCTGGCGGCGCTCGCGCGTGGTACCGGCAAGCCGGCCAAAGCGAGTGCCAACGCCGGTTCGGCGGCGACCTTCAATCCCTTCGCCGGTCTCGCTGATCTGCTGAACAAGGATTGAAGGACAGCACCATCCGGTGCGATNGTCGCACCGGACGAACTGCCCCTAACCCGCCTAACGGCGTCCAAACCGAGTTCAACCTCCAGGTTCAGTCCATCCCCGGAGTCTCGCCAACCGCATGTCCGATCATCTCTTCTTCGCCTCTGCCCCCAAGCATCTCGGCAGCCTGCTCGCCGAAGAGCTGACCCGACTCGGGATGGCGGAGGCCACCGAGACGCGCGGCGGTGCACGCTTCTCGGGACGCATCGAGGATGGCTACCGTGCCTGTTTGTGGTCGCGGATCGCCAACCGCATCCTGCTGCCGCTCGCTCAGGTGTCGCTCGGCGGTCCGGACGAGATCCGCGACAGCGCGTTAAAGATCCCCTGGGAGGAGCATCTGGCCCCGGAGCGTACCTTCGCCATTCAGTTCGATGGCCAACTCGAGGGCGTCACCCACCCGCATTTCGCCATCCTCCAGGTCAAGGACGCCATCGCCGATCGCTTCAACCGGCTCTACGGACGGCGTCCGAGCGTCGATCCCGAGTCTCCGGATCTGCGCATCCATCTCTATGGCAATNGTGATACCCTCGCCTTCAGCCTGGATCTCTCGGGCGAGTCGCTGCATCAGCGCGGCTATCGCGAGGCCGGTTTTGCTGCGCCGCTCAAGGAGAATCTGGCCGCCGCGCTCCTGCTGCGCGCCGGTTGGCCCGAGATCGCCGCCGAGGGCGGTTCCCTGATCGATCCCATGTGCGGCTCGGGCACGCTCGTCATCGAGGGCGCCCTGATCGCTGCCGACATCGCGCCCGGTCTCTTGCGCAAGCGTTTCGGTTTCCACGGCTGGATCCAACACGACGAGCTGGCCTGGCAGCGACTGCTGGCCGAGGCGCGTCTGCGTCGGACGGCCGGACTCAAACGGCTCGGCGCGTTGCGCGGCTATGACATCGACCCCAACGCCATCCGCGCCTCCCTGCATCACCTTAAGCGTGCCGGACTCGCCGGTCTGGCCCACTTCGAGTGCCGCGAGTTGGCCGACTGCCGGCCCGGACGGGAAGAGGACGAGGGGCTGGTGATCGTCAACCCACCCTATGGTGAGCGGCTCGGCGCTAATGAGGACCTAGGCCAGCTCTATGCGCGCCTGGGTATGCTGCTTAGGGAGCGCTTTCTCGGCTGGCGCGCGGCGGTCTTAACCGCCAACCCCGAACTCGGCAAGCGCCTGGGTCTGCGGGCGACCCGGATCCACAGCCTCTACAATGGTCCGATCGAATGCCGGCTGCTGAGCTTTCAGGTCGAGCCGCGTTACTTCATCAGTCATCTGCCGCGCCCACTGCCGCCCGCAGAACGCAGCCCGGGTGCCACCATGCTCGCCAATCGATTGAAGAAAAACCTCCGGGCGCTGCGCCAATGGCGTGAACGCGAAGGCATCGACTGTCTGCGTCTCTATGACGCCGACCTGCCCGAGTATGCCCTGGCGATCGACCTCTACGAGGGCGACCGGCGCTTCGTGCATGTCCAGGAATATGCCGCGCCGCCGAGCATCGATCCCAAGCAGGCGCGCCGGCGGCTGCGCGAGGCCCTGGGTCTGATCCCCGAGGTGTTGGAGGTGCCCTGCGAACAGGTGTTCCTCAAGGTACGCCGTCCGCAGAAGGGCCGTGCCCAATACGAACGGCTGGCCCAGACCAGGCGCTTTCATGAGGTCGCGGAATATGGCCACAGGTTCCTGGTCAACTTCGAGGACTATCTAGACACCGGACTCTTTCTCGACCATCGCGAGGTACGGCGGCTGATCGGCGCGCTCGCCGCCGGCAAGCGTTTCCTCAACCTCTTTGCCTACACGGGGACCGCGACCGTATATGCCGCAAAGGGCGGGGCGGTCTCGACCACCACGGTCGATCTGTCGCGGACCTATCTGAACTGGGCAGCGCGCAATCTGGAGCTCAACGGGATCCAGGGGCCGAATCATCGGCTCATCCAAGCCGACTGTCTGCGCTGGATCGAGTCGATGTTCGGACGGTGCCGTTTCGATCTGATCTTTCTCGACCCGCCGAGCTTCTCGACCTCCAAGCGGATGCAGGGTACGCTCGATATCCAGCGCGACCATGTCGCCATCATCCAATCGACCATGCGTCTGCTCGAACCCGGCGGGCGGCTGATCTTTTCAAACAATCTGCGCCGCTTCCGCCTGGATCTGGAGGGGCTGGCGCCCTTCGAGGTCAGCGACATCAGCGCCCAGACCCTGCCGCGCGACTTCGCCCGCAATCCACGCCTCCACCACTGCTGGGTGATCCAGCACCCGGGACCGCCGCCGCACTGGATGGATCGCGGTGACGACGAGGTCCGCCATGCTTGAGGTCATCGGACTCGAATGCCGGCGCGGTGACCGGCGTCTGTTCAGTGGATTGGATCTGGTACTGGGGCCCGGAACCTTGCTCCATGTACGCGGGCGCAACGGGAGCGGCAAGACCACACTGTTGCGGACACTCTGCGGACTCTTCACCCCGGATGCAGGCGAGGTGCGCTGGCGTGGTGAGTCGATCCGCACCCTGGCCGAGGACTATCGGCGCGAGCTTTTGTACTGCGGCCATCTCAATGGCATCAAGTCTGACCTGACCGGGCTCGAAAACCTGGCGATCGCCGCCCGGCTCGACGGCGATCCAGTTGGAAGCGATGCGGTCTGGCAGGCGCTTGCGCGTATCGGTCTGCGCGGCTTCGAGGATCTACCGACGCGGATGCTCTCGCAGGGCCAGAAGAGGCGCGTGGCCCTGGCTCGGCTCATCCTCAGTCGCGCCCGGCTCTGGGTGCTGGACGAGCCATTCACGGCGCTCGACGTCGAGGCCGTGGCCCTGCTCCAGGGGCTGATCGCCGAGCATCTGGCCGGCGGCGGTCTGGTGGTCATGACCACGCACCAGGAGGTACCACTGACCTCGGGCCAGGTCGCCCGTCTGGATCTGGGGGGCTGAGACGATGTGGGCGGTCTTCTGGTGCATCCTCAAGCGCGATCTGCTACTGGCCCTGCGGCGGCGGACCGAGGTGCTCACCACGCTGTTTTTCTTTGTGATCGTGGTCAGTCTGTTTCCGCTTGGAGTGGGCACCGAGCGTCAGGTGTTGCAGATCCTGGGACCTGGCGTGGTCTGGGTCGCGGCCCTGCTGGCCTCGATGCTGGCGCTGGAGCGGCTGTTCGCGGCGGACTATGAGGATGGGACGCTGGAGCAGATGCTCCTGACCCCCCAGCCGCTGTCGCTCTTGGTGCTGGCCAAGGTCGGCGCGCACTGGCTGCTGACCGGACTGCCGCTGGTGCTGATCGCGCCCTTGGTCGGGATGCAGTACCATCTCTCGGAGGCCCAGATCGGGATCATGATGCTCGCACTCCTGCTCGGTACGCCGATCCTGAGCCTGATCGGGGCCATCGGCGCGGCCTTGACGCTCGGACTGCGTGGCGGTGGGATCCTGCTTTCGCTCCTGATCCTACCGCTCTATATCCCGGTGCTGGTCTATGGCGCCGGTGCGGTCGAGGTCAGCCGGATCGCGCTCACCGACACCGAACCCTATCTGATGCTGCTGAGTGCCTTTCTGCTCGCGGCCCTGACACTGGCGCCACTGGCCTCGGCAGCGGCGCTCAAGATCTCGCTGGAATGACGCTACTGCCATGACCCTGAACTGGTTCAAATTTGCCTCGCCCGCGACCTTCTATCCGCTCGCGGGCCGCCTCATCCCGCCCTTCTGGATCCTGACCGGGGTGTTACTCGTGATCGGTCTCTACTGGGGGTTTTTCCAGACGCCCGATCAGCTCGGCGGCAGCAATGCGCAGAAGGAGTATTACCGCATCATCTTCGTCCATGTCCCGGCGGCCTGGATGTCGATGTGGCTCTATGTCGTGCTGGTGTTCTGGGCGGCGCTCGGGCTGGTCTTCAACACCCGGCTGTCGTTCATGATGGCCAACGCGGTCGCACCGACCGGCGCGGTCTTCACCTTCCTGGCGCTCTGGACCGGTGCCTTTTGGGGCCGTCCGAGCTGGGGCACCTATTGGGACTGGGATCCGCGTCTGACCTCGGAGCTGGTGCTGTTCTTTCTCTATATCGGCTATATCGCCCTGCACGCCGCCATCGACGACACCCGCCGCGCCGACCGCGCCTCGGCCCTGCTGGCGATCGTCGGACTGGTCATGGTCCCGGTCATCTACTGGTCGATCAACTGTCCCGACCCAACCCAGTGCGCGGCCCTCCACCAGCGTTCTGGGCTGGGCAAGATCGAGAGCAACATCCTATTTTCGATGCTGACCATGACCCTGGCCTTCTGGATGTACTCCTTTGCGACCAGCTTGATGCGACTGCGTGCGATCATCCTCAGGCGCGAGGCCGAAGCGAGCTGGGTCCAAGAATTGCTGAACCGGGAGCGTTCACGATGAGCGATTTCCTCTCTCAGGGCGGTTACGCCTTCTTCGTCTGGGGCGCCTATGGCATGGTGGCCCTGGTCTTGGTGGCTGAGGTGCTACAACTGCGTCTTCAGCAGCGAACCATTTGGGCGCGTTTGGGTCGACTGGCCCGACTGTCCCAATCCTCGCGTTCGGAGTGAAATGCCCGCTATGAAAGCACGACAGAAACGCCTGCTCTTCGTCGGCCTGGCGATCCTCGGGATTGGCGCGGCCTCGACCCTGGCCATCACCGCCCTCCAGAGCAATCTCTCCTATTTCTTCAGCCCCTCCCAGGTGCTGGCCAAGGAGGCCCCAAGCAATCACGTCTTCCGACTCGGCGGACTGGTCACCAAGGGTTCGTTGCGGCGCCAGGACGAGGGCCTGACGGTCTATTTCGACGTGACCGACAACGTAGCGACCGTCAAGGTCGCCTATGAGGGCATCTTGCCCGATTTGTTCAAGGAAGGCTCGGGCGTTGTCGCCAAGGGCCGACTACGCCCGGATGGCGTGTTCCAGGCCGAGGAGGTCCTGGCCAAGCATGATGAGGAATACATGCCACCCGAGGTCGCAAGCACGCTCCAGACCGCCCATGCCGAGGGTGTGGCAGGGGCCGCTGGCCAACCCCCAGCCAACAGCGGAGCCGCCCACTGATGGTCCCTGAACTCGGTCATTTCGCCCTATTGCTGGCGCTGATGCTGACCCTGGTCCAGGCCAGCGTGCCCCTGATCGGGAGCTTCACCGGCAACCGCGCCTGGATGGCCATGGCGCGTCCGCTGGCCTGGGGTCAGCTCAGCTTCATCGGCATCGCCTTTCTCTGTCTGCTGATCGCCTTCCTAGGCGATGATTTTTCGGTGCTCTATGTCGCGTCCAATTCCAATACCCTGATGCCGACGCCCTATAAGGTCTCGGCCATCTGGGGGGCACACGAGGGCTCGCTGCTGCTGTGGGTACTGATGCTCGCCGGCTGGGGCGCAGCGGTCGCGCAGTTCAGCCGCCACCTGCCGCTGCCGATGATCGCGCGCGTCCTCTCGGTCCAGGCGATGGTCGCGATCGGCTTCCTGCTGTTCATGCTGCTGACCTCCAACCCGTTCGAGCGGATCTTCCCAGCACCGCCCGAGGGCCGCGACCTCAATCCGCTGTTGCAGGATCCCGGATTGGCCATCCACCCGCCGCTGCTCTATATGGGCTATGTCGGCTTCTCGGTGGCCTTTGCCTTTGCCATCGCTGCCCTGATCGGCGGCAAGCTCGACGCGGCCTGGGCACGCTGGTCGCGGCCCTGGACCACCATGGCCTGGGTNTTCCTGACCATCGGCATCGCACTCGGCTCCTGGTGGGCCTACTACGAACTCGGCTGGGGCGGCTGGTGGTTCTGGGACCCGGTCGAGAATGCCTCCTTCATGCCCTGGCTGGTCGGTACCGCACTGATACACTCGCTGGCGGTGACCGAGAAGCGCGCGGCCTTCAAGAACTGGACGGTGCTGCTGGCGATTGCGACCTTCTCGCTGTCTTTGCTCGGCACCTTTCTGGTGCGTTCGGGGGTCTTGACCTCGGTCCATGCCTTTGCCACGGATCCGGCGCGCGGTACCTTCATCCTGCTGTTTCTATGTCTCGTCATCGGCGGTTCGCTCGCGCTCTATGCCTGGCGCGCACCGACGATCTCTGGCGGCGGACGCTTCGATCTGCTCTCGCGCGAGACCTTTCTGCTCATCAACAACCTTTTGCTCTCCNCCCTCGCCGCCCTGGTGCTGTTCGGCACCCTGGCCCCGCTGATCTATGAGGCGGCGGGCTGGGGCAAGATCTCGGTCGGCTTCCCCTGGTTCAACAAGATGTTTGTTGCCCTGTCGCCGCTCCTAATCCTGGCCACGGCGATCGGGCCCCATGTGCACTGGAAACACGACGAGCCCTGGCGTCTGGTGCGCGCGCTCTGGATTGCGCTGGCGCTCGGCGTTACGGCCTTCCTAGCGGTCTCGCTGCCGGGAATGTCCGCTGATCAGATAGCGACCGGATTCGGCGTCGGCATGGCGGTATGGCTGGTGGTCGCCCATGTGCTGGGTCTATTCGAGCGGCTCAGGCACAAGGGCGGGCTGCGCGCGCTCAAGGCCGATCTCGCTGGCAACAGCCGCGGCTATTACGGCATGTGGTTGGCGCACCTGGGGCTAGCGGTCTTCATCGTCGGCGTGACCCTGGTCTCGATCCACGGCGAAGAGACCGATGTACGGCTATCGCCCGGCGCCAGTCACGAGGTCGCAGGCTACCGCTTCCAGTTCAATGGCGTGACCGCCGTGCCCGGACCCAACTATCGGGCGTTCCGGGGCGACTTCATCGTCTATCGCGGCGAACGGGAGATCGCCCGCCTCTCTCCCGAGAAGCGCCATTATCTCTCGGGCGGCATGCCCATGACCGAGGCGGCGATCGATGCCGGACTCTTGCGCGACATCTATATCTCGCTCGGCGAGCCGGTCGGTACCCAGGGTGACTGGGCAGTGCGGCTTTATTACAAACCCTATGTGCGCTGGATCTGGCTCGGCTGCCTCCTGATGGCCATCGGCGGCGCCTGGGCCGCGACCGATCGGCGTTATCGTACCATGCGCCAGACCGCGACCGTTCCGACCGGGATCGCGCTGGCCAAGGCCTGAAGGATCGAACATGAACCCATCCGCCAAACGCGCCCTCATCCCGCTCGGGGTCTTCCTGGCCCTGGCGGCCCTGCTCTTCTATGGATTGCAACTGGATCCGCGCCAGATCCCCTCGCCCCTGGTCGGCAAACCGGCCCCTGAGTTCAGTCTGCCCGATCTCAAGGATCCCAACCGCACCCTGACCCGCGACATCCTCATCGGCGAGGTGTCGCTGGTGAACGTCTGGGCCTCGTGGTGTCCGTCCTGCCGTCAGGAACACGCCGAGCTCATGCGTATCGCGCGTGAGTATGGCGTGCGGGTGATCGGCTTCAACTGGAAGGACACCCGGTCCGAGGCGCTGGCCATGCTCCGGCGCTTCGGTGATCCCTATACGGTCTCCCTCTACGACCCGGATAATCAAGCCGGGATCGACTGGGGCGTCTATGGTGCCCCCGAGAGCTTTGTCGTCGACGCCGAGGGCATCATCCGTCACAAACGGGTCGGCCCGATCGATGCCCAGGTCTGGGCCAAGGAGATCCAACCCATCGTCGAGCAGTATCGAAAGGGCAAGTCATGAAGCGGCTATCCACCACAACCGTCCTGGCGGCCTTGAGCCTCGGCAGTGTCTTGCTGACGACTCAGTCCCGCGCCTTCACCCTGGAAGAATTTACCTTCGAGGATCCGGCACGCACCCGGGAGTTCCGCGCACTCATCGGCGAGCTGCGCTGTTTGGTCTGTCAGAACGAATCGCTCGCCGGCTCGCAGGCCAGCGTCGCCCAGGACCTGCGCAAGGAGGTCTATCGCCTGATGCAGGAGGGCCGGAGCCGTCAGGAGGTCATCGACTTTCTGGTCGCGCGCTATGGCGACTTCGTGCTCTATGATCCGCCGCTCAAGGCCTCGACCCTGGTGCTCTGGTTCGGCCCCTTCCTGTTCGTCGGTTTTGGGGCCTATCTGCTTGCGCGCACGCTCCAGCGCAAGACGGCCGAACCCGACCAGGATCTGAGCGAGACCGAACGCGCCCGATTACAACAGCTCCTCGCCGAGACCGGCGACCAAATGACTCGAAACCCATGATTATTTTCTGGATCCTTGCCGGCCTTCTGCTGGCTTTGTCGCTCGTCTTCGTGCTCGCGCCTCTGGTGCGACCCACGCCGCTGGATACCGCGCCCAGTCAGGATCGGCTCAACCTGGAGGTCTTCCAGCAACGGCTGAAGGAACTCGACGCCGATCTGGAGACCGGTTTTCTCGACCAGGAACAGTACGACGCCGCACGACGCGATCTTGAGCGCGAGCTGCTCTACGATCTGGAAGGCGCCGAGTCCGCCAAGGCCGCGCGTCCGAGTTCGGCCTTCAGTCGCTGGGCACTGGGTCTGGCGTTGACCCTCATCGTCCCCACGGCCACCGTGCTCGCCTATCTGGAACTCGGTCGAACAGATCTGATCGACCGGCATCTAGCGGACGCCCTGTCTGCAAGCGACAAGACCCAGGCCGCCTCGCTGGATGAGCTGGTCCAGCAGTTGGAACAACGGCTCGAACAGGAGCCGACCAATATCGATGGCTGGATGATGCTCAGCCGCACCTATCTGGCCATGGGTCGGCTCGATGCCGGGGTCAAGGCCATGGAGCGCGCCTATGCGCTCGCGCCCAACGAGGTCGAGCTCAAGATCGCCTATGCCGAGGTGTTGGGACTGGCCGATCCCAACAAGAGTTTGTTGGGACGTCCCGCCGAGTTGATCGCCGAGGCGCTCGCCCTGGACCCAAGCAACTCCAATGCGCGCTGGTTCTCGGGTCTGATCGCCTTCCAGCGCGGTCAATATCAGGCCGCGCGCACCACCTGGCAGGGCATCCTCGATGAGCTCGATCCGGCAAGCGAGGAGGCTGGCAATCTGCGACAGATGATGGACGAGGCCCAGCGTCGCGCCGGGGTCCCGACCGCAAGCGCATCGACCACGCCTGGCGAAACGGCGGTCCCTACAACCTCGGACTCAGCTGCACCGGCTAGATCTCAAGCCGAGGCGGCGAATCCCGAGACGCCTGCCCAGCCCCCTGAGCCGTCTGCGACGGCCTCCCAAGCGCGTCTGACCCTGGCCGTCAGTCTCGATCCGAGTCTTTCGGATCGTGTCTCGCCTGAGGATACGGTCTTTGTCTTTGCGCGTGCCGTTCAGGGACCGCCGATGCCGTTGGCCGTGCAGCGTCTCCAGGTGAAGGATCTGCCCGCGACCCTGACGCTCGACGACAGCCAGGCCATAAGCCCAGCCCTGCGACTGTCGGCCTTCGACCAGGTCCAGGTCGGGGCACGGGTCGCGCTGAGCGGACAGGCCACGCCCCAGCCCGGCGATCTGTTCGGCGAGTCTGGACCAATCCGGCGTGATACCCAGGACACCATCCAGATCCACATCGAACATGTGCGCCCCTGAACGCATACGCCGACGCCAAGGACAGGGCGTCCTCGGCATCCCCGCGCCTCGTTTCGAGTCGGTCGGTATCAGCCCGTCGCTGACTTTTGGTAGGTTCCGACCAGCTCGGCGTGGCCCAGGATGTGATCGTCCATCGCCAGCAGCAGGTCATCCTTGCGGGGTGTGCCCAGATCTGCAAGACAGACATCCAGGGCATAGAGCCGATGAAAATAGCGGTGACGCCCGATCGGTGGACAGGGACCGCCGTATCCGGTCCGCCCCCAGCTATTGATCCCTTCGCGCGTGCCCGCGGGCAGCCCGGTGCGCGCGGCGTCCTCGGGCAGGCCCCCGCACTCAGGCGGGATGTTGTAGAGGATCCAGTGATCCCAGACCATGCGCGGTGCCGCCGGATCGGGCGCATCCGGGTCATCGACGATCAGCACCAGGCTCCGGGTCCCCTCCGGTAGATTCTCCCATCTCAATGGCGGCGAGCAGTCCTCGCCCTCGCAGGTATAACGCAATGGAATGGATCCACCATCGACAAAGGCATCGGATTTGAGGACTAGTGCCATCTTTGGCCTCCAGCGTTGTGCTAAGGAAACACTAATAAATCGCGTGCCTCTCAATCGCGGCTGAAGCCGCTCCTACAAAATCAATGGGTTACTTGAGAAGGTTTTGCCACCCCGGGATGGGCCCTTAGCGTATCCCGGGCTTTAAGCCCTGGTTCGGGCAGGCCTCCTGCCTCGGATGGGAAGCGCTGATTGAATCAGTGCTTCCCTCAGCTCGCCTGAGTCCAGCTTCGATTACAGTATAATTTCGATTCGTTCGGAAGAACCTCCCTGGGCGCCGACTCAGCGCCCCGATTTCCACTCAAGCGCCACNACGGGATCCAAGATGTCTGACTACAATGCCGAGGACGTCCGCAACATCGCCCTGGTCGGTCACGCCGGCTCTGGAAAGACCACCCTGGTGGAGGCGCTGCTCGCGGCCACCGGCGTCATCGATGTGCCCGGTAACGTCACCAAGGGCACCACGATCTGCGACTTCGACCCCATGGAAAAGGAGTTGCAGCACTCGCTCGATGCTGCCATCACCAGCTTCACCAGCAGCGGAAAGCACATCAATCTGATCGACACCCCCGGCTATCCCGACTTCCTCGGGCGCAGTCTCTCGGTGCTGCCGGCGGTTGAGACCGCGGCCCTGGTCATCAACGCCCAGACCGGGATCGAATCCATGACCACCCGCATGATGAAGGCCGCCGACAACCGTCATCTATGCCGGTTGATCATCGTCAACCAGATCGACGCCGAGCACGTCGACCTGGGTCAGTTAACCGCCCAGATCCGCGAGACCTTTGGCCCCGAGTGTCTGCCGATCAACCTGCCNGCCGAGGGTGGGAGGCGTGTGGTCGACTGCTTCTTCCAACCCAGCGGCGGGACTACGGATTTTTCCTCGGTCGAGGAGGCGCACCGCCAGATCATCGACCAGGTGGTCGAGGTCGATGAGGATCTCATGGCGCTCTATCTGGAGCAGGGCCAGGAGCTTCAGCCCGAGCAGATCCACGAACCCTTCGAGGCGGCGCTCCGCGAGGCGCACCTGATGCCGATCTGCTATGTCTCGGCCCAGACCGGCGTCGGCATCCCGGAGCTCTTGGAGATCCTGGCGCGGCTGATGCCCAACCCAGCCGAGGGGAACCCCCCACCCTTTCTCAAGGGCGAGGGCGCAGCCATGGAGCCGGTGCGCGTCATCCCGGATCCGAGGCTGCATGTCGTGGCCCATGTGTTCAAGGTCCTCAACGACCCCTATCGCGGCAAGATCGGCATCTTCCGCGTCCATCAGGGCCGCATCNCCCCCTCCAGTCAGCTCTTCATCGGCGACGCGCGCAAGCCGTTCAAGGTCAACCATCTCTACCGCGTGCACGGTAAGGATCTGATCGAGGTCGAGGAGGGCGTCCCGGGTGATATCCTGGCTGTGACCCGGATCGATGACATCCATTTCGATGCCGTGCTGCACGACTCGCACGATGAGGATCATCTCCATCTGACCACGATGGAATGCCCGGTCCCGCTGTTCGGACTGGCGATCAGCCCCAGCAAGCGCGGCGACGAACAAAAGCTCACCGACNCGCTCAACAAACTGCGCTCGGAAGACCCCTGCCTCCATATCGAGCACAACGCCAGCGCCAACGAGACCGTGGTACGTGGACTCGGCGAGGCCCATCTCAAGGTGGTGCTGCGGCGGCTCACCGATCAGTTCCATGTCGAGGTCGAGACCCGACCGCCGAGTATCCCCTATCGCGAGACCATCCTGGGCCGGGCCGAGGGGCACCATCGGCACAAGAAGCAGACCGGCGGCGCCGGGCAGTTCGCTGAGGTCTATCTGCGGGTCGAGCCCAGGGAACGTGGGACCGGGTTCGAGTTCGTCGATGCCGTGGTCGGTGGTGCCATTCCGGGCAACTTCATCCCCTCGATCGAAAAGGGCGTGCGTCAGGTGCTGGAAGAGGGAGTCATCGCTGGTTATCCGCTCCAGGACGTGAAGGTCACCGTCTACGACGGCAAACACCATCCGGTGGACTCCAAGGACATCGCCTTTGCCACCGCCGGACGCAAGGCCTTCATCGACGCCGTGCTCAAGGCCCAGCCGGTGATCCTGGAGCCCATCGTCAAGATCCGCATCACAGCACCCGGCAATGCCATGGGCGATCTGGCCGGAGACCTGTCGAGCCGGCGCGGACGTATCAACGGCAGCGACTCCAAGAGCCGCGGGCGCGTGGTCATCGAGGGCGAGGTGCCGCTGGCCGAGCTGGAGGGCTATGACGCGCGGCTCAAGTCACTCACCAGCGGCGAGGGCACCTACAGCATCGAGCTGAGCCATTACGATCCGGTGCCGGCCAACATCCAGAAACAGATGATGGAGGCCTATCAGCGCACCGAGGACTGAGCGCGGTCTCGAATCTTCTTCGGACCGGACCTTTCAGCGACCTTCCGCCTGAGATCCGGCCGCTAGACGTCCGCGCTGCGCCGCGCCCCCTGAAGCGCCTGCGCATCAGGATGACTCCGGGTCATCGACCAAAGCAGCAAACCGATCCAGCCGAGGATGGTCCAGCCGAGCAGGACGTTGAGTACACTGATGAGGATGCGCCGGCGGTGNCCCTGGTCAAACGCCAAGAAGCTCGGCAGCAGATAGGCTAGGATCAGGAGCGCGGAGATGAACCAGCCGCGCACATCGATCGGGTAAAGCCTGTCAATGGCGAGGAGCAAAAGCAGCCACACCAAGACGAGGACAGGGATGCCGCGCCGCAGACCAAGGCGGCGCAGGCGCCCGAGGGTCGTCATCCAGAGGCGGGAAGGCCAACCTTGGGCGCGGTCGGACGATAGGTGTTGATCCATACTGATTCTCCACTAAGTAGGNTCGGCGCGAAGCCTAGCCTCAACCCTGCCTGGCAGGAGAGGCGGGATTTTTAGGCCCCGCGTTTGGGCATAAGCGCTTGACACAGCCGATCGAACCAAGGTCCTCTGGATCCGACTTGGATCGATCGAATGGGGTCACAGACTTGCAGCCATGTCTCCCTCAAACTTGGAGGCGCTTGGCCGTTATAAGGTCGAGGATGCGACAAGCGAACAAGCCGTCCTACAGACAGGGTCACCCCACTTTCGCATCCATCAGCGCGCCGAACTAGTGTCGAGTTACACGATAAGCCTCACAAATTGGAGCCTCATCATGATCAAATTTTTTACTGTTTCATCACTCGCGTGCTGTTTGGCCCTTTCCTGGTCGATGAGTTACGCGCAAACGGCGTCTAAGCCCTATGCCTATTCGATGAAGGTCTCCGTGCTCCGACCCAAGGGTAGCGATGCAGAGACCAGCNGTAAGGATAAGACCAAACCCTCGACGACGGTACTCACCCCCTGTACCGACGTGTTCAAGCGCGATGTCTTGTCATTTCAATTGGTCTATGATGCGGGCAAACGCACGGTCAATAAAAAAGACGGCACTGTAACCTCGAGCGTCACGGATACCTATTTATTCTTCTACAACCCCCAAGGGCTCGGCTTGAAGTCAACTGCCACTCCCAAGACCAACCCCAATGATACGACCGACACCGATGCCAATTACCCTAACATGTGTGAAATCAACGCGACCCAATACCAGGCCTGCGACCCCAGGGTCTGGGTGATCAACCGGCCTGCCATTGGCGTCGAGCCGTTTGCTATGCGTCCACTCGCAAGCCCTGCCCACATCCGTTTCGGTGACATTGAGCACATCTATCTATCGAAGGATGAAAACATCGGAACCGGTAAAATCACCGATTCGACACTAAGATCCTACATTCGATTCGACGATCTAAAACAAGGGTTATGGTCATTGATCGGCATCGTTGGACCAGCCATCGATCCCACTGCGTCAAATCCGCCGCCTGCACTGACATTCGATGATCCCTCGAAATGGGCCGCCTGGGATGCGGTCTCCTTCATGCTCGGATCCCCCTGGGGTAATGACAAACTCTGTGACTGAAAAGATAGCTGGGTGCCACTCGGCCCAAGCGNGTGGCCTCAGTCGAGCCTGCGACTGGATCGCCCTCATTCCAACTGACGCTGACGATTCCAGAATACATAGACCAGCAGGGTCAGGGCCACGAAGACCAGGGCTGCAAACGTCACCAACGGCAGGTTCTCACGGATGAGGGCCTCGTTATCCCCGATGAAATACCCCAACGCGATCAGTACCAGCGACCAGAGCCCGGCCCCGAACCCGGTATAGAAGGCAAAGGTCGCGACCCGCATCCGCGCCAACCCTGCCGGGATCGAGATCAATTGCCGGATGCCTGGGATCAGACGCCCGGTGAAGGTCGAAATGGCCCCATGACGCGCGAAGAAGGCATCCGTCTTGTGCAGGACGGACGGGGCAATGAAGAAATAACGCCCATAGCGCTCCAGGAAAGGGCGCCCCACCAAAAGCGCCAGCCCGTAATTGACAAAGGCCCCGATCAGACAACCGAGGATCGAGGCCAACAGCACCAGACCCGGGTCCATCTGGCCCTGATGCGCTAGATAACCCGCTGGGATCAAGACCACCTCGCTCGGGAACGGGATAAAGCTCGACTCGACGGCCATCAGCACTATCACTCCCGTATAGCCCCAGCCATCGACCGTCGTCACCAGCCAGGCGATCATGTCATGCAGCATCCACAACCACCTCGCGCGCAGTTCAAATCAGTCCAATGGTATTGAAGAAGACGATCATGACCAGCCAGGGCGAGATATAGCGCACCAGGAACCTCCAGGTCCGATACGCCAGGCCATCGCCCATACCTAGCTCGTCAAGCGTAGAGGCACGCGACATCACCCAACCGGCGAAGAGTGCGATGAGCAGTCCGCCCACTGGCAAGAGGATATTGGCTGCCAGGTAATCTACGAGGCCAAACCAGGTCTTACCCAAGAATTGGAACGACTCGCCCGACCAGAGATTGAAAGACAGCACCGACCCGATACCCAACAACCAGGCGAGCATACCAGCCACAAGCGCCGCCGAGGCCCGCCCCATCCCCCGATTCTCGACCAACCAGGCCACCGCCGGTTCGATCAGCGAGATCGACGAAGTCCAGGCCGCAAACACCAGCAACACGAAGAATAGAGTGCCGAACACCTGCCCGCCCGGCATCGACCCAAAGGCGATCGGCAGGGTCTGGAAGACCAGCCCTGGACCCGAGGCCGGTTCCAGTCCATTGGCGAACACGATCGGAAAGATCGCCAGACCTGCCAGCAAGGCCGCCAGCGTGTCGGCGAGCACGATGGCCAGGGTGGCACGCGCAATCGAAGCATTGCTCGGCATATACGAGCCATAGACCATGATCGCCCCCATGCCGAGGCTCAAGGTGAAAAAGGCATGGCCCAAGGCGATCAACAGGGGTTCACCGGTGAAACGACAGGTCTTTATAGCGGCCTCGACTTCGCAATGCTGGAACACCTTGCTGAAGTCAGGGGTAAAGAGAAAGGCACTACCGCGCGTAAAATCGCCCTCATAGAGGGCATACAGCACCAGGATCACCAATAATGCGAAGAGCGCCGGCATGAGCAGGGTCACGGCGCGTTCCAGACCACTGCGCACCCCACGCGCGACCACGGCCACTGTCATGATCATGAAGAGACTGTGCCAGGCAAGCATGGATCCGGGTGACTGGAGCAGATCCTCAAATAGGGTCGAGATGGTCTTGGCATCGGCGCCGGTGAAGAGTCCAGCCCCAGCCCGGAACACATAAGCCATTGACCAGCCAGCGATCACGCTGTAATAGGACAGAATCAGGAGTCCGGCCACCACCCCGAGCCAACCCAGGCCGCGCCAGACCGGATGCCCCCCCTCGGCGGCAACCAGGGTACGCATGGTATTGATTGGATTCTGACGCCCACGCCGCCCCATGAGGATCTCAGCCATCATGATCGGGACACCGATCAGGGCAACACAGATTAGATAGACAAGGACAAAGGCCCCGCCGCCGTTCTCACCCGTGATATAGGGGAACTTCCAGATGTTGCCCAGACCGACCGCCGAGCCGATGGCCGCCAGGATGAAGACGAACCGCGACGACCATTGGTCGTGGATAGAACCCTGTGTGTCCGTCATTGGGGTACGCGCCCTCGATGATGATGTGATCAACCTTGAGCCGGCATTTTCCGCCAAGCGGATCCTTGCTACAAGGCGCTGCACCAGCCGCCAATCCCCTATGCAATAATCGCCGCTTGACTCCAAATACACCAGAGAGACTTTAAACCACCATGCCCAGGCTCTCCGTCTCCCACTCCCTATCCGGCCAACGATGGCGATCGGGCACCCAACGGGTGAGACGCCTGCTGTGCGTGCTCCTGTTCTCGGCACCCCTTGTCCTGACCGGCGGTGCCTGCGCGGGCCATCAAGCACACCAGGATCGCTCAACCCAGGCCACCACGCCGCCCAAGCCCTATGTCAATGCCTCGGCGCCCGTCAATCCGTCGGGCTACGACTGGCGCAACCTCTCGGGGGACCAGGATGAGTGGCAGATCAACAAGCGTTCTACGGTCTGGAGTGGACTCAACCCCGCGGCCCTGAATCTGAACTCGACCAGCGCGATGATCGTGGATGAATACGGCAACGTGCTATATGCCAAAAATGCGCGCATGGTCCGGCCCATCGCGTCCATCACCAAGTTGATGACAGCCATGGTGGTGCTGGACACGGGCGTCTCGCTCCAGACGCCCATCCAGATCATCGAAGATGACCGTGATCGATTAAAAAACAGCCGCTCGCGTCTGCGCATCCAAGATACCGTGCTGTCGCGCCGTGAGATGATCATGGTTGCACTTATGTCGTCCGACAATCGCGCTGCCCATGCGCTTGGGCGTACCACCTTCCGCGGCGGGACTCCAGAATTCATCCAGGCCATGAACCGCAAGGCACGTGCGCTCGGGATGTATAACACTCGGTTCGTCGACGCCTCCGGTCTTGACCCGCGCAACCAGTCCACAGCCGAGGATCTGGTCAAGATGGTGCGCGCCGCCTCGAACTACCCGCTGATCCGCGAGACCACATCGCGCAGCGAGATGACGCTGCATCCCTTCTCGGACGGCACGGCACTGCAGTATCGCAATACCAATCCCTTGGTGCGCAGTCCGGAGTGGACGGTGGAGGTCAGCAAGACCGGCTTCATCAACGAGGCCGGGCGCTGCCTGGTGATGCGGGCGCGCATCGCGAATCGCAGTTTTTACATGGTCTTCCTGGGTTCGGATGGCAAACTGGGTACCGTCGGCGACTCAAACCGGGTGCGCGATTGGATTCTAAGCGGCAGCCGCATGACAGCGGCGCGTTGATCCAGGCGCGATCCGAGGCATTAAGGAAACACCGAATCAATCGCGTCTCCCCGAATCGCGGCTAAAGCTTCACCCAAAAAATCAATGGGTTGTAGGAGCAATCTTGGCCGCGAACAGAATCAATCAGCGTTTCCTTAGGGCTTGTGTAGCTTCACTTGAAAGTGCCTTTTCTCTCGCATACGGGAAGAGTGTGAGCTAGACGCGGGGCGGCGCAGAGCTGGACGCTCAAGCACACGCAGTCCGGCGAGGGTCACAAGACCGGTGCGTTCTTCGTCGGTCAGCGGACGCCAGTTGCCGGGGAAGAGCCTCCGCCCGAGCTCGATATTGCCGTAGCGGATGCGGATCAGGCGGCTGACGGTACAGCCGGCGGCCTCCCACAGTCGACGCACCTCACGATTGCGCCCCTCGCGCAGCACCACGTTGTACCAGTGATTGGCACCGGTTCCACCCTGGTCGGTGATGCGCTCGAACCTGGCCAGGCCGTCGTCAAGCTCGATGCCGGACGTCAAACGCTCTAGGGTCGCGGGTGCGACCTCACCCAGGATGCGCACCGAGTATTCGCGCTCGATCTCGTGCGAGGGGTGCATGAGCCGGTTGGCCAGCTCGCCGTCGGTGGTGAACAGGATCAGACCCGAGGTATTGATATCAAGCCGACCGACCGCGATCCAGCGTCCCTGCTTGGGTCGCGGCAGACGGCGGAAGACGGTCGGGCGCCCCTCGGGATCGCGGCGCGTGACCAGCTCGCCCTCTGGCTTGTGGTAGACGATGATCTGGGTCTCTGAATCACGCTTGGGCTTGAGCTTGACCTCGTGTCCGTCGACGCGGATGCGGTCGGCACGGGTGGCCTGATCGCCGAGCTTGGCGAGCCGNCCATTGACGCGCACCCGGCCTGCGCTGATCCAGCCCTCGATCTGTCGGCGCGAGCCGAGTCCGGCCTCGGCGAGCAGCTTCTGGAGCCGGACGGGTTGGTCGCCTGACCCTGGACGACGGGTCGATTGTCGATCATTCTTCATCGGGTGTTCTCGGTCGGTTCGGACGTCGGCACGACGTTCGTGGATGGGGAATAGGACTCGGGGTCGCGGATTTCGGACAGGGGCGGCAGCTCGTTGAGCGAGCGCAGTCCGAAATAATCCAGGAAGCGGCGGGTGGTCGCATAGAGCGCCGGGCGGCCCGGCACCTCGCGATGACCCACGACCTGCACCCATTCGCGCTCGGTGAGGGTCTTGATGATGTTGGTGCTCACGGACACGCCGCGGATGTCCTCGATCTCAGCGCGCGTGATCGGCTGACGGTAGGCGATCAGGGCCAGGGTCTCCAGCAGGGCGCGCGAGTAGCGCGGGGCCTTCTCGTCCCACAGCCGCGCCACCCAGGGCGCGACTGAGGCGCGCACCTGCACCCGATAGCCGCCGGCGACCTCGGTGATCTCGATGCCGCGCCCCGCGTAGTCGGCGCTCAGCGCGCGGATGCAGTCAAGGATGGCCGCACGCTCGGGACGCTCGTCCTCGCCGAAAAGGCCCAGGAGCCGTTCGAGCGTCAGCGGACCGCCGGCGGCGAACAACGCCCCCTCAACGATGGCCTTGAGCGGTTGGTCGGTCATGTGGTGGTCGACGGCGACGGTTCGCGGAGTCTGACATGGATGGGGGCGAAGGGTTCAGACTGCACCAATTCAAGCGCGCTTGATTTGATCAATTCCAGGAGCGCCAGAAAGGTGACGACCACTCCGGGACGCCCTTCACTTGGGTCGAAGAGGTCGGTCAGACGCGCGAATCCGCCGCCGCTCAGATGTTCCAGCACCTGCGACATGCGCTCGCGCAGCGACAGNTGTTCCTTCTCGACCTTGTGGCTGGCGAAGAGCTCGGCGCGCGCCAATCCCTCGCGCAGTGCCGAGAGCAGTTCATGCAGTTCCACGTCCGGCGGCAGGCGTCGGCTGAATCCGGGCGGCATGGCGGCCTGGACCAGGAAATGATCGCGCTCTAGCCGGGGCAGGGCGTCGAGGGCGGCGGCGGCCTGCTTGAAGCACTCGTACTCCTGGAGTCGCCGGACCAGATCGGCACGCGGGTCTGTGTCTTCGTCTTCGGCTTCCTGGGGCCTGGGCAACAGCATCCGCGACTTGATCTCGGCCAGCATGGCGGCCATCAGCAGATACTCGGCCGCGAGTTCCAAACGCAGCTCGCGCATCAGCTCGATGTACTCCATATACTGCTCGGTGATCGTGGCGATCGGGATGTCGAGGATATCCAGGTTTTGACGCCGGATCAGATAGAGCAGCAGATCGAGCGGTCCCTCGAAGGTCTGAAGAAAGACCTCCAGCGCATCCGGCGGGATGTAGAGGTCCTGGGGCAGCGTCAGGATCGGCGTCCCCCGGACGACGGCGCGTGGCCGCCCTAGCGGCGCGTCCGCCGTCGAGTCCGAGACCTCGACGGCGACGATTTCTTTCGCTTCACCCGGTGCGTTCAAGCCGCAACGCGCTTCAGGACATCACCAGCGACATGGCGTGCCGGACCTCGTCCATGGTCTCGCGGGCCACATCGCGGGCCTTCTCGCAGCCTTCATTGAGGATGCTGCGCACCAGATCGGGCTGGGCCTCGTACTCGCNCGCGCGCTCCTGGATCGGCGTCAGTTCAGCCTGCACGGCGTCGATGATCGGCTGCTTACACTCCAGACAGCCGATCCCAGCCGAGCGGCAGCCCTGCTGTACCCATTCGCGCACGGATTCGCTCGAATAGACCTGATGGAACGGCCACACCGGGCACTTCTCCGGATCGCCCGGATCGGTGCGCCGCACCCGCGCCGGATCGGTCGGCATGGTCCGCAACGCCCTCTCGACCTCGGCTGGCGAGTCGCGCAGCGAGATCGTATTGTTGTAAGACTTGGACATCTTCTGACCGTCCAGCCCCGGCATCTTCGACGCCTTGGTCAGGAGCGCCTGCGGCTCGGGCAGGATGATGCGCCCGCCGCCTTCCAGATAGCCAAACAACCGCTCGCGGTCGGATAGGGTGAGGTTGCCCTGGCCTTCGAGCAGCGCGCGCGCCACCTCCAAGGCCTCCTGATCGCCCTGTTCCCGATAGCGTCGCCGCAGATCGTCGAACAGCTTGGCATTCTTCTTACCCATCTTCTTCTTGGCCTCCTCGGCCTTGACCTCGAAGTCCGGCTCGCGTCCGAAGATGTGATTGAAGCGCCGCGCCACCTCGCGCGTCAGTTCCACATGGGCGACTTGATCCTCACCGACCGGCACCTGACCGGCCTTGTAGATGAGGATGTCGGCGCTCTGGAGCAGCGGATAGCCGAGAAAGCCATAGGTCGCCAGATCGCGCTCCTTGANCCTCTCTTGTTGATCCTTATAGCTCGGCACCCGTTCGAGCCAGCCGAGCGGCGTGATCATGGACAACAGCAGATGCAGCTCGGCGTGTTCGGGCACCCGCGACTGCACAAACAGGGTGGCCGAGCCTGGATTGATACCGGCGGCCAGCCAGTCGATCACCATGTCGCGCGTGTTCTCGGGGATCCTGGTCGGATCCTCGTAATGGGTGGTGAGCGCGTGCCAGTCGGCGACGAAGAAGAAGCACTCGTACTCGTGCTGCAACTCCAGCCAGTTCTTGAGTACGCCGTGATAATGACCGAGATGCAGCCGACCGGTCGGACGCATGCCCGAGAGAACGCGCGTGTTGTGTTGAGTCGAGACAGAAGCCAAGGGTCGATGACCTCGCGTATCAGACGAAAAAGAGTTCCTTGACGATCCCGCTTCCCGGCAGCCAGCCGAGGGTCCAGATAACGATCGGCAGCAGGACGGCCCCGAGTACGCCTGTGACGAGCAGGACCAGCAGGATGATTAATCCAAAGGGTTCGAGTCGTGAGAACAGATTGGCCAGACGCGGTGGCAGCAGCGAATTGAGCACCCGCCCGCCGTCGAGTGGCAGCAGCGGCACCAGATTCAGCACCATCAAAAACACATTGATGAGTACACCGGCGGCGCCCGTATAGATCAGCGGCAGCGCGATCCAGTGACTGACCGGAAACATGAGCAGTCCGGCCTGGATGATCAGCCCCCAGGCAAGCGCCATGATGAGATTGGCCCCCGGACCGGCCACCGCCACTAGCGCCATGTCGCGCCTTGGATGATACAGATTGCGCCAGTTGACCGGCACCGGCTTGGCCCAACCGAACAAAAACCCGGTGAAGAAGAAGGCCAGCGCCGGTACCAGCAGTGTGCCGACCGGATCGACATGCCGCAACGGGTTGAAGGTCACGCGACCGAGCCTGAATGCGGTGTGGTCGCCAAGCTTGCTGGCGACCCAACCGTGGGCGGCCTCATGCACGGTGATGGCCAGCAACACAGGCACGGCCAACACCGCCAGCAGTTGCATGTGATTGAGCGCTTGCATCATTCCTCGAACAGTGTGGCGTCGCCCTTGCCGCGACGCACCAGGGTTGGCGGATCGGCCGTCATATCGATCACGGTCGTCGGCTCCAGACCGCAAAAGCCGCCGTCGATGATCAGATCCACATGCTTGTCGAGTGCCTCGCGCATCTCATAGGGATCGGTTAGCGGCTCGTCGTGATCGGGCAGGATCAGGGTGGTGCTCAGGATCGGCTGATCGAGTTCGCCCAGGATCGCGCGACAGATGACATTGTCCGGCACACGCAGACCGATGGCCTTGCGGCGCGGATGCAGCAGCCGGCGCGGCACCTGCTTGGTCGCCTCGTGGATGAAGGTATAGGGCCCGGGTGTCAGCAACCGAAGCAATCGATAGGCCCGATCGTCGATCTTGGCATAGGTCGCGATCTCGGAGAGATCGCGACAGACCAGGGTGAAGTTGTGCTTGTCGTCGAGCCGCCGGATCCACCGGATGCGCTCCATCGCCGATTTTTCACCGATCTGGCAACCAAGCGCATAGGACGAATCGGTCGGATAGACGATGACCCCGCCTTCGAGCAGGATCTCGACCGCGCGACGGATCAGCCGCGGCTGCGGATTCTCGGGATGGATCTGGAAGAACTGTGCCATCAAGGGATCTCGGTTCGGTCTCTAACCGTAGGCCGCGCAAGGCTCCTGGAGCACCAGCTCGGGCCAGTCGCGCCAGATGGGCACACAGCCGTCCGGAAGGGACGGTAGCCGACCGAGTTCGATCCAGGGATTCTCGGGTCCATGATAATCGGAGCCCGCCGAGGCACGCAGATGCTGCTCGCGCGCCTGACGGGCGAAGGTGAGGGTTTCGTCGCGACTGTGACTGCCGGTGACGACCTCGAGACCGACGCCGCCCAGTTCGCGAAACTCACCGAGCAGCCGCTGCATCCGGGCGCGTGTCAGGTCATAGCGGGCCGGATGGGCAATCACCGCTAGACCCCCGGCACCGCGAATCCAGCCGACCGCCTCCTCGAGGCTGGCCCAGTCGCCCGGCACATGACCCGGATTGCCGCGCGTGAGGAAGTGCCGAAAGACCTCGTTGGTGTCCGCCGCGCGCCCCTGTTTGACCAGAAAGCGCGCAAAATGGGTGCGACCGACCAGACGCCCGCGAGCCAGCGCCCGCGCACCTGCGTAGGCGTCCTCGATGCCATGCTTGGCCAGCCGCCGTCCAATCTCCTCGGCGCGCCAGACACGAAAGGCCATCAACCGCGCCAGACCGGCCTGGAGTTGCGCGTTGGCCGGATCGAGCCTCAGCCCCACCACATGCACGGTGAGCGCATTCCAGGTGACCGAGATCTCGACGCCGGGGATCAGGATCAGGCCCTGCGCGTCCGCCGCCTGTGCGGCCTCGGCTAGGCCGTCGGTGTTGTCGTGATCGGTGAGTGCCAGCACCCGCACCCCAGCCGCACCGGCGCGCACGATCAGTTCCGTCGGTGTGAGGGTGCCGTCGGAGGCGGTCGAATGCGTATGCAGATCGGGGATAGTGGGCATCGATTTAGTTTAACCGAATGGCGAAGGCGACGTGCGATCAGACGCAATACGGATCCTCCCGCGCTTGCTATGCTTCCCAGATCCACGCCCCTGGCGGGACGGATCGACGCGGAGAGCGGACTCCCATGTTGCCACCGATCGACATCAGCCACATCGTGCAGCGTCTCGATGAACTCGGCGAGGAACTCCAGCGTGTCAGCGACGAAACAACAGATCCCATCGAACCGACGCCACGGGTGCTCCTGGCGGGGCTCGAACGTTTGCTTGAGGTCCTGCATGCCGCCGACAGCGGATCGAGGGCCGACTTTGCGCACCGGATCCGGCAGACAACCGGCTCCGACCCAGAACTCATCCTGGAGCACGGGCTGCGACTGCTCGTCCAACTCAGCGAGCTCGCCCAGCGTCTCAATCTACCGACTCAGGCACAGGCGCTGGAGCGGCTGACCCTACCGCTGAGTGTCTGGATGCTGCGCCGCGGCTGCGAGTTGCCACATCCCGAGCCCGTGGTCAACGCACTCGCCCGGATGGCCAATAGCCTGCGCCGACCCGAGTCGCTCGTCGAACTCTACGGACTGATGAGCGAGATCATGGACGCCATTGGCATCGAGCGTGTCCTGGAGCTGGAAACCAACNCCCCTACCCGCCCCTGGCGCGTACTCCTGATCAACCGCGCCATCATCGCCACCCGCACCCGTCAACCGGCCCTGATGGAAGCTGCCTTCCAGACCATCGCCGAGCATTTGCCGGAAGAAGCGCCTGATTTCTTCCGCGAGGGCATGGGGCAAATGGAAACACTCGACTACCCGACCCAGGCACGCGAGATCATGCAGCGCTATTTCGAGATTTGGTGCACGAGACAGCGCCTACACTGAGTGCCTGATGTAGAATGCACCGATCGACGATAATCGCGGATCAGTCTCTCATGCGTCTCACAGAGATCCAACCAGGAATGCGGCTCGCCAAGGATGTTCACGATCCTCAGGGTCGGATCCTGATCCGTGCCGGCGTTGTCCTGAGCGAGCGTCAGATCCGGCTGCTGAGGTCGTGGGCCGTGGCCGATGTTTGCATCGCGCGCGACGAGGAGGCAGGCGATCTAGGGAGGCGACATCCCGAAATCAGCGACGAACTCCTTCGCTCGATCGATATCCAATTCAGTCTGAGCAATCGCGATCATCCCGTGATTCAGGCATTGCAAGCGTTTTGTCTAAGCCGGATGCTCGAACGGCGCCAGGGGTGAGGGATGAGCGCCGACCGCCTCATCGAGCAACTCGGCGAGCTGCCCGCACTCCCGAACGTCTATCTGCGTGTGCGCGAAGCCATCGCGGCCCCAGACATGGCGCTAGAGACCCTGGCCAACCTGATCGAGTCCGATCCGTCCCTGAGCATGCGCCTGCTGCGGGTCGCCAACAGCCCACTCTATGGACTGGCGACCCGGGTTGACACCATCCTGCACGCCTTGACACTCATCGGTACGACCGCCGCCCATCACTTGGTGCTGTCTACTTCCTTGATGACGGTCTTTCGTGATCTACCGTCTGGCACGGTGTCCATGCGCTCGTTCTGGGAACATAGCCTCGCCTGCGCCGTGGCGGCCCGTCTCATCGCGCACCAGGGCGGTCGAGCCAACCCGGAACACGCCTATCTGGCCGGACTGCTGCATGATATTGGGCGCCTGCCGCTCTATCTGCTGGAGCCGCTCAACATGGGGGCCGCGCTGCGGGCCCATTGTGAACACCAGGGCCATCTGCACGACCTAGAGCGCCAATACCTTGGCATTGACCACACTGAACTCGGCGCCATCCTGCTTGCACACTGGCAGCTGCCCGAGGTCTTCCGGTCGGCCGTCTCCGATCACCACACCCCCTGGCATTCTCTGCACGTCCCCGAGACCGCTGTCGTGCATGTCGCCGATCTGATCGTCAACAGTCTCGGACTCGGGACCAGCGGCACACGCTTGGTTCCAGTGCTCGACGATGACGCCTGGAAGCGCACTGGACTCGACATCGAGCAGCTTCCGGCCATACTCGAGGCGATCCTCCTCACCACACGGGAGGTGATCTCTGCCTTCATGGAGTCTTGAAAAACAGGCTCATCCCCTGCCGAGGCGGCCAGCGAAGGCGAAGGCGTTGTGGATGCGTTGCCGAGTCAATCCAATCCGGTTTGGACTCAGCCGCTTCTTCAAGCTTCATTAATAAACGGCACGGTCAATCCAGGACACTCGTCTGGATCGCGATGGATGAGATTCCGAAGCGATCCAGGCGAATGCGGCTGATCGAGGCATGATCGATCTGCAACCGATACCAGCGCTCGGGTCGCGCGCCCAAGACATGGCCCAGGAGCGCGCGAATGACCCCGGCGTGACAGACGATCAACAGACGTCGACCTGGATAGACAGCGATCTGGCGCTCATAGGCCGTAACGATCCGGTGCTGAAACGACTCCAACGGCTCACCACCCGGTGGCCTGAATGCGACGGGGTCGCGCTTGAAGGCGGCGAACCGCTCAGACTCATGGCGGCGGATCTCTAGATGGGAGCGCCCCTCCCAGTCACCCATGCCGATCTCGCGAAACGCTGGATCAATGGCCAGGGGCAAGGTGTGCTGCGCCGCCAACTCGGCAGCAAAGAGCCAGCACCGACTCAAGGGTGAGCTGATGATCTGATCCCAGCGACAGCGCGCCCCGACTGCACGACGCATCTGCTCCCAACCGAGTGGTGACAGCGGATCGTCGATCCCCTGCCCGCGATAGCCTTGCCCGCCTTGGGGCTCACCATGCCGCATGAGATCGACCAAGGTCTCGCCCGTTTCAGTCACGCTGCTTCCCCCCATCAACAACGATCGTCGACGCCTGCACGAGCGATCCATCGACATCCGATCGCCGTCTGGATTTTCGCGCCCCAGTCTTCATATGGGGTCACAGGTGCAAGACCACCACGATGGACATTAAAGATTCCGATCCGCTTTCCCTTACAACACCAAAAAGCCGAGCACGCATGAAGCCAAAGATCTACGAGGGCATACACAAGCAGAAGCAGGCCATGACCCCGACGGCCAACATCATCCGCGATGCCTGGGTGTTCGGGATCATCCCTGAGGATGAGACTTGCGAGGGCTGGACCATCCAGGGGATCGATGCCCTCTACGACAAGGTGACGGCCGCTTGGGAGCCTTATGGCCATCTGGTCTCCAATCTGCCACCCGAGCTGCGTGACCGTCACGCGCGCATCTATGGCGAGGCCATCGAGCGGGCACGTGCCGCGGGCTGGGATCCGGAACTCGACGAGACCGACTGACATCATACCTTGGGCGCTGATCGCTGCGGCCTAGAGATCGTCGGCAGCCAGCCGAGACCGGTTCCACTTTACGATGAGGACGCTCCGGACATGTCCAGCTACTTCATCCGCGAAGTCTTCTTCCGCCCCGACACCGAATATGCGCGCGAGCTGACCACCATCCCGGCCCCCATCCACAATGCCCTGCGCCGCTTGCTGAAACAGGCGCGCGGATCGAGTGTGTTCATACCGATCCGCTCGATGCAATATCTAGCGGTGCTCGACACCGAGGAGCTGATCTTTGTCGATGCCCTGGGCGGTTACGCCTACCACAACGGCGACGGCGGACGACTGATCCGACTGGCTTGGCGACCATTCGTCGGACAGGCTTCGCTGTGCGACCCCGTTTCCTGTGAGATGGTCTATTATTTTAAGGATCTAAAGGACATACAGCGGCGGCTGCTGTCCGAGATCGGCTTGGCGCTTGATCGGCTAAGACTCAAGCAGACGATCGAGGAACGGCCGCGCGCGACAGTTCGTATTCTCCCATTCAAACCGCGTCGTGATTGATATCCGCGCGGTTTTTGGTATCCACGGGCGTCGTACCTGGCGCCAATCTATAGATAAAGCGGACCACAAGAGTACGCAAACCGGAGGATTTCATGACCAGATTACTGACTTGGCGTGATGAATGGTCGCTCGATATCGAGCTACTCGATCAGGAGCACCGCGCGCTGATCGAGCAGCTCGCTGATATCTGTTTGCGTTTCTGCCCCGAGGCGTCACAAGGACGCGCGGGAGACGCCAACGCGCTGCTCGACGCCCTAACTCAGCTGGGCGAGTCGATGCGCGAACATTTCCGGCGCGAGGAGGCGTTCATGCGCTCGTTCGACTATGAAGGCATCGGCGAGCATCAATGCGAACATGCCGTGCTCATGGCCGAATTCACCGCCCTGCTGCGCGAGTGGCGCAAGGATGGCCTGACGGTCTTCGACGAGACGAGCCAGGGTATCATCCGTGATTGGCTGCTGGCCCACATCCTGGGCGCCGACCGCCATTTCGCCGAGACCTATTTCAATCTGGTCGGCGATGCTGCCGTGCCCGAGCGTTTAGCGACCATGCGTCCGTATCAATCGAGCTACCAGGCAAGCCGGCGCTAAGCGGCGTGACACCCGTGGGCTTAGCCCCCTGCGTTTTGGGTCCATGACAGAAAAGCCGAGGTCGAGTGCGCGCGGCGCTCACGAAAGAAGGCCCTGAGCACCTCGCCACAGTCCTCGGCGAGCAGACCGCCGCGCACCTCGGTTCGATGATTGAAGCGTCCATCGGACGGCAGCAGGTCAAAGACGCTGCCGCAGGCCCCGGCCTTGGGGTCGGGCGCGCCATAGACCACCTGGGCGACACGCGCGTGGATGATAGCCCCGGTGCACATGACGCAGGGTTCGAGCGTGACATAGAGGATGGACCCGGGCAGGCGATAGTTGCCGACGCGCCGCCCGGCATCACGCAGGGCCTGGATCTCGGCATGGGCGCTTGGGTCGTGCTCTCTGATCGGGCGGTTCCAGCCCTCGCCCAGGATCTCGCCCTCCCGAACCAACACAGCTCCGACCGGAACCTCCCCCTCCCCGGCGGCGCGCCATGCCAGCTCCAGGGCATGGCGCATCCAGCGCGCGTCCGCTTCAGCAAACACCGGATTCATAGACCCTCCGCAAGGAAACCCGCGACTTGAGTCGCGGGAGGAATTGCGGGCGCGCGAAGTGCGCCATGTGGTGTATAATACACCGCAAGCGTGGTCTCCGGGCGCATGCCGACTGCAACGCCAGTCGAAACCTGGCCCGGATTGGCAGTGGAGCCCCGCTGCCAAGGGCGGCTGTAAACACGCCCAATGTTGGGGATGCGGTCAACCA
>JGI24187J35170_1000115_pt1 | contig 35173 bp, 28 predicted proteins | sample YNPBryBLVA2012_FD_35170 | JGI IMG/M metagenome (IMG submission 35170)
CAGGGATTTGAGGTAGGTGATGAGTTGTTGGCGGGTGGAGGGGTGGCGCAGGGTGTATTGGATGCAGGCTTTGAGGTGGTGCAGCGGGTCGCCAGCAGCCAGCCACAGGCCATCGATAGGGCAGACGACGACGGTGGAGCGGGCAGCCAGCCGCCCCACGGCATCGGCCAGCCACAGCTCGCCGCCCAGCCCTATCTCTGCGCCGGTCAGTACCTCGAACAGCTCCGGCGTAAAGACAAAGTGGCCGATCTGGGCCAGGTTCGACGGCGCTGTGCCTCTGGCGGGCTTTTCGATGATGCTCTCGATCACGTCCTCCGTCCCCCCCTTGAGCTCGATCATGCCGTAGAGGTGGGTCTCCTCGTCNGGGACGAGCTGGACGGCCAGGACAGCGGCAGGCTGACGGCGGCGGAACGTCTCCAGCATCTGCTGCGGGGCAGGGACATCGGCCAGGATGATGTCGTCGCCGAACATGTAGTAGAACGGCTCGTCGGGGCGCAGCCAGGGCCGCGCTGCCAGCGCCGGCGCAGCGTTGCCGTAGGGCAGGTGCTCCGGCTGGCGAACAAAGACAATGTCGGCCAGGCGCGAGATGCGCCGCACTTCTTCCAGCAGTTCGAACTTGCCCTGCGCCTCCAGGTGGCGCTCCAGCGCCGGCGCGGGGGCAAAATGCTGTTGCACCGCCTCGCTCACGCCGCGCACGACGACGATGATCTCTTCGATGCCCGCGGCAACCAGCGCTTCGACGTGGTGCTGGATCAGCGGCACACCGCCGATGGGGATCATCTCTTTGGGCACCGCCTTGGACGCCGGCAGGAAACGGGTGCCATAGCCAGCAATAGTGATGATACCTTTCATAGCGCTCCTTGTGAAAACTCCAACAAGGGCGATTATAGCAAAAGCGGCCCAAGTTGCAAAGGTCCATGGAGGTGTTATAATAGCAACCNTTGGAGCAAGATGGGTAGATATCTGATCGGCCTCGGAGTGGCAATAGCTCTGGCAGCGGGGATTGTATGGACTGCCTTCTCTCAGCCGGTTACCGTTCGCCAGGGATCGAACGACGTGCCGGCGGGCGAACTGGTCGCCGGGCGCCGCCTGGGGCAGACGTTCCGCGCGCCGCAAGAGGGGCTGTACCGCGTCGATGTGCTGCTGGCAACCTATGCCCGCCAGAACAGCGGCCCCGTTCTCTTCCAGCTCAGTTACGGCCCTGGCGAGCCTGCCCTGGTCACGATCCCCTTCGACGCCGCCGAGGTGAAAGATAACGCCTTCCGCCCCTTCATCTTCGAGCCTCTTGCCGCCCCGCCTGAAGGGACGTTCTACTTTTCCTTCGAAGCGCCAGAGGCGCAGCCGGGCAACGCCATCACCGTCTGGCAGACCCGTTTCGACTCATACCCTGAGGGCCAGGCCTATGTGAACGACCAGCCGGCGGAGGGCGACCTGGGGTTCATTGCCTGTTTCCGCAGCACGCCCTTCGACAGATGGCGCGTTTTCGTCGAACAGGTCCGCAACGGCTATCCCTATCTCTGGCGCGCGCGGTGGCTCGTGCTGGCCGCCGCCAGCGGCTGGGTGCTGGGCGTCGGCCTGCTGTTGGGGCAGGTGCTGGCGGCAGGAGCACGCCATGCACACTGATCGGTCAGCGGCGGTCGAGCTGCGCTCGGTCTCCAGGCAGTTCTGCATCTACCACGAGCGTCCGCGCTCGTTCCTCGAGCTGGTCGCCGAGGGCATCGGCGCGCGGCGACGCAGCAAAGAGATCATCTGGGCGCTGCGCGATGTCGATCTGATCGTCCCGCGCGGCGAAACGCTGGGCATCATCGGCCCCAACGGCGCCGGCAAGAGCACGATTCTCAACCTCATCGCCCGCGTGCTGGTGCCTACCTCTGGCCAGGTCATCGCCCACGGGCGGGTTTCCTCCCTCCTGGAACTGGGGGCTGGCTTCCATCCCGATCTGACCGGCCGGGAGAACATTTTTCTCTACGGCTCTTTCCTCGGCCTCTCGCGGGCCGACATGGCTCGCCGCTTTGATGACATTGTCGATTTCTCCGGCATCCCCGCCATGATCGACGCGCCGGTCAAGCGCTACTCGTCCGGCATGTACCTGCGGCTGGCCTTCTCCGTCGCCATCCATGTCGAACCGGACATCCTGTTGGTGGACGAGGTCTTTGCGGTGGGCGACCGCGCCTACCAGGAGCGCTGCCTGCGGCGCATCCGCGAGCTGCAACAGCGCGGCATCACCATCCTCTTTGTCTCCCACAGCATGGCCACCGTGCGCCAGATGTGCTCGCGGGCGATCTGGCTTTCCCAGGGTCGCATCGCCGCCGACGGTATGCCAGAGCAGGTCATCGACAGCTACCTCAACGCGACCACCAGCCAGGGGACTCTCGACAGCGGCTCCGAGCCCATCGTCGGCGCGCGCTGGGGATCGGGCGAGGTCGAGATCACCCGCGTCTTGCTCCTGGATGGGGAGGGACGTGCCTGCAACCGCATTCCGGTGGGCGGACCGCTGCACGTGCGCATCGAGTTTGTCGCCCACCAGCGCGTCGAGCGGCCCGTCTTTGGGCTGGCGATCTATCGCAATGACGGCACCCATGTCAACGGGCCCAACACGCGTCTGGCCGGCCTGCCCATCGAAGCGATCGAAGGGCCTGGCACGCTCGAATACCGCGTCGAATCCCTGCCGCTGCTGCGCGGCGGCTATACCCTTACCGTCGCCGTCCACGACTGGGAAGGGCTGCACACCTACGACCACCGCCACCAGGCGTTCCCTTTCACCGTCGATCCCAGCCCCGCCACGGCCGAGGTCTACGGCCTGGTCTGGATGCCGGCGCGCTGGCGCCTGCAGTGCGGCGGCCTGGAGCGGGAAGCAGGCGGCCAGCCGGCCATCAACAGAGAGCGTAGCGATGCTGCCTGAGGTCACCGTCATTGTGCTCAATTTCAACGGCAGGGACTATCTGGGTGCCTGCCTGGACAGCCTGCTGGCGCTCGATTACCCCCGCGACCGCCTGGAGCTGCTGGTCGTCGACAACGGCTCGGTCGACGGCTCGGCCGCTTTTGTGCGTCAGGCCTACCCCGACGTGCGCCTGCTCGAACTGCCTGACAACCGCGGCTTTGCCGCAGGGAACAACGCTGGCGCCCAGGCCGCGCGCGGCACCTACCTGGCTTTCCTGAACAACGACATGCGCGTCGACCCCCGCTGGCTGATCGAGATGGTCGAAGCGATACAGACGGCAGACGATGTGGTCAGTGTGGGGGCCAGGATCCTGACCTGGGACGGCAGCGGCATTGACTTTGTCGGCGGGACGCTCAACTTTTACGGCATGGGCTTCCAGCCAGAGGATATGGTCAAAGCCAGCGAAGGCGTTCACGAGGTGCTCTTTGCCTGCGGCGGCGCCATGCTGATCCGGCGGGACATTTTTCTCGAAAGCGGCGGCTTTGATGAGAGCTTTTTTGCCTATTTCGAGGACGTCGATCTGGGCTGGCGCCTGTGGGTTTTGGGATACCGCGTGCTCCTTGCGCCGCGCGCCGTGGCCTACCATCGTGGCCACGCCACGGGCAAGAAATTCGAGGTGGAGCGGCGCGCCCTGCTCTACGAGCGCAACGCCCTGGCCGCGATCCTCAAAAACTATGGCGACGAGACGCTGTCCCGCGTGCTGCCCGCCGCACTCCTGCTGACCGCGCGCCGGGCGGTGATGACGTCGGGCCTGGACAAGAGACAATTCCGCATGGAGACCCAGCCGCGCCCCAGCACGCTGTGGCCGCCCTCCAACGAGCCGCCCCCCCTGGCCGAAGGTCAAATGCGCCGCGAGTTGGAGATGCTCTTGCGCGAGTACGGCCTGTGGGCGGTCAGCAAGGAGATCGTCCGTCGCATCCTGCGCTTTTTCTATGTCCGCTCTGTCTACCAGATCAAGCGCGACATTGTCTTTGTTCCCCGCGCCTCCATGAGCCCGCTGCTTGCCCTCGACGACATCGCCGANATGATGCCNGCCATCTGGGCCCAGCGAGAGGCCATCCAGGCGCAGCGCAGGCGCAGCGACGCCGAGATTCTGCCGCTCTTCGGCAATCCCTTCCACCCCCATCCGCCGGACCCCGCCTATCTGGCATTGCAGCAACGTCTGGTCGAAATCTTCCACATCGACAGCCTGTTCCCCGCCGGCGAGCGCTGACGGAGGCCAGCCCATGCCCACGCGCGTCCTGATCGTCAGCCACGAGGCGCCTGCGCCGCACATGGCCGGCCCGGCCATCCGCTACTGGCACATCGCCCAGGCGCTGGCCAGCGAATGCCAGGTCTGCCTGGCCGTGCCCGACACACCGCTGCTGGCAGGCGAAGGCTTCCCGGTCGTCGGCTATGAGCGCCAGGGAGGCGCCCCTCTGCCCGCCCTGCTGGCCCAGGCCGATGTCGTGCTGGCGATGGGCTTTCTGCTCCGCCGCTACCCCTTCCTGCAAGAGACGGACAGGCCGTTGGTGATCGACCTCTACGATCCCTTCATCCTGGAAAACCTGGAGATCCACCGTCACCGCCCGCTGGACGAGCAGGCCGGCATCCACGCCTTCGACCTGGGCGTGCTCAACGAACAACTGCGGCGGGGCGACTTTTTCCTCTGCGCACACGAGTCGCAGCGCGATTTCTGGCTGGGGATGCTGGCAGCCAACGGCCGCGTCAACCCCTATACCACCGCCGCCGACCGCACCCTGCGCCGGCTGATCGATCAGGTGCCTTTCGGCCTGCCGGCCGAGCCGCCCCAGCACCGCCGCCCCGTGCTCAAGGGCGTGCACCCGCGGATCGCCCCGCACGACCGGCTGATCTATTGGGGCGGTGGCCTGTGGGAGTGGTTCGACCCGCTGACGGCCATCCGCGCCGTGGCTGAGGTGGCAGAGGTCCACCCCAACGTGCGGCTCTTTTTCGCCGGCGTGCGCCATCCCAACCCCGACGTGCCGCCGATGCGCATGGCCGAGGCCGCCCGCGCTCTGGCCGACCAGTTGGGCCTGAGCGAGCGGGTGGTTTTTTTCAACGACTGGGTGCCCTACGCCGAGCGGGAGAACTATCTGCTGGAAGCCGACGTGGGCATCAGCCTGCATTTCGAGCATCTGGAAACGCGCTTTTCGTTCCGCACCCGCCTGCTGGACTATATCTGGGCCGGCCTGCCGATGGTCGTCAGCGCGGGCGACGCGCTCGGCCAGCAGATCGCCGCCGAAGGGCTGGGCGCTGTGGTGGCCCCTGGGGACGTCGCCGGCGTGCGCGACGCCCTGCTGCGCCTGCTGGCCCAGCCCGACCTGCGCCAGCAGACCGCGCCGCGCTTTGCGGCGATGCGGGCCGCGCTGAGCTGGGAGCGGGTGGTGGAGCCGCTGCGCCTCTTTTGCCGCGCCCCCTACCGCGCCGCCGACCGCGTCGCTGCCCCCCGCCAGGAAGAACCGCGCCCTCCGCTGCTGCAACGCGCCTGGAGGGTGCTGCGTCAGCGGGGAGCGGCCGGCCTGTGGAGCGAGACGCGGGCCTATATCCGCTGGCGGATGACGAGGCCGCCGCGATGAGTCCGCGCGTCGCCGTCATTGTGCTCAACTGGAACGGTCAGCACCTGCTCGGCCGCTGCCTGGGCGCCTTGCAGGCGCAGACCTGCCGCGACGCCGAGGTGGTGCTGGTCGACAACGGCTCGACCGACGGTTCGCTCGCCTTTGTGCGCCAGCATTTCCCCCAGGTGCGTCTGATCGCCAACAGCGAAAACCTGGGCTTTGCCGCCGCCAACAACCAGGCCATCCGTGCCACCGACTCGGAGTTTGTGGCGCTGCTCAACAATGACACCGAGCCGGCGCCCGACTGGCTGGCCGAACTGCTGCGCGCCGCCGACTCGGACGAGCGGGTGGGCGCCTGCGCCTCGCGCATGCTCTTTGCCCATCAGCCGCAAACGATCAACTCGGCGGGCGTGGCGCTGGACCGCGCCGCCATCGCCTGGGACTGGCGGGGTGGGGAGGGGGACGATCCAGCAGAGCGCGAGCCGGAGGAGGTGTTCGGTGCCTGCGCTGGCGCGGCCCTCTACCGCCGCGCCATGCTGGACGACATCGGCCTGCTGGATGAGGACTTTTTTGCCTATCTGGAGGACGTCGATCTGGCCTGGCGGGCGCAGTGGGCCGGCTGGCGGACGCTCTCGGTGCCCACGGCACGGGTGCTGCACCTTCACTCTGCCACGACCCGCGAGGGTTCGCCGTTCAAGAACCGCCTGCTGGGGCGCAACAAGGTCTGGCTGATCGCCAAGAACTATCCATGGCCGCACCTGCTCTGCTATCTGCCGGCGATCCTGTTCTACGATCTGGGCGCATTGCCGTTCGTCCTGCTCTGGCGGAGGGATTGGGGGCCGCTGCTGGGCCGCCTGGAAGGGCTGGCGGGGCTGGGCAAGGCGCTGCGCAAGCGGCGGGCGCTGCGTCCACTGCGACGGCTGCCAGCGCGGACGGTGCTGGCCCGCATGGCCCCCCTGGCGGCGCCCTGGCGCATCTGGCAGCGCTATGCCCATCTCTACAGAGACAGCGGAGGGCAGAATGGCGGCTGAACTGCCGTTCGTCACGGTTGTGGTGCTGAACTATAACGGGCTGGCCCATCTGGAGCCGTGCTTCCGCTCCCTGGCAGCCCTCGACTATCCCCAGCGCAGGGTAGAGCTGCTGCTGGTCGACAACGGCTCGCGCGACGGCTCGCTGGCGTACATGGAGAAGCACTTTCCCGCCGTGCGGCTCATCCGCAACGAGCGCAACCTGGGCTTTGCGGCCGGCAACAACATCGGCGCGCGGGCGGCCCAGGGCGAGCTGGTCGCCTTTCTCAACAACGACATGCGCGTAGCGCCCAACTGGCTGCGGGAACTGGTGGCTCCTTTCGAGCGGGGAGAGGACGTGGCGGCGGTGGGGGGCAAGATTCTCTCGTGGGACGGCAAGCGGATCGATTTCGCCGCCGCCGCGATGAACATCTTTGGCTATGGCTATCAGTTGGGGGCCGGCCAGCGCGCCGCTGACGACTCCTCTGAGGTGCGCCCCATGCTCTTTGTCTGCGGTGGCAACATGGCCGTGCGGCGGGAGGTCTATCTGGACGCCGGCGGCTTGGACGATGACTATTTCGCCTACTATGAGGACGCGGACCTGGGCTGGCGGCTGTGGGTGTTGGGCTACAGGGTGCTCTTTACGCCCACGGCCGTCGTCTACCACCGCCATCACGGCACAGGCCGCCACCTGGCCGACGAGAAGCGACGCCTGCTCTACGAGCGCAACGCCCTCTACACGATCATCAAGAACTATGAGGACGAGACGTTGCAGCGGGTCCTCCCCTCGGCGTTGCTGCTCCTGCTGGAGCGCTGCTACCTGCTCAGCGGTATCGAGGGGCGCGACTTTCGCCTGACAGGAGAGGCGGGTCCGCCGGCGCTGCAAGGGCAGACAGGGCAATACACGGCGACGTATTACGCCAGGCGGGCCTGGCAGACCATACGCCAGGAGGGGCTGGGCGGGCTGTGGGCGAAAGTCAGGGCAGAGCTGCGCTGGCGCTCGGCGTCGCCGCTGGGGCGGGGGCGCGCCCGCCGGCGGGGCGAGCGCATTGCCGTGCCGCCCCAGGCGCTCAGCGGCCTGGTCGCCGCCGACGACCTGATCCGCCATCTACCCCGCCTGTGGGAGAAGCGGCAGGCCATCCAGGCCCGCCGTCGGCGCATCGACGCTGAAATCCTGCCCCTCTTCGAGACCCCGCTGGAGCTGAGCCTCTTCGACCCTGCCTATCAGGCCGCGCAGAATCTGCTGGTCGAGCTTTGGACACAGATTCCGCAGGGAGGCACGCGGGACGACGCGGCGCCATAGCTGTATCCCATGGCCCGGCGGCGTAGGACAACTGCGAGCAGTTATCCTACGAACGGTGCGGCTGTTCGTAGCAAAAGGAGAAAGCGTCCCGCCCGCCCTGCTCCCGCCGGGTCTGTGACCCGGCGGCCCCCCACTGGCGGGGGTCAGAGGCCGCAAAATCCGTGAAATCTGTGAAATCTGTGGCCAAAAACCGGCATCTCCCCTTGCTTCGAACACCCCCCATTCCCTCTGTTGCCGAGATAGCGTAAACGATGTAGAATGAGAGCGCGCCGCTCGGAGCGGTGCAAGCGGGGGGGTCGTTGTCCTCTATGACTCGGGTGCTGATCGTCAGCCACGACCGCCTGGGACGGCGGATGGCCGGGCCAGCCATCCGCGCCTGGGAGTTCAGCCGTGCCCTGGCCGCCCAGGGACACGCGGTCACGCTGGCAGTGCCCAACCAGTCGGACCTGCAAACAGCGGGGGTCGAGATGGTGACCTACGACGCCCGCACCCTGGCTGACCTGGCGGGCCAGGCAGAGGTGCTCGTCGTCTCCGGGCTGACGCTGAACCAGTATCCCTTTCTGGGGCAGTTGGACATCCCGCTGGTCGTCGACATCTACGATCCGTTCCACCTGGAGAACCTGCAACTGTTCGCCGGGCGCGACATGAGCTACCGCGAGCAGGACAACGCCGCGTTGCTCAGGTACCTCGGCGCGCAGTTGACGCTGGGCGACTTTTTCCTCTGCGCCAGCGAGCAGCAGCGGGACTATTGGCTGGGCATGCTGACGGCCTATGGCCGGGTCAATCCGCGCACGTATGATCAGGAGGCCGACCTGCGGCGGCTGATCGATGTCGTGCCCTTCGGCATGCAGGACGAGCCGCCCCGCTCCACGCGCCGCGTGCTCAAGGGCGTCCATCCCCATATCGCCGCCGACGACCAGGTGATCCTGTGGGGGGGCGGCATCTATGACTGGTTCGACCCCCTCACCCTGCTGCAGTCCATGGCTTGCATTGTCCGCGAGCGGGAAAACGTGCGGCTCTTCTTCATGGGCATCAAGCATCCCAACCCGCACGTCCATCGCATGCGGATGACGCAGCGGGCGATCCAGATGAGCCAGGAGCTGGGCCTGTACAACCGCTCTGTCTTTTTCAACGACTGGGTGCCCTACGAAGAGCGCGGCAATTATCTGCTGGAAGCCGACGTGGGCGTGAGCCTGCACCTGGCCCACATCGAGACCCGCTATGCCTTCCGCACGCGGCTGGTGGACTATATCTGGGCTGGTTTGCCGATGGTCATCACCGGCGGCGACACCCTGGCCGAAAAGGTGGAACGGGAAGGGGCAGGGTACACCGTGGGGTACAGAGACGTGGAGGGAACGACGGGGGCGATCAGGCGGCTGCTCGACGAGCCGGACGCCCGCCGCGCGCGCCAGGGCTGCTTCCGCGCCCTGCAGGCGCAGTTGAGCTGGAGCCGGGCAGTGGAACCGCTGCTCCGTTTCTGCGCNGAACCCTACCTTGCGCCGGACAGGGAAACAGCCCGTTCCGCCCTGGGCCAGCCCGAAGCGCANCTCCTCGCCACGACCCCTCTGTCCGACCGCCTGGCCAAAGGCTGGCGGCTGCTGCGCTACGAGGGGGTCAAAGCCCTGTGGCGCGAGGTGCGTTCCTACGTCGAGATCCGTCGCGGCGCGCGGCTCGGCGATCAAATGCGCCGCTCGAAAGAAGAAAAGTAACCCGGGTGAAAGAGCTTTCAGGAGAGCTGGAACATGTTGACGAGAAAAGATTTCGAAGGAAGAGAATCGCCCACCTGGTGTCCAGGCTGCGGCAACCATGCCATCCTCAACGCGGTCAAGATGGCGCTGGCGGAGAACAACATCGCCCCGCACGAGATTCTGATCGTGACCGGCATCGGCTGCGGCAGCAAGTTGCCGCACTATATGAAGGTCAGCGGCTTCCACACCCTGCATGGCCGTCCGCTGCCTATNGCNACGGGGGCGCGGCTGGCCCATCACTGCCTGCCGGTGATGGTCGTCCACGGCGACGGCGACGGCTATGGCGAGGGGNTGAGNCACTTTCTCAACGCCGCCCGGCGCAACATCAACCTGGTCGATCTGGTGCAGGACAACCGCGTCTATGGGCTGACGCGCGGCCAGTACTCGCCCACCAGCGAGCGCGGCAAGCGCACCCCCACCACGCCCGAGGGCGCCATCGACAACCCGGTCAACCCGCTGGCCCTGGCNATCACCGCCGGCGCCACTTTTGTCTCGCGCGGCTATTCCGGCGAACTCAAGCACCTGGCCTGGCTCATCGGCGAGGCNCTGCGCCACCCGGGCTATGCGCTGGTCGATGTGCTCCAGCCGTGCGTGACCTGGAACCGCAGCTATTCCTACGACTTTTACAATCCCCGCGTCTACAAGCTGGAGGAGGACGAGAGCTACGATCCGGGCGACCGCGCTGCAGCCTGGGAACGGGCGCACGAATGGGGTGAGCGTATTCCCATCGGCATCTTTTACCGCAGCCAGGCGCCCACCTACGAGGAGCAGGTCCCCGCGCTGGCCAGAGGCTGCCTGGTTCAGCAACCACTGGACCGGGCCTGGATCCGGCGCGTCGAGGCGCTCAAGCAGCGCCTGGTGTAAGGCTCCCCAGGCCGGTCATAAGGGAAAGGCGCAGAGACACCGGGATTCCCGTCCCGGCGCCCTGCGCCTTTCGAGTTTTGCGTCTTTTCAGCCTGCGCCCTCAGCTATCCGCCAGGCAGGAGGTTGTCAGCCGATGGCGAGGGCCTTGCTGCTCTCCCACAGGCCGTGGATATTGCAGAGGGAAAGCGCCAGCAGCGTGCCAGGGCCATCCACCTTGAGCGAGAAAGACGCCGCGGGGCTGGTGAAAGCCGTTCCCTCGCCGTGGGCGGAGAACTCGACGCGGCCAACGAGAAAGACGAACCTGGAATCGGCCGGCTGGAAATAGAGCTCGATCGAGCGGATGTGGTGCTCCAGGGTGTTGGGGTGCGGGATCTCTTTGCCCACACTGACCTCGACGGTGAAGGGCTCGCCAGCCTGCACCGTGTCCGGGCACTCGATCACCGGGGCGTGCTTTTCCTTCTTCCAATCTGCTGACTGAATGGCATCTCCGATTTTCATCCTGCAAAACCTCCTGAAATCGTTTAGCGTTTGGTCGGCTCGACCACTGCCTGGGCGATTGTCGAATCGCTGCGGCCGCCGCAGTCCTGGCTGCGGCTGGCCTCGAAAGCGCAGGCCTCGCAGCAGTAGAGCCTGTCGCCGCGCCGGATCGCCTCTCCCTCGATGGGGTCGCCACAATAGTCACAGCGCTGTTGTTCCATCTTTCCCTCCAGATTCAGAATGTGCCGGCCAGTCTTCTCCCTGCTACCCATCCTCCGCCCGCTCGTGGCTTCAGGCCCACGGGCCGCACAAGGCGAGCGATGAGCGCAGCGAGCCCCCAAGAGCTGTCGGGCTGGGGCTCAGTTGATCACATCTCTCCGCTTTGGTGTTCCCCATCCCCGCCAGAGCACATTTTACCGCATTTCCGGNCTGTTGACAAAAGACCTCGGACGCGGGTGTTCGTAACAAAACATGGGCGTGGGGCACCCCATTGCTCGGCGGCGGTCTGTGACCCCCGCCAGGGGGGCCGCCGGGTCACAGACCCGGCGGGAGGAGGGGACCGCATTTCCGGCCTGTTGACAAAAGACCTCGGACGCCGGGGGGCTTCCGAGGTCTGGCCAGGAGATGGGCAGAGATCTGCACTAGGGAGCGCACTCGCCACGGAAGAACGCCCACTCCTCACATTCGCTGCCGTCGGCAAAGACGCAGATGCCCACCTCGCCGCCCTCGCCGCTGCGAATCTCGAGCGTGCCGCCCTGCTCCTGGCAATAGACNGAAGCCGGGTTGGCAATGCCCTGGCTACCGCTGTCAGTTCTGAGCACATTGCCCTGCGCATCGACCTGGCCGTCCCACACCAGACCGCTGGCCGTGTTGACAATGTTGACCTGGTAGATCGTGGCCTCAGGGGCGACGATGGGGAAGGTGACCGTGACGACCCACTCGTCGGCGGTGTAGCGGATGGTGGAGCTGCCAAGCAGACCCTTTATGCTCCAGGTTCCTCAAGCTGGTGGGGAGCGTATCGGATGGGGGACAGGGGGATGGTTTATCAGGCCGGTATACTGGGCTCAGTCGAGAGGGCAGTTTTAGCGCACATCTATCTCCCTCTCGTGATGCGCCAGTTCCCCGGTGGGCGCGGGGAGCGGCTGCCGGTNGCCCCCGCCGCCTTCGCTCCAATCAGCCGTTGCAGTTGTCGGCATTTGCCTTGCATGGTATGATGACTGGAACAAATTCCGCCACGGCCAAGGAGGAAGCCCCTATGACAACTGCCACCCCGCCCCAGGATCTGCGCGCGCAGATGGAAAGAATCCTGCGCTGCTTCCGCAAGAAAGCCCGAACGGCGGCGCGAGAGGAACTGGCCAGGGCAGTGAACGAGCTGTACCAGCTACAACTGGTCACCTCCACCGGCGGCAACCTGAGCGTCCGCATCGCGGGGCGCGACGAGTGCTGGATCACCCCCAGCCAGGTGCCCAAGGGCAAGTTGCGGCCAGAGGCCATGGTGCGGATCGACCTGGAGGGCAACGCCCTCGACGCCGGTGCGCTGGCCCCTTCGTCCGAGTGGGCGCTGCACACCGAGCTGTACAAGGCGCGGCCGGAGGTGCAGGCTGTCATCCATGCTCACGCTCCCTACGCGACCATTCTCGGCCTGGCGCAGCTTCCTTTTCTGCCCATCAATACCGATGCCGCTTTCCTCAAGGAAATGCCGCTGGTGCCGTTCATCATGCCGGGGTCGAAGGAGCTGGCCCTGGCGGTGGTGAAAGCGATGGGCCAAAACCCGGCCTGCATCATGCAGAACCACGGCATTGTGGCAGTCGCCAGCAACCTGCGCCGGGCGATCGACCTGGTCGAGAGCATCGAGCGCACCGCGCAGCTCATCTGGGGCTGCTACGCGGTGGGCAAAGAGCCGCCGCTCCTGCCGCCAGAGGCCATCAGGATACTGAGAGAGAAAGGGGAGATGCTGGCATAGCACAGCACAACAGCTCCCCAGGCCCGCTTTGGCGGACGAGACGTCCGCGCTCCCAGGATTACTCCGCGTCGCTCTGACCGCTTCGCGGCTCTCGCTCNTCTCCTGAACCNTCGTGGCATGCCCCCAATCTGATACGCTCTCCACCCTCTTCTGGACGAGTGGGCCATTCTGTGCTATATTGCAGGGCAGAGGGGGAGGGCCCTACCCTCCCGCCGGNTGGAGCNCAACAGTGGCAGGCGAGCGTATACTGGTTGTCGACGACAGCGTCGAGATTCAGGACATCATCCGCGATCTCATNCTCAGGCCGGCAGGCTATCGCGTGCTGCAAGCAATGGATGGGCCAGAAGGGCTGCGGCTGGCCCTCCAGGAGCAGCCCGACCTGATCCTGCTCGATCTCCAACTGCCCGGCCTGAGCGGCCTGCAAATCCTGCAGGCCCTCGGCGAGCGCGGGGTCGCCATCCCCGTGATTTTGATGACCGCCCACGGCTCGCAGGAGGTGGCAGTGCAGGCCCTGCGCCTGGGCGTGCGCGATTATGTGATCAAGCCCTTCGAGCCGGCCGAGATGGCCNCGGCAATCGACCGCGCCCTGGCCGAGAGCCGCCTGCGCCAGGAGCGGGACGGCCTGATCGACCAGCTCGAAAAGGCCAACCAGCGCCTGCAACAGCAGGTCCAGGAGATGAACACCTTGCGCTCCATCGGCCAGTCGGTGGCGGCGCTGCTCGACCTGGAGACGGTCCTCAAGCGCGTGGTCGAAGCGGCGGTCTTTCTGACCCATGCCGAAGAGGGGTTGCTCCTGCTCCTGGAGCCGGAAAGCGGCGATCTGGTGCTGCGGGCAGCCAAAAACATCGACGAGAGCCAGGCCCACGGCCTGCGCATCCGCGTCCAGGACTCGCTGGCCGGTCAGGTGATGCGCAGCGGCGAGCCCCTGCTCATAGCTGAGGGTCAGCCCAAAGTGGCGACCGGCTACCTGGTGAACTCGCTGGTCTATGTCCCCTTGCGCGGGCGCGAACGGGGGGTGATCGGCATCCTCGGCGTGACCAACCGCCGCGTCGATCGCGCTTTTACGCCGCGCGACGTGCGGCTGCTGGCCGCCCTGGCCGATCAGGCAGCCATCGCGCTGGAGAACGCGCGCCTCTACCAGGAGGTCGAGGCAGCGCGGCACAGGCTCGAAGCGGTGCTGCTCGAAATCGAAGAGGCGGTGGTCATTTTGGACCCCGACCTCTCCATTCTCCTCTGCAACCCGGCGGCAGGCGCGGCGCTCGAGTTCACCTGCCCCGTCGTTGGCGCCCCCGCGCTCCAGGTTGTCCGGCTGTCCGCTCTACAGGAGCTGATCTCGCGGGGCGCCCGCAGCGGAGAGGCCCTCCGCGCCGAGGTCGAGGGCCGCAGCGGGCGCATGTATGACGCCCAGATACGGCCGGTCGAGGGCGTGGGCTATGTCCTGACGATGCAGGACATCACCCACTTTAAGGAACTCGACCGGGTCAAGTCCGAGTTCGTGGCTATGGTTTCCCATGACCTGCGCACCCCGCTGACCACCATCCGCGGCTATGTCGACCTGCTGGAAAAGGTGGGGCCGCTGAATGAGACGCAGATGCAATTTATCGGCCGGGTGCGCGACAGCATGGAGCACATCATCGGCCTGATCAGCACCCTGCTCGACCTGGGCCGCATCGAGGCCGGCTATGATTTGGAGATGGAGCCGCTCCATCTGGAGAGCATCATCGATGCCGTGGTCGACGAGTTCATGCCGCAGGCGGAGCAGAAGGGATTGACGTTGCGCTGGAAACGTCAGCCCCTGCCGCTCGTGCGCGGCAGTCCGCAGCGGCTGCGGCAGGTGATGGAGAATCTGCTCAGCAACGCCATCAAGTACACCAACCCTGGCGGCTGGGTTGCCGTCGAGGCTGCCCAGGACGGGGAGCACGTTGTGGTGCATGTTTCGGACAACGGCATAGGCATTCCCCTTGCCGAACAGCCTTTCATCTTCGACCGTTTCTACCGCGTCAGGGCAGGGGAGACAGAACAGGTCGAAGGGACGGGGTTGGGGCTTTCGATTGTCAGGTCGGTGATCGAAAAGCACGGCGGCCGNGTCTGGGTCGACAGCCGNCCCGGCGAAGGCTCTACCTTCAGCTTTGTCTTGCACGCGATGGAGTGATCAGGGCAGGACNNGGATCGAGACNGGGGCGCTCCGCAAGGGGCGCCCCGCGCTGTCTGTGCCCGTTGCTGTGAAGGTGTGCTCGCCGGGCGTCAGTTGCCACAGCGACTCGTAGGGCGGCGCGGCGAATGTCGCCAGGACCGCGCCATCGACGTAGAGGGTCACCTCTGCGGGCGCGATGCCGCCCGCCGGGCGGACGGCGACGCGGATCGACTGGTAGGCCACAGGCACGGTCGGCGAGAGGCGGTAGATGGCGCCGTTGTCGGGCCGGGCAATGACCAGTTCCCCTTCTGGAGCGAGGCTGCCTGCCAGCGTCCCCGCGTCAGGGGCAGGGAGGAGGGGCCAGCCCTGTTCCCGCGCCCACGCTTCCAGCTCCGGCGGGGGAAAGGCATAGACCCGTTCCACCACAGCGGCGGGGGGCGTGTCGGCTGTGGCTGGCTGGCCTGTGCGGGCGTCGATGCGGACAGGGCGATACCAGTCGTCGGCGCGCAGCGGGACGGTGCCTTCGATGAACAGCTCGCTGCGCGTGCGCGGGCAGTAGGGCGTCGGCAGCAGGCCAGAGGGCAGGCAGACCTGCGCCCGCGTCATCCCTGGCGGTTGCTGGAAGGACAGCACGGGCTGCCCGCGCAGCGCCGCTTCCATAAAGTCGTGCCAGATCGGCCCGGCTCCGTCGATGCCAGAGACGTGCACCATCGAGCGGCCGTCGGCGTTGCCGGCCCAGACGCCGGTCACGAGCTGGGGCGTGTAGCCCACCGTCCAGTTGTCCCGCCAGTCGGACGAAGTGCCGGTCTTGGCCGCTGCCGGGCGGGAGAGGCGCAGGACGCTGTAACGGCCAAAGGCGGGCGCGCGGGCGGTGTTGTCGGAGAGGATGTCGGTGATCAGATAGGCCACGCGGGGGTCCAGCACCTGCGGGCCGCGCGCGGCGCGGTTCTGGTAGCGCAGCGCGCCGCTGGCGTCCCGCACGGCCAGGACAAATTGCGGCTCAACGCGATAGCCGCCGTTGGCAAAGGCGGCGTAGGCGGCGGTCAGTTCCAGCAGGCGCACTTCCCCGCCGCCCAGCGTCAGCGCCAGGCCGTAGCGTTCGCCGGTGCCGAAGGAGGAGAGGCCCAGGTTGTTTGCCAGCTCGACCATCTGTTCCACCCCCACCATCTGCAGGACGTACACNGCCGGGATGTTGTAGGAGCAGGCCAGCGCCTCTCGCGCCGGGACAGGGCCGTGGAAGCGCTGGTCGTAATTGAGCGGCACGTAGGGGCGGCCCTCCCGCGTCGGGAACGCCGTCCGCACGTCCGGCAGCACCGAAGCGGCGGTCAGCGGCGCGGCGCGGCGGGGGTCGAAGGCGGCAGCGTAGGTGAGCGGCTTGATCGCCGAGCCCGGCTGGCGCAGGGCCAGCGCCGCATTGACCGCGCCGTCGATGGCCGGGTCGAAATAGTCGGGACTGCCCACCATCGCCAGTACCTGACCGCTCTGCGGGTCCATCGCCACCAGCGCGCTGTTATTGACATCGTGGAGGGGGCTGTCCTCCTCGACCTGGCTCAGGGCGTGCAGGTGGCGGCGCATGATGCGCTCGGCGGTGTGTTGCAGGTCGAGGTCGAGGGTGGTGGTGACGACCAGGCCGTCGTTGTAGAGCGCCTCCAGGCCGAACTCGCGTTCCAGCCATGCGCGCACGGCCATGACAAAGTGGGGGGCCTCGATGGGGAAGGGGGTCGCCGCAAAGTGGAGGCGCTCTTCGGCGGCCAGGCGGGCCTGGGCGGCGCTGATATAGCCCTGCTCCGTCATCAGCCGCAGCACGACCGCCTGCCGTTCCCGCGCCGCCTGGGTATCGAGCAGCGGATCATAGACGGCCGGCGCCTGGGGGAGGCCAGCCAGCAGGGCGCACTCGGCCAGGTCCAGCTCGCTGGCGCTCTTGCCAAAGTAGGCGCGGGCGGCGGCCTCGATGCCATAGGCCAGGTTGCCGTAATTGACCTCGTTGAGGTAGAGAGCCAGCACCTCTTCTTTGCTGTAGGCGCGGGCGATGCGCCAGGCCAGGATCGACTCGCGCAGTTTGCGCACCAGCGTCTGCTGGGCCCGTTGCTCCGGGCTCAGCAGCAAATTGCGCGCCAGTTGCTGGGTGATGGTCGAACCGCCGGCCAGCACTTCGCCGCCCTGGAGGTTGATCCACAGGGCGCGGACGATCCCCGCCGCGTCGACGCCGGGGTTGGTGTAAAAGTTGGCGTCCTCCGTGGCGATGGTCGCCTGCTGGCAGTAGAGGGGGATTTGCTCCAGCGGCAGCGGCCTGTGGCGGCCGGCATGGGGGTCAGAAATCTCGTACAGCAGCCGGCCGTTGCGGTCCAGGATGCGCGACGAGACGCCCGCCTGGTGCTCATAGAGACTCTCCGGCGAGGGCAGGTCAGCCAGCAGGGCGTGAGCCGCCAACCCTGCTGCGGCAGCGCCAATGGCCATCAAGACCAGCGCCAGGGCGAGAATGCGTCGGGCTCTCATCGTTACGTTTTNCNTCNTNACGTTTTACGTTTTACGTTTTACGTTTTACGCTTTACGTTTTACGCTTTACGCCTTACCGTCGGCGCAGCCAATACCAGGCGGAGGCGGGGCCGTTGGGGTCTTTGCCCTGCTCCTGGCGCTGGATGGCGAATGCTCCGCCGAAGAGATCGATCACCTGGGAGGGAGCAAGCCCCGGCACGCGGCGGGCTGGACGCGGCAGGAAGGCGTAGAGCATGTAGAGGCCGGCGGGGCGCACCAGGCGGGCCACTTCGGCGGCGGCCTGGCTGCGTTTTTCCAAGGGGACGCTGTGCAGGCAGCCGATGTCGAGCGCCAGGTCGAAGGGGCCGTCGAGGAAGGAAAGGTCGCTGATGTCGGCGCGGTAGAAAGCGATGCGCAGGCCGGCGCGCCGCGCTTTCCGCCGCGCCTGCCAGATGGCCAGGGCGGAGAAATCGACCCCCGTCACCTCCCAGCCGTGGCGGGCCAGGTAGATGCAGGTCGTGCCGCTGCCGCAGCCCAGATCGAGCGCGCGGCCAGGGGAAGACGCGGCCTCGACTTCCGCCACCACCTCCGGCGGGACAACCCCGGTGTTCCACGGCGCCCTCCCGCTCAAGTACTTGAACTCGAACAACCACCTTCTCATTGTCCCCCTGTCCCTTTCCCCCTACGGCTCAACCACCACCTCCAGCCCCTCGGTGGGGATGACCTCGAAGAACGTGTTGCCGGGCTTGAGCGGGATGGGGTTGCCGGTTTCGTCGGTCAAGGTCAGCATGTCCCAGCGCTCCTGGCGGTTCCAGACGCCGACCAGTTGGACGCCGTCGCGGAAGATGAGGGCGCGGCGGTAGGGGTTGTCCTGGTTCCACAGCGCCCAGCGGATGGAGAGGGCGCCGCTGTGCGGCTCTTCGACAATGTCCGTATCCCACTGGGCGACGTAGAGGACGACGACGTTGGCGGCGCTGAGCTGGTTATTGTCGAGCGCGTCCAGGTGCGGCTGTCCGTCCGACCAGCGCAGGTAGCGGCCGCTGGTCGGGTCGTAGCGCCATTCGGCGTCCAGGCTGCGCCAGCGCACCCAGATGTAGGCGGCCGGCTGGCCGTCCTGTGGCGGCGTCGGGTCGAACACCATCCCTTCCAGTCCCTCCTGCCGCCCGCTGACGCCGCGCGCGGCAGCCCACTCGCGCACCAGGGCGGGGCTGGTGTACATCGTGTGCTCCAGCGGCACGTCACGGCTGAAATCACGGTAAAAGACCGGCTCGTCGACGCCCAGGCTGGGCGAGGCGACGCGGTCGGGGTAGAGGTCGGAATCGCGGATGAGGGCCAGCACGCCGTTGCTGAAACCGGAACAGGCNAAGACCGCCTTGTAGATTGCCGGCAGTTCCAGGTCGATCAGCCGGCCGCTGCGCACCGGGCCGACGCGCGGTGGGTCCTGGCCCAGGTAGATCGCTGTCCAGCGGGAGGAGAACCAGCCCTCGTTGTAGTGCTCGTAGATGATGTCGGCGCTGTTGATGCCGGCCTGCGGCCGCACGTACTGCCCTGGCCAGTTGGAAATCTTGATCGCCACCGGCACACGGTCGAGCAGCGCTGCGTCGGCAACGACCTGGCCGGTAAGCGGGTTGATATTCTCCGGGAAGGGGGTGGGGGTGGGCGTCGGCTGGGGAGTGGGAGTGAGGGTTGGTGTGGGCGTGGCTGGCGGGACGGCCGTGGCGGATGGGCGGGGGGTGCGGGTGGGTGTTGGCGTCGCGCTGGGGACGGAGCCGCCGCAGCCGGTCAGGCTGCCCAGCAGCCCTGCCAGGCTCGACAGAACAGTAACCAGCAATAAAAGGCGAAAGGGCCAAGTTCTCATCGTTTTTTCCCTCCGTTGGAATGCGGCAGCGATATTATAGCACAGCGGGGCAGGATTGCAGCCAGGTCCTGCTCCCGCCGGGTCTGTGAGCCAGCAGGAGCAGGGCGGGCGGGGCGCCCCATTCTTTTGGTATGAAAATAGACAACGGCCTGTTTTCATGCTTTATGGTGCCCCGAGGGGCATGTCCACTGCTTCGAAAACCCGCTCCGCGCCAGTGATTGACTTGTGCTTTTTTTCTCCTATAATCCAGGTTAGAGACGTTGGACCAGGCTGAATCTCGAGGNAGGATCTACATGAATCATAGTGGACAGCCATTAGCAGAGGTCTTNGGTTATCTTGTTACAGACCAAACCGAAACGGCGAAGCGGTACCGTTCTCATCGCCTCTGCCCCTTCAACAACAAGGTGCCGAATTGTACAAAAGACAAGGCAAAGAACCCCCTTGGAGTATGCAGTATCTATNATGANAACGAGCCTGTCATTACTTGTCCAATTCGATTCCGCCAGGATTGGATGATTACCGACCATGCTGCCTCCTTTTTCTTTGGGGAAGGGGCGCAGTGGACTTCTCTAACAGAAGTGCGTTTGAATGATGCCACGGGCAAATCTGCCGGCAACATTGATGTGGTGCTTGTTGCCTATGATGATGCTGGCAAGGTCATCGATTTTGGCGCCCTTGAGATTCAGGCTGTCTACATTTCTGGGAACGTTCGCGAACCGTTCGAGTATTATATGGGAGATCCGCAGGGCAGGGCTTCAATGGATTGGTCCAAGGAACCGAACTACCCCCGTCCTGATTACCTTTCATCGTCCCGAAAGAGGCTTGTCCCCCAACTTGTTTACAAGGGTGGAATCTTGCACAGTTGGAAAAAGAGAATCGCTGTAGCACTGAACAGAACCTTCTTTGCTACTCTGCCCACTCTGAAACAAGTTCCAAAAGGTGAGGCTGATATTGGGTGGTTCATCTATGACCTAAAACTACACGCGGAAGAGGGCCATGGGCCTGGGCGATACTATCTTACGAAGGTGGAGGAGGTTTTTACTGAATTTGAGCCCGCTTTGCTTTCTATTACCACACCATTGCCTGGGGGAATGGAAGACTTTATCAAGTTGCTCCAGGAAAAACTTGACGAGCAACTGGAGAGCCCGCCAACGAACCAAACTGTTGAGAGGCCGTTTTGACCATGGCAATACAGAGACAGCTTCCATTGTTTTCTGAACCATCCGAGGATGTATCCTTACCGCGGCCGGTGAACGTTGCTTCTGTCCCACAGCGAAGTCCTTTCCGCTATCCAGGCGGAAAGACATGGTTTGTGCCAACATTCCGACGTTGGATGGCCAGCCTGAAGATCAGGCCGCGTATTCTGGTCGAGCCGTTCGTTGGTGGTGGGATCATTAGTCTTACCGCTCTCTTTGAAAATTGGGTTGAAATGGCAGTTATGGTTGAACTGGATGACGAGGTCGCATCAGTCTGGGAAACCATCGTGGCTGGTGACGCTGAGTGGCTGGCTCATCGGATTTTGACATTCCCAATGACGAGAGAAAACGTCGAAGAGGAACTCCAGAGGCCCCCAACAACAAAAAGAGAGAAAGCATTTCAAACAATTCTGAAGAATCGAACGTTACATGGAGGAATACTCGCTGAAGGCTCCCGCTTTATCAGGCATGGGGAGAATGGAAAAGGAATTGGCTCTCGGTGGTATGCGAAGACGCTTGCTCAGAGACTTGTCAATCTCAATCATGTTGTGAGTAGGATTGATTTCCGTTGTGATGATGGATTGAAAGTGATGGTAGAGTTTGCCAGCCGCGAGGATGCCATCTATTTTGTCGATCCTCCCTATACTGCCGGTGGAAAAAAGGCAGGCAAGCGACTCTATAAGCACCATCAGATTGACCATGAACATCTATTTACGATATGCGAGTCACTCGTGGGTGATTTTCTGATGACATACGATGAGGCAGAAGAAGTGAAAGAAATGGCACGCAGGCATGGGTTTCAGATGCGTTTGATTCCAATGAAAAACACTCATCACACTACAATGAGGGAGTTGGTCATTGGGAGAGACTTGTCAGGGTTGGACGAGCTACCCGCCATCTGCGAACCCGAGGTCAGATATAGCGTACAGTGACAACCCAAAGCAGGTAACTTGTTCTAAACCTTGTCAAGTACCAAAGTAGTAGATGGAAAGGAGAGAAAAATGCGTCTGCTATTGCGTGTTTTGCTGATTGTGCTGGTGGTGCTGCTGGTCGTGGGGCTGCTGGGCCTGGGTGTCGGCTACACCACCATACGCCGGCCCTGGCCGCGTATCAGGGGGAACGTGCGGGTCGATGGCCTTGAGGGCGAGGTCACGATCATCCGCGATTCGTGGGGCGTTCCCCATATCTATGCCAGCAACACCCATGACCTGTTCTTTGCCCAGGGCTATGTCCATGCCCAGGATCGCTTCTGGCAGATGGAGTTCTCGCGGCGCACCGGCTCGGGACGGCTGGCCGAGATCCTGGGCCCGTCGGCCCTGAGCAACGACCGTTTCATCCGCACGGTCGGCTGGCACCGCACCGCCGCTGAGGAATTCGACCTGCTGGATGACGAGGTGCGGGCCGTGCTGGAAGCCTACGCTGAGGGGGTCAACGCCTATATCTCCAGCCGTCGCGGTCGCCTGGGGTTAGAGTTTACTGTCCTCGGCCTCAACGGCGTCCGCTTTGACCCCGAGCCATGGACGCCCTACGACACGCTCACCTGGGCCAAGGTGATGGCCTGGAACCTGGGGGGCAACCGCAACGCGGAACTGTTGCGCGCAGCCATCGCCGCTCGCCTGGGCAGCGACGCTGTCGCTGTGCTGGTGCCGCCCTATCCGGCGGACAATCCCATCATCGTCCCCCAGCCGCTGCTGACGCCAACGCTGTCGACCGTGCCGCCGGAAGCCTTTGCCTCCTACGTCTTTGGCAGCAGCGAAGGGATCGGCAGCAACAACTGGGTCGTCGCCGGCAGCCGCACCGAGACGGGCATGCCCCTCCTGGCCAACGACCCCCACCTGGGCATTCAGATGCCGGCGATCTGGTACGAGGTCGGCCTGCACTGCGAGCCGCGCAACGCGGCCTGCCCCTACAACGTCGTCGGCGTTTCTTTCCCCGGCTCGCCTGGCGTCATCATCGGCCATAACGAGCGCATCGCCTGGGGCGTCACCAACCTGGGACCGGACGTGCAGGACCTGTTCATCGAGCGCGTCAACCCCGAAAATCCCAACCAGGTCGAGTTCCAGGGCCAGTGGGAGGACATGCAGATCATCCGCGAAGAGATCGCCGTCGCCGGGCAAGAGGAACCGGTGGTGGTCAATGTCCGTGTCACCCGTCACGGCCCGATCATCAACGACATCGCCGGCGGAGTGGAGCAGGCCTGGTCCTTCGGCTGGCAGCCGCTGGCTTTCTCGTGGACGGCGCTCGAACACGGCACGATCACGCGGAGTATCTTGCTTCTCAACCGCGCCAGCAACTGGAACGAGTTCCGGCGGGCGCTTGCGTACTGGGACGCGCCGGGCCAGAACTTTGTCTATGCCGACGTGGAGGGCAACATCGGCTACCAGGCCACCGGCCGCATTCCCATCCGCGCCGCCGGCGACGGCACGATGCCTGTGCCCGGCTGGAGCGGCGAGTACGAGTGGATTGGCACCATCCCCTTCAACGAGCTACCCTATGCCTTCAACCCACCGCAAGGGTACATCGTCACCGCCAACAATGCCGTTGTCGGCCCCGATTATCCCTACTTTTTGTCGGCGGATTGGGATTCGGGCTATCGCGCGCGGCGCATCGTCGACATGATCGAGGCCGACCCTTCGCTCTCGATCGCCGACATGCAGGCGATGCAAGGCGACAGCATGGCCCTGTGGGCGCAGGATGTCCTGCCCTACATCCTGCCCCTGCCGGCCACCTGCCCGATGTGCAGCCAGAACGAACAGGAACGGCTGCTGGAGGCAATGGAACTGCTGCGCGCCTGGGATGGGCGCTCGACGCGCGACAGCGTCGGCGCGGCGATCTTTAACGCCTTGAGCATCCATCTGATCGACCTGACCTTTGGCGACGAACTGGGCGCGGACCTGCTGACCCGCGCGCGCACGACGCTGACCCTGCCCCTGGTGAACATTCTCCCTGAACAGAGCTCGCCCTGGTTCGACAACATCAGGACGCCCGCCGTCGAGACGCGCGACGAGATCATCATGCAGGCCCTGCTGGACACGATCGATGAGCTGACGGAGCGGCTGGGGCCCGACATGAGCCGCTGGCAGTGGGGCGAGCTGCACACCGCCACCTTCCAGGGCCAGGGCCTGGGCCAGTCGGGCATCCGCCCCATCGAGGCCATCTTCAACCGCGGCCCCGTCCCAGTCGACGGCGCCGGCGGCGCGGTCAACAACACGGCTTTCAGGCTGGACGATCCGTACGCGGTGGGGACGGTTCCTTCCTACCGCCAGATCGTCGACCTGGGCGACTGGAGCCGCTCGCTGTCGATGCACACGACGGGCCAGTCGGGCCACGCCTTTCACCGCCATTACGATGATATGATCGACCCGTGGCGCAACATCGAGTATCACCCGATGCTGTGGCAGCGGGCGGACGTGGAGGCCGACGCGGAAGGAGTGCTGCTACTGCGGCCGTGAGGCGGCCTGGCGCAGCCAGCCGCGCTCTCGATACCAGTTGTACGCCTGTTCGATGGCCGTGCGCAGCGGGGTCTGCGGATAGCCCAGCTCGCGCACGGCCTTGCTGTTGTCGCAATAGATGTGGTGGGCGCTGAGCCAGGCCTGATCGGCGGAAAAGGGCAGGCGGCCAGAGCGCCCGGCGCCGCGCACGAGCCAGGCCAGCAGGATCATCAGCGGACGGGGTACTGTCATCACGGGGCGGCGCCCGCCGACGATCTGCGCCACAAGCTCGATGGCTTGGCGGTGGCTGCAGTTCTCGCCAGCCAGGATGTAGCGTTCCCCCGTGCGCCCCTTTTCGGCGGCCAGGACGTGGCCAACGCCCACATCGGTGGCGGCAGCCCAGGAGACCCCGCCGGGCGGCGCGAACCAGCCCCAGCCCTCCTGCACCTCTTTGAGCAGACTGCCGCTGATCCAGTGGACGTCCCGCGGGCCGATCACCGCTCCCGGATTGACGATGACGGCGTCGAGGCCCTGCGCGATCGCTTCCCGCACCACGCCCTCGGCCAGATGCTTGGAATGGCCGTAGGGGAAACGCTCTGGCGGCAGGTTGAAGGTGGCGGACTCGTCCAGCAGAGATCGGCCCTGCGGCAGGCCGAGGGCGGCAACAGAGCTGGTCAGGACGAGCCGCTGCACGCCGGCCCGCAGCGCGGCCTGCACCACGTTGCGCGTCCCCTCGACGTTGACGTGATAGATCGTCGCCGCCGGGGTGCGCCAGTAGTCAGAGACGGCAGCGATGTGCAGCACCCAGTCGCAGCCGGCCATCGCCGGGAGGAGCGAGTCGGGGTCGAGGATGTCGGCAACGACCAGCTCGACCTCCAGCCCTTCCAGCGCGTCCATGCGCGAGGTGGGGCGCTGCGCCGCGCGGACCGTGTGCCCGCGTTCCAGCAGGGCCGCCACCGTGTTGGCCCCCACACAACCTGTTGCGCCGGTGACAAATGCTTTCATCGTCAGCTCCTGGGTCTCAGAATATCGATGACATCGCGCAGCATCGTCGCGGCGGAGGGAAGGGGCGTCGGCTCGTCGATGGCGGCCATGATCGTGCCATAGATGTCGGTGTGATAGACCACGCCCATCTGCCGGCGCCCCAGGCGGGCCAGAAAGTGGTCGGCAGGGAGGGCCGTGGGCTGCACCAGCAGGCGGGCTGTGCCGTCTGCCCCCTGCTCAGCCGTCGCCAGCAGCTTGAAGACGCGGCCCCCCTGCCGCGCCGCGCGCACGTCGGCGCCGCTCAGGCCGACGATTCCCGTCCGCTCCACGTCTTCCAGGCGGGCGGGAATCTCCATCACGGCGTTGGCCAGGATGACCAGCTTGGCCGCCGCGTCCCAGCCGTCCAGGTCGAAGGAGGGGTCAGCCTCCAGCACGCCCTCGGCGCGGGCGCGCGCGGTGGCCTCCTCCCACGAGAGGCCGTCGCCCAGCAGTTCGAGCACATAGCCGGTGCAGAGGTTGGGCACGGCCTCGATGCGCAAAACCAGCGCCCCGCGCAGGTCGCGCTGGCCCAGGTTGATCGCCGGCAGGCCGCCGGCGACGGTGCCGTCGAAACGGAGCTGGACGCCATAGTGGGCCGCCAGCCTGTGCAGCTCGCCGTAGGCCAGCGCCAGCGGCCCCTTGTTCGGCGTGACGACGTGCATGCCGCGCGTCAGCGCCATGCGCACGTGGCTGAGGCCCGGCTCGGCGCCCTGGGCCAGATTGACCGGCGAGGCTTCACACAGCAGGTCGGCCTCGGCCTGGGCGATCAGCTCGATGGCCGGCTGTCCAGCGCGGCCCGCCCCGGGCAGGTCGGCTGCCGTGCCGCCGGCCCGTTTGAGCGCGGCGATGGCGGCGGGGTCGAGGCCGCGCGGGTCGCAGGCCGTGCCACGGCTGTCAGCGGCGCCGACCAGCAGCAGGCGCAGCCCGTAGCGCGACTCGACTGACGGCCCTTTCTCCGCCAACAGCTCGCAGAAGCGCCAACCCAGGTTGCCCAGGCCGACCAGAAGGATGCGGACTGTCTGGCTCATGGGTCGCAGGCAAGTCGCCGCCTGGTCCCCCTACGATGCGGCGGCATCCCGTCCCAGGCGGAAGGCGGCGCGGTTGACGTCGGCGTACCGGGGCGGCACGCGGCGGACGATGGCCTCTTCCCACACCTCGGGCGGCGTGTCCAGCAGCGCCGAGAGCGCCCCCAGGATGACCGTGTTGACGGCGCGGATGTTGCCGGCCCGCTCTGCCAGAGCCAGCCCGTCGAGGGTCACCACCCGCCCGGCGCGCGCCTTGACCGCGCTCAGGATCGCCGCGCGGTCAGGATAGACGGCGTCGCCGACGCTGACCGACATCGGCACGATCTTTTGCTCGTTGATCACCACCGTTCCGCCGGGGCGCAGCCAGTCGATCCAGCGGGCGGCTTCCAGCAGTTCGAAGGCGACCAGCACGTCGATCGTGCCCAGTTCGCCGGTGGGCGAGCCGACGGAGGGAGCCCAGCGGACGTGGCTTTCGACCACGCCGCCGCGCTGGGCAAAGCCGTGCACCTCCGACTTTTTCGCGTCCAGCCCCAGGTCGAGCCCCACCTGGGCGGCAATGTCCGAAGCGGTGAGCACGCCCTGTCCGCCAACGCCGACGAAGAGAAAGTTGATGCGCTCGCTCATCTCAGTTCTCCTCCCCACCGGTCTGATAGATCGCCTTTACCGGACACACCTGGAGGCAGACGGTGCAGCCCGTACAGAGCAGCGGGTCGATGATCGCTTTGTGCTTGCCGGTCTTGGGATGCGTCTCGTCGCTCTTGAGGATCGCCGGGCAGCCGACGCGGAAGCATGTGCCGCAGGCAGTGCATGTGTCGGGGTCAACGGCGACGACGGGCCGTCGCTGAAAGTGGGGGGTAAAGACGCAGGCCCCTTTGACCACCAGGACAGCGGGGGCTTGAACTTCCATGGCCTCTTTCAGCGCGTCGTTGATCGCCTTGACGTCCCAGGCGTCGACTTCGCGGACGTGTTCGATGCCCATGACGCGGACGAGAGGGGTGATGTCGATGGGCTGCCCTTCTCTGCCCTGGAGGGTGATGCCGGTGCCGGGATGGTGCTGTCCGCCGGTCATGGCGGTGATGCGGTTGTCGAGGATGGCGGTGATAAAGCAGCCGTTGTTGTAGGCGGCGTTGGCCAGCGGCGAGAGGCCAGCGTGGAAAAAGGTCGAGTCGCCGATGATGGCGATGACCTTCTCCTGCGCGCCGGCCTGCTTGAGGCCGTGGGCCATGCCGATGCTGGCGCCCATCGAGATGAGCATGTCCATCGCGTCAAAGGGCGGCAGGACGCCCATCGAGTAGCAGCCAATGTCGCCAGAAAAGACCATCTGCCTGCGCCAGCGGCGCAGGTTGTAGAAAAAGGCGCGGTGGGGGCAGCCGGGGCAGAGGGCAGGGGGGCGGGGCGGCACGGCGAGGGGTTCGGTTTTAGGGGCGGGGGGCAGCTCTGCGGCCGGCAGCCCCGCTGCCCGCACTGCCTGTCGCACCCTTGCCAGCGTAAACTCGCCGACCAGCGGAAAGACTTCTTTGCCGATGCAGTTGATCCCCATCGCCCGCACCTGCTCTTCGATGAAGGGGTCCAGTTCCTCGGCGATGAGCAGCGTCTCGACCTGTGCAGCGAACTGGCGGATCAGTTCTTTGGGCAGGGGGTGGACCAGGCCAATCTTGAGGAACGAGTAGCCGGCCAGGATTTCGCGGACGTACTGGTAGGCCATGCCGCAGGTGATGACGCCGATGGAGCGGTCGCCCCACTCGATGCGGTTGACCGGCGCGGTCTCGCCCCAGGCGGCGATGTCGAGCAGGCGTTGTTCGACGATGGGGTGGCGGACGCGGGCGATGGCGGGGATGATGACGTACTGGTCGGGATGGCGCTCGAAGGGCGGCAGCGGCTCAAAGGCGCGCGGCGCGTTGGGCATCTCCACTTCCACCGCCGACTTGGAGTGGGAGAGGCGGGTGGTGGAGCGGAGCATGACCGGGCAGTTGAAGCGCTCGCTCAGCTCAAAGGCCAGGCGGGTGAACTGGCGGGCCTCCTCGCTGTCGGACGGCTCCAGGCAGGGGAACTTGCCAAAGCGGGCGTACTGGCGGTTGTCCTGCTCGTTCTGCGAGGAAAAGCAGCCAGGGTCATCGGCGCTGACCAGCACCAGGCCGCCCTTGATGCCGGTGTAGGAGAGGGACATCAGGCTGTCGGCGGCGACGTTGACGCCGACGTGCTTCATCGCTGCCAGGGCGCGGGCGCCGCCAAAGGCCGCGCCGGCGGCGGCGTCGAAGGCCACTTTTTCGTTGCTGGCCCACTCTGCCCGCACGCCAGCGTACCCGGCCAGCGCCTCCAGGATTTCGGTCGAGGGCGTGCCCGGGTAAGCCGAGGCAAAGCGCACCCCCGCCTCCCACGCCCCCAGCGCAATCGCTTCGTTGCCAGACAAAAGTCTTTTCATCCTCACCTCACTTGCACACTTGCAAACTTGCACACTTGCAAACTTGCACACTTGCAAACTTGCACACTTGCAAACTTGCACACTTGCAAACTTGCACACTTGCGCTCTTTATAGCACACTCCTGCCAATCGCGGTAGTGACATTCCTCGCCCGGTTGCGCTCTCCCCTGCTCGCGGTATAATCGGATCAGGAGGCAGCCGTGTTTGTCAGAGATGTGATGACGCCCAATCCGATCGCCATTCGCCCGGACAGCGATCCCCTCGCCGGCATGGCCATTTGCAAGAGCGGCGGAGTCGACCGTTTGCCGGTGGTGGATCAGAGCGGCAGGCTGGTGGGTATTGTCACCGAGAACGACCTCAAACTCTTTCTTTCCACCGCACCTTCGCCGGGCGTGATGCAGCGTCAGCACCGCGTCGAGCAGGTCATGCGCTCGCCGGTGATCTCGGTGCAGCCGGATTATCCTCTGGAGGAGGCGGCGCGGCTGATGATCCAGCACGGGATCGGCGGGCTGCCGGTCGTTGAGGGGGAGCGCCTGGTGGGCCTGATCACGCGGGCGGACATTTTCGCCCAGTTCGCCAGGGCGCTGGGGGCTGACACCGACCTGATTCGGCTGACCGTGCGGGTGCCGGATCGGCCGGGCGAGCTGGCCAAACTGGCCGGCCGCATCGCCCAGGAGGGGGGCAATATCTGCTCGGTCGTCTCGCACTGCGTCGAGTCGTGCGGCTGGATGAACCTGACCCTGCGCGTGGCCGGCGTGGAGCGCGACAGGCTGTTGGAGACCATCCGCCTCGATCCGGCGGTCGAGATTCTTTCGGTCTGGATGCGCGAGCCATAAGGGGTGTCTGGCAAATGAAGCGCTGGTTGATCTTGCTGGCCGTCTTGCTGCTGAGCGCATGCGGCCCGCAGCCCACGCCCGAACCGGTGCGCCCCGGTGGCGATGCCTTTCCCGCCGTCGATGCGACCCCGCCGCCGCAAGAGCTGCTCATCGCGGGCCAGGCCACGGACGGCGAGTTAGGGGAGGGCGAAGTTGACCGCTGGGTCTTGGCTTCGCCCGGCGGGGAACTGGCGACGGTCGAAATCTGGTTCCGCCCGGCGACAGCCTCGGGGCCAGATGCCAGCCTGCAGGCCATCTTGCTGGCGCCCGACGGCAGCGAATTGGTGCGGGAAAGCGGCACGGTCATCCTGCCCCCCTACATCGTCGAGCAGGAGCTGGCCCAGACCGGCTCTTATATGCTGCGGATCGAGGCGCTGTCGGGCGCGCCAGGCCGCTACACGATCCTGCTGACGCTTTCGCAGGAGCGCCTGCTGACTCGCTCCGAGATCTATACCGGCACGCTCTTTGCCGGCGGCCCGCCTGAGAGGGGCGGGGATGGCTCTGTCGCCGGCTGGGGCTTTATCTGGCCCAGCCCGCGGCGGGCGATTTCGGGCTGGTACTTTCATGACCCGGCGAATCCCAACCACGCCGGCCTGGACATTGCTGCCTGGCTGCACGACCCCATCTTTGCCGCCGCGGGCGGGACGGTCTCTTTTGCCGGCCCGTCGGGCGGCTATGGCAACCTGGTGTTGATCGACCACGTTGATGGCTGGCAGACGTGGTACGCGCACCTTTCCTACATCGCCGTGACGCCAGGGGACGAGGTGGCCCAGGGCGATATCATCGGCGCGGCCGGCACCACCGGCTATTCTACCGGTCCCCACCTCCATTTCGAGCTGCGCTACAACGGGCGTCCAGTCGACCCGTTGGTCTATTTGCGCTGATCGGGCGATTGCCCGAGGTCTACACTTTTACCGCTATGGCTGATTTTCCCCCAACCGACGACGATCAGGGCGTGCAGCCGGGCACAGCCCAGGTGCTGGCGGAGGTCGAGCGCCGGCGGCAGGAGGGGGCGCAGGCCCTTCGCCAGCGCCCCAGGTCGCCCTTTGAGCGCCGCCTGGTGCTTTTCGCCGACCGCCTGATCTACTGGCTGGGCCGGCATTGGCTGGCTGTGGCCAACATGGCCGCTCTGGTCTATGTGGGACTGCCCTTTCTGGCGCCCATCCTGATGGCTGCCGGCATGGAACGGCCGGCGCGGGTGATCCATGCCCTCTACACGCCGCTGTGCCACCAACTGCCTTTCCGCTCTTTCTATCTCTTTGGCCCGCAGCTCACCTACACGGCGGAGGAACTGAGGCAGTGGGTTGGCTCGTCGGCCCTGCTTCCGCACAGTTTTCTCGGCAATGCCGAACTTGGCTTCAAGATCGCCCTCTGTCAGCGCGACGTGGCGATCTATGGCGCGATCCTGCTGGCCGGCCTGGCCTATGGACTGAGCGGCAAGCGCTGGCGGCCGATGCCGGGCTGGGCCTATGTCGTCTTTGGCCTGCTGCCGGTGGGGCTGGATGGCGGGCTGCAATTGCTGTACTACTTTGTCATCCAGACATTTCCCTCCCTGCAACTGCCCTCTTTCGAGAGCACCCCCCTGCGGCGGGTGATCACCGGCTCGCTCTTTGGCCTGGCGACGGTCTGGCTGGCCTATCCCTACGTCCAGGCCACTTTCCAGGAAATTGTCGAGACGCTGGAGAAGCGCTTTGGCTGGCACTAGTCCTCGTGTATCGCCTGTCGCCGATCGCTTATTGCCTGTCGCCTCTCGCCTGTCCCTGATCGTTCTTGTGCTCCTGGCCGCTTTTTTGCGTCTCTGCTGGCTGGACGAGGTGCCGCCGGGGTTTACCCACGACGAGGCCGGCCATGGCCATGACGCCATCGCCATCCTGCACGGCGCGCGGCCGATCTATGAGACGGTGGGCTATGGACGCGAGCCGCTGTACGATTATTGGGTCGCCGGCCTGATGGCGCTGGGTGGCGCGGGCGGCAACGTGCTGCGCTTTGCCTCCGTCCCGCTGGGGCTGGCCACGCTGCTGTTGACCTTTGCCTGGACCCGCCGCGCCTTTGGCGACACCACAGCGTTGCTCGCCGTGGCCTTTCAGGCGGCGTCGTTCTGGTCGCTGGCGACCAGCCGCCAGGCGCTGCGCTCCAGCCTGCTGCCCGTCCTCTTTACCGCCGCCGCCTGCCTCTGCTGGCGCTGGGTCGAGCCGCCGCCAGCAGGGGCGCAGGCGCGGCCCCGCTGGGGGCTGGCAGCGCCCTTTGCCCTCCTGGTCGGCGCGACGCTGTACACGTACATCCCGGCGCGCATATTGTGGGCTGTCTTTGCGCTCTTTCTCGCCTATCTGGTGCTCTTTCACCGCCGACTGGCACGACGCATGGACCTGCCCGTGCTGGTGGGCCTCCTCGGCGGCCTGCTGCTGGCGGCGCCGCTATTCGCTTACCTGCGCGCCCATCCGGGAGCGGAGCAACGCCTGGCGATGCTGGACGAGCCGCTGCGGGCGTTGTGGGCGGGGGACGCCTCGGTCATCCTGCAGCGGGCGTGGAGTGGCATTGCGGCGTTCTTCATCCCCGGCCACGGCGACGACTTTCTGGCCTACAACATTCCCGGCCGGCCCTTCTTCGACCCGCTGACGGGGGCGCTCTTCGTGGCCGGCCTGGGCCTCTGCATCGCCCGCTGGCGTCGCCCGGCATGCGCGATGGCCCTGCTGTGGTTTCTCGTCGGCGTCGCGCCGACGCTGGTCACCGGCGCTGCGGCCAGCACCACCCGCAGCATCGCCGCGCTGCCGGTGGCTTTTCTGTTCCCGGCTCTGGCTGTGGCCGAGGGGATGCGCCGGGCGGGGCAGCGGCTGGCCCCGGCGATCGCCCTGGCTGCGGCTGCCCTGATCCTGGTCAGCGGTGGCCTGGCCGCCCGCGACTATTTCGTCGTCTGGGGCCAATCGCCTGATGTGCGCGCGGCGTATCAGCACACCCTCGTCGAGATGGCCGGCTATCTGGATGCCCACAGCGTCGGCGGAACCGTTGTCTTGTCCACGGTCTACCCCCAGGCGCCGCACGACCCCTATGTGTTCGAGATGAGCCTGCGCCGGCGCGACCTGGCGACGCGCTGGTGCGACGCGCGGCGGGCGCTGCTCATCCCTGCCACAGGCCAGGCTCGCCTGCTGACCCCCTCTAGCGCCCCGCTCGACCCGGCCTTTGCCCTCGCCGGCCTGCGGCGGGAGGAGCAGGTGGCCATGCGGCCCGGCGACCTGGACCCCTTCTTCCTCGTCTATGCCTGGGAGCCGCCGCGCACGCTGGCGGCGCTGCAAGAGCGGGCTGCGGGCGCGCCGCTGGAGCTGGCGCTGCCGGTCGACCTGGGCGGGGCGCTCCGCTTCCTCGGCTATGAGCTGCGCACGCCGGATGTCACAGCGGGCGGACAGGTCGAGCTGCTGACGCTGTGGCAGGTGACCGATCCGGCGCGGCTGCGGCTGCCTGAGCGGGCCGACGCTCTGCCCGAACTGGTGCTGTTCACCCACGCCCTCGACGCGTCCGGCGCGGTGGTGGGGCAGGAAGACCGCCTGGATGCGCCGGCCTGGTGCTGGGCGTCGGGCGATGTGGTGGCGCAGATTCACCGTTTCGCTCTGCCTGCCGATCTTTCTCCCGGCCCCGTTGCCCTGGAAGTGGGCGTCTATCACCGCGCCACGCTGCGTCGCCTGCCCGTACTGGTCGATGGCGCTGTCGTCGGTGACGTCGTGCGCCTGCCGCCGCTCGAGGTCAGCGCCCCATGAAACTGTCGGGCCGTCTCCTCCACCGCGCTGCGCTCATCGCCCTGCTGCTCGTTGCCATGTTCCTCCGCGTCTACCGGCTGGACGAAGTGCCGCCGGGCCTGACCCACGACGAGGCGGACACGGGCTATTTCGCCGCCGCTGTCTACCATGGCGCCCGCTCGCAGGTCCAGGCGCCCTATGGCTATGCCTACCAGCCCTTTACGATGTATTCGGGCGCGTTGTTCATGCGCCTTTTCGGCCCCACGGGTCTGGCGTTGCGCTACCATTCGGCCTTGTGGGGGATGGTCGTCTTGCTGTTTGCCTACCTGTGGGGGCGGCGGGCCTTTGGCCAGGCGGTGGGGTTGGGCGGCGCGGCGCTGGTGGCGCTTTCGTTCTGGACCGTTGCCGACAGCCGTTTTGCCCTCAACTCGGAGCCGGCGCCGGCACTGGTGACGGCGGCGGCCTATTGTCTGTGGCTGGCGCTGGATCGCCCGGGGGGGCGGCCTCGCTGGTGGGCCTGGCTGCTGATGGCTGTGCTGCTGGCCGCTTCGACCTATGCCTATGAGGCGGCGCTGGCGGCTGCGGCGGCCTTTGTCCTCTTTTTCGTCTACCTGGCCTTGTTTGACCGGGCGCTTTTCCGCCGCTGCGGCCTGTGGTTCGGCGGCGCGCTGATCCTGGCGGTGCTGCTGGCCGCGCCGCACCTGCTCGACCCGGCGGCCTGGGGGCGCACCCAGACGCTGTCGGGGCCGTTGCAGGCGCTGCTCGGCGGCGACCTGCGGCCTTTGGTGCACAACGCATTGGGCGCGGTGGGGACAATCAGCTTCCGCGGCGACAGCTTTGTCACCTACAACCTTCCCGGCCGGCCGATCCTCGACCCGCTGGTCAGCGTGTTCTTCTACGGCGGCGTGCTGCTCTGCCTGTGGCGCTGGCGGCGACCGGCCTGCGCTTTTGTCTTGCTGTGGGCTGCGCTGGGCCTGGTGCCCTCCATGGTCATTGGCGAGTGGACCAGCACCCTCCATTCGAAAGCGGCTCAGGCGCCCATCTTGCTCCTGCCCGCCGTCGGTGCGGTCGAGGTGTGGCGCTGGGCTGCGGCGCGCCTCGGTCGGCGCTGGGGCGCGATGCTGGCCGCGCTGGGCGCGCTGTGGCTCGTCGTCGTGGGCGTCTCTACAGGGTACGACTATTTCGTCCGCTGGGGACGCTCGCCCGACACGCGGGCAGCCTATTTCCACAACCTGGCGGAAGCCGCCGATTTCGTCCAGGAGGGGACTTACAGCGGCGTGGCCGCCTTTTCGGTGCCCTTTCCCGATCTGCCCCTCGATCCTCTCATCGGCGCGATGCGCGTGCAGCGGGACGACATCACGCTGCGCTGGTTCGACGGGCGGCGGGCGCTGCTCTTTCCCGGCGCGGCGGAGGTGCTGCTGATCCTGCCGTCCAACGCGCCGCTCGACCCGTGGTTCGCGCCCTGGTTGCCGCTGGATGCAGCCAGGAGGGTTGTCGTCGATCCGCAGGGCATCGATCCCTACTTTGACGTCCTGCGCTGGTCGCCACAGCAGACGTGGGCGGCGGTGACGCCGCAGTTACGGCGCGAGATCGTCGACCCATTCTCGCTGCCGGTCGATTTTGGCGGCGCGGTGAGGCTGGTTGGCTATGCGCTGGAGAGATCGACCGTCCGGCCTGGCCAGACCTTTGAGCTGGTCACCGCCTGGCAGGTCGCAGAGCCGGCGGCCCTTGGCGCGGAGGACCCCCGCCGTTACGGCCGCCAGGCGGCGATCTTTGTTCACCTGCTCGACGGGCAGGGCAACCTGGTCGCGCAGGAGGATCGCCTGGACGTGCCGGCGGGGGGCTGGCAGCGCGGCGACTGCTTCCTCCAGATTCACCGCCTGACGCCCGGCGCGGAGCTGCCGGGAGGGACGTACAGCCTGGCGGTCGGCGTCTACACCCTTCCCGACGTTGTTCGGCTGCCCGTGCTGCTGGCGGGCGCGCCGGCAGGCGACCGCGTGCTGCTGCCGCCCGTCGAAGTGATCGCCCCATGAAGCCGATGGAGGTAACTGCTCACCCTGTCATTCTGAGCGCCCGAAGGGCGCGAAGAATCTCGTTCTCAGAGCGCAATGCCCCCTCCCATAACGAGGTTCCCTCCGGCTTTGCTGCT
>JGI24187J35170_1000123_pt1 | contig 33411 bp, 31 predicted proteins | sample YNPBryBLVA2012_FD_35170 | JGI IMG/M metagenome (IMG submission 35170)
TAACGCTCGCAGGCCTGGGCCGCCGACAAGGGGCTCCGCCGGGCGGCGATCCGCTCCAGGCCCGGCGCGGCCCCGCCGATCTTGAGCAGGCCCGCCGCCCGCTCGTGGTGCGTCTCGCGCGAGCAGAGCGAACGCAGCAGGGTGAGCCGCCGCGCCCGTCGCGCCAATCGCGGCAGGTGCTCGCAAAGGCGCAGGCCCGGCACGGCGGTGGGAACGGCGCGGAACTCGCCCCGGATCTCCCGCGGCGCCTCGGGCTTGGGATCGAAGCTGTCCAGGTGGCTCAACCCGCCGTCCAGNCGNATCAGCACGGCCGCTCGCGCGCCAGCGGNAGGGCGCACAGCGGGCAGGCCCAGCGCGCCCAGAAACGACCTGCGGGAGAGGGTGGAGAATGTCATGGCCGGTGGAACCACAGAAATTGTATAAAAAACGGAAGGCGGAGCGAGACTCGATGCGAAAACTCTCGATCGCGGTGATCGCCGGCGACGGCGTGGGGCCTGAGGTGGTCGCTGCGGGCAGGCGCGTTCTGGAGGCTGCGGCCGGGAGGTTCGGCTTCCAGTTGATCTTCGAGGAGTTCCCTTGGGGTTCGGAGTACTACTTCCGGCACGGGCGCATGATGCCGCCCGGCGCGCTCGAACTGCTCGAAGTCCACGACGCGATCTACCTGGGAGCGGTCGGCCACCCGGACATCCCCGATCACGTCACCCTCAACGGCCTGCTGCTGCCCATCCGGCGGGGTTTCGACCTCTACGTGAACCTCCGCCCGGCGGTGCTTTACGAAGGGGTCGAGTCGCCGCTGGCGGGCCGGCGCGCGGGCGACGTGGACCTGGCGATCGTGCGCGAGAACACCGAGGGCGAGTACGCGCCCGTAGGCGGCTTCCTCTACCACCAGCAGCCCGAGGAGATCGCCGTGCAGGCTGCGATCTTCACCCGCCGGGGCATCGAGCGCGTGGTGCGCTTCGCCTTCCAGCTCGCCCTCCAGCGGCGGCGGCGCGTGGCCTCGATCACCAAGTCCAACGCGCAAGGCTACGGCATGGTGCTCTGGGATCGCGTCTTTCAAGCCGTGGCCCGCGAGTATCCGCAGGTGGAGACCGAATCGCTGCTGGTGGATGCGGCGGCCATGAATTTCGTGCGCCGCCCGGAGAGCTTCGACGTAGTGGTGGCCTCCAACCTCTTCGGCGACATCCTGAGCGATCTGGCGGCGATCCTGACCGGCTCGATCGGTCTGGCGCCCAGCGCCAATCTGGATCCCGGCCGGCGTTTCCCTTCGATGTTCGAGCCGGTGCACGGTTCGGCGCCCGACATCGCGGGCAAGGGCGTGGCCAACCCGATCGGGGCCATTCTTTCGGGGGCCATGATGCTGGAACATCTGGGCGAGGGCGGGGCCGCGGGCGCGATCACGGGGGCGGTCCGAGCGGTGCTGGCCGAGGGCCGCGTGCGCACGGCGGATCTGGGCGGCTCGGCCTCGACCGCCGAGATGGCCGAAGCCGTGCTGGCCCGGCTTTAACGGCCGGACGCCCGGCCGGCGCGTCGGCTAAAAGCCCTTCCGCCGGGGACGATAAGCTACTCGAAACCTCGCAAGGAGGCTCGATGCCCCTGGATGTTCTGATTGTGGACGACTCGGCGGCCATCCGCAAGATTCTCCAGCGCGTGTTGCGACAAGCCGAGGTGGGCGTGCGGGAGGTCTACGAGGCCAGCGACGGTTTGGAGGCCCTGGAGACCTTGAAGAAACACAAGGTCCACCTGGTGCTGGCCGACGTCAACATGCCCAACATGAACGGCATGCAGCTTCTGGCCCACTTGAAATCCACCGCCGAATGGCAGCAGTTGCCGGTCATCATGGTGACCACCGAAGGCAGCCAGAGCAAGGTGATGGAAGCGGTGCAACTGGGAGCGGCCGGCTACATCCGCAAGCCGTTCTCCGCCGAGCAAATCAAGGACAAGGTTTCCAGTCTGTTTTGAAGCGCCGCGCGCGGCGCCTGCCAGGCGGAGCGCAGCCGCGCCAGTTCGGAGGCGAACTCATGGATCAAGCGTTGATCGTCAAGGCGGTCGCGGCGGCGACCCAGGAGGTTTTCTCGACCATGCTGGCGGCCGAGGCCCGCCAGCAGGCGCCCTACGCCGAGCGGATCCCCAACGTCAGCGACGGGGTGGTGGCCTTCATCGGCCTGGCCGGCAAGTGGACCGGGGCCGGCATGCTCTCCTGCTCGCCGGGGCTGGCCTGCAAGCTGGCCTCCCAGCTTCTGATGGCCGACTACCCGGAGGGTGAAGCAGTCAGCGAAGACGTGCTCGATGCGGTGGCCGAGATCGCCAACATGGTCATCGGCAATGTGAAGAACCTGCTGGAGGAGGAGCTGGGGCCGATGGGCATGAGCATCCCGACCGTGATTTTCGGGCGCAATTTCACCACCCGCAGCGTGGCGCAGGGCGAGTGGATCGTGACGCCCTTCGACTGCTCGGGCGAGCGGCTGGAAGTCCGCCTCTGCCTGGCGCCGGCGCGCGAGGCGGCGCCGCTGCGCCACGGCTTTCAGGCGCCGGAATATGTGGCTTTGGGATGAGGGCCCCGGGCTAAGCGATAGACCCGAGGCCGGACCCCTATTGGGGCGGAGCTATTCCGCCGATCCCCTCTCCGGAGCACCCGCCCTCGGTGAGCCGACATGGATGACCAGGAAATCATTCGCGAATTCTTGATCGAAAGTCACGAGAATCTGGCCCGCCTGGACCAGGAGATGGTCGAGCTGGAAAAGCGCCCCCAGGACGCCGCCCTGCTGGGCTCCATCTTCCGCACCATTCACACCATCAAGGGCACCTGCGGCTTTCTGGGCTTCGGGACCCTGGAGGCCGTCACCCACCTGGCGGAAAACATCCTCAACCAGTTGCGCAGCGGCGAGCGCGCGCTGACCCCCGAGCTGGTCTCGCTCATCCTGGAGGCGGTGGACGCCGTCAAGCAGATCCTCGAGCGGATCGAGCATACCGGCGGAGAAGGCGCCGAGACCTACCAGGATCTGCGCGGGCGCCTGGAGGCCGCCTGGCGCGGCGCCTCGCCGGCCCCCGCGCCGCCGGCCCCCGCCCCGCCCGCCGCCGGGCCGCCGGCCTCTGAGGCGCCGCCCGCTCGGCCGGAGGAGATCGCTTCTCAAGCCGGCGCGGAGGAGGCTGCCGAGGCGGCGGCCGCGGAAGTCGAGGCCGCCCAGCGAGGGCCCTCGGTGGCCGATTCCACCATCCGTGTGGACGTGGGCCTGCTCGACAAGCTCATGAATCTGGTGGGGGAGCTGGTGCTGGCCCGCAACCAGATCCTCCAGTACGGCGCCCGCCAGGAGGACGCCGCCTTCAACGCCACCTCCCAGCGCCTGAATCTGATCACCACCCAGCTTCAGGAAGGCGTGATGAAGACCCGCATGCAGCCCATCCGCACGGTGTGGAACAAACTGCCCCGCATGGTGCGCGACCTGGCGGCCGGCTGCGGCAAGCAAATCGAGCTGGAGATGGAAGGCGCCGACACCGAGCTGGACCGCTCCATCATCGAAGCCATCAAGGATCCTCTCACTCACATCGTGCGCAACTGCTGCGACCACGGCATCGAGAGCCCGGAGGAACGCCTACGCGCCGGCAAACCGCCCCAGGGCCGGCTGTCGCTGCGCGCTTACCACGAGGGCGGGCAGGTCAATATCGAGATCAGCGACGACGGCCGGGGCGTGGATCCCGAGCGCGTAAAGACCAAGGCCATTCAGAAGGGCCTGGTGCGCCCCGAGCAAGCCGAGCGCATGAGCGAGCGCGAGCTGGTGAATCTGCTGTTCCTGCCGGGTTTCTCGACCGCCGAACGGGTCACGAACATTTCCGGCCGGGGCGTCGGCCTGGACGTGGTCAAGACCAACATCGAGAAGATCGGCGGCGTGGTGGACCTGAGCAGCCGCGTGGGCGAGGGCACCACGGTCCGCATCAAGATTCCCCTCACGCTGGCGATCATCCCGGGCCTGGTCGTCACCTCGGGCGGCGAGCGCTTCGTGATCCCCCAGGTCAGCCTGCTCGAGCTGATCCGGCTGGAAGGGGAGGCGGCCGGCAAGCAGATCGAATGGATTCACGGCACCCCGGTGTACCGCCGGCGCGGCAGCCTGCTGCCCATCGCCTACTTGAACCGGGTCCTCGGTCTGGATTCCGGCCAGGCCACCGAGGCCGTCAACATCGTGGTGCTCCAGGCCGAGGACCGGCAGTTCGGCCTGGTGGTGGATTCCATCAGCGACACCCAGGAGATCGTGGTCAAGCCGCTGGGCAAGCAACTGAAGGGGCTGAACTGCTACGCGGGGGCCACCATCATGGGCGACGGCCGGGTGGCGCTGATTCTGGACGTGCTGGGCATCGGCCAGTTGGCCGGCGTCATCACCGAGGCGCGCGAGCAGGCCCTGGCCGAGTCCGAGCGGGCCGAGGCGGGTCTCGAGGAGCGGCAGACCTTCCTGCTGTTCCGGGCCGGATCCTTCCAGCGCCTGGGCGTGCCTCTGGCTCTGGTGGCCCGGCTGGAGGAATTCCCCCAGGCCAAGATCGAGCGGGCCGGCGGGCGGCGAGTGGTCCAGTATCGGGGGCGGATCCTGCCCCTGGTGCCGCTGGGCGAAGTGCTCGAACCGGGGGCGGAGGACGCCGCCGGCCGCCAGGACCCCGCCCAGGTGATCGTCTTCAGCGACGGCGAGCGCAACGTGGGGGTGCTGGTGGATCAAATCCTGGACATCGTCGAGGAGGCGGTCCAGGTCACCCAGCAGGCGGGGCGGCCAGGCCTGCTGGGCTCGGCCGTGATCGGCCAGAAAGTGACCGACATTCTGGACCTGCGCGCGGTGCTGGAACAAGCCGGCCAGGGCTGGTTCCGAGCCGAGGGCCGCGGCCGGCGAGGGGCGCTTAGCGTGCTGCTGGCCGAGCCCTCTGCGTTCTGGCGGGGCATGGCGCGCTGCCGGTTGGAGATGGCGGGCCACCGGGTCGTCGAGGCGGCCAGCGCCGAGGAGGCCCTGGAGAAGCTGAAGCGGCGAAGAGTGGATGTGGTGGCGGCGGCTTTGGATCTGCCCGGCGGAGGCGCCCAGCTTGCCGCCGAGATGCGCCGGCAGCCCGCGCTGGCTGACATCCCGGTGTTGGCTTTGACGGGCGCGGCCGGGGCGCCGCCGGCGGGCCTGGAGGTCTTCGCCGACTGCCAGGCCAAGTTCGATCACGAGGCGATGCTGAGCTCGATCGAGCGGCTGGCTGCGGCCCTGGGGACTGGGGAGCCGGTCGCGGCGCGGACCTGAGGAGGCGAGGGCAAGGAGGCGGGATTCGATGCCGGTGGACGAGAACGTCATAATCGAGGCCGAGGGGGCCGGCGGCGTTCGCCAGTACGCCACGTTCTTCGTGGACGGGCTGTTCTTCGGGGTCGAGGTGCTCCAGGTGCAGGAGGTGCTGCGCTATCAGGAGATGACGCGGGTGCCGCTGGCGCCCGAGGTGGTCGAGGGCCTGATCAACCTGCGCGGCCAGATCGTGACCGCTCTGGACATGCGGCGGCGCTTCAAGCTGCGTGCCCGGCCCCAGGAGCTGATGCCCATGAGCATGGTGGTGCGCACCGCCGACGGGGCGGTCAGCCTGCTGGTGGATGAGATCGGCGACGTGGTCGAGGTCCAGGCCGAAAGCTTCGAGCGCCCGCCGGAGAATCTGGAGGGCGTGGCGCGGGAGCTGATTCGCGGCGTCTACAAGCTCAAGGACCGCCTGCTGCTGGTGCTGGACACCGAGCGCACGGTCGAGGTGGGCCACGGGCGGGGGGAGGCGGGCTGAAGAGCGGGGAAAACCGCATTGGGCGGACGGCGAGGCGCAGTTCCGGGGAGTAAGAAGTTCTGCTAAGCGAAGGAGGGAGAGCAAATGCAAACCAAGAGACGCGCTGCGAGCGCGAGCACGGCAGTGCTTGAACCGTGGGAAGGTCACCGTCCGGCACGGACGGAAGGGGAGACGCCTTACTTGATCCGCCCGGATCAAAAGGCGGAGCTGCTGGATCTGTTGCCGCTTCCCGTGGTGGCGATGGACCGCGACCACACCATTCTCTATCTCAACCGCGTGGCAGCCCAGGCCGCCGGCCGGACGGTCGAGGGTTCCCTGGGCGCCAAGTTCTGGGATTTGTTTGACAATCCCGGTTGCCGGGCCGGAACGTGTGCGGCGATGCGGGCGGTGAAGACGGCGACGGCCTGCGCCGGTGAAGCCCGCCCGGTGGTCCAGGGTAAGGAACTGCCGGTGCGCGTCATCGCGGCGCCCCGCTTCGGGCCCGACCGCCAAGTGGTGGGAGTGGTGGAATTCATCTACGACGCTTCCGAAGAAATCCGGGTGTCGAAGGAAATCATGCGGCTGGTAGAGGCGGCCCGCGAGGGGCGGCTGGCGGAACGCGGCCGGGCGGATCAATTCGAGGGCAATTACCGCGAGCTGGTCGAGGGAATCAATGCCCTGTTGGACTCGCTCATCAAGCCGCTGAACGTGGCCGCCGAGTATGTGGACCGGATCTCGAAGGGGGATCTGCCGCCCAAGATCACCGAGCAGTGGCGGGGGGACTTCAACGAGATCAAGAACAACCTGAACAACTGCATTGGCAACATCACCGCTCTGGTGGAGGACGCTGCGATGCTGGCCGCGGCGGCCGTCGAAGGCCGCCTCCAAACCCGTGCCGACGTCAGGCGCCATCGGGGGGATTACGCAAAGGTCGTGCAAGGCGTCAACACTACCCTGGATGCTCTGGTAGGGCATCTGGACTCCATGCCCGCTCCGGCCTTCATCGTCGGGCGGGACTTCACAATCCGTTATATGAACCGCGCGGCAGCCGGTCTGACGGGCTTCACCCAGGAGGCGATCGTCGGCACACGCTGTTACGAACATTTCAAGACCCCGCACTGCCAGACCGAGAAGTGCGCCACCGGGCAGTGCATGGTGCGAGGGCAGCAGGTTACCGCAGAGACCGAGGCCTTTCCGCAAGGAAAGCGTTACGAGATCTCCTACACCGGCGTGCCCGTTCGAGACGCCGAAGGCAAGATCATCGGCGGGTTGGAAATCATCACGGACTTGACCGCCATCAAGGCCGCCGCACGTAAGATGCAGAAGCTCGCTGATTACCAGGCGGCGGAGGTCAACAAGCTCATCGTCAATCTTGGAAAGTTGGCGGAAGGCGATCTCGACATCCAGGTCGGAGTGGCGCAGGCTGACGACGAGGCGCGCGACGCAGCGGAAAACTTCACGAAGCTCAATCAGGCGCTGGGAGCCACGGCGGAAATGCTGCGCAAGACGGTGCGCCAGATCGCGGACACCACTTCGACCCTGGCCACCTCGGCCGAGGAACTCACCGCCGTCAGCCAGCAGATGGCGGGCAACGCCGAGGAGACCGCCACCCAGGTCAACGTGGTCTCGGCGGCAAGCGAACAGGTCTCCAAGAACGTCTCCGTGGTGGCTACCGGCAGCGAGGAGATGCTGGCCTCGATCCGGGAGATCTCGAAAAACTCCAGCGAGGCCGCCCGCATCGCCAAGAACGCCGTGGCGGTGGCCGACTCGACCAACCAGACGGTGGCCAAGCTGGGCGANTCCAGCCTGGAGATCGGNAAGGTGATCAAGGTCATCACTTCGATCGCCCAGCAAACCAACCTGCTGGCCCTCAACGCCACCATCGAGGCGGCGCGCGCCGGGGAAGCGGGCAAGGGTTTTGCGGTGGTGGCCAACGAGGTCAAAGAGCTGGCCAAGGAGACCGCCAAGGCGACCGAAGAGATCTCGCAGAAGATCGAAGCCATCCAGGCCGACACCAAGGGAGCGGTGAAGGCGATCGGGGAGATCAGCTCGATCATCGCCCAGATCAACGACATCTCGAACACCATCGCTTCGGCGGTCGAGGAGCAGACCGCGACCACCAACGAGATGGGGCGCAACCTGACGGAGGCCTCCAAGGGGGTCAACGAGATCGCGCGCAACATCACGGGGGTGGCCACGGCGGCGCAAAATACCTCGCAAGGGGCGGCCGACACCCAGAATGCGGCGCGCTCGCTGAGCGAGATGGCCGGGCAGCTTCAAGCCCTGGTGGGCAAGTTCAGGATCTGACGGAGACCTTGCCAGGGGCCTGGGCTGGCGGGGGGTTGCGCGGCGGCTGGAAAGCAGGCCCCGCGCGGCCCCGCCTGGCAGCCGGAGGTAGCCCGTGAGGCTCGACCGCTGGCGGATGGCGGCCGGAGCGGCCTTCGCCGCCCTGTACCTGGCGGCGATCGGATTGCTCGGCACGAGCGTCGCGCCGTGCGGCGGCCTTCCTGCCTGCCTGCTGGTCTCGCTGACGGCCGGAGCGGCCCTGACGGCTTGCCTGTTTTGCTGGCAGGCGGCGCTGGGGATGGTGGGGCTGTCCCTGGCGATGATTCTGGGTTTCGAGGGTTGGCGGGCGCCGCCGAGGCGGCTCGAGCTGGCGGGCTATGTGCTGGCCGGCCTGGCCGCCGTCAAGCTGGCGGACCGGGTGCGGCGGCAGGTGCGCCATACCGAGGAGCGCTACCGGCTGCTGGTGGAATCGGCTTCCGACGGCATCGTGCTGGGAGAGACCGGCGGGGCGCTGCTGTGGGCCAACCGCCGGGCGGCGGAGATCTTCGGTTATGGGCCGGCGGAACTGGCCGAGATGAATCTGGGCGATTTGATCGTGCGGGAGGACGCAGTTTGCCTTTGTGCGGCGCTGCACGGGTCGGGGACAGCCATGCGCGAGTGCGCCGGGAGAAGGAAGGACGGCGGCCGGCTGGCGGTGGAGATCGGCGGCCGGGCTTTGAGCGGAGGGCGTTTTATGGCGATCATCCGCGACGTCACCGAGCGCCGGCGGATCGAGGAGCAGATCCGAGCCTCACTGCGGGAAAAGGAAGTCCTGCTCAGGGAGATCCACCACCGGGTGAAGAACAATCTGCAAATCATCTCGAGCATCCTGCATCTTCAGGCGCGCCGGATCTCCGACCCGCAGGCGCTGGAGCGTTTCGAGGACTGCCTGGAGCGAGTGCGCTCGATCGCCCTGCTGCACGAAACGCTCTACCGCTCGCAAGATCTGGTCCGGGTGGATCTGGCGGCCTNCGCGCGGGCGCTGGTGCGGCAACTGGCCTCGGCCTACGAGACTGGCGGCGCGGTCCGCTTTGACCTCCGGATCGAGGAGGTTCACCTGGATCTGGACGCCGCCATGCCCTGCGGATTGATTCTGAGCGAGCTGGTGTCGAATGCGCTGCGCCATGCCTTTCCCGAGGGCCGGCCGGGCACGATCACGGTCAGTTTGGCCGCCCGAAACGGCTGCGTCGAGCTGACGGTGAGCGACGACGGCGTGGGCCTGCCCGATGCGGTGGACTTGGAGGCGCCCGCGACGCTGGGTCTGGAGTTGGTCCGCGCCTTCGCGCGCCAGCTCCGGGCGGAGGTCCGGGTCCGCCGCGGGCAGGGCGCCGAAATCGCCATCGTATTCCCGCACAAACAAGCCGCGAGGAGGGCGGATGACGCCGACGACGGTGCTGGTGGTCGAGGATGAGGCGCTGGTGGCCAGCCACCTGGAGGCCTGCCTGAAGGGCTTCGGCTACGGCGTGCGGTGCGCTTCGAGCGGAGAGGAGGCGCTCGAGCTGGCCTGCCGTGCGGCGCCCCATCTGGCTCTGATGGATATCCGGCTGGCAGGGGATCTGGACGGCATTCAGACGGCTGTCGAGTTGCGGCGTCTGGGAATCCCTTCGATCTTTCTGACCGCCTATGCCGACGAGGAGATCCTCGAGCGGGCCAAGAAGGCCGAGCCGCTCGGCTACTTGGTGAAGCCGTTTCGCGAGCGGGAGCTGCGAGCCACCTTGGAGATGGCCCTGCGGCGCGCCGCCATCGAGAAGCGGCTGCGAGAGCGCGAACTCTGGCACTACGCCATTCTGGACACGCTGCGCGAGCCGGTGCTGCTGACCGACGTGACCGGGCGGTTGAGCGCAATGAACCGGGCGGCGGAGCGAATGACCGGCTGGCGGGGGGAGGAGGCGCGCGGCTTGCGTTTCGAGGAGCTGTTAGCGGGCTTCGATGCCGGGGCGGTGGGCCGGCTCAAAGAAGGGCTGCGGCGGGCGATCCGGGAAAAGGCGCCGGTCGAGGTGGGCGGCGAGGCGGTGCGTCTCGACAAACGTGAGGGGCCGGCGTATACGGCGGAGGCCATCCTGCCGATGGTGGACGAGGCCGGGGCGCTCAACGGGGCGGCCCTGGTGTTCCGGGAGCGGAGCGAGACGACCTGCCGCGCGGCGCCCCCGGCTCCGGCGGCCGTGCCTGAGCCGGCGGCGGCAGCGCCGGCCATAGATCCGCAAACCGGCCTGCCGGGGCGTGCGGAGGCCGAGCGGGCCATCGCCCAGGCTCACCGGCAGGGGAGCCGGGCCTTCGCCGCCGTGTTCGTCATAGACCACTTCAAGACGTTGGTGCAGCGCTACGGCTTCACCGCAGCCGAGGAGGTGATCCTGTTTTTCAGCGTACACCTGGCCCAGGGTTTGGCGGCCGGAGCGCAGTTGTTCCGCTGGAGCGGGCCGGCCTTCGTGGTTCTGGCCGAGCGGCTGGACTCCCTGGAGCGGGTGCGGCGCGAGATGGCGGGTTTAGCCTCGGTGAAACTGGAGAAGGTGCTCCAGTTGAAAGCGCGTACGGCCCTGGTGGTGGTTTCCTCCGCCTGGGAAGTGTACCCCATTTACGGCAGCGGGTCGGCGGAGCAGTTGGTGCGCCAGATTGACGCCTTTGCGGCGGCGCATTGCTGGTGAGCGGCGGCGGGGTTCCCAGTAAAGCTGCCGGGCGGGCTGTCCGATAAAGCCCAGTGGGGGCCCTGAAGGAAGCGGCATGTCTAAGGCGATGGTCGTGGACGACTCCCGGGCGGTCCGCTTGATTCTCCGCCGGACGCTGGAGAAATTCGGCTACCAGGTCTTCGAGGCCCNGCACGGCAAAGAAGCCCTGACGGTGCTCGAAAAGGAACCGCAGATCGGGCTGATGCTGGTGGACTGGAACATGCCCGAGATGAACGGGCTGGAGCTGGTCCGCGCCGTGCGGGCCGATCCGGACCGGGCGCGCATGGTGCTGATGATGGTGACCACCGAGACCGAGATCGAGCAGATGGTGCGGGCCCTGGCGGCGGGCGCCAACGAGTACGTCATGAAGCCCTTCACCGAGGAGGTGATCACCGACAAGCTGCGCCTGCTGGGGGTCATTCCATGAGCATGCCGGGGCTTGAGGAAAACGCCGGCTGAGGCCGCCTGTGCTGGGAGCCGCCAAACGAAAGCTCATCAAGCCCGGCAGCCGGATTCGGGTGCTGGTGGTGGACGATTCGGTCGTCATCCGCCGTCTGGTCAGCCATGCCCTCAGCGAGGATCCGGCCTTCGAGGTGGTCGGCTCGGCGGCCAACGGTGCGATCGCGCTGGCACGCATCCCGCAGCTCAATCCCGACGTGGTGACGCTGGACATCCAGATGCCCGAGATGGACGGCTTGGAGGCGCTCCGGCACATCCGCCGGCAATACCCGGAGCTGTGTGTGATCATGTTCAGCACGCTCACCGAGCGGGGCGCCACGGCCACCCTGGACGCACTCATGCTGGGGGCCAACGATTACGTCACCAAGGCCGCCAACGTGGGCTCGCTCGACGTCTCGATGGCCAGCCTGCGGAGCGAGCTGATCCCCAAGATCAAGCAGTTCTTCCTGTTGCCGGGAGAGCCGCCGGCCCCTGCGGCCGCCGCGGCTGCGCCCGGCGCCGCGCCCCGGCCGGTGAAACCCGTCCCGGCCGCCGCGGCGCGCCACGTGGGCAAGCCGCGGGTGCTGGCGATCGGGGTCTCGACCGGAGGCCCCAACGCGCTCTCGGTTCTGATGCCGATGCTGCCAGGGGATTTCCCCCTTCCCATTCTGATCGTGCAGCACATGCCGCCCCTGTTCACGCGCTTCCTGGCCGAGCGGCTCAGCTCCCTCGGCCGGCTGCGGGTCGAGGAGGCCGCCGAGGGCAGCCCCCTGGAGCCGGGCAAAGCGCTGGTGGCGCCCGGGGATTACCACATGCGGCTGGCGCGCAGGGACTCCCAGGTGGTGGTGAGGCTGGATCAGGGACCGCCGGAAAACTCCTGCCGCCCTTCGGTGGACGTGTTGTTCCGTTCGGTCGAAGAGATCTACGGAGGGGCGGCGGTCTCGGTGATCCTGACGGGCATGGGGCAGGACGGCTTGCGCGGCGCGGAGCTATTGAAGGCGGCAGGCGCCTGGGTGATCGCCCAGGACGAGGCTACCAGCGTGGTGTGGGGGATGCCGGGGGCTGTGGTCCAGGCGGGCCTGGCGGACCGGGTGGTGAGCCTCGAGCAGGTGGCGGGGGAGATCCTCAAGCTGGTGTGAGGCCGGGGAGTCGAGGCAGGTTATGATCGGCACGCAACAAGACAGGGCGGCCCCTGGGGCGCAGGACATCACGCCGGAGAACTACGCCTTCTTGCAGCAGCAGATCTACCGGGACTCCGGCATCGTCATCGAGACGGGCAAGCAGTATTTGATCGAAGCCCGCCTGGGCCCGATCGCACGCCGGCAGGGCTTGACCTCGATCAACGACCTGTGCGCCCTGCTGCGGGCGGTGGGCAACGAGCCGCTGCGCCGCGAGGTGGTCGAGGCCATGACCACCAACGAAACCCAGTTCTTTCGCGACCCGGCCCAGTACGAAGCTCTCCGCACCGCCGTGCTGCCGCAGTTGCTTGCCGGGCGCCGCGCGGCGCGCGCGTTGAGTTGCTGGTCGGCGGCCGCCTCGAGCGGCCAGGAGGCTTACAGCCTGGCGATGCTGTTCAAGGAGATGGGGTTGGCCGAGGCAGAGGTGCGGATCTTGGGGACCGACCTGGCCGAGGCGGTGCTCGAACGGGCCCGGGCGGCCCGCTACAGCCAACTGGAGGTCAACCGCGGCCTGCCGGCCGCCTATCTGATCAAATACTTCACTCGCCACGGGCTGGAGTGGCAGCTCAAGGAGGAAATCCGGCGCATGGTCCGGTTCGAGCGTCATGACCTGCGCCGCAGGATGAACCATCTGGGACCCTTCGATCTGGTGTTCTGCCGCAACGTGCTGATCTACTTCGACGCCGAGACCAAGCGGACCATCCTGCGGCAGATTCGCGAGGCGATGTACGGCGGCGGCTACCTGCTGCTGGGCGCGGTGGAAACCGCCCTGGATTTGGAGGAGTTGTTCGAGCGCCGGCGGATCGGCCAGGCGACGCTGTACCAGGCGCGGTGAACGGGGGAGCATATGCAGGCGCTCTTGGAGATGGAAGCTTACCGGGAGGACGCCATCCGGGTGGTGGGCGACGTCTTCCGGACCATGCTGGGCATTGAGATCGAGCCCGTACAGGTCGTCTGGCCTCCCGAGGAGGACCTGATCAACGTCACCGTTCATTACGCCGGGGCATGGAAGGGCGCCCTGCTGCTGGAGTGCACCCGCGAGCAGGCCTGCCTGTTCACCGCCCGGCTGCTGGGCGGCGATCTCCCCGAGCAGATGAACGACGACGTGCGCGACGCCGTGGGCGAGCTGGCCAACATGATCGCCGGCAACCTCAAGCCGGTTTTGCCGCCGGGAGTAGCCCTCTCGATGCCCACCCTGATCGAGGGGACCGATTACGCGCTGCGCATCCTGGGGGGCAACCTGGCGGGCATGATCGCCTTCCGCTGCTGCTCGGGGATCTTCTGGGTGAGCCTGATCGAGGCGCCGGAAGTCCCGCGGGGTGGGAACCTAAGCTTTCCGAGGCGGGAGGCAGTGGGTTAGCGGGGGCAGTTCGCGGTCCGGGCGGGCCGATTGGGGAAGGCCCCCGTGGGCCGTGGCTGGACTTTGCAGGGGTGGGGGTCGTCGCGGCTGGGCTCTTGACAATATCGCGCTAAACCTTCATAATGTAAGTGTGCTAATAACCGGCTCAACAAGCCGGGGCCAAGCGGGCTATGCAAACTGGCCCGCCAAAACCGGTTCCGAGCCGCCCGCCCCGGGCTCCGCCAGCATGCTCAGGGCGCCTGGGAAAAGCCCATCACAGGGAGGAGGCATCAAGCTAACATGAGCAAAATCATAGGGATAGATCTGGGAACCACGAATTCTTGCGTGGCCGTCATGGAGGGAGGACAGCCCGTCGTCATTCCCAACCAGGAAGGCGCCCGGACCACGCCTTCGGTGGTCGGCTTTACCAAGACGGGCGAACGATTGGTAGGGCAAGTCGCCAAGCGCCAGGCGATCACCAACCCGGAGAACACCGTCTACTCGATCAAGCGCTTCATGGGGCGGCGCATCGGCGAGGTCAGCGAAGAAATGAAGATGGTGCCCTACAAGGTCGTCGCCGGGCCCAACAGCGATGCCCGCGTGCAGATCATGGGCAAGCTGTACTCGCCGCCGGAAATCTCGGCCATGATCCTGACCAAGCTGAAGGAGGCGGCCGAGGCCTACCTGGGCGAGAAGGTCACCAAGGCGGTCATCACGGTGCCGGCCTACTTCAACGACGCGCAGCGGCAGGCCACCAAGGACGCCGGCCAGATCGCCGGCCTCGAGGTGCTGCGGATCATCAACGAGCCGACCGCGGCCGCGCTGGCCTACGGTTTGGACAAGAAGAAGAACGAGACGATTGCGGTGTACGACTTCGGCGGGGGCACCTTCGACATCTCGATCCTGGAGGTGGGCGAGGGGCTGGTCGAGGTCAAGTCCACCAACGGCGACACCCATCTGGGCGGCGACAACATGGACCAGCGCATCATTGACTGGATCGTGGCCGAGTTCAAGAAGGAGCACGGCATTGACCTGTCGCGCGACCAGATGGCGCTCCAGCGTTTGAAGGAGGCGGCCGAGAAGGCCAAGATCGAGCTTTCGACCCTGCTGGAGACCGAGATCAACCTGCCCTTCATTACGGCGGACGCCTCGGGCCCCAAGCACCTGGTGATGAAGCTGACCCGGGCGCGCTACGAGCAGATGGTGGAGGATCTGATCCAGCGCAGCTTCGGGCCGGTCAAGCAGGCTCTGGCGGACGCCAACCTCACCCCCTCGCAGATTGACGAGGTGGTGTTGGTGGGCGGGGCCACCCGGACGCCGCGGATCATCGAGCTGGTGCGCAATTTCTTCGGCAAGGATCCGCACCGGGGAGTCAACCCGGACGAGGTGGTGGCGGTGGGCGCGGCCATCCAGGGCGGCGTGCTGGGCGGCGAGGTCAAGGACGTGCTCCTGCTGGACGTGACGCCGCTGTCGCTGGGGATCGAGACCCTGGGCGGGATTCACACCGTGCTGATCCCGCGCAACACCACCATCCCCACGCGCAAGAGCGAGATTTTCTCGACCGCCTCCGACAACCAGACCTCGGTCGAGATCAAGGTCTACCAGGGCGAGCGCCCCATGGCGGCCGACAACCGCCTGCTGGGCGTCTTCCAGTTGGTAGGCATTCCGCCCGCGCCGCGCGGCGTGCCCCAGATCGAAGTGACCTTCGATATTGACGCCAACGGCATCCTGAACGTCTCGGCCCGCGACCGGGCCACCGGCAACGAGCAGAAGATCACCATCACCACNTCCTCNGGCCTGAGCAAGGAGGANGTCGAGAAGATGGCCCGGGACGCCGAAGCGCANGCCGCCGAGGATCGCCGCCGGCGCGAGGAGGTCGAGGCGCGCAACCGGGCCGACGCCATGGTTTACAACATCGAGAAGATGCTGCGCGAGCATCGCTCGAAGATCTCCGAGGCCGACGCGCGCAACATCGAGGCGGCCATCGAGGAGACCAAGAGGGCCATGCAGCAGGGCGGCGTCGAGCGCATCAACGCCGCCACCGACAAGCTGACCCAGGCCAGCCACAAGCTGGCGGAAGCCATGTACCGGGCGGCCGGCCAGCCCGGCCCGGCGCCCGGCGACGGCGGGCGGGCGCAGGCCGAGGCCCGCAAGGAAAACGTGGTGGACGCCGAATTCGTGGACGTGGACGACAAGGATAAGAAATAAGCGGGGCCGGGCGGGCGCGCCGAGGCGCCCGCCGCTCCCGGGAGGCTTCCGGCCAGGCCATGCCCGCTGCGACGCACGATTACTANGAAACCCTGGGGGTGGGCCGCAACGCCTCCGCCGAGGAGATCCGCAAGGCCTACCGCCGGCTGGCCCGCAAGTANCACCCCGACGTCAACCCCGGCGACAANGCNGCCGAGGAGCGCTTCAAGCGCATCCAGGAAGCNTACGACGTGCTGGGCGATCCCAAGAAGCGCCAGATGTACGACCAGTACGGCTTCTACTCCGAGAGCGGCTTCCCGGGCGGGGCCGAGGCGCGCTACGGGCCGGGGATGGGTTTCGGGGGCTTTGATTTCGGCGATTTCTTCTCCCGCGCCGGCAAGNGCGAACGCCGCACGGGCGGCTTCAACTTCGGGGAGATCTTCGAGCAGTTCTTCGGGCGGTCCCGCCCGCAGGCTCAGCCGGAGAAGGGCACGGATCTGGAGTACGGCCTCCATATTGACTTCTGGCAGGCGATCCGCGGCACGCAGATCAGCCTGAACATCACCCGGCAGGAGAGCTGTGCCGGCTGCGGCGGCTCGGGGGCGGCCGGCGGCCAGAGCGCTTTCTGTCCGGAGTGTCACGGCACGGGCAACGTCACTCAAGTGGCCGGAGCGATGCGCTTCAATCTGACCTGCCCGCGCTGCGGGGGCAGCGGCAAGCTGCGGAACGCCTGTCCGGCTTGCCACGGCGAGGGGCGCACGCCGCACGCCGAGACGGTCGAGGTGCGCATCCCGCCGGGCGTGCAGACCGGCACGCGCTTGCGGGTGGCCGGCAAGGGCAACGCCGGGACGCTGGGCGCTCCGCCCGGCGACCTGTACATCACGGTGCGGGTCGAACCCCATCCGTTCTTCGAGCGCCAGGGCGACGACATACACATCCGCGTGCCGGTCACGGTTAGCGAAGCCGGCCTGGGCGCCAAGATCGAGGTGCCCACCATTGACGGGCGCGCCTTGTTGAAAATCCCGCCCGGCACCCAGAGCGGACAGAAGTTCCGCATGCGCGAGCGGGGCGTTTTCAACGCCCGCAAGAACCTGCGCGGGGACCAGATCGTCGAGGTCGTCGTGCAGCCGCCCAAGGTGCGCGACGAGCGGACCAAGGAAATCCTGCGCGAGCTGGCGCAACTGAACCCGGAGGATCCGCGCGCCTCCCTCTGGACTCAGGTGTAAGCCATGGCCAAGCCGCGGGCCAAAGCCGCCTACATGATCTCGGCGGTCGCCAAGCAGTACAACATCCACCCCCAGACCTTGCGCCTGTACGAGCGGGAGGGGTTGTTGAAGCCTTCCCGCAGCGAGGGCAATACGCGGCTGTACACCGACGAGGACCTCGAGCGGCTGGAGATCATCCTCAAGCTCACCCGCGAGCTGGGGGTGAACCTGGCGGGGGTGGAGATCATCCTGAACATGCGCGAGAAGATGCAGGAGATGCAGCGGCAGATGGAGGAGTTCGTCCAGTCGCTCAACCAGGAGCTGGCGGCGCGCTTCCGGCAGTGGCCCAAGGAGTCCAAGGCCTCCCTGATCCCGGTGATCAACCTGGCGCCCGCTGCCGCTCGCGCCCCTCGGGCCGAGGCCCGCAAGGCCGCCTCGGAGCCTTCCAAGCAGTCCTGAGCCGGCGGCCCCCGGGCAGCGGCGCGCTCAGAGGGCCTCGATCCGCCGGTAAATGTCCCGCAGCGCCGGGTAGAGGGCGGCGTACAGGGCGTGCCCGCGGGCGTAAAATTCCGACTCCGCCGCCCGCGGCTCGACCGTTTCCACTTCCCGCACCGCCGCCCGGCAGACCTCGGGCGCCGAAGCGTAGACCCCCGTGCCGACCAAGGCCAGCAAGGCCGCGCCGTAGGCCGATCCCTCCTGGGTCTCCAGCACCGCCACCGGCCGTGCGAAGACGTCGGCCAGCAACTGCCGCCAGAAGGCGCTGCGCGCCCCGCCGCCCGAAAGACGTACGGAGCGCACGCGCACGCCCAGCCGCTCGATCAGATCCAGGCAGTCCTTCTGGCTGTAACTGACGCCCTCCAGCAAGGCGCGGATCAGATCGGCGCGGGTATGTTTGGCGGTCAGGCCGATCCAGCCGCCCCGGGCCGAGGCATCCAGGTGGGGCGTGCGCTCGCCCATCAGGTAGGGCAGCCAGAACAGGCCGTGGGCGCCGGCGGGGGCGGCGGCCGCCTCCTCGGTCAGGCGGTCGTAGTCGGTCCCCGGCGCGAGCTGATTGCGGAACCACTGGAGGCTCAGGCCGGCGCCCTGGGTGACTCCCATGACGTGCCAGGCGCCGCGCACCGCGTGGCAGAAAGTGTGCACCCGCCCCTCGGGGTCATAGGCGGGCTCCTCCATGTGGGCGAAGACCACGCCGGAGGTGCCCAGGGTGCAGGAGACCACGCCCGGCTCGACGATCCCATTGCCCACCGCGCTGGAGGCCTGATCGCCTCCGCCTCCCACGACCGGCGTGCCCTGGGTCAAACCGGTGGCCTCGGCCGCGGCCGCCGTCAGACGTCCCGTCACGTCGCTGGACTCGTAGACGGCGGGCAGCATCGAGCGATCCAGGCCCAGGCGGTCGGCCATCTCGAAGGCCCACGAGCGCCGCACCACGTCGAACAGGGAGGTGCCCGAGGCGTCGGAGACCTCGGTGGCGTATTCGCCTGTGAGGCGGAAACGGATGTAGTCTTTGGGCAGCAGCACCTTGCGCAGGCGGGCGAAAAGGGCCGGTTCGTTGTCGCGCACCCAGAGCAGCTTGGGCAGGGTGAAGCCGGTCAGCACCGGGTTGGCGGTGTAGCGCAGAACCGCCTCGCGGCCCAGGGTTTGGTTGACCCAGTCCACCTGGGCCTGGCTGCGCTGATCGCACCAAATAAGCGCAGGGCGAATGACGCGCGCCTCCTCATCCAGCATGACCAGGCCGTGCATCTGCCCGGAAAGCCCAAGGCCGCGCACCTGCGCGCCCGGCACGCCCGCCTGAGCGAGCACGCCTCGGATAGCCTGCTGGGCCGCCTCCCACCAGTTCTCCGGGCGCTGTTCGGCCCACAGCGGCCGCTCCATGCGCATCTCCTCGTGCGGGGCGGTGAAGCCTGCGCGTACGCGGCCCCGCTCGTCCACCAGCAGGGCGCGGGTTCCCCCGGTGCCGATGTCAATTCCCATCCAGTACATGAGCCGATGCCTCCTGTTCGCTTCCAGTGCGAGGGCCCGGGCCGGGCTTCAGTCCGAGCGCGTGATGAGCCGGGCCTGGAAAGGCAGGTAGGCCGCGCCGAACAGGCCGGCCTCGTTGCCCAAGACGGCCTTCTCGATCCGGGTTTGAGTGTGGCGGTAGACGAACGAGCGGCGGCGGCATTCCTCCAGCATGGCGGGCGCGAAGAACTCCCAGGCGGGCAGCATGCCGCCGCTCAGCAGGTAGAGCGGGAAGTTGAAGGCGTTGACCAGGTTGGCCAGGGCTATGCCCAGGGCCCGCCCCATCGCCTCGAAAACCACGCGGGCCTTGGCGTTGCCCTCCAGGGCCAGGCGGTAGACCTGCTCGGAGCTGAGCTCTTCGCCCANGCCCATCAATCGGGCCATGGCGCTGACGGCGGTGGCCGAGGCATGCTTTTCCAGGCAGCCCGTGTTGCCGCAGCCGCAAGGGTTGCCGTTGGGCGACACCGTCATGTGGCCCAGCTCGCCCGCCATGCCCACGAAGCCGTGCAGCACGCGCCCTCCGATGATCACGCCACCGCCGATCCCGGTGCCCAGGGTCAGCAGGACCAGATCGTCCACGTCGCGGCCGGCGCCCATCCATTTTTCACCCAGGGCGGCGGCGTTGGCGTCGTTCTCCAGGATGACCGGGGCCCGCAGCAGCCGTTCGATTTCATCCCGGATCGGGTAGTTGTCGAAGCCGGGCAGGTTGGGCGAGCCCGTGATCAAGCCCTTGTCCATGACGATGAAGCCCGGCGTGCCGATGCCCACGCCCACCAGCCCCTCGACGCCCAGCTTCTGGCGCAGGGTGCGGATGGCGGCCACGATGTCGGCCACCACGGCGTCGGGGCCGGCGGAGAGGTTGGTCGAGCCGGCGATTTTCTCCAGGATTTTGCCTTGCCCGTCAATGGCGGCCGCGCGCAGATTGGTGCCGCCCAGATCCACTCCGATCGAGTATTCGGCCATCGGTGGAATGATAACAGAGAGGCGGCCGGCGGGCGGTGTGGGACGGCTCTTTCAGGCCCCGCGGCCGGGGCCGGGGGCGGCGGGCTGGCGCGCCTCCTGGTCCTTGTACTGGAGCTGGTAGAGCTTCCAGTAAATCCCGCGCTGGGCCAGAAGCTGCTGATGGGTGCCGGTTTCGCGCAGCCGGCCTTTGTGCAGGACCAGGATGCAGTCGGCGCGCTGGATGGTGGAGAGCCGGTGGGCGATGATGATCGAGGTGCGGCCCTCGATGAGGCGGTTCAGGGCCTCCCGCACGCGCAGCTCGGTTTCAGTGTCCACACTCGAGGTCGCTTCGTCCAGGATGAGGAAGCGCGGCCGGTGGGCCAGGGCCCGGGCGAAGCTGACCAACTGCTTCTGGCCGGTCGAGAGGCCGTCGCCGCGCTCGCGCACCGGCTGGGCGATCCCTTCGGGCAAGGAGGCGATGAAGTCTCGCAGGTTGACCTGATCCACGGCGCGCTCCAGCTCCTCGTCGGGGATGCCCTCGGTGCCCAGCCGGATGTTGTCCCGGATGGTTCCGGCGAAAAGATGAGGATCCTGGAGGACCACGCCGAACTGGCGGCGCAGCTCGCGTGGATCCATTTCCCGGACGTCCACGCCGCCGATGCGTATGGCGCCCCGCTGCACGTCGTAAAAGCGAAGCAGCAGGCTGACCAGGGTGGTCTTGCCCGCCCCGGTATGACCCACCACCGCCACGGTCTGCCCGGGCGGGATGCGGAAGGCGACGTCGCGCAGCACCCACTCTTCGCCCTGGTAGGCGAACCAGACGTGATCGAACTCGATTTCAGCCGGGCCCTGGGGTGCAGGGCGGGGCGCCGCCGGGGCTTGGATGGCAGCCGGCGTATCCAGCAGGGCGAAGATGCGCTCGGCGGCCGCCATGGCGGCCTGCAGCAGGTTGTATTTCTCGCTCAGATCCTGGATGGGGCGGAAGAAGCGCAGGCTGTACTGAAAGAAGGCCACCAGCACGCCCAGAGTCAGCGCCCCGGACTCGACGCGGAAGCCGCCGTAAGCCAACAGGGAGGCCAGCGCGAGCATGGCCAGGAACTCCACCACCGGGTAGAACCAGCCGTAGGCCACGATGGCGTCCTTGAAGGCCAGCATGTGGTCGCGGTTGATCTCGGCGAAGCGCTCCAAGCTCTTGCGCTCCCGGTTGAACAGTTGCACGACCGAGATGCCGGTGATGTGCTCCTGCAAGTAGGCATTGATGCGCGCGATAGCCAGCCGGATGCGCCGGTAGCTTTGCGTGACGCGCCGGCGGAAGACCAAGGTGGCCAGGACCACCAGGGGCATCACGGCCAGCAGCACGGCGGTCAGCCCGGGGCTGAGGCGGAACATCACGACCAGCACCAGGCTGAGCGCCAGCAGATCTCCCAGGATGGTGACCAGGCCCGAGGCCAGCAGTTCGTTGAGGGCGTCCACGTCGGTGGTCAGCCGGGTCACCAGCCGGCCCACCGGATTGCGGTCATAGAAGGCCAGGTCCGCCCGCTGGAGGTGCTCCATCAACTGCCGGCGCAGATCGAACATGGCGCGCTGCCCGGTCCACTGCATCAGGTAAGCTTCCGCGAAGTCCAGCAGGAAGGTGGCGGCGATCACCAGCAAATACAGCAGGGCGATCTGGCTCAGGCCCTTCCAGGGATCGTGCGAAAGGCGGGCGGCGAGCCCCGCGGCCCCTCCGGCTACAGGGGCCAGATACCGGTCCACGGCCAGCTTGGTCAGCAGCGGCCCGACGACTTGCAGCCCGGAGAGCGCCAGCATGGCGGCCAGGGCCAGCGCCACCGCCCCGCGATAAGGGCGCAGGTAAGCGAGCAGGCGGCGCATCAGGCGGCTGTCATAGGCTTTGCCCAGAACCTCTTCGTCCACTGTCCCCAATGTAGCAGAGCGGGGCGGAAGCCCAACGGGCCCCAGCGCGGCGCCTGCGGGGCGGCGGGCTCACTCTGCTAGATTGGAAGTCTGTGGACGGAGTGATCGTGGTTGACAAGCCGGTCGGCTGGACCTCGCACGACGCGGTGGCCAAGCTGCGCAAGCTGGCCGGCACGCGCCGCGTGGGACACCTGGGCACCCTGGATCCGGTAGCCACCGGGGTGCTGCCGCTGGTCGTGGGCCGGGCCACGCGCCTGGCCCAGTTCTACCTGCGCAGCGACAAGGTTTACGATGCGATCGTCCGCTTCGGCTACGCCACCGACACTTACGATTCGGAAGGCAAGCCGACCATGCCGGTGACCGAGCCCGAGTTGGACGCCGAGCGGCTCGAGCAGGAGCTGGCGTGCTTCCGGGGCGTGATCCGGCAGATGCCGCCCCCCATCTCGGCTAAGAAGGTGGCAGGAGTGCCGGCCTACAAGCTGGCCCGCAAGAACGTGGCGGTCGAGCTGAAGCCGGTGGAAGTGACCATTTACAGCATCGAGCTGGCCGAGATCAGCGGGCCGGAGGCGCGGATTCTGGTGCACTGCTCGGCGGGCACTTACTTGCGGACAGTGGCGCACGATCTGGGCCGAGCGCTGGGTTGCGGGGCTCACTTGAAGACGCTGAAGCGGACCGCCAGCGGGGAGTTCAGCCTCGAGCAGGCCTACTCGATCGAGCGGCTGGAGGAGCTGGCGCGGCAGGGGCGGCTCGGGCAAGCCCTGATTCCGATGGCGCGCCTGCTGCCGGAAGTCCCTTGCGAAGTTGTAGATGCGGTCACCGCCGGGCACATCCGGCACGGGCGGGACTTCCGGGTGTCGCCCTTCAACGTGCGGCAAGGGACCCGGTACGTCAAGGCAGTGACGGCGGACGGGGACTTGATCGCGATCGGGGAAGTGCGCCTGCCTAACCTTTACCACCCGATGCTGGTGCTGTAGAAGGCGGGCCGGGCGGAGCTGGGGATTCCCACAAGCTCTTGATTCTGTGCTATCCTACGAAACGGAAAGACGGAGAGAAAGCAAAACAGGCAAGGAGTACCCGCTCGAGGATGGCCCTGGCGACCGACCTCAAGAAACAGATCATCGCAAAGCACCGCCTTCACCGCGCCGACACCGGCTCGCCTGAAGTTCAGGTGGCGATTTTAAGCCGACGCATCGCGGATCTTACCGAGCATCTGAAGACCCATCGCAAAGATCACCATTCCCGTCGGGGTCTGTTGACCATGGTTGCCCAGCGCCGGCGGCTTCTGAACTACTTGAGAAGATGCAGTCCGGAACGCTATCAGAAGCTCATCCAGCAGTTGGGCATTCGTCGCTAGGGTCGTACTCGCCCCCGGGGCGGGCGACAAAGGGGTGCGGCTCGCCGATCCCGACAAGCAGGGAGCAGGCAGAGCGCCGCAGTCCCGAGTCCCCCTGGGCCCATCCGCTCCGCTCTCCATCCCGGGCGCCGGTTAGCGCGCCTGAAACTCACGCCGGCCGCAGGGCCGGGATGGGAGGCATCACGTGATCGAGACATGCGAAATTGATTTGGGGACGTCGAAACTCGTCCTGGAGACCGGCCGTGTGGCCAAACAAGCTAACGGTGCGGTGCTGGTGCGCTGCGGCGATTCGGTCGTGCTGGTCAGCGCCTGCGCGTCCGCCGAGCCGAAAGTGGGCGCCACGTTCTTCCCGCTGACGGTGGATTATCGGGAATACACCTACGCGGCGGGCAAAATTCCCGGGGGCTTCATCAAGCGCGAGGGTCGCCCTTCGGAAAAGGAAATTCTCACCAGCCGGCTGATTGACCGGCCCATCCGCCCCTTGTTTCCCGAGGGCTACACCCACGAGGTGCAAATTATCGGCATGGTGCTTTCGGCGGATCCCAAGCGGGACCCCGACACCCTGGCCATGACCGGCGCAGCCGCCGCCCTGGCGGTCTCCGACATTCCGTTCCCCGAGGTGCTGGGTGCGGTGCGGGTGGCCCTGCTGGACGGCAAGCTGGTGGCCAATCCGCTTTACGAGGAGTGCAAGGACGCCAAACTGAACATCGTGGTGGCCGGCACGGAGGCGGGCATCGTCATGGTCGAGGCCGGCGGGCACGCGGCCACCGAAGAGGAGGTGCTGGAGGCCATCCAGTTCGGCCACCAGTGCTGCCGCAAGATCATCGCGGGCATCCGGGATCTGGCGGCGCGGGCGGGCAAGCCCAAGCGGGCGTTCACGCCGCCGCCCTTCAACCAGGAGCTTTACGATCAGCTCGCCGCTCAGTACCGCGAGGAGCTGACCGACGCCTTGGACACCTCGAAGTATCCCAAGCTGGAAAGCTACGCCCGCGTCGAGGCGCTACGCAAGCGCATCGTCGAGGCCGCCTCCGAGGAGCAGCAGGAGGAGACCGGGCGGATGTTCGACGCGCTCAAGGAGCGCATCTTCCGCGACCAGGTGCTGCTGGAACGGCGCCGGCCGGACCGGCGGGCCTTCGAGGAGATCCGCAAGATTGACATCGAGGTGGGAGTGCTGCCGCGGGTGCACGGTTCGGCCCTGTTTACCCGGGGCGAGACTCAGGCGCTGGTCACCGTCACCCTGGGGACCAAGGAGGACCAGCAGAGGCTGGAGCTGCTGGATCCCTCGGAGACTTACAAGCGCTTCATGCTGCATTACAACTTCCCGCCCTTCAGCGTGGGCGAGACCGCCTTTCTGCGCGGGCCGGGCCGGCGCGAGATCGGGCATGGGGCCCTGGCCGAGCGGGCCTTGAGCGCGGTGATCCCCGACGAGACGGTCTTCCCCTATACGCTGCGGGTGGTCAGCGACATCCTGGAGTCCAACGGCTCCAGCTCGATGGCTACGGTCTGCGGGGCCAGCCTGGCGCTGATGGATGCGGGCGTGCCCACGGTGGCGGCGGTGGCGGGCGTGGCCATGGGCCTGGTCAAGGAGGGCGAGCGCTACGCCATCCTGACCGACATTGCCGGGGCCGAGGACCACTACGGCGACATGGACTTCAAAGTGGCCGGGACCAAGGAGGGCATCACCGCCCTCCAGATGGACATCAAGATCCCCAACGTCAGTCCGGAGCTGATGCGGGAGGCGCTTGAACAGGCCCGCCGCGCCCGGCTTCAGATCCTCATGAAGATGCAGTCGGTGCTGGCCGCGCCGCGCTCGGCGCTGTCGCCCTACGCTCCGCGCATCTTCACCATGACCATCCCGCAGGAGAAGATCCGCGAGGTCATCGGCCCGGGCGGCAAGGTGATCCGGGGCATCATTGACCAGACCGGCGTCAAGATTGACGTCGAGGACGACGGCACGGTGAACATCTTCTCGGCCGACGAGGCGGCCGCCGAGAAGGCGCGGCAAATGGTGGCCGAGATCGCCGCCGTGGCCGAGGTGGGCAAGACCTATCTGGGCAAGGTGGTCCGGCTGGTGGATTTCGGGGCCTTCGTCGAGCTGTTCCCGGGAACCGACGGCCTGCTGCACATCAGCGAGATCTCGGAAAACCGCATCCGCAACGTGCGCGACGAGCTGCGCGAGGGCGACCAGATCCTGGTCAAGGTGCTGGCGGTGGAGGGCAACAAGATCAAACTGAGCCGCAAAGCGGTGCTGCGCGAGCAGCGCGAGAAGCTGCTCAAGCTGGGCCGCAATTGAGGCGGGCGGCCTAGCCGCGCAGGCCGGCCAGCACCCCCCGCATGTAGGCGAACGACTTGGCCATGCCCAGCAGCGGATCGTCCGCCTCGATCTCGTACTCGAGGTTGACGCCGCCCTGGTAGTTCATCCGCTTCAGCTCGCGGAAGATGGCTACGATGGGCAGGGCGCCTTCGCCCACCGGGCAGTCCGAGCCGCGCTTCATGGGGTCGCGCAGATCCTTGATGTGCAGATCCAGCAGGCGCGCTCCCGCACGGCGGATTGAGGCCACCGGATCGGTTCCGGTGCGCGCCGTGTGGCCCACGTCAATGCAGAGGCCGACGCGGGGATCCATCCCTTGGATGGCCTCCAGGGCCGATTCCGGCGTAGGGAAGTGCTTGTCCTCGGGGCCGTGGTTGTGGATGGCCACCTTGATGTCGTACTGCTTGACGAAGCGCTCGATACGGGGCAGAGTCTGCCGGGTGGGAGCGATCACCATCAGGGGCATGCCGGCGTCGCGGGCGTAATCGAAGTAGAAGCGGACGTCGGCGTCGTCGTCCTTCTGAAGGCTGATGGCGCCGCCGCCCACGATGACCAGGCCGGCGCCTTCGAACTCCTTGCGCCCGGCGGCGCGCTCGGCGGGGGAATCGGCGTAGCGCAGGTGGAACTCTTTGATGCAGACATAGCGCACGCCCAGCTTCTTGATGATCTCGATGGCCTGGGGGCGCGAGAACTTGCGCAGCGAGTAGCTGGCCACGCCGAGCCGGAGGTCTTCGGCGGGGGCGGCGGCCGGCCGGCCCGCATGGACGGCGGCCAGAGCGGCGGGGAAGAATTCGCGGCGAGTGGTCATGGGATGACTCCGACCTCTTAGTGTATAAGCATCCGGCCGAGGCCGGCGCGGCGCTCAGGCCGGCCCGTGCGGCCGGCGAGCGGCGATCACCGCCGGGCGGCCGCACACTTCCAGCTCCTGCCGGCCGCCCAGATCGGGCAGGCGCACGTAGCCCAGCGCGGCGACCTCGCCCAGCGCGGGCGAGAAAACGGCCGAGGTGATCTCGCCCGCATCACGCTCGCCGGCCAGNATCCGGCTGCCCGGCGGGGGCGGCGCGGCCGCGCGGATGCGGAGCGGGACCAGAAACCGGTGCACCATGCCGCGCGCACGGATGCGCTCGACGATTTCCTGGCCCAGGTAGCAGCCCTTGGCGAAGTGCAGCGCCTCCAGGAGCTGGGTCTCCTGGGGCAGGTGCTTGTCGGTGATGTCTTCACCGTAGCGTGGCCGGCCGTTCTCCAGACGCGCCAGCCGGGCCTCTTCCGCCGCGGCGGCCACTGCGCCCGCCTGCTCGAGCCGGCGCACCAGATGGTCCCGTTGCTCGCGGGGCGCGAAGAGCCGGAAACCCGGCGCGCCAGTGGCGCTCAGGCGGGCGACGCGGCACTGGTTCCAGGCGGCGTGGGCAGCGGGCTTTTCCGGCTGCGGCGCGCCGAGGGAGGCCAGGACCCGCCCGGCCTCCGGTCCTTCCAGGCCGAGCACGGCGGTCTGGCCGGTGAGATCTTCCAGCGTCACGTCGTCGGCGATGATGTGTTTGTCGAGGTGGGCCAGGACGGCGGCGCGCACCTCGGGCTCGAGGTCCATGAACAGGCAATCGGGCAGGCTCAGGACATAGGCATCGGCCAGGATCCGCCCCTGGGCGTTGAGCAGGAAGGCGTAGCAGCCCTCGCCCGGCCGGAGTTGCTCGACGTGGTTGCTCACCATGGCGTGCAGCCAGCGCACCCGNTCCTCNCCCGTTACGCGNAGATGCGCCCGCCCGGTGAGATCCAACCAGGCGGCGCCTCGGCGCAGAGCTTCGTAGCCGGTCATCCCGCCTCAGTAAATGCGCCGCAGATAGGCGGCGAGGAGCAGGACCAACAAGCCTGAGAGCGCCGCGCTCGCCGCGCGCCGCCGGCGCTGGGTTTCCTCCTGGCTGCTGAAGGCGAGAGCCGAGCAGACGAACACGTGCAGCGCCAGCAGGAGCTTTGCGGCCAGCCAGGCGTAGTAATAGCGGCTGTGGCCGGTCGCGGCTAACAGATGGTAGAGTCCGGAGGCCGTCAGGCCGCCCGCGGCGCCCCAGACCCACAGGCGGCGGCGCGGAGCCGCCGCCGGGCCTTCATCGGCGATGAAGCGGGCGTAGAACATGCCGCCCACCAGCACGGCGGCCGAGGCGACGTGCACCCAGCGCATCAGGATGCGCAGCAGCTCGCCCGGGCCCTCGGCCATAATAAGAGTCTAGCTCATGATTCAGGAGATCCTGCCGGTCGGGCCGCTGGCTTGCAACTGCTTGATCTTCGGCGACGAGTCCACGGGCGAGGCGCTGGTGGTGGACCCGGGCGACGAGGTCGAGCAGATCCGGCGGCGGCTGGCGGCGCGTGGTTTGCGGGCGGCCGGCATCGTGATCACGCACGCCCACATGGACCACATCGGGGGCGCCGAAAAGCTCCGGGCGGCCACGGGCGCACCGGTCTATCTGCACCGGGGCGACCTGGAGCTTTGCGAGCAACTCGAGATGCAGGCGGCCTGGCTGGGGCTGCCGCCGCCCGAGCGGGTGCGGATTGATCACTGCCCGGGGGAAGGGGAGCGCATTGTGCTGAACCGGACGGCCTTCGAGGTGCTCCACACGCCGGGCCACACGCCGGGCAGCATCTGCCTGTGGTGCCCGGCCGAGAACAAGCTGGTGGCGGGCGACACGCTGTTCCGGGATTCGATCGGGCGCACGGATTTACCGGGCGGGGACGGGCGCCTGATCCTGCGTTCGATCCGCGAGAAGCTGCTGGTGCTGCCCGAGGAAACCCTCGTCATTCCGGGGCACGGGCCGCTCACCACGCTGGGCCGGGAGCGCACGCACAACTTCTTCGTGCAACATCTGTAGTGCGGCGGGCGGAAAGCAGCCACTTCAAGGGGCGTCTTCGGCCGGCTCCTCCATGAAGCAGTAGGCGATCATGTGGCAGACGATCAGGTGGGCGTCCTCGATGCGGCCCATGTGCGGTTCCTTCACGTGGATGACGAGCTGAGCCAGCCGCGCCAGGCGGCCGCCGTCCCGGCCGGTGAGGGCCAGGGTGCGGCAGCCCAGAGCGTTGGCGTACTCGATGGCGCGCAGCACGTTGGGCGAGTTGCCCGAGCCGCTGATGCCCATCACCAGATCGCCCGGGCGGGCGAAGTTCTTGAGCTGCTCGAGGAAGACCGCTTCGTAGCCGACGTCGTTGGCGTAGGCGGTCAAGGTGGGCAGCGAGTCGGTCAAGGCCAGAATGCGGAAGCGCCGCGGGCGCCCGTAGCTGGCCCCTTTGACCATGTCGGTGGCGAAGTGCGAGGCAGCGGCGGCGCTGCCGCCGTTGCCGCAGACGAAGATTTGGCGGTCCTGCTGGAGGGCCTGCCGGAACCACTCGATGGCCTGGCCGATCTTCTCCAGCTCCAGGGTCTCCAGCGTCTTCCACAAAGCCTGCCGGTATCGTTCGGGGAAACTCATTTCTGGCTCGCCAAGGCCAGCGCGCCGTACAGCACGCTGTCGTCGCCCAGGGCGGCGGGAACCACGTCAATCCGCGCCCGGGACCAATCGGTGATCTGCCGCCGCAGCTCGGCGCGCAGCGGAAGGAACAGGGCGTCGCCCGCCTTGCTGATGCCCCCGCCGATGACGATGCGGGCCGGGTTGAGCAGCATGATGCAGGCTTTCAAGCCGAGCGCCAGGTCCACGACGTAACGGCGGACGAAATCCGGCTCCTTCAGCAGCTCGTGGGCCGGACGGCCGTAATCCGGCTCCATCCAGATGCCGCCGCACATGCGCTCCAGGCAGCCCTGGGCGCCGCACAGGCAGCGCGGCCCGCCGGGGCGCACGCTCAGGTGGCCGATCTCGCCCGCGTAGGAATCGGCCCCGCGATAAATCCGGCCCTCCGCCACCAGGCCGCCTCCGATGCCGGTCGAGAGCGTCATGTAAAAGACCGGATCGAAGCCCGCGCCCGCGCCATAGAGAGCCTCGCCCAAAGCGCCCACGTTGGCGTCGTTGTCCATCAGGGCGGGCAGGCCCAGTTCGTCCCGCACCCACTCGGTGAGAGCGAAGTCCTGCCATCCGCCTACGTGCGTGGAGAGCGCCACCCGCTGGGCGGGGAAATCCACCGGGCCGCCGAAGCCGATGCCGCAGCGGTCCAGCGCCCGCTGCCGGCGCCACTGGCGGGCGACGGCGGCGATTCGGGCGAGCATCCAGTCCCGCCCGCCCTCGCGGTCGGTGGCCTGCGAGTGCCGCTCCGCCATGCGCTCGCCCTCGAAGACCGCCATCGAGAACTTGGTGCCGCCGATGTCAATGGCCAGGGTGTTCATGCGGGCGCTTGCGCCTCCGCCGCCAGCACTTCTTGGGGCGAGGCCGTTCCGGTCCCCTTCTTCATGATGGTGATGGAAGCCACCAGGTTGCCGAAACGCGCCGCCTCCAGAGGCGAGCGCGTGACCGCCAGGGCCAGGGCGGCGCCGGCCGAAAAGCTGTCGCCTGCGCCGCAAATGTCCACCGGCCGGGCGATCTTGCGCGTGGGCACGGGCGTCTGGCCCGAGGCGTCCACCACAACGACGCCGTCGCCGCCGCGGGTGACGATCAGCAGCGGGCTGGCGACCCAGGCCCGCAGCCGCTGGTAATCGGTGGCGCCGAACAGCCGCTCGCAGGCCGCGGCCGCCTCCTGCTGGTTGGGCTTGAGAATCACCCGGCGGAACTCCGCGATGCGCAGGCGGGAGTCGGCCCAGACGATCTTTTCAGGATAGCGGGCGGCCAGCTCGGCCAGCAGGGAGCGCATGGCGGGGGTGACCACCGCGGCCTGCCCGGTCTCCGCCTGATCGGAGACCAGCACCACGTCGTAGCGCGGAAAGACCTCCCGGAGCGCGGCCAGCAGCTTCTGCTCGATCGCTTCGGGGAGCGGCCGGGTGTTGATGAAATCCACGCGCGGCCGGTCCTCGACGCCGGTCCGGGCGTTGATCAGTTTGGTGTAGGTGAAGGTAGGCAGTCCGGGGGCGCGCAGGAGCAACTCGGCCGAGATGCCCCGCTCGCCCAGGGCGCGCAGCAACTCGTAGCCGAAGCCGTCGTCGCCCGCCACTCCCAGCACGTCAATGCGCCCGCAGCCGAGCGCCGCCAGGTTGTTGGCGACCGTGCCGCCGGCGCCGGGGGTCACCTCGGTGGCCACCACGGCCAGCCGGGGGATTCCGGTCTCGCGCGAGGGCTCGGAAGCGGCCGGCTCATAAGTGCACCAGCGGTCCAGGCAGATGTCGCCCACCACCAGGGCGGAAAGCTTGGGAAAGGCGCGCAGAATCTCGGCGGCCGTCATGCGGGGACCTCCGCCAGCAGGCGCCAGAGAGCCGGGACGGTGGCCCGATGGTCGCCCGCAAAGTAGAAGCTCTCGCCGCCGTCGGCTACCGTGCGCACCAGGATGGTTTTGTGCGGCCGGAAGTAATAGCCGGGGTCGGTTTTGGCGAGTTCGCGATGCGGATCGCCGCGAATCGGAAGCAGATCGAAGACCGCGGTGGCGAAATGACGAATCGCCCGGCCCTGTTGATGCGCCACGTTGCGCGCCATGGCCAGGGCCTTCAGGTAGACTTCGGGAGCCATCACGGCCGAGCCGAAGGCCATCAGCACGCCGCCCTCCAGGCGCTCGACGCTGCGGGCGAAAATCAAGAAGTCCCGATAGCTGGCTTCGCCCAAGGCCGCGCCGTCGCAGTTGGGGTGTTCGTGGATGATGTCGTAGCCCACGCCCACGTGGACGGTGGCGGGCACGCCCAGCCGGTAGGCGGCCGCCAGCAGGCTCAGCTCGCGGTGCGGGAAGTCGCTGGAGAGGATCCGCCGGCCCACGTTTTCGCCCAGCCCCAGCTCCAGGCGGGCGGCCTCCCGGATCCAGTCGTTCAGCTCGCCGGTCTCGCGCCAGAGGCCGAACTGGCCCTCGGCGATGTAACGGGCTACGCTCTCGGTGGTGGCGCCGATGCGGGCCAGCTCGTAATCGTGGATGACGCAGGCGCCGTTGAGGGCCAGGTGATCCAGCCAGCCGCGCTCCATCAGGTCAATCAGATGGCGGCTGACGCCGGCCCGGATCACGTGCGCCCCCATCATGAGGATGCGCGCCGCGCCGCGCTGCCGGGCCGATTGGAGGCGCTCGGCCAAGACGGGCAACCGGGGATGCTGGAAAGGCGGCGCGGGATCCTCCAGTTTCAGCCAGTGCTCCAGGCTCAAGACGTGGCGGCGTTCGGCCAGCGGCTTCAGCAACAGGCGCGAGCGATCGAAGCCTTGGTATCGGGACCGGATCATTGCCCAAACAGCGCCTCCAGCAGCTCGCTCAGGCAGAGATAGTTGGGGATGATGAAGTCGGCGCCCACCCCGATCAGGCGGCGCCGCTTCCATTCATCCACCTGCCGGCAGCCGGGTTCGTCGGTGGCGACGCCGACCGCCACGCCGCCCACCTCTTTGACGTTTTCGATCTCGACGTAGCCGTCGCCGAAGCCCAGCAGCTCGTCGCCCCGGCATTCGGCCGCCTGGATCATGCGCCGGATCAGGATCTGCTTGGAGAAGCTCTTGTAATCGTCCAGCGCGCCCCAGACGCCGCCCGCAAAGTAGCGCTCGACGTCCAGCAGGCGGGCTTCCTGCCGGGCGTACTCCTGATCGGTGCCGCTGGCCAGATACATCTTCAGGCCGCGCTCGTGCAGGGCTTCGAGCAAGGGTCGCGCGCCGGGAACCAGGTATTGATCGGGCGGCGCCTGGCCGCTGCGCAGCGCCTCCAGGCGGTCGCGAATCTTCTCGTGCAGCCGCGCCAGGTAGATCTTCTTGTAGGCTAGCGGGTCCAGGGGCCTGCCGCCGCGCAACTCGACCTGGCGGGCCAGCTCGATCATCTGGTAGATGGTCTGCTTGCCGGTGAGCCGCGCCACGTACTCCTCGACCAGGGCGCGCAACTGCTCCTCGCTCTCGCCCGTCTTCAAGTCCAGCAGGATCTCGACCATCATAGGCACCATCACGTTCACCCAGCCGGAGCGGATCAGCGACAAGGTGCCGTCGAAGTCGAACAGGACCACCCGGGCGTTGCGGGCGGAAGCGTCCGGGCGCAGGCGTTCGATCATGAGCATTCTATTGTGCCACGGGGCGGCGGCCGGCCGCCGGTTGCTATGCTGAAAACGAAGTCCGGGCGATGAGGCGGCGCGGCGAGCATCGGGAGGTCGAGATCAAGCTGCGCGTCGCCGGTGCGGCCCAGGCGCGAAGGCTGCTCGAACAACACGGCTTCCGGCGGCTGGGCCCGCGCGTGCTTCAGGACGACGCGGTCCTGGACACCGCCGGCGGACGCCTGCGCAAAGCGGGCGTGCTGTTGCGGCTACGGCGGGCGGGCAAGCGGGCCGCGCTCACCTATAAGGGACGCGCCGCGGCCGGTCGCTACAAGGATCGCGAGGAGATCGAACTGGCCCTGGAGGGCGCTGCGGCGGCAAGGCTGGAGCGCCTGTTCGAGCGGCTGGGCTTGCGGCCGGTCTTTCGCTACCAGAAGCGCCGCAGCGAGTACGGGCGCCCGGGCCGCCCGGGCCTGATCGCGTTGGACGAAACGCCCATCGGGGCCTTCCTGGAGCTGGAGGGGCCGCCCGCCTGGATTGACCGCACCGCGCGCCGGCTGGGCTTCTCGGCCGCCGATTACATCACGCGCACTTACGCCGAGCTGTACTGCGAGCACTGCCGGCGGCAGGGGCGGCGGCCGGGAAACATGCTGTTCGGCGCCGGCGGAGGCCGGTGACATGCCCAGGTAGATCCTGACCCAGGATCTGCTTGGGTGAGGGCAGATCTTGGGCCGACAAAGAAGACAGTAACACGGGTGGCAGAGCAAAGACCT
>JGI24187J35170_1000136_pt1 | contig 31562 bp, 24 predicted proteins | sample YNPBryBLVA2012_FD_35170 | JGI IMG/M metagenome (IMG submission 35170)
CCGGAGACCACACTGTCTTATACACCACATGGTGCGCTTCGCGCACCCGCCATTCCTCCCGCGACTCAAGTCGCGGGTTTCCTTGCGGAGGGTCTATGAAGACTCCAGTCGGCGCAGGCTGATCTCCCCGGCCTGGAAGGCACGGCGTCCCTCCGGCGTATCCAAGAACAGTGCGCCGTCCTCGGCCACGCCGGCGTGAATCCCCTCGATGACCTGCTCGCCGAGCAGTAGCCGCACCGNCTCGCCCAGATAGGCGTCGTGCGCGCGCCAGCGCTCGAGAAAGGGCGCCAGGCCCTCGCGTCCATAGCGGTCGAGCGCCTCCACNAAGGCATCGAGTAGACAGGCCACCAAGGCGTTGCGCCCGACGGTAAAACCGCCGAGCGCCTCTTCAAGACTGGTCCAGGGTTGATCGATGGTACTCCCCTGACCTGCCGTCATACCGAGATTGAGTCCCAACCCGACCACCAGATGACACGGACCCTGAGACTCGCCCGCCACCTCCAACAGCAGACCGGCGAGCTTGCGCCGCCGCCACAGCAGATCGTTCGGCCATTTGAGCGCAAGCTCTTGGGCCCCAAGCCGGGTCAGGGCCTCGGCCAGCGTCGCGCCGATGGCCAAACTCACCCCACCGAGATGGGACGGCGCGAACGGATAGCGCCACAGCAGCGACAGATAGACATTGACCCCGAACGGTGACACCCAGGCACGCCCACGCCGCCCGCGCCCGGCGGTCTGACACTCGGCCAGACAGACGCTTCCCGAAGGTGCACCGGTGCTCGCCAGACGCTTGAGTTCCTCGTTGGTCGAATCGATCACGGGATGGATGTCGAGCCGACTGAGATGGGTGCAGGCGGTCTCAGAGAGCGCGGACTGGATGCGCTCGGCCTCAAGCAGCTCCAGTGGCATGGCAAGCCGATAGCCACGCCCAGGCTCGGCGATCACGGCGAGTCCGAGCGTCTCGGACGTCTTGCGCAGGATCTTCCAGACCGCTGCCCGGGTCAGACCAAGCTCACAGGCGATGGACTCGCCCGAATGCAATCGACCATCGGCGAGACGCCGGATCAGGGCCAGTTGGCGCTCATCCATCTTGGGTGCGATCAGCGACGCTGGATAGCCAGGCGGTACGCGCGCGTTTCGCACTATCCGGGGCATCATCGAGCCACATCAGGTCACAGGTATCCTCGGGTGCCGGCTCGGGATGCGCGGTCAGGGTCAGAAGCTCGTCGCGTCGGAACACATGGAGCACTACGGCCCCCTCCCCGGCGGCGCGCGCAACCAGTGTCTCCAGATTGGTGGGTGTGACGCGCAGACCCGCAACTGCCAGCAATTGATCACCCGGTGCCAAGCCCGCACGTTCGCCTGCACTCTCATTGAGCACGTTCTGGATCAGGGTCTCGCCCGGACGCAAGCGGACGCCAAGCGTCGGCTGAGCCGTGACCGGCTCAAAGCGCTCGACATAGCCGCCGAGGTCATTGGCGCCGCGATTCGCGCGTCGGCGCAACGCCACCCCGACGCTGGCCAGGAGTTCGGTCGGGTCGAGTTCAGCGGTCGAATCCAACGCGCGGGCAAAGAAATCGCTTAGATCCAGTCCGCTAACCGCCGAGGCGATGGCCTCCACGCCGCGTTCCTCGACCCCGACACCTGTCCGGCCATGAACCCGCCACAGTTCGCGCATCACATCATCGAGTGAATGGGCGCCCCGAGTGTCACGCCGAATGGTCAGATCTAGCATCAGCGCCACCAGTGCACCCTTGGCGTAATAGCTCACCTGGGCGTTGGGCGCGTTTTCGTCAGGTTTGTAGAACTTGATCCAGGCATCGAAACTCGCCTCGGCCAGGGTCTGGATGTGCCGTCCGGGGGTACGCAACACCTGGGTGAGGGTTCGAGCGAGCAACCCGAGATAGTCCTTCTCGGAGATACAGCCGGCACGTACCAGGGTCAGGTCATCGTAATAGGCAGTGATGCCCTCGAAGGCCCAGAGGGTGCGAGTCGGTACCTCATGGGCAAGACTGGCCCCGATCAGGGCACGCGGTCGGATACGCTTGACATGCCAGAGATGGAAGTATTCGTGACTGCACAGCCCTAAAAACCGCTGGTAACCCTCGGTGGTCGCCTCATCCCCGGGCTGGGGCAGGTCGTCGCGCGCACTGATGAGACTGGTCGAATAGCGATGCTCCAGCCCGCCATGGCCTTCGCCTAGCACAGTGACCAGGAACAAATAACGATCGATGGGTAGTTCACCGAAGAGTGCGGCCTGTTCGGTGCAGATCCGCTGCAAATCGGTCAGCAGACGTCGCTCGTCGGCCCAATAGCGCCCGCTGATCACGACGCGATGCAAGACACCCTCCAGTCTGAACTCGAGTACCCGAAACCGCCCCATCTCGACCGGGTGGTCGATCAGATCTTCGTAGTCCTCGGCCTCATAGATCCCGAACCCCTGGTCCGTGACCTCGACCGGCTTGAGGCTGGTGGCCAGACGCCAGTCGCTGAAGGATTCGCCATCGGGCGGACGGAGCTCCAGCCGGCAAGGACGATCGTCGAGCCCATGCACGCGCAACAGCAAGGCCGGTCCATTGAAATAGGCATGTGAGGTATCGAGATGGGCGGCCCGGACCGAGAGATCCCAGGCGAAGACGCGATAGCGAATCCGGCACGGCCCCTGGATGTCGGTCAGACGCCAGGTCTGCTTGTCGGTCTTTTCGAGCGCACGGAGTTGGTCATGCACATCGAGCGCAGAGATGGCGACGATGTTGCGCGCAAAGTCGCGAATCATGTAGCTACCTGGAATCCAGGCCGGCATGGAGAGCCAGAGCTCACCTTCGAATGGGGGATCGACCAGGATCTCGACCTCGAACAGATGGGCCTGAGGTGAGACGAGATGGACCCGATAGAGCAGCAAGGCGGGATGGATCATACGGCGGCATCCGGAGACAGGCAACGAATGCCGTAACGGTAACAGATCGAAATCGCTTTTTTAAACCGCGTCCGGGACGAAGCCGGACGCGGTTGGGAGTGGCTACCAACGCGGTCCGCGACTGACCGGGCGCTCGCTACGCGGCTTGGCCTGGTTGACCTTCAGGTTGCGGCCCTTGAGCGGAGTCTCGTTGAGACCCTTGATCGCCGCGTCGGCCTCGGAGTTGTTTGGCATCTCGACGAAGCCGAAGCCCTTGGAGTTACCGGTGAACTTGTCCGTGATCAGGTTCACGCTGGAGATTTCGCCATAGGCACCAAAGACCTCGCGAAGCTCGTCCTGGGTGACGCCGTAGGCCAGGTTGCCGACATAGATATTCATCATTCAGATTCCGTGGAAAGCGCATTGAAGAGAGTGAAAAAACGGTCGAAAAATCAATGCGCAACTGATTCGACAGTCTTGGCTCCGGCAACCGGAGCAAAGCTTTTTGAGGCCGTCCATCCCTCGGGTGGGGCTAGACGATAAAGCAAGACTGGGGCGGGGGATATCCGTAAGGATACGGTAGGCACGCAACGGATTTTCCAGAGAGATGCCCGGACTGGGCGCGGTTCGTTGGGATGACGCGCGTTGAGCCCGAACCGCGTCCGGATCGAGACATCCGCCGATGAAGCTCGGCCCTTGAGCGTCGGACCGTCGTCAGTCCTTGGCCTCAACCAGTTTGAGCGAGGTGGACTTGAATTTTTCGCGGTCTTCCTTAGAGCTCGGATCATAGCCTTGCTCGATCATTTTGTCCTTCATCCAGCCGGGCAGGACGCCGCGTGAATAGACGTTGTTCGGATTGTCCGGATCGACGTAGTGCCGATATTGGCGATTACCCGAGAGCTTGCGACGACGACGCAACACGAGATCCATGATTTCTTCGGGATCATAGTCATTGTCGTAGATGAGCGACCTGATCTGCTCNACGATGGACGCNTTGTTCTCCTCACGCTTGCTCTTGAGCAANCTTTCGAGCTCGGCCTTTTTTGAATCAGTCTCTTGTAACTGACGCTGAATTTCTTCNATGCTGAGATTGGAGAGTTCCACTCGCATGTCTCCTAAATGTTGGATGCCTTAACGGGATCGAAGGTTGACATATAACACCAAGGATTTGGAGCCGCATCAGATTCCAAGAACGGCGCCGCATGCGGCGGTTGTAAAATCATGTCAACTTGGCATGATTTTATTCCAGTTCATGGACTGGTTTCTAGATCTTATCAAAAAATTTAGCCCGTCGCACGACGAGTCAGAAACATGGCGTCGCCATAGCTGAAGAAACGATAACGCTGCTCGACGGCATGACGGTAGGCGTTCATGATTTCAGTGTAGCCTGAAAAGGCCGCAACCAACATGAAGAGCGTTGATTCGGGTAAATGGAAATTCGTAATCATCGCATCCACGACCTTAAAGCGATAACCTGGGCGAATAAACAGCCGAGTCTCACCCCGAAAGGGCCTGAGAATCCACTCGTCAGCCGCTGTCTCGAGGCTTCTGACGCTGGTGGTTCCGACCGCGATGACACGCCCACCCAATCGGCGCGTCTTTTCGACCTGTTCGCACACGCCCTCAGTGACCTCCAACCATTCGGAATGCATGTGGTGGCGCGCAAGATCCTCCTCGCGCACTGGCTGAAAGGTCCCTGCACCGACATGGAGCGTGATCTCGGCGCGCGCGATCCCGAGCGCATCGAGTCGTGCGAGTAGAGGTTCATCGAAATGAAGCCCCGCCGTGGGTGCCGCAATCGCACCCGCACAACGCGCGAAGACGGTCTGATAGCGAGATTCATCGCACACTGCATCCGGGCGCTGGATATAGGGTGGCAGAGGGATATGGCCATGCCGCGCCATCTGTTCGCTAAAATCGCTTTCAAGTGCACGCAATCGAAATAGATCGCCCTCGCGACCGACGACCAATAGCCAGGCGCCATCGGTCACACGAATACGACTGCCCGGCTTAGGTGACTTGGCGGCGCGTACCTGGGCCAGCGCCTCGCGCGCGTCGAGTAGACGCTCGATCAGGATCTCGACCCGCCCGCCCGTCTCTTTATGGCCAAACAGACGCGCGCGCATGACGCGCGTATTATTGAAGACCAGCAGGTCATGGGGATTGAGTAGCTCGGGCAGATCGATGAACATCCGATCGCGCGGTCTTGGATCTGATCCATCGAGCACCAGGAGGCGCGAGCCGGAACGCTCAGGCAGCGGATATTGGGCAATGAGTTCAGGTGGGAGCTCATAATGGAAATCGGAACGGCGCATCGTCATCATTCTATGATAAAACAAAGGCCGCAGAGGAGATGTCGGACATTTCCAACGTCTAGGTCGCAAGTCAGTGCGCGACTGGATACGCGGACGCGGTCTTCCTGAACTGACATGACAGGATCCCAAAATACACGATGATCAAACTCGGTCTGGACCGTCTCCTTGAAAATCCACAACTGCATAAACCACTGCGGGGGCGGCGCCTGGCCCTGCTCGGTCATCCGGCCTCCGTGACCAGAGACGGGCGTCATGCCCTGGATGCGCTGATGGAGTTGCAGGAACTCGAGATCGTCGCTGCCTTCGGGCCACAGCACGGCATGCGCGGTGATAAGCAGGACAACATGATCGAGACCCCGGACGAGATCGATCCCCACTATGGCATCCCTGTCTATAGCCTCTATGGCAGGGTGCGCGAACCGACCGCCGCCATGCTCGCGGCCTTCGAGGTGCTGCTGGTCGATCTCCAGGACCTCGGTACCCGCATCTATACCTATGTCACCACCCTGGTCTATCTGCTGCGCGCCTGTGCCGCACACGGCAAGACCCTCTGGATCCTGGATCGGCCCAATCCGGCCGGGCGACCGATCGAGGGCAGTCTGCTGGAGCCGNGCTGGGAGAGCTTCGTCGGTGCAGGTCCCATCCCGATGCGCCATGGACTGACGCTGGGCGAACTGGCCAAATGGTTCGTCACCCATCTGAACCTGGATCTCGATCTCCAGGTGGTGACCATGGAGGGCTATCGCCCGCATGAGGCACCCGGCTACGGTTGGCCAGTGCTGGAACTGTCCTGGGTCAACCCCAGCCCGAATGCCTCCAGCCTCAACATGGCGCGTTGCTTTCCGGGAACCGTGCTCTTAGAAGGCACTAGACTCTCGGAGGGGCGCGGCACCACCACGCCGCTCGAGGTCGTCGGCGCACCGGAGCTAGACTTCGGGCGCCTGCTTGCCCGTATGAGACGCGAACGCGGCGACTGGCTCCAGGGGGCGCTCATCCGTCCGTGCTGGTTCGAGCCCACCTTCCATAAGCACGTCGGCCAGCGCTGCGCCGGTTTCCAGATCCATACCGACAATGCCGATTATCGGCCTGATCAATTCAGGCCCTATCGCCTGATCGCGCTCCTGTTTAAGTGCATCCGGCTAGAATATCCCGACTATCCGCTCTGGCGTCACTTCCATTACGAATACGAGACCGAACGCCTGGCCATCGACCTGCTTGCGGGCGGGCCCTTCCTGCGCCAATGGGTCGATGACCCCGAGGCCGGGCCCGAGGACCTGGAACAGCGTCTGCGACCGGATGAGGCACAGTGGGCCGAGGCGATCCGGCCGCTGTTGCTCTATGGTTGACACCCGCCCGAGTCTCGACCCGGTCACCGCAATCATGGTCTCCTTACCGCTCAGCGCCCCGTGTCCAAGGTATGGAGGTCTCCCTTGACCAAGGCTCAATCTGTTTTCAGGCCCTGCTTGGCCGTGTTACTCATCGTCCTCCTTGCCCTCACCACACCCCTGGTCAGGGCAGCGGAGCGGCCCAAGATCGGCCTGGCCCTCTCCGGCGGCGGCGCGCGCGGCGCGGCCCATGTCGGGGTACTCAAGCAGATCGAAGAACTGCGGATCCCGATCGACTATATCGCCGGTACCTCGATGGGGGCGATCGTCGGCGGGCTCTATGCGATGGGACTCTCGCCCAACGAGATCGAGCGGATCATCGAGGAGATCGACTGGGACGGCCTCTTCCAGGACGAGGCCGAGCGCGCCGACCGACGGATGCGCCGCAAACTGGAGGATCGCGATTATCTGATCAAGGCCCGTCCCGGGGTGCAGGAAGGCGAGCGCCGGATCAACCTGGCACCCGCACTGATCCAGGGCCAGAAGCTGGACCTGGCCCTGCGCAAGTACAGCCTGCCCGCGAGCCGCATCCGGGACTTCGACGCGCTGCGCATCCCCTTCCGGGCCGTGGCCACGGATGTGGTCACCGGCGAGGCGGTGATCCTCAGAGAGGGCGACCTGGCCACGGCCATGCGCGCCAGCATGGCCGTGCCGGCGGTCTTCGCCCCGGTCGAGATCGGCGACCGGCTGCTGGTCGATGGCGGACTGGCGATGAACCTGCCGGTAAGCGTGGTCCGTGACATGGGCGCCGAGATCGTCATTGCCGTGGATGTCGGCGGTCCGCGGCGTGAGCGCGAGGAGATCTCGAACATCCTGACCATGCTCGATCAGATCGCCAGTCTGGTGACCTGGCGCAATACCCAGGAACAGATCGCCACGCTCGGCCCGCGTGATCTCCTGATCAGGCCGGCGCTCGGGCACGCGGTGCTGGCCAGTGATTTCAACAAGATGCTCGAGGCGATCGCCATCGGTGAGCGCGCCGCGGTGGAGGCGCGCCCTGCCCTGGTCAAACTCGCCTTACCGAGCGCCCAGTACGCGGCCTATCGCGCACGCCATCAGCCGGCGCCCTACACGCGCCCGACCATCCGCGCCGTGCGCATCGAGAACCGCTCGCGGCTCTCGGATCGCGTCATCCGCGAACGGCTCGACATCCAGCCCGGCGACCGGCTCGACCCAGCGGCCCTGGAGCGCCAGTTGGCCAGCATCCATGAGCAAGACAACTTTGAGTCGGTGCGTTATCACCTGGAGGATCAGACCGACTCCGAGGCCACGCTGGTGGTCACGGCGCGCGAAAAATCCTGGGGCACCAGCTCGCTCCAGGGCGGACTGGAGTTTTCTTCGACCACAGGGGGCGATTCGCGCTTCAACATCGGTCTGGCCTACACCATGGCCCCGCTCAATGCCTTCAACGGCGAATGGCGCACCCAGATCCAGTTGGGCGAGGAGCCTGGGATCTACACCGCCCTCTATCAGCCCATCGATCCCTTGGAGAAAGGGTATGTCATGGCCGGGCTGGGCCATCTGAACGACAACCTCGTGTTCTTCGATCCCGAGGCCCAGAGCAAACCCATCGCTGAATATCAGCTCAGTCGCTCAGGGGGGGCGTTGGAGTTCGGGCGCAACCTCGACACCTGGGGGCGCCTAGGGCTGAGATATGCCCGCTTCGACGGACGCGCCGACCAGCGCATCGGTGACACGCCCTATCCAGAGTATGACTTCAAGGTCGGTGACCTGAGCCTGAGATTGAGTGTCGATGTCCTCGACAGCCTGACCTTCCCGCGCCACGGCTGGTTGCTCGATGCGCAACTGCTGACCTCGCGCAGCGAACTGGGGGCCTCCCACAGCTACGATCAGGCCAGCCTAAGCTGGCTAAGCGCCCGAAGCTGGGGCCGTAATAGCCTGCTGACCGGGCTGACACTGGCCGGGGACCTCGGCGGCGAGGTGCCGCTCCAGTCCTATTTTCGGCTGGGCGGCTTCCTCAACCTCTCTGGTTTCAATCAGAATGAGCTCTCGGGTTCCAATCTCGGGATCGCGCGCGCCATCTATCTGCGCGACCTGGGGACGGGTCTCATCAAGACCTATGCCGGCGGCTCGCTGGAGATCGGCAACGTCTGGAATCGGCGAAGCGATATCGGCTGGGACAGCCTGCGCCTTGCTGGTAGCCTCTTCCTCGGCGCCGATACCCTCATCGGCCCGCTCTATCTCGGCTATGGTCAGGCCGACAGCGGCCAGGGCGCGCTCTATCTGTTCCTCGGGCGTCCCTGGGGCAGCCGGCAGGAGGGTCTGAGCGGGGCTTACTGAGGGCGTCCGCCGAAAGTCAGCGTTACCCGCAACCCAGGCGCATTGTCCGAGAGCTCGATGTGCGCGCGGTGCAATGCGACCACCGCCTGAACCAGACTCAGACCGAGTCCGCTGCCCGGTGTGGCGCGGCTGTCGTCGATCCGAAAGAAGCGCCGGAACACGCGCTCACGGAACTCGGGGGGGATGCCGGGGCCGTTGTCGGCGACCAGTACCCGCGTCGCACCGCCCGCCACCTCGACCCTAAGCTGTATCTGTCCGCCAGGCTGGGTGTACTTGATGGCATTGTCGACCAGATTGGCCATGACCTGGAACAGCAGATCACGATCGCCCTCGACCAGGATTGAAGGCGCGCCGGTCGTCCAGTTCAGCCGCTGTGCGCGCTCGGCGGCCAGGGGTTCGTAGAGCTCGACCAGATCCTCGATCAGGGGCACCAGATCGACTGGCCCAAAATCGGCGCGTCGGCTTCCGGATTCCAGGCGCGCGATGCGCAGCAGGGCGTTGAAGGTCGCAAGCAGCTCCTCGGCATCGGCAATGGCCTCCTCGGCCAGCAGACGCGACTCGCCCGACTCGGGCAGGGCCGCGGCGAGCAGTTCGAGCTTGTTGCGCAGCCGGGTCAGGGGCGTGCGCAGATCATGGGCGATGTTGTCCGAGACCTGGCGCACGCTGGCCATGAGCGCCTCGATGCGCTCCAGCATCCGGTTGAGTCCGTCGGCGAGCCGGTCGAAGTCGTCGCCGCTACCGCTCAAGGGGATGCGGCGCGTCAGATCGCCCTCCATGATCTCACGGCTGGTTTGGTTGATGGCGTCCAGACGCCGCGTCAGGCTCGCGCTCATCAGCCAGGCGCCCAAGAGGGCCAGTGCCAGGGTGATCGCCAGCCCCCAGGTCAGGGCATCCAGGATCAACCGACGGGTGGCCTCCAGATCGCGGACATCGCGTCCGACCAGCAGCATCAGACCACCGGGCAGCAAAAAGACCTGGGCGCGCGCCTCGTGCTCGTCGGTGTGATCCGTGCCCCACTCGCGCAGTCGGAAGCGAATCCAGCCCTCGGCGTCCGGTGACTCGCGCGGCCAGCGATCCAGATTGCCGACCACGCGCTCGAAGCGCTCATCGACCAACAGATAGACGCTCGCCCCGACCGGATCGCGCGCTACCCGCTCGCGGATGAGCGCCGTCAGTCCGGCCAACCCACGGCGACGATACTGTTCGGCCAGACCGCGGATCTCGGCCTCGATGGTCTCTGTGGTCTGGCGATCCATGTAGCCGGCGGTCGACCAGTAGATGAAGCCGAGCAGGATGACGACCGAGCCGGCGAGGAGCAACACATAGAGCAATGCCAGCCGGAAGATGGAGCCACGCGCGACACGTGCCACGCGGGCACACAGACGCCTGATCAGGGGCGAGACCCTCACCCGGCCTGCAACCGGTAGCCGGCGCCACGCACCGTCTGTAACAGCGGCGGATCAAAGTCCTTGTCGATCTTGGAGCGCAGTCGACTGATATGGACGTCGATGACATTGGTCTGGGGATCGAAGTGATAGTCCCAGACCTGTTCGAGCAGCATGGTGCGGGTGACGACCCGTCCGGCGTGGCGCATCAGACACTCCAGCAGCCGGAACTCGCGCGGCTGGAGCTGGATGGGCTGACCTGCGCGTGTGACCTCGCGCTTGAGCAGATCCATCTCCAGGTCGGCGACCCGCAGACGGGTCTCGGGGGCCTCGGCCACGCCGCGCCGCACCAACGCCTCGACGCGCGCATGGAGCTCAGAGAAGGCGAACGGCTTGATGAGATAGTCGTCGCCGCCGGCACGCAGCCCCTCGACCCGATCATCGACCTCGCCGAGCGCGCTCAGGAACAAGACCGGGGTACGGTTGCCCGCGGCGCGCAGGGTACGCACGATCGCCAGCCCGTCGAGTCCGGGCAGCATACGATCCAGGATGAGGACGTCATAGTCGCTGGCGGTGGCCATCCGCAAGCCCTCGCGTCCATCGGCCGCGCGATCGACCACGGCGCCCACCTCAACGAGCGCCTTGCGCAGATACTCGGCCATCTGTGGATCATCCTCGATCAGCAGGATATGCATCGTCTTTGCGTCCTCTCGCCCCGTTTAAGACCTAAGATCCGCCTGCCTCTAGGGAAACTCTGATTTATTCTGTTCGCGGCTAAAGTCGCTCTTATAACCCCTTGATTGTGTGGGAGCAGCTTGAGCTGCGATTCGGGGGAGACGCGATTGATTCAGTGTTTCCTTAGGCGAGGACTTTCGGCAGTGAGTATCGCAAATACCGCCTTACCATAAATATTGACGAAGGTTTAAGATTTGTTCATCTCTCGACGTCCAGCCGCTTGGCTCAGCGCACACCTTCGCGATCGCCATGCCAGGGCCGGATCAGGCTATCATGGCCCTTACTCGGACGGGGTCTTTGTCTCATCCCCCCGCCCTGACCGGAGTCTCCGGGCGATGCCCCTCGATGAGACCGCCATGGATCGCTACGCCTTGTCAGTCCATTCAATCGAGTATTCGCCGCCCGCGGCGTCGCGCGCGCGTCTATGGTCGATAGCCGCACTCGCACTCTGGTCCATCCTCTCCAGGTTCTGGGGACTCGACCATCTGCTCGTCTGGCACGACGAGGTCTTCACCCTGATCCGCGTCCTGGGTTATTCGCACGATGAGTTGCAGTCCGTACTCTTCAGCGGCCAGATCCTGACGCCATCCGAGGTGTTGCGTTTCCAGACCCCTACACCCGAGCATGGGTGGCGCGCGGCGTTTGCCGCCTTTGTCGGGCACCCGGAGCACGCCCCACTCTACTATGGGCTGGGCGTTCTGGTGGTCGGACTTCCGCTTGATCCGGTCACGGCTCTGCGCGGTCTCTCGGCCCTGTTCGGCCTGCTGCTGATCCCAGCGGTCTCATGGCTGACGCGCGAACTCTTCGGTCCTGGACCCACGCCCTGGGTGGCGGCAGCGCTGGTCGCCTGCTCGCCGCTGCAACTGCTCTACGCCCAGGAGGCTCGACAGTATGCGCTCTGGTTACTGCTCCTGGTGCTCTCTTGTCTCACGCTCGCGATCGCCCTGCGTCGAGGGAGCTGGGGCGCCTGGCTGGTGCATGCCCTGACCACGGCGCTCGGCCTCTATGCCCATCTACTCTTTCTGCCGATGATCGCGGTCCAGGCGTTCTGGGTTCTGCTGGTGCTGTTCCTGGATGGTGAAGACCGCCGATATGGGCTGGAGCAGGCGCGCCGCTGGGCCATCAGCCTCGGGCTCGCCGTCCTGGCCTTCTCGCCCTGGCTTTGGCTTGTATTCAGCCAGCATGAACGGGTCGGCGATCTGACGGCCTGGATGCGGCGTCCGATCGGATGGCCGGAGATCCTTGCTGCCTGGGGACGTCATTTGGTCGAGACCTTCGTCGACCCGAGTCCAGGATTCGATCGCGGCTGGCTGTGGCTGCTGCTCCCGCTCGGCTGGGCGCTCTGGTTCTTCATTCGCGCCGCGCCGCGCCCAGGTGCCTGGCTGATCCTGTCGATGGCGCTGGCCTATGTCGGTTTGGTACTTGGACCGGATCTGCTGCTGGGCGGCAGCCGCTCCCAGCATGCACGCTATGTCCTGCCCACGCTGCTGGCGGTGCAGCTGATGATGGCCTGGTGGATCGGCTCGGCCCTCGGTTGCGCGTCCGGCTCGATGCGGCACCGTCTCGGCTTGAGCACCTTGACGCTCCTGCTCGCGCTCGGTCTGTTCTCCCAGATCCTCATCGCCCGCGCGGAGACCTGGTCGACCAAACACCTCAGCGCCCACACGCGCGAGGTCGCCCGTCTCGTCAACGCCGGCGAGCGCCCCCTGGTCCTGGCCAGCGCCAGCAGTGTGGGCCTCGGGGAGCTCATCGCCCTTGCCTATCATCTCGAACCGCATGTGCGACTCTGGGGTCAGCCCAGGCAAGGTGAATCGACATGGCCATCCGGATATGAGCCGATCTTCCTGCTCACGCCCACAGAGCCACTGCGCCGCGCGCTTAGCCAAGAGGCACTGATAAGACCGCTGGCCGGCACCTGGCAGTGGTTCATCGTCACCCGGCAAGCCAAGTCACAGACCCGCCCCTCGCCCCCCGATTGACATACACCCAATGAACCGGTCCGTCGACTTCGTCATCCCGATCCTGATCGCCGTGCTTACGATCTCGGCCTGGTGGATCCTCAATCGACCCAACGAGGAGCCGGCCTGGCCGACGCGCATCCAGGGGTTCTGCTTCTCGCCCATGCGCGCCGCACAGGATCCGAACCAAAAACGCTTCCCCACGCTCGAGGACATCGACGCCGACCTGGCCCTGCTCGCAGGCCGCACCCACGCGGTGCGGACCTACTCGGTCGAGAACAGCCTGGGTGAGATCCCGCGTCTGGCCGCCAAGCATAGACTGAACGTCACGCTCGGCGCCTGGATCGGGCCCGATCTCAAGGCCAATGAGTCCGAATTGACGCTTCTGCGCGAGGTCCTCGCCAAGGGCTATCGCAACCTGGTCCGGGTCATCGTCGGCAACGAGGCCATCCTGCGCAAGGACGTCAGTGTGGACCAGATGATCGACTATCTGGAACNGATCCGGCGGATCACCTATCTGCCGGTCAGTACGGCCGAGCCCTGGCATGTCTGGCTCAAGAACCCCCAATTGGTCGAACACGTGGACTTCATCACCATCCATCTCCTGCCCTACTGGGAAGGTGTGCCCCTGGACCAGGCCGTCGACTATGCCGTCAGACGCTACAACCAGGTCAAGACGGCCTATCCAGACAAACCGATCATCATCGGCGAGGTCGGCTGGCCGAGCAACGGGCGGCGCAACCGCGGCGCCGAGGCATCCCTGGCCAATCAGACCCGTTTCCTGCGCCGCTTTCTGGCCGTTGCTGAGTCTGAGCACTATGTCTATTACGTCATGGAGGCCTTCGACCAGCTCTGGAAGCTCAAGACCGAGGGCGCGACCGGCACCTACTGGGGTGTCTATAACGTCGCTCGCGAACCCAANTTCACCTTCACCGAGCCCGTGGTACGCATCCCGCAGTGGCGCGAGCTGGCCGGGCTGTCGGTGGTCATGGGCGTGTTACTGCTGACCTTCCTCTACCGCGACAGCGCGACCCTGTCTAAGCGCGGCAAGGGCTTCTTGGCGCTCATCACCTATGCCATCTCGACCGCTGCCGTATGGATCGTNTATGACTACACCAGCCAATACATGACCCTGGCCACGATGATCGTGGGCGTGCTGCTCCTGATCGGCGGGCTGGGTGTGATCGTGCTCCTGATGGCCGAGGCCCATGAATGGGCCGAGTCGGTCTGGCTGCGCCGTTGGCGTCGCCCCTTCCCCTTGCGCTCGGTGCCAGACGACCGGCTCCCCTTCGTCTCGGTGCATGTGCCGGCCTATAACGAACCGCCCGAACTCCTCCGGGAGACGCTCGACGGACTGGCAGCACTCGATTACCCGCATTTCGAGGTGTTGGTGATCGACAACAATACCAAGGATCCGGCAGTCTGGGAGCCAGTGCGCGACCATTGCGCCCGGCTCGGGGAGCGCTTTCGGTTCTTCCATGTCGATCCGCTTTCCGGCTACAAGGCCGGGGCACTCAACTTCGCCCTGCGCCACACCGACCCGCGCGCCGAGGTGGTCGCCGTGATCGATGCCGACTACATCGTGCGCCCACAGTGGTTGCGCCATCTGGTGCCCGCCTTCCTCGACCCCGAGGTGGCCATCGTCCAGGCACCCCAGGACTACCGCGATGCCGACCAGAACGCCTTCAAGGCCATGTGCATGGCCGAGTATCGCGGTTTCTTCCATCTCGGCATGGTCACGCGCAACGAGCGCAACGCCATCATCCAGCACGGCACCATGACCATGATCCGCCGCCAGGCGCTGGATGCCGTCGGCGGCTGGGCCGAGTGGTGTATCACCGAGGACGCAGAGCTCGGTCTGCGGCTGTTCGAGGCCGGTCACAAGGCGCTCTACATCCCCTGCACCTATGGTCAGGGTTTGATGCCAGACACCTTCGCCGACTTCCGCAAGCAACGCTATCGTTGGGCCTATGGCGCAGTACGCATCCTGTTGCACCACAGACATGAGCTGTTGGGATTGCGCAGTACCTCGCTTACCCTCGGCCAAAGATATCACTTCATCGCCGGCTGGCTGCCCTGGCTCGCCGACGGCTTCAACCTGCTGTTCAACCTCGTCGCGCTCGCCTGGTCGGTGGCCATGGTCATGGCCCCAGACACCGTCACCCCGCCCTATATGAGCATCGCCCTGGTCCCGCTGGTCCTGTTTTTGTTCAAGCTCTCCAAGAGCCTGTTTTTGTATCGGCGTCGAGTCACGGCCACGCTGCGTCAGAGTCTGGCCGCTGGATTTGCCGGGCTTGCGCTCTCGCACACCATCGCGCGCGCCATGTTCGCTGGCCTAGTGACGGGCAAGCTCGGCTTCTTCCGTACGCCCAAGCTGGCCCAGGCACCGGCGATGGTCCGGGCCCTGGCCGATGCGCGCGAGGAGGCCCTGCTGGCCTTCGCCTTCCTATTGGCCGCAGTGGCGGTGATGCAGCGCCCGGATGCCTTCATGCTCGATGTGCGCATCTGGGTCGCGGTGCTGGTGGTGCAGACGATTCCGTATCTGGCCACGGTACTGGTGTCACTGCTGAGCACCTGGACACAGCTATCGGCGGATCTGATCGGTCCCATGTCTGACATGGATTGCCGGGATGCCAACGGGGTGGATCAACCGGTAATCTGGGAGGCATGACGAATCGTTAATACACGATTCAATATTTTTGCTTGATTTAGGGTTTACCCCATATAGGGTTTTCACTAGACTGGGGCCTCTCCTTAAGTCAGAGAAGGGTCTCACTGCGCCTGATCGTTTAGGCGCGCCCTTTGAAAACAAGAGGTTGGCTCNATGAAGAAGACGCTCATCACCGCGGGTCTGCTGACGGGTCTCATGCCTTACGCCGACAGCGCCACGGCCAACAGCGGAATCGGCCATGTCCAGAAAGGCATCGCCTCCTACTATCACGACAATTTGCACGGTCGCAGGACCGCCAGCGGGCAGGTCTACAACAAATATCGCCTGAGTGCCGCACACAAAACTTTGCCGATCGGCACCAAGATCCAGGTCACGGACACCAAGACCGGGCGCAGCATCGTCGTCCGGGTCAATGATCGCGGACCCTTCGTGAAGGGTCGCATCCTCGATCTCTCCAAGGAAGCGGCCAAGGAGCTCGGCATCATTGATCGCGGCATCGCGCAGGTCGACCTCAGGGTCTTGAGCAAGCCACAACAGGACGGTTGAGCCGAGCTCGACCCTCAGGGTGCCGGATTCGGCTGCTTGGTGTGGATCGACTCAATCCCGGCGATCACTGCCTCGTCGAGCGTCAGATCGAGACTGCCGATATTGCTTTCGAGCTGTTCGAGCGTCGTGGCCCCAATGATGTTAGAGGTCACAAAGGGCCGGCTCGTGACCCAGGCCAGTGCCATCTGCGCCGGATCTAGGCCATGGAGCTCGGCCAGGGCGACATACTCGGCGGTGGCGCGCTCGGCCTCGGGGTTCGAGTAGCGATTGAACCGGGCAAACAGCGTCAACCGGGCGTTCGGTGGGCGCCGTCCGTTGAGATACTTGCCCGAGAGCACCCCGAAGGCCAGCGGCGAATAGGCCAGGAGCCCGCACTGCTCGCGGATGGCAATCTCGGCCAGTCCGATCTCGAAGGTGCGGTTGAGCAGGTTGTAGGGGTTCTGGATGCTGACCATGCGTGGCAATCCGTACCGCTCGGCAAGCTCGAGGTAGCGCATCAGCCCCCAAGGGGTCTCGTTAGAGACCCCAATCCAGCGCACCTTGCCGGCCTTGACCAGATCGGCCAACACCTCGAGCGTCTCAAGCAAGGGCACGCTGTCGCTGTCTTCGGATGGTTCATAGCCGAGTTGACCGAAGAAGTTGGTTTGGCGATCTGGCCAGTGCAACTGATAGAGATCGATCCAATCGGTCTGGAGCCGCTTGAGACTGGCATCGAGCGCTGCCTCGATGTTGGGTCGGTCGAGCCGGTTCTTGCCGCCGCGAATGTGCGGCAACCAGTCCCCCGGACCTGCGACCTTGGTTGCCAGCACCACCCGATCTCGACACCCACGTGATTTCAGCCAGGTGCCGATGTAGGTCTCGGTGAGGCCCTGGGTCTCGGCCTGGGGTGGCACCGGATACATCTCGGCCGTGTCGATGAAGTTGATCCCGACGGCCAGCGCCCGATCCAGTTGTGCATGGGCCTCGGACTCGGTGTTCTGCTGCCCGAAGGTCATGGTCCCGAGACAGAGCACGCTCACGTCGATGTCCGAACGGCCGAGACGTCTGTATTGCATGGTCGTTGCGCTCCAGTGGTGGAAAACTCCGAAAACCGAGGAAAATTAGAAAGCTATAAGGCCATTGCTGTCGAGTGCGACGGCAGCAGGCGGACGACGGATGCCCAGCCGGCTGCTCGGAGATGGGGTCGGAGGTGTGTCGATGCGAGTGAAAAACGACGCGGCATGGGTTAGAGTTGATGGCTTTACGACCATGCCATTTACCATACCAACATCCTAATCCGGACGCGGACATTCGGGCCGCGCCGGGTTGATCTGGGGAACCCACCATGCCGGCTGATCTGATCGCACCCTCTATCCTCTCGGCGAACTTCGCCAAGCTCGGCGAGGAGGTCGACAACGTCCTCGCCTCCGGGGCCGACATCGTGCACTTCGATGTCATGGACAATCACTATGTCCCGAACCTGACCATCGGCCCGCTGGTGTGTGAGGCACTACGCCGGCATGGCGTCACCGCCCCCATCGATGTCCATCTGATGGTCAAGCCGGTCGATCGCATCATCCCGGATTTCGCCAAGGCGGGCGCAACCTATATCACCTTCCATCCGGAAGCGAGCGAGCACATCGACCGCACCCTGCAGCTGATCCGCGACTTAGGCTGCAAGTCCGGTCTGGTGTTCAACCCGGCCACGCCCTTGACCTATCTCGACTATGTGCTGGAGAAGGTCGACATGATCCTCCTGATGTCGGTCAACCCAGGCTTCGGCGGTCAGAGCTTTATCCCGTCCGCACTCGACAAGCTGCGCGAGGTGCGCGAGATCATCGACGACTCGGGGCTCGACATCCGGCTTGAGATCGACGGGGGCGTCAAGGCCGACAACATCGCCGAGATCAAGGCGGCCGGGGCCGACACCTTTGTGTCCGGCTCGGGCATCTTTGGCCATGGCCGCGACTCTGACCCCCATCGCTACGACACCATCATCGCCGAGATGCGGCGCGCACTTGCCAGTGTCGATCGCTGACCTGCCAACCCGCCTCCGGAGTCCGTGTCCATGTCGCTGTTGCAGCCGAAGATGATCCTGATCGACCTGGATGGCACCCTGGTCGACAGTGTCCCGGATCTGGCCTATTGCGTCGATGCCATGCTGGCGCGGCTCGGACGTCCGGCGCGTGGCGAGGCGGCGGTGCGCACCTGGGTGGGCAACGGGGTCGAGCGTCTGGTGCGCCGCGCCCTGAGCGGACGGCTCGACGGCGAGCCAGATGAGGCCGATTACCAACGCGCCTATCCGATCTTTCTCGAACTCTATGCCGAAAACACCTGCAACCGCTCCGCACTCTATCCGGGCGTGCGCGAGGGGCTGGAATTTCTACGGGAGGCGGGCTACCCGCTCGGCTGTGTCACCAACAAGGCGGCGCGCTTCACCGAGCCGCTGCTTCAGCAGCTCGGGATCCGTGACTTTTTCAGCATCGTCATCAGTGGCGACAGCTTGCCGCGCCAAAAGCCCGATCCATTGCCGCTGATCCACGCCGCTGGTCACTTCGGCGTCAAGCCGGAAGAGTCGCTGATGATCGGCGATTCGGTGAGCGACGTGACGGCAGCGCGTGCGGCCGGATTCAGGATCATCTGTACCAGCTATGGTTATAACCACGGCATCGATATCCGCGAATCCGACCCAGACATCGTGATCGACTCGTTCATCGAGCTGCGTGGCTTGCTGGTGAGTTGAGGATCGATCGGGATCGGGGCAAGCGGACGATGGGATTTCAGTTCGATTCAAGTCTGGGAGGGGGCATGAGATCCTGGCGATGGCGACGCTGAGGTCGCGTTCACCCCCCAGTCCTTTACCAGCGTCCGGAGATCCTGATGACCCCAAAGACCTTCAACGCCCTCGCCGCGCAGGGCTACAACCGCATTCCTGTTTCTTGCGAGGTGCTCGCCGACCTCGAAACCCCGCTCAGCGTCTATCTCAAGCTGGCCAAGGGGCCCTATTCCTATCTCCTCGAATCGGTCCAGGGCGGCGAGAAATGGGGCCGCTACTCCATCATCGGCCTCCCGGCGCGCACCCTCATCAAGGTCCAGGGTCATCAGATCCAGGTCGAGCGCGACGGTACCCTGATCGAATCGACCGAGAGTGCCGATCCACTGACCTGGATCGAGCAGTACCAGCGCCGGTTCCAGGTCGCCGAGATCGAGGGCCTGCCACGCTTCACCGGTGGTCTGGTCGGCTATTTCGGCTATGACACCATCCGTTATATCGAACCGCGGCTTGGGGTCTGTCCCAATCCCGACCAGCTCGGCACACCGGACATCCTGCTCATGGTCTCAGACGAGGTGGTGGTGTTCGACAACCTGAGCGGGCGGCTCTACATCATCCTGCATCTGGATCCGACCGCGGGGGACACCCTAGAAGCCGGCGAGGCGCGCATCGATGCGCTCAACGCCCGGATGCGCCAGCCGATCCCCAATGGTCAGATCAGCCTGCCGCGCGCGGTCGATGAGTCGCATTTCGTCTCGGGCTTCACCGAGACCGCCTTCAAACAGGCCGTCGAGCGCATCAAGGACTATATCCTCGCTGGCGACTGCATGCAGGTGGTGCTGTCGCAGCGGCTCTCGATCCCCTTTGCGGCGCCCCCGCTCGATCTCTATCGGGCGCTGCGCGGGCTCAATCCTTCGCCCTACATGTATTTTTTCGATCTCTCCGACTTCCAGATCGTCGGCTCCTCGCCCGAGATCCTGACCCGGCTGGAAGACGGGATCGTCACGGTGCGTCCGATCGCCGGCACCCGACGCCGCGGTCATACCGAGGCCGAGGATCGGGCGCTCGAGGCCGAGCTCCTGGCCGACCCCAAGGAACTGGCTGAACACCTGATGCTGATCGACCTCGGTCGCAACGACGTCGGACGGGTTGCAGAGGTCGGCAGCGTGCGTCTGACCGAAAAGATGATCGTCGAGCGCTACTCGCACGTGATGCACATCGTCTCCAATGTGACCGGGCGGCTCAAGGAGGGGCTGAGCGCCATCGACGTGCTGCGCGCCACCTTCCCAGCCGGCACCGTCTCCGGGGCACCCAAGATCCGCGCCATGGAGATCATCGACGAGCTGGAGCCGGTCAAACGTGGAATCTACTCGGGCGCGGTCGGTTATCTCTCCTGGAACGGCAACATGGACACAGCGATTGCCATCCGCACCGCCGTCATCCAGAACGGCACCCTGCACATCCAGGCCGGCGCCGGCATCGTCGCCGACTCGGTGCCGGAGATGGAATGGCAGGAGACCATGAACAAAGGCCGCGCGATCTTTCGCGCCGTCACCGCCGCCGAGATCGGGATCGAGCGCTATGGCTGCGGTCTAAGGCGCGTCTGAAGCGACGCGCGTCGATCGCAACTTATTGGTCAAGCACGAAAAAACCGCCCGCGGCACGGCCGAGAGCGGTTTTATTTTAGGGCTTGATCTCAAAAAGCCGACCCAGCCCTGCCCCGACAGGCGTGGCTTACGGCGTATAGGGATTCGGGCGCTTCAGAAAGTCCTCATAGGCGTCGGTGTCCAGGGTGCTGGGCGGCAGTTGGGTGCCGTGCCAGGTGAAGTTGTAGGGGCTGGTGTACTCGTTCTTGGGGACCTCGACGGTACCGCCGTATTGGCTGCAACTACACCGCGCCAAAGTCTGGTAGGTGGCGCAGGGCGTTGTGATCGCCCCAGTCTCGTCTTTAATTGGACAATCCGCAGGAAATCTCGGCCGTCCACCCTGACCGTCTGCGATCTGACACCCTGGATCGATACCGGCACTGCAAGTAATGGTCTTGTTCTTGCAGACCAATCCCAGCGCAGGATCGCTGCAGTCATTGGTTGGCACGTCGCAAGAGCCCCCGCCTCCACCCTCGCATTCACAGGCGCCCACAAATCCGGTCTCCGAGGTCGTCGAGACGAATTGATGAACCAAACAGGGCGCCGTAAAGAGTCGTTTGTGGTTGACCCGCATGAAGTAGTAGCCGGGATCCCTTAGACCGACCCGGAAGGTCGCGCGCGGATCATTGGTCGTATCTGTGTTAATCGACAGCAGAGGCCTCAGGTTCTCACGCCGCTCGCCGGCCTCGAAACGACTGGCCATCGCCTGATCATAGACCTCGACAAACCAATTACCAGGTCCACAGGACTCCTTTGCACAGAAATTGAGGGTGGCGATCTCATTGCCGTTGCTCTTATAGACGAACCAATCGTCCTCGCCCTGCCCCCAGACATAGTCACTATTGTCACCGCCACCCGGGAGGGGCACATTGAAGGTCAGATTGATCAAGCCATACATCGTGACCCCGGTCGCCAAGGGATTGGCGCGACTCGGCACATCGTTCGGCTCGACCTCAGAGTCATAGAAACCGACGATGGGCTGCTTTCCGGGAAGCGGTGAATCCTGGACTACGACCGCGACCGAATAGGGATAGATCGTCGCATTCGTGGCCGGTATGCTGGTCAAGGTTCCATCCGCCGGTTTGACGACGATATAGTAGCTACCGGCCAGCCCGGCCGTGACGCTATAGGTCATGGAGTAATAGGTTTCGCGATCCTTATCATAAGAATCGATCGCGCCCATGACGTTGGTATTGTAGTTGGCAAAGATATTGCCGGCTGCATCGCGGACCGAGATGTTCCAGATGGCCGGTTTACCCTCCAGCAGATTGACATCGTTGATCCAAGACGGGACCGAGAAGGTGACCAGGATGTTCTGATTGGCTGCGGTGGTCTGGGTATAGAACCAATCCTGGTCGGACAGACCGTAGAGCTGTCCCCAGAAATTCGCCCCCTGGACCAGCGGATCGGCCGAGATGAAATTGTCGTTCGGCTCGGTCTCGCCATAGGTGGCGGGCGGGATGACCGAGGCGAGCGTGACCCCAAACTGCAACGGATTGGCGACGCATGAGCGAATCCCATAGTCGTGACCGGCCTGATGGCCCAGATTCCAGCCATTGGCCTGACCTGCGGCATACCCTTGGGCATAGCTCGCTTCACGATCCGCCTTACATGTCTCCTCAGGGGGATAACCACCGAGCGAGGCCGCATTCAGCGCGATGGGCAGCAGGAGCGCAAGCCCGGCTACAGGATACATCAGGGGTTTCATGGCTTTCGTTCCTTCGTCGTCGAGTTGATTAAAGTGTTTTGGATGGGTGAATCTGGATCAGGGGTGCAACATTGTCGCTCGCAATCAACACCCATCCTGGATTTGCATCACCGCGAGCGATCGGCTCGCTTGGCGCGCTGTCTCTGCCCCTGGGCGCGGCTCGACTCCCCAAGACCTCGTGAATCGCCCCTTTAGCTCCCATACCCAGGCCATGCCCTGTGGCGTACCATAAAAGTAACACTTTCGTCTTGAACGCAACTTTGGGCACCAGATACGTCTGCACTGAAGTTTATCCCAACATACCGCGCGATCAAGTCGTTTGCCGCTCAAAGCTGAGACTCTATGGGGTGACTTGTGTCCACCAGCCTTCTTGAACCAACACCGTGCGATCCGCCCAGCGGGCCAGTCTCGCCCCCGTCACCATCGGACCTCCTGATCCTGATCCCGGCCCACAATGAAGCGGCGACTGTGGGTGCCATCGTGCGCGAGGTGCGCCGGCACTGGGGCTATCCAGTGGTCGTGATCGACGACTGTAGCACTGACGATACAGCCGAGGTCGCCTATGCCGCTGGTGCGACCCTGCTGTCGCTGCCGCTGCAACTGGGTGCCTGGGGTGCGCTCCAGACCGGATTGCGCTATGCCGAGCGCAACGGCTATCGGCTGGCCGTCACCCTGGATGCCGACGGTCAGCATGAACCGACCCAGATCGGCACCCTGCTTGCCCCGCTGCTCGCCGGCCAAGCGAATGTGGTGATCGGGGCCTTTCCGAGCCGCGCCAGCTCAGCACGACGCCTCGCCTGGCGCTATTTCCGCTGGTTGACCGGGCTCGGCCTGGAGGATATTACCTCCGGCTTTCGCGCCTATGATGAACGGGCCATCCGACTGTTGGCCTCGCGTGAGGCAACTCTGCTCGACTATCAGGACGTCGGCGTGCTGCTGACACTCCATCGGCACGGCTTGCGCGTGATCGAAAAGCCCGTAACGATGCAGCCGCGTCTGCAGGGTGTCTCCAGGGTGTTTAAATCCTGGTGGACAGTGGGAAACTATATGCTTCAGACCTCTCTGCTCTGTCTGGCACGCATCGGCCATGGCCGCGCGCGCGACCGGCGGACGCACTCAGAGGCATCAGGATGGAATTGACGGCACCATGACGTATCAAATGACCTCGATGGTGATCGGGCTGGTGCTCGCTGCCACGATCCTGTGGCTGGTGCGCCGCGATCATCTGCATGGGCCCTACGCGGTCTGGTGGATCGGCGCAGCAGCGACCGTCATGGTGCTGGGCTTCTTTCCGAGCATCTTCGATCGTCTTGGCGCCTATCTCGGGGTCAGCTATCCACCGATGCTGGCCATGGTGCTGGGTTTTGCCCTGCTGCTGATCAAGATCCTGACCATGGACCTCGAGCGCTCGCGTCAGGAGCGCCAGATCCGGCGGCTGGCCCAGCGGCTGGCGATGTTGGAGGCGCGCAAACCGCTGGATTCGGACGGTCCAGACGACCGGACCCAGTCCCCCGCCCCCTGACCCATGCGCGTCCTGCACCTCGGCAAGTATTTTCCACCCTTCGCGGGCGGCATGGAGCATTTCCTCGCCGACCTGCTGCCGGCACTGGCCGCGCACGGGGTCGAGTCCAGTGCACTCGTGCATCATGAACGACCCGGCTGGCGCGGAGCACTGCCAACGACGCCTGAGGATCCGCCGGTGTATCGCGCCCCGACCTATGGGCGACTGCTCTATGCCCCGCTCAGTCCCACCTTCCCGTGGTGGCTCGCTCGACTCATCGGCGAGTGGCGGCCCGATCTTTTGCATCTGCACCTGCCCAACACCTCGGCCTTCTGGGCGCTTGCCTTACCCCGGGCACGCCGTTTGCCCTGGGTGGTGCACTGGCATTCGGACGTGGTCGCCTCGACGCTCGACCGGCGGCTGAAACTGGCCTATGGACTCTATCGACCCTGGGAGCAGGCGCTGCTCGCCCGCGCCGCGCGGATCATCGTCACCTCGCCGGACTATCTGGACGCCAGTCAGGCGCTGGCGCCCTGGCGCGCGCGCTGTGTCNTCATTCCGCTCGGTCTAGATCCCGCCCGTCTTCCGGATCCCGACCCCGAGAGCCGCGCCCGGGCCGAGCAACTTTGGGGGGCCAACCAGGGGTTGCGGATCCTCGCCATTGGCCGCCTGACCTATTACAAGGGATACGAGATCCTGATCCAGGCCGCGGCGCAACGGCCTGAGACGCACGTGCTCATTGTCGGCGCCGGCGAGCTGGCCGGGTCGCTGCATGCCCTGATCCGCTCGCTCGGTCTCGAGGGGCGCGTCCAGCTCTTGGGTCAGCAACCGGACCCGCTGGTCCATGCGCTCATCGATGGGTGCGATCTGCTCTGTCTGCCCTCGATCGAGCGCACCGAGGCATTCGGACTGGTGCAGCTGGAGGCGATGCGCTTCGGCAAGCCGGTGGTGGTCAGCGACATCCCCGGCTCGGGGACCGGCTGGGTGGTGCGTCAGGCGGGCCATGGCTTGATGGTCCCACCGGGTGACCCGAAGGCACTGGCCGCCGCAATCGAGCAGCTCGGTCAGGATCCCGCCCAGGCCCGGCGGCTCGGCCAGGCGGGCGCCCAGGCGCTTGAGACGCACTTCGGCATCGCGCGCGTCGCCGAGCAGATCGCGCGGGGCTATGTCGAAGTGCTCGACGCACGCCCCCAGAGCGTCAGCAAGAAAAAGACATAGAAGGGCACAAAGTGCAGCAGCAACCGGCCTAGGCTGGTGCCCTGCTCGGCCCAGCGATGGGCGTCGGTGAGAAAGAACAGCCCCCACAGCAGCAGCAGGCTGCCGAGCACGAGCGCCAGCCCCGAAACCAACCAGGGTGCTCGTTCGCCGCGCACGACCCGCCCGATGGCCACGATCAGTCCGATCAACAGCAGATAACCGAGTAGGTGCCAGTTCTCAAGCCCCCAAAACGTCCGGGCGAAGGCCGCCCAGGTATCGTGATAGCCCAACTCGAGGCGCCCGATGAGGGGCAACTGGATCGCCTCGGCGCTGATCTCGATCAGACCGATGATCGGTAGCTCAAGCCTTAGACCGATCAGCCAGGCGAGTCCCAGCCCTAGGACGGCTGCCGCGATCAGGCTCAGACTGATCCAAGGTCGGCGCACCTGAACGAGCATCCAGGCCGGGACCAGGAGCACCAGCCAGGCTGCACCCTCCAGCTTGAGGAGCGGCCAGGTCGCGGCCAAGGCCAGACAGAGCGCCGCCTGACGCCTGTCACCGGTGCGCGTCCACTGCATAAAGGCCATCAGACTCAACCCCAGCGCCCCGGCCAGCCAGAGATCGGCATACCCGGCCAGGGCCACATGGGTGTCGAGCAGGGGCAGCGAGATCAGCCCCCAGAGCGCAGCCAGACTCGCCGGTGCCGAATCAGTCCAGAGACGCGCCTGGCCATAGAACCCCAGCGCCAGCGCCATCGCGGCACCGAGCCAGGGCAGATTGGCGGCGGTCTCGTTCCATCCGCCGGCGGCCAGCGTCGGCCACAGCGCCAGGTATGAGACCAGCGCCGGATAGTTCCAGGCCTCGATGGTATAGACTGCGCCCGTGCCCTCGCCCGCCCAGACCTCGGGTGCGACAAAGGGCACCAGCCGACCCAGCTCGGACCAGACGCGCGCCCGTACCGCCCAGGTGGTCCAGGCATCCCAGGGATACAGCGGCTGCCACCAGACCTCCAGCGCCAGCACCGCGAAACGCAGTCCGATCCAGCCGAGCAGGAGCGCGAAGAGCAGTCGCGCTCCGAGTTCACGCGCGTCTCGCGCCCAGACTGACCGGAACGACTGGAAGACCTCCCGACCGGACGGATGCAGGCCGCGCAGCGTCCAACCGAGTACTAGCGCAAAGCCCAGCATCAGCACCCAGAACGCGACCCGCAGGCCGAGGATCGACAGCGGATAGAGCAGCATCGCGCCGACGAACAAGGCCAACCAATAGCCATAGCCCAACACCAGTGGCCAGCTACCCGGACTCTTGTCCGGCCATAGCCGCCGCAGCAGCAAGGCGCCCGCAAGCCATGGCAATAGCAGCGACAGTGCGACGGCGAACCAGGCCAGGGTTTGAACAGTTTCCATGTCTTTCAGTCCTCGAGCGCGACTGGCCTGACCCGAAACAGCGTACCCAGACCCGGCTGGGACAGCTCACTCGACACGGCCAGACGCCAGTCGCCAAACACCAGTTCGGAGCGGAGGCGATCATAGGCCGTGCGATCGAGCGGGCTTAACAAGACCACGGCGTCACCGGGCTTGACCCCAGTCGCGGCGTCCAGGGTGGCGCTCAGACGCACGTTGTGCGGGAGCAGATGGTAGCGCGCGCGATTGGGACCATAGCCCGTCGGATCGGGCGCGACGAGAAAGACCCGCGCTGGCTTGACCCCAAGTCGGGTGCGGATGTCTGCGATGAAGGGATAAAAACCCTGGTCTGACCCGACTCGCTGACGGTCCTCACCCGCGAGTCCGGCATAAAGCGACCGGGTCTGATCGAGACGCCCCAGCAACAACCACTGCCAGCGCGCATCCAACACCAACCAGCCGACGAGCAGGATGAGTCCATAGGGCCTCCAGGACCGAAATCCAGCCCAGGGTGGTGCAAGCACCACATGGATCAGCGCCGCCAGCGCGCACCAGACGACCACCGGGATCAGCGGACGGATCCGGCCCGCGCCCGCTGCCGAATCCGTGAAGTTGATCGAGCGCCCCGTCCAGCCAAGGTCGCGTATCCAGTCGTTCCAGGCAAGGGCGGGGATTGCAGACAGGGCTGGGCGATGCGGCTGGAGTGCCAGCGACTCAAACACCAGGGGCTCGGCCTTGGGGGCGGATCCGATGACGGCCAGACCGATGCCGACGATCAGCCCCGCCCAGTTCGGATCATCGCTCAGGTCAACGAAACCCGCGCGGCGTTCGTCGGCTGAGACCAGGTGATCGAAGGGTTTGCGGGTGGTCTGGGCCGTGGCCCAGATGACGCGCAGCTCGTGCCTCGCATCCAACCCGGCGATCCGCCAGCCCAGCCCGTGATAGTCGCGCGCCTCGAAGGGACGGATCGCACCCTGGACCAGGATCAGACCATTGGACGCCGCGCGCTCGACGCGCAGCCCACGTTCGCTCTGGACNCCCTCGCCCGCCGTGATCTGCAACCCTGAGGACTCGATCCGCACGGTCGGCCGCGCTGGATCCTCAGCCCACAGATAGACCCCGGCGAGCAGCAGACACAGACCCAGGGTGGCGCCGAGCAGCGCAGCGACCAGGGCGAGCGGACGATACCCGCAGGTTTGCAGAGTCGAGTGATTATTCAAGGCTCAATCGCGCTCCATGAGATCGATAAAGACGCGCTCATACCCGCGCACCATGCGCTCGATCGAGAGTTGTTCGGCACGCTCGCGTCCCCGTTCGGCCAGACGGTGTCGACGCTCAGGATCGGCNAGCAGAGAGCCGATGGCATGCGCGAGCGCCTCGGCGTCCTCCATTGGGGTCAGCAGACCATATTCGTTCTGTCCCAGCACCTCGCGCGGGCCATAGGGGCAATCGGTCGCGACCACNGGGGTGCCGCAGGCCAGCGCCTCTAGCATGGTATAGCCAAAGCCCTCGAACTGACAGGTGTGCACATAGAGATCGGCCTGGCGGATATAGGGATAGACGTTCTTGCGATGGCCGACGAAACAGACACGATCGGCCAGCCCCCAGTCGGCGAGCTGGCGCTCAAGCATCGCGCGATCCGGTCCGTCCCCGACCAGGACCAGGGCGGCGGGCCGGATCGCTTGCAGACGCCGGAAGGCAGCAAGCAGCAGGCCGAGATCCTTCTCAGGCGACAGACGTGCAGCGGTGCATAGACGAGGCAGATCGGGCGGCAATGTCTCCAGTCCAGGCGCGGCTTCGGCGGCGAGACGGGCGACCTCGGCGCTGGCGATCCCATTCGGGACGACCACCGTGCGCCGGGTCGGGCCGAGAAAGCGCCGGCTCAGTTCGCGCGCGGTACCCTCGGAGGGGACGATGATGCGATCGGCCCACCATGCCGTGGCGACGATGGCCAGCCGCAGGAACAGGTGACGTTTGCGTCCGTGCTCGTAGCGGCGCATGTGCTCGTACACCGGCCCGCGAAAGCTGGCGACCGTCTTGATGGACAGACGTTGAAGCCGCGTCCCGAACACGGCGAGCGCTGAGGGGTAGTGCATCATCCCGAGCACCAGATCTGGCTTGGCACGCGCGATCAGGGCGCCGATGATGCGCGCGTCGTCGCGCAGTTCATCCAGGGTAGTGAACCAACCACGCGACAGATGCGCGGCGGTGTCGAGGAAACCGTCGTAGTCGGGCGGGACCAGCTCGCGCAGGGCAGCGGGGGCGGCGAGCGTGATCCGGCGCACGACGCGGCGATCGAGATGGGTGATCAGATTGCTCGTCGTGCGCTCGGCGCCCCCGAACACCGTGGCCAGATGCAGGATCAGCAGGTGCATTGAGAGAACCGTCAGCCGGTCGAAAGGCTGGGCTGGGCACACCAGGAGCACCCAACCCAAGGGTGCTTTAGGATCAATAGCGCGTAAAGACGATGTCCTGCGACTCGATCCGGAATTCGCTCACCCACTCGCCATCGATCCATAGCCAGCGGTTCTTGACTGGAACCACGCGCTCGGGCTGCTTGATGACCTCGCCGGTCTTGGGGGCCTTGAACTCGGGTACATGGGCGCGGATGGTGGTGACGACCTCGGCGATCGGACCCTCGATGGTGATCGCGTCGATCTTGACCTCGCTGTACTTGATCTTGCCCATCTTGGACAGATAGATGTCGAGCGGGTTGGCGGCCCTGAAGAAGGGGTCGAGATAGCTGTAAGTCGTCTTGTAATCCTCGGCCTGCATCGCCTTCCAATAGCCCTCGACCCGCTTGCGCAGGTCCGCCTCGCTGGTCTTGGCCAGGCGCTCGCGTTCGGTGCGCGCGGACTCGGCGAGCGACTTCAGGCTAGATTCGTCGACTGCCAGCTCGACGAGCTGCTTGCCCTCGAGCCTGTCGTCGGTGTAGCGCTCGGCGATCACACGAAAACCATCGCCGGCGGCATAGACCGCGTTCGGCTCATAGCGCAGGCCCAGGTTGACGCCCGGCTCGCGCGGCAGCGGCACGTCGGCGATCGTCCAGGTCGCGCCATAGTCGATGGAGAGGCTGGCGTAGAGGCCGGAGCGGATGTTGCGCCAGTCCTCCCAGACCAGCAGCACCTGTCCGGGCTTCCGGCCAAAGGCGACCGAGGGGTTGCGCGCATGGAACAGGGACAGGAGTTCCTGGTCGCCGGTGCGCGGCCTGACGACCTTGGACCAGGTCTCGCCGCGGTCGCTCGAATGGATGACATAGACATCCTGCTTGTCCTGATCGTGCTCGCTACGATTGCGCCCGCTGACGGCGAGCAGGATATGGCCCTCGTCATCCGCCGCGATGTTTAAGCTGGCGATGTCGTACCCGCGCAGATCCTCGAAATCGAAGCGCCTCCAGGTCTTGCCGTTGTCGTCGGAGTGCGCCCCTTCAAGGTGGAAGTCACGCTTGTCGAGGCCGCGCTGAGACAGCCAGATCACGAACCAGCGCGAACCGGAGCGGAAGGACTCGAAGATCGGCGTGACTTCGGACACATCGTCCGCAACCGTCACCGTGTCGGCGAACTCACCACCTGCCGGACGGAAGCGCGAGACGATGCGCCGTCCCTCGACATCGCCCTGCCAACTAAAGACGATCAGATTGCCTTGCGGATCTGAGGCCATGACCGGATAGATGCCGGCCATCACCAGTTCGATCGGCGAAAGCTCCTGCTTGGAGCGGTCGAGATTCCGATAATAGAGATTGTGGATGCTGCCGGTCGGCTGGTTGGCCTTCTCGCCGTACCAGAGCAGATGGGTCAGGCCCTTGGCATCGGATTGGACCACGAAGCGCGCTAAAGCCTCTGTGTCGCCACCGATCTCCAGCGGCTTGATCGATGTTGCATCCGGGGACAGGTGCTCGGTGTCGAGCAGATAGAGACCCTTTTTAGGATGCTTGTCGCGCCAGAGTACGAGCGGCCCCTTGTCAGTCGCAGATAGCGCCAGCCCAGAGGGTGCCTGAGCGCGGTCGTCTGGAACCAGAAGACGTTCCTGGCCTTCGGGCTCGCGCAATCTGAGCAGACGATCACGATCATAGTAGGCGAGCCAGCGTTGCCCCGAGGCGTCTAGGGCGTATTCCCAGCCACTCGTGGCCGCCATGGTCGAATGGCTCAGCGTCTCATAGGACGCCGAGGATTCGACTCGATCAGCAGCGAACGACGCGCCGCCTGTAACGAATACACCCAGGACACAGCTTAGGCCAAGGGCCTTGAATCTTTGAACGATCACTTTGAATCCCCGATAGCCAATTGTTTGAATCCAGGCCCATTGTAAGGCAATCGAAGAAGCAAGAGGCTTACGATACCTCCATAAAAAAGCCGCCCGAGGGCGGCTTTTTTGTCTTTGGTTAGGACTGGTGTTGGCCAGTCCTACCAGGAACTGACGGTTTGATCGCTCAAGGAGCGAGCTAGACGTCAGAAGGGGTTGTTTTCGTCAGGGGTGAACAGGATGGCGTTGTTATAGGTTCCACCCACAGCCTCGCCGTTGAAGGTGCCACTGGTGTTGTACTCGAGCTTGATGACCACAGCGCCCGGAGTCGCGTTTTCTCTGACATTGTTAAGGGCCTCAGGAAGGTTGGCCGAATCACTGCTACCAGTAGGATTAAACGTACTGCTACCAGTAGGATTAAACGTGGCTGTAGTAGGATTGTAGTTGTGGTCAAGTACCACGCCACCGAGTTCGAAGCTAGCCCGTACCCACTTCTGGGCGGCAGCATCGAAAACCAAACGATAGTTCCACAGCTGGCCCCAGCCACCGTTCACGAGACGAGCAGCGGTACCATCGCTCAGCAGGCTAGAGGCGTTGATGCGTCCGACGCACACGACATCCTGAGGAACGGTACCGGAGATCAGGTTCTCGTCACGATCGTACAGGTCACCCCGGGCCGTGGTCACGAACTCGATGCGAGCACGATAGTCGTTCGCGAAATCAGGAGTCTGATCGATGGATACCGGGGTCACAAAGAAAGCGGTCGTGATCTCGTTGAATGGCATCAGAGCAACCGGCGAGGGGCTCTGCGAAGCTGCGAAGCGGAAGTCGGCATCATCGGAGCTGTAAGCCTGGTAGCCCCAAGCTGCGCCACTCCCGAACTCGAACACGAAGGCTTCGCCAGCGAGGGTCTCGCCGTCATCA
>JGI24187J35170_1000141_pt1 | contig 30488 bp, 38 predicted proteins | sample YNPBryBLVA2012_FD_35170 | JGI IMG/M metagenome (IMG submission 35170)
GCGCCAGATCATGTTCCGCCTGCCGGAAGCCACGCTGGTGGCGGCGCTCATCGAGGGGCAGTTCCCCAACTACGAGCGCGTGATCCCCACGGACTTCGACAGGAGGTGGGTCATTCCCACGGAGCTGCTGGCCGGAGCCGTCCGCCGGGCGGGGATTGTGGCGCGGCAGGACATGCAGAGAGTGGTGTTTCGCTCGCGGGGTGAGAAGGTGTCCGTTTCGGCCCGCGCTGGAGACATCGGGGAGGCCTATGAGGAGGTGGACGCGGTCCGGGAGGGGGACGACCTGGAGATCGCCTTCAACTGCGGCTACCTGCTGGACGTGCTGAACGTTCTCGAGACGGACGGAGTGTCCTTCGAGATGTCCCAGGCGCTGTCCCCGGCTGTCCTGAGGCCGGCCGGGCAGGATGGTTACCTGTGCGTGGTCATGCCGATGGAAATCCCTGTGGGGTGGGAGCAATGCTGAACAGGGTCGTTCTTATCGGCCGGCTGGCGCGCGACCCGGAGCTGCGTTACACGCCGCAGGGGACGCCCGTGGCCACCCTGGGGCTGGCCGTGGAGCGGCCCGGGACGGATAAGGGTTCCGGCCGCCAGACCGATTTCATCGATGCCGTCTGCTGGCGCCACACGGCAGAGTTCGCTGCGAACTACCTCGCGAAAGGCCGGCTCGTCGCCGTGGAGGGGCGCCTGCAGGTCCGGGAATGGGTGGGTCAGGACGGGGGCAAGAGGCGCGTCACAGAGGTTGTGGCCGACAGCCTGCAGCCCCTGGACAGGCCCGGGGCACGGGACGAAGGAGGAGGCGATGACCCGTTCCGGCATTCATAATGTGGGCGGTTCGTGCCCCGTCTGCGGTTCACCGGTGCCGCGGTACCGGAGGACCTGCTCGCGCGAATGTCTGTCGCGCTGGCGGGGGATTCTGAATAGCCGGCGCGCCGCGGCCGGACCGCCGCCGGAGCCGCGAACCAAACCATCGCCGCAGATGGTAGCGGCGATGGCGCAGTTCCTGGAGGCCATCGGGCTGGATGCGGCGCGCGCAGTGGCCCTGATTGCCGGGGCAGAGAAGGCCGAGCGGGAGGAGTTCGCTCGAAAGCATGAGGCAGCCCGCAGGAGCTGAGTTTGCCGCACAGCTGACAGCCTACCTGGAGCGCGCCATACGGGCGCGCTACGGCTGGTCCGGGCACGCGGACGACCTGGCGCAGGTGGCGCGCCTCGCCGTCGCCCTGGAGCTCGGGCAGCACGGCCACCTGCCGGAACCGCTTTTGCGCCGCTACGTCCTCCGGCGGGCCTGGTGCGACGTGCGCGATGAGTTCAGGCGGCTGCGCAGAACGGACCCTCGCCTGGCGGAGCGAGCGCGTCCCCGGACGGGCCGGATGGGCCGCCTGACCATCCGTCTCCCGGAGGAAACGCTGTCCGCCCTGTCGGAGCAGGCCGCTCGCCGGGGCGGAACCGTGTCCGCGGAGGCGCGGGCCATTCTGGAGATCTCCCTTGGACTCAGAACGCGCGGCGCTGCTGGCTGATATCTGCGCGCGGCTCGCGGCGGCCCGGAGAGCCGGCGACCGCGCCCGGTTCCCGGGCTCTTCCTGGGGGCAGTGCATCCGGGCCCTGGCCTACCGCGCGCAGGATGACGGGGCGTTCCGGTTCGCGGACGCGTTGAACGGCCTGGCGTCCGGGTCCTGGGACCCGGACGCCAGGGACTACGTGAACTATCTGCTGTCCCTGACCGCTGATCTGCGCCGCCAGACGCTGGCGGCGCTGCCGACGGAAAATCTCTGGGAAATTTTGACGCTGCTCGCCGAACGGTAAGCGTTGCACCGGTCTTTCAAGGCCGGTGAGGATTGAAACGAAACGAAACGAAACAGCGTGTCCGACATTTTTGCAGCGAGTACATATACAGGCAGCAAGCAGAGCGGACCAACCCGGACACTCTCCTTTCCCTTTCTCTGAGGGCCCGCCAGGCCGGCGGGCCCCTTTTCCCGTTGCGCCGGCCTGGCGGCCGGCGAGGATTGAAACGGACGGACATGCCACGCGGACGGCCCACGAAATACAGCCCCGAGATTGCGGACCGCATCATCGCCGACATCCGGCGCGGGAGCTCGCGCGAGGAGGCGGCCGGCGCAGCTGGCATCGGCGAGACCACCCTGCGCCGGTGGATGGACAGATACGCAGATTTTCGGCGCCGGGTCCATGAGGCTGACGCCTGGGCAGTNGCAAATGCCGAGCAGGCGGTCTACAAGCGCGACCCGCTGCGGTGGCTCCAGTCCAAGCGGCCGGAGGTATGGGGCAATTTGGGCCGTCAGCGCATCGAGGTTTCCGGGCCCGACGGCCCGATTGCCATAACGCATGCCATCGACACCGGCAGCATCATCGCGGTGGCGCGCTGGCTCGAGCAGCGCGAAGCGGAGCCCGGAGCGGAGCCTGAATGACGCACGGCGGGCGGTGCTCGCGCTCGCCCGCCAGAGACTCATCCCGTTTGCCTGCGTGACGCTGCCGGGCTACCGGCCCGCGCCGCATCTGGCGCGCCTGGCCGAGGCGCTGGAGGCTGTGGAGCGCGGGGAGATCCGCCGCCTCATGGTGTGGATGCCCCCGCGCCACGGCAAGAGCGAGCTGGCCAGCATCCGTTTCCCGGCCTGGTACCTGGGCCGCAACCCGGACCGGCGCGTGGTGCTGGCTGCCTACGGGGCGGACCTGGCGCAGCGCTTCTCCCGGTTCGTGCGGGCGACCATCGAGGGGCCGCAGTTCCGGTGCGTATTCCCTCGAATCGGGCTGTCCCCGGACAGCCGGGCCGTGGACGCATGGGACATCGCCGGGCGCAGGGGAGGGCTGAAGGCGGCCGGCGCCGGCGGGCCGCTGACCGGGCACGGGGCGAACCTCCTGATTATCGACGACCCCGTGAAGAACCGGGAAGAGGCGGACAGCCAGACCATACGGCAGGCCGTCTGGGACTGGTACACGTCCACCGCCTACACCCGGCTGGAGGAGAACGGAGCAATCGTCATCATTCAAACGCGCTGGCACGAGGACGACCTGAGCGGGCGGCTGATTGCGGCACAGGGCACGGACGCCCGGGCGGATGAGTGGACTATCGTCCATATGCCCGCCATCGATGGGAATGGCCGCCCGCTCTGGCCGGAGCGTTATCCGCTGGAAGAGCTGGAGCGCATCAGGGCAAACGTCGGCCCGCGCGACTGGGAGGCGCTGTATCAGGGGCGGCCCGCCCCGCCGGAGGGCAGCGTCTTCCGGCTGGGAGATGTCCGCATCGAAGACCGCGCGCCCGGCGGGCTGCGCCTGGCCCGGGGCTGGGACCTTGCGGCATCGTCCAGGACTACGGCCGACTGGACCGTCGGCGCCCTGTGCGGCATCGACGCGGAGAACCGGCTCTGGGTGCTGGACATCTACCGGCGCCGCCAGTCCTGGCCGGAGACGGTGCGCGACATGGCGGCGCTGGCGCAGCTTGAGCCGGGGACCGTCTGGGCCATCGAGCGAGCCGGTTTCCAGCTGGCGGCGGTGCAGCAGCTGCTCGCCGACCCGCGCTTCAACGCCCTGGCCATCCGCGGCATCGAGGCGGACCGGGACAAGGTGGCCCGGGCGCTTCCGTGGAGCGGCAGGCCGCTCTATCTCGTGCGCGCGCCCTGGAACCAGGAGTTTATCGCGGAGCTGGTGGCGTTCCCGCAGGGGCAGCACGATGACCAGGTGGACGCGGTAAGCGCGGCCTGGGCCGCGCTTGCCACCCTGCGCCCGCCGGCATCCGCAACAGTGGAGGAGCGCGGCTGGTACGCCGCGGACACAGACGCATGGCACTGAGGGACATCCTGCGATGGCCGTGGCCCGCGCGCGCCGTGGAGCCGGAGGGCGCGCCGGTGGACCGCGTGGAGCGCCTGTACGCGCGGGCCCTGGAGGGGCAGTGGGACGGCATCCAGGACCTTCTGGAGGAGGAGCGCGGCTGGAAGCGAATCTCCAGCCTGGCAGGCCAGAGCACGCTGGACCCAGCCGAGCACAGCCTGATGCTCCGCCTGGCCATGCACTTCACCGGCACCAGCCCGCTGGCGGTGAAGATCATCCGGACCATGGCGGCACATATCTGCGGCAGCGTGCTGCAATTTGCCAGCCCCAACCGCGAGCTGCACGAGGAGCTGACGGCGTTCTGGCGTGATCCTGTGAACGGGCTGGAGCGCGACTACGTGCGGCTGTGCCGGGAGTGGCTGGCCCTGGGCGAGCTGTTCCTGGCGGCGTTCATTGCGCCGCAGACAGGGCGGATGCGCATCGGATACCTGCACCCCACGCAGATCAGCGCCGTCGCGACCGACCCGGAGAACGCACGGATCGTGACAAGCGTGACGGAGTCCCGGCCGGACGGGGACCGGGAGTGGATGATCCTAAACTCGCCCCTTGTTGTGGAGGCCCTGCGCCGGGGGGATATGCCGGACCCGGGCACGCGCTGGCTGCTGTATTTCCCGCTTCAGGCCGCCATGGTGGGGCGCGGGCGCAGCGTGCTGGAGACGATGTTCTACTGGATCCACCGGGCGGAGCAGTTCCTGAACGACCGGATGATGCTGAACAGCCTGACCAAGGCATTCATCTGGCAGGTGCGCGTCTCTGGCAGCGAGGCGGACGTGGCACGGCGCGCGATGGAGATCGGCCAGAGCCCTCCGCGCCCGGGCAGCGTGCAGGTGGTGAATGAGAGCGAGAGTTGGGAGGCCGTGGTGCCCTCGGTGCACGCAAGCGACGCGCGCAACGATTACCTGGCGGTGTTGAAATACATCGCGCTTGGCGCCGGGTTCCCGGAGCACTGGGTGGGGGCCTCCGAGGACGTGAACCGCACGACCGCGGACAGCGCCTCCGAGCCAGTGATCCGGGACCTGGAGGTGCTGCAGACGCAGTGGATTGACGGCGTGGTGCGGCCGCTGCTGCAGATCCAGGGGTATCTGCTGGCCGCAGCCGGCATGGTGCGGGCGGCGCCGGAGGAGATCGAGGCCGTGGACATCGCCGCGCCCGATCTGTCGCGCAGCGACAACATTCGCACCGCGGACGCGACGCTGCGCATGGTGCAGGCGGTGCAGCTGGCGATGGCGGGAGAACTGATGGCGCGCGAGACGGCGCGGCAGCTGGTGCACAACGCGGCCGGCGTGCCAATGCCGGACGGCCTGGACGATATGATCGCCGGGGAGCGCAGGCGGGACCAGGCGGCCGTCTATGCGGCGTGGCGGCCGCCTGAGCTCCCGGCGATGGAGGACGGGCAATGACCGAGACTGTGACGATACGGGAGGCGGCGGCGATCGAGGCGGCCGCATTCGACGAGGAGCAGCGCATCGTGCCCGGCGCGGTGCTGATCCGCGCGGGCCTGAGCCGGAACCGCAATCGCTACCGCGAGGAGGTGCTGTCACGCGACTGCCACATCATGGAGGGCCTGCCGGCCAGAAGCGGGCACTACCGTACGGGAGACCTGACCGGGCGCAGCGACCCGCGCAACCTGGCCGGCACATGGCGCAATGTCCGCTACGCGGACGGCGCCGTGAGGGGAGATTTGCACGTGTTTGAGCATTATTTGCCCGTGTTGCGGGCGGCGCGCGAGGCGGGCGAGCTGATCGGCGTCTCCATCGACCTGGCCGCCAAACCCCGCGTGGTGCGCGAGAACGGGCAGCTGATCCGGGAGGTGGAGGCGCTCGTCGCCGACCNNNNAAACAGCGTGGACATCGTGGTACAGCCGGCCGCGGGCGGTCGGCTGTTCGAGTCCGCCGCGGTGGATCCGTGGTGGACCACATACCGGGAGGCAAAGATGAATCTGACCATGGAGGACATCAAAACCCGGCCGGCCCTCTGGAGGCTGGTCGAGGCGAGCGTGGAGGATCCGGAGAACCTGACGGCAGAGGAGCTGGCGGCCAGGCACCCCGCGCTGGCTGAGGCGCTGGAGGCGCTGGCCCGGGAGCTGGATGAGGCCGCGCAGGCGCGGGAGGCATCCGGCGGGACGGAGGACGGCGGCGGCGATGGATGCTCCGCCGGCGCGGATGAGGTGCGCGCCCTGCTGGAGGAGGCGAGGCGCGAGCGCTGCGGCGTGCTGCTGGAGGCGCGCCTGGCCGAGGCGCGGCTGCCGGCGAAGGCGGCGGAGCTGGTGCGAAGCGAGTTTGCCGGGCGCACTTTTGAGCCCGCCGAGCTGGACCGGCGCATCCGGGGCGTGAAGGAGGCGTTGGACGAGGCCGCCCAGAGCGCGCGCGTGACCGGCGTGGGCGCGCGGGTGACGCAGGACTGGCGCGACCGCATGATCGCGGCGATCGACGGGATGCTGGCCGGGCAGCCGGTGGACGGCGTGCCGCCGTTCCGCAGCTTCCGTGAGGCCTACTGCCGCTGGACCGGCAAGGACTGGCTGACCCCGCCGGTTGTTATCCTGAGGGATACACACGGCGGCGGATATGACAGCGAGCGCAGCGTGGAGGCGCTGCTCACGACCACCTGGGCGGCGGTGTTCGCCGACCGGCTCCACAAACGGCTGATCGCCGAGTTCAGCCGGCCGGACGCCGACCAGGAGTGGCGCCAGATCGCCAGCACCATCAGCAGCGTGACCGACTTCCGGCCGCAGTACCTGGTGAAGTACGGCGGCTTCGGGATGTTTCCGGTAGTGCCCGAGAACGGGACCTATCACCCGCTTTCCAACCCCGTGGACGGGGGCGAGAGCTACAGGCTCGGCAAGCGGGGCGGGCTGTTCACCATCACGCTGGAGACGATCGCGAACGACGACCTGCGGGCCATCCGCAACATCCCGGTGGCCATGGGCCGCGCCGCGCGCCAGACCCTGAACCGGGACGTGTTCGGGGTGCTGACCTCCAACCCCACGATGGGGGACAACGTGACGCTCTTTGATCCGACGAGCACGCTCAGGGGCGGGGACGGCTCCACCAACGGCAGCGGCAACCAGGGCAGCGCGGCGCTCTCCAGCGCCAGCCTGAGCGCGCGCCGGCTCAACATGCTCAAGCGCGCGACATTCGGCAACACCATCGGCGGCCAGAGGATGGATGCGGGGACGATCATCCCGCGCCTGCTGATCGTGCCGCCCGACCTGGAAGAGACGGCATGGCGCCTGACGAACAGCCAGGTGCTGGTGCAAAGCTCCAACTTCAACGCGACGGAGCCGAACTGGCACCGCAACGCCTATCAGGTGCTGGTGGTTCCGTTCTGGACCGACCCGAACGACTGGTATCTGTGCGCGGATCCCGCGAGCGCGCCGACGCTGGAGGTGGGCTTCTACCAGGGCCGCCAGCAGCCCGAGCTGTTCACGAAAGAGGAGTTTGAGACCGACGCCCTGACGTACAAAGTGCGGTTCATCTACGGCATCGCCGTGGAGGAGCCGCTCTCCTGGGACCGCAGCGTGGTGTAACCTGGCTGCGCCGGCCTGGCGGCCGGCGAGGATTGAAATGAAATGAAACGGAACGAAACGGAACGAAACACGGGAGGAAAGCATGAGCAAGGGAACGGTTGGCCATATCGGCTACGCGCCGGGCAGCCACGCGGCTTCCATCTTCGTCCGGACGCTCAACGCGACGGGCAGCACGGACCGGGCGGCCGTGTGGGTGGCGCCGGCGCAGGTGGTGGTTGAAAGCGTGACGCTGATCGCCGGGGGGGCCATCACGGGCGACAACACCAACCGCATCAATCTGAACATCCGCAATGGCGGCTGGAACGGCGCAGGAAATACCCTGATCGGGCAGCTGCAGTTCACGTCTGGAACGAACGTGAACAAGGACGAGAGCGTGACGATCGCCTGCGGCGGCACGGGTGCCACGCTCCAGCCCGGCGACAAACTGGTCGTCGAGGCGGAGAAGGTGGGCACCGGCGGCACGTGGACGAACGGGGGCGGCCATGTCCGGTTCCGCTACGTCTGAGCGGCGCGTGGTGCGGGCCGGAAACCGGGAGGCTCTGGGGCAGTGGATTGAGCTGCACCGGGCCGACGGGCTGGCCGTGGTGGAGATCCGGGAGACCGGAGACGATGACTGGCCGTACGCGGCGGTGCTCGAGCAGGCGCGGGCGCAGGATCCGGAAGGGGCGGTGAGCCAGGAGGACCGGGCCGCGCCCGCGGCGCAGGGCGCCGGCAGGAAGCGGAAGTGAGGCGGCCCGGCGGGGATTAAAACGTGCGGGGCAGCCCCTGGTGGGAGAGCGAACTCTCCCGCGCGGAGCAAGAGATGGAGCGCCTGAGCGCGCGCCATCTGGAGGCGCTGCGCCGGGAGCTGGAGCAGGCCCGGGCGCTGGTGCTGCGGGAGCTGCTGGCGGCGCGGGGCGAGTGGACGCGGGGGCGTCTGGACGCCGTGCTGCGCCGGATTGACGCGGCACTGGACCAGGTGGAGCGGCGCCTGCAGGCCTCCGCGGGCACCATGCTGGATGAGGCCGCGCACTCGGGCCTCGAGCGCGTGGACCGCGCGGTGGAGCGATATGCCCGGGACATCCCGGTGATGCGCCGGGAGCTTCCCGGGGAGCTGTACCTGGACCTCTGGGCGGACTTCACGCTGGACCTGGTGAAGCGCGACATCATAGAGCCGGTCCGGACGGCCATCCGGAACACCGTCCGGGCCGGATTCATCACAGGCCGCAGTCTCTACGACACCATGCGGGACGTGGCGAGCGAAAACTTCCACAAACTGACATTTGCGTCCCGGTTCCACCGGGCCGAGGCGATCACCCGGACGGAGACGAACCGGGTGGCCAACCGCGCGGCCTGGCTGCGGGTGGCGCAGTATCAGCGGGAGGCACCGCCGGGAGAGGTCTGGATGAAGCGTTGGGGCACGGCGGCGGACGACCGCGTGCGCCCGACGCACGTGGAGGCCGGGCTGCAGCCGCCGGTGCCGGTGAACGAGCCATTTTACGTGGGCGGGCATCCGTGCCAGCACCCGGTGGACCCGGCGCTGCCGCCGGAGGAGGCGGTGAACTGCCGGTGCAGCCTGCTGGCGGTGCCGCCCGGAATGGAGTGAGTTTCATGAGCCTGACATTTGCCGAGACGCCCAACGGGACGCCCGCGGCCCTGCGGGCCGACTCCCAGGGCCGGCTGGACGCAAGCTGGGATTATACGCATGTCACCGCCAGCGGGACGGTGCACACCGGCCCCTGCGTGGTGGCCGGCTTCACCCCGGTGGATGTAACGATGACACTGGAGGTGACCATCCGGGACGGGACTGGACCGGGCGGGCAGCTGGTGGCGCACGAAGAGCTGCCGGAATACCACAGCGGCGAGTTCTTTGAAGTGGGCCCGCCCGGGGGCGCGCGCCTGCAGAACGGGCTGTACGTGCAGCTGGCCGGGACCGGTGCAGTGCTGATCTGGTGGCGGCGGGCGTGACATGGACATCGCTCTCAGGGCGCGGCAGATCCTCTCCGACGAGGCCGGGGAGGAGGCGGAGCGACTGGCAAGCCAAGAGGTGTACGCGGCGAGCGTGGCCGGGGCGCTGCTGGAGCTCTCCCGCCTGCGGCCGCGCGTGGCCAGGGCAGAGCTGGAGCTGCTACCCGGGCCGGACCAGCCCTATCCGCCCGGCTGGGATGCCGGGATCAGCAGCATCCTGAGCGTGGAGTTTCCTCCTGGCAGCCGCAGGCCGCGGCTGCTGACTGCCTCGAGCCTGCTTGCGGGCCCGGATGGATGGCGGATCCTGGACAGGGACTATCGAGAAGGGGATCGCGCCGTGCTGTCGTTCACCCTGCCCTGGTCCCAGGCCTCGCTTCCGGACAGCCTGGCGGAGGCTGCGGCGCATCTGGCGGCATCGCTCGTGGCGCAGGCCGTGGCGGCGCGCTTCGGGCGAAGCGACGCGCCAGCGATCCCGGCCGACAGCGTCAACTACCGCGAGAAGGCCGACGTCTGGCGGGAGCTATCCGCGCACCTGCGGCGGCGGGGGCTGGCGATTGCGGGCGCAGGGGCGGACGCGCAGGGCAACGCCGTCCACTCTCCCGCTGCGCGCCATGCGGACTGGGGATGGCCGCGGCTGTGAGGATGCTGTGAGGATCTGGCAGGACGCCGGCGCGCCGTACGCGCTGCATCTGGAGCTCGAGGCGGGGTCGCTGGCCCGGCTGAAGGGGCTCCTCGCGCGCGTGCGCGCCGGCACGGGCCCGCAGGCGGCGCGGATCGTGGAGCAGGCCATGGCGAAGGCGACGGAGCAGCTGCGGACCGTCGCATTCGATCAGACCCCGGTGGGCGCGACGGGTTTCCTGCGCGACACAATCGGCGCGCAGGTGAGCGTGCACTCCCAGGTGCCGGTGGACGTGAGCGGGCATGTGTGGTGGCAGGCCGATTATGCCCCGGTGGTGGAGTACGGGAGCCGGCCGCACTGGCCGCCAGCCGGTCCGCTGGTGCACTGGGTGGAGCGCAAGCTGCATGTGCCGCCCGGGGAATCGTACGGGGTGGCGCGCCGGATCCAGTTCGCGATCGCCCGCCGGGGCACGCGGGCGCAGGAGTTCGCGCAGCGCAGCCTGGCGCTGGCGGAGCCCCTGCTCGAGCGCGTTTTCCGCCAGGCTGCGGACCGGCTGGCGCGCCTGATCTCGGGAGGGGCCTGAGGTGCCCTTCGGCGACCCCACGTTTAAGAGTGACAGCCAGATCCGGGCGCTGATCCGCGCCATGGTGCTGTCAATCCCGGGCGCGGGCGACTGGATGGACGTGTGGGGCCGGACCCCTGCCTGGATGAAGCTTCGGCGGGCCGCCGGGCGCCCCTGGTGGAACATCCGGCGCGCGAGCGTTGCGGAGAGCTGGCCGGACCGGGCCATCAACGACTTCCAGGGCCCGGATGCCATCCAGACCAGCCGGTACGTGCTGGAGCTGAAAATGCCCTGGTCCATCGAGCCCGGGCGCGAGAGCGAGCCGCGGTTCGAGGCGCTCGTGGACGCGGTCCTCGCGAAGTTCCGCGACGAGCCGAACCTGGGCGGCGCGGTCTGGGAGGCGAGCCTGCTGAGCGTGGACGGGGGCGAGACGGGTTTCGTGCTGGTGCGCCGCGGCGATGACATGCTGACGGCGCATCTGGCGCGGTTCGAGATAACCATCACGCAGATAGCACCGAGGAGCTGAAATGGCAGCGAAAGACAGGATCGTGGGAGAGCTGGCGATTCTGACGATCGGCACCCACCAGCTGGCCGCGGTGGTCCGCGAGGCAACCGTGGAGATCGGCATGCGCACCGTGGACAACACGGCCATCAACGACGACGCGGAGTTCCCGCTCGGCATCCGGAAGTACGGCACCATCACGGCCACCTGCCTCCCGGAGGTGGCGACGCTGGACGCAATCAACACGGTGACCGAGACGGGGCAGTTCGCATTTACATTCAAGCCGACCGGGAAGACGGGCGGGAAGACAATGAGCGGTACATGCCTGGTGACGCGCTGGAGCTACAACGCGACCGATCAGCCGACCCTGACGCTTGAGGCGCAGATTCAGGGTGACGTGACCTGGGCCGTAAGCTGATGGCTGAACGCCTGACACCCGAGGCGCTGGACGCGCTTGAGTATGCGGATGAGCCGGTGGAGGTCCTGATCCGCGGGCAGGGGCGGGAGTACTCCATCCGGATCCGTCCGGCGGCAAGCTACAGCGTGCGGGCGCCCATTGCAACGGAGGCGGATGCCCGCACGCGGTATTTCGCGGCGAACGATTTGGAGCTGCCCGGCGGCAGGACGCTGCGCCCGGACCGGACCCTGGTGTTCTGGAGCACGGTGATGGAGCACCGGGTGGCCGAGCCGAAGATGGAGTTCGCGCGCTGGGTGGAGCTCGCGGAGAAGGATGCGAGCCTCTGGTTTTCGGTGGTGGACGCGATCTGCCGGCTGGACGGGCTGGACGTTGAGGAGCTGGACCGCCTAAAAGCGGATGGCGCCGGCGGGCCGTGACCAAGGACGGCCGGCAATGGTGGGCCGTGCCGCTCGACCGGCGCTTAACTGAGATGAGCGGGCGGTGGCTCGGGACGCATCCGGCGTTTGCGGCGCTGCCGAAATGGGCGATGCTGGAGCTTCTGGCCGCCTACGAGCTGCAACTGGAGGAGATGGCCGCGGATGCCTCCGCAGGGTAACAGCCGCAGCATCGAGATCAGCATGCGCGCGCGCATGGACGCCTCGCAGGCGCGCGCGGAGCTGGAGCGGCTGGAGCGCGGCATGGAGCGCGCGTCGCGGCCCCGGCGGCGCGCCGTGGAGACGGAGGCGGAGTACCGCCGGCGCGCGGATGCCTATCTGGAGCGGCTGCGCAGGAGCGTGGACCGCCCGCCACGCCGCGAGGGCATCCCGATCGATCAGGCCTGGGAGATCGTCCGCGAGGAAGAGCGAAAGCGCCGGGAGCGGGATCTCCGCCTGGCCCGCCAGCGTGAGGCGGCGGAGATCCGGTTGGAGCGGGCGCAGTCCCGGCTGGTGCGGGCCGCCCAGTACGGGCTGCTGCCGGTCTTGAACGCCATGACGGCCGGCATGAGCGATATGAGCCGCGAGGGCGCGCGGGCGATGAGGCAGCTCTCGCAGCTCAATGTGGCCATGGGGGCCATGCAGACGGCCGGCGCCATGCTGGGTGGCCGGCTGGGCGCCGGCATGGCGGGCGCGGGGACGGTGGGCGCGATCGCCGTGTCGCTCGGAATGGTGGTGGCGCAGCTGGTGGAGGCCTGGACGCGCAAGACCGAAGAGGAGGCCGAACGCAGGGCGCAGCAAACGGCCGTGGAGTCTATGCGCGAGAAGGCCGCGCGGATCCGGGAGTATCTCCAATCGCCGTTCTCCCGCGGGTGGTTCCCCAGCGTGCCCAGGCCGGAACACCGCGAGTGGCTCCGGCGGTATGCGGAGGAGCTGGAGGTGCGGGCCGCACGGATCGAGCGGGCCGAGCAGATTCAGGCGCGGGGCCGGGAGGCGCGCGCCCGCGCCGAGGCGCTGCGCCGCGCCAATATGACGCCGGAGGAGCATGCGCAGGAGACGGTGCAGGAGCTGCGCGCAACCGCCGCGGAGCTGCGCGCGGCCGCTCAGGACCTGCTCACCATCGAGAAGGGGAGTGCGACCGCACTGCGAATGCAGGAACAGGCGCGCGACCTGGAGCGGCGGGCGAATGAGCTGCTTGAGGACATCGAGAAGAACACGAAAGACTGGTCCCAGACTGCGCTGGAGATCATCGGTGGCGGCTCGCGGCTGGCCCGGCCGCTGTCGCTGTCGGAGCTGCAGGGGCGGCAGCGTGTGGTGCAGGTGAACTTCAGCGGCATCTCGGACGAGATCGCGGCGGCGCTGGCCGCGCGCTTCGGCCCGATGATCTATTCCATCCTGCGCCAGCTCGGGTACCTGCCGGCCTGATTGTGCCCTTTCATGCTTGAGGCAGCTGGCGGGCGCAGTGGCCGCACACCTTCGCGCCGTCCGGGATGACCATCTGGCACCAGGGGCACCGGGGCCGGGGGTCCTGAGCGCAGGCGGCAAGCAGCCACCCCAGGGGGCCGGAGAACAGGCTCCAGAAGACGCCGTACCAGAGCCGCCCGCGGCCTGCGCCGATGAATCCGCCGATAACTGCGGACAGGCCGCACCCGGACAGGGCCGCCAGGATGAGCACCCCAACCCACGGCGGCGCGGACGGAGCGAGTAACATTCCAATCAGAACGGCCAGCGCGACAAGGGTCAGCGCGATGGTGGCGAAGAGATAGGTCTCGTCCCCGCTGTCCTTCCGGACCCAGGGGGGAGGAGGCGGTGGCGGAGGCGGTGGCGGGCACCGGTGGCGGGTGCCGCCGTAATAGGTTTGCCCGCAGAAACGGCAGCGGTGAAGCGTGTAGGCCATGCGAACCTCCCCGGCTCCATGATAGCACATCCGGCCGCTGGCGGGAACTGATATGCCGATCGGAAGCAAGCTGACAGTGGAACTGGATGTTCCCGGACCCACCATGGCGCACCCGCCCATGTGGGACGGCTTCGACTTTTCCTGGGCGCGCGGGACGGCAGGGGAGCAGTGGCCCTCGCCCGGCTGGTGGATCTGCCCGCTGACCGGGCACCTGCAGATCCGGCCCATCCAGATGACCCATGCATGGGCCACGAGCACGACGGGCGCCTTCGCGCGGCCGCGCAAGAGCGACTGGAACCTGACGGATGCGGACTGGGCGGAGATCGAGTTCCGGGCCGCCTACGACTACTTCCTGCTCTCCCGCGGCACAAACGCCGAGATTTCCACGCACCGGCGCTTCCCGGAGGGGCAGCCGCTGTGGCTTGAGCTGCGCGCCTTCGCCACGAGCGGCGACCGCATGGAGATGGCGCGCGTGACGTTCGGGCAGTACACGGTGCGCCTGTACTCGACCGGCGAGGCGAAGGTAACCGGTGGCAGCCTGCCGCAGGAGGGGCGCATAGGCTACATCACGCGCCATCCCCGCGACATCTCCGGGGAGTTCGTGCAGCTCTACATCCAGCCGCTCGGCGACAGGCGCATCTGCTTCTACAGCCCCTCGCACGAATGGGGCTGGGTGCTGCATGCGGCGGTCCATGCCGCCGGGCCGCTGAAGCTTCAATTCCCGCTGTGCCAGGGCATGGCGCTGGCGATGCCGGCGGTGTTCCCGCAGGATCCGGTGGAGTTCATCACCCCGGTGCGCCACCTGCCGGTTGCGCCGCGCCCGTCGCAGGCACCGGAGATCGGGCTGGACGAATGGGATGTGCCCCCCGGCTGCGGTGTGGTGGCCTCGTGCATCGAGGCAGAGAGCGATTCCGGCATCGCATGGGACGGGACTAAGCGCGCCTACCGCGTCAAGTACGTGATGCTGTCCGGCACTGAGCCCGGGCAGAACCCGGACGGGCGGCCCAGTTGGACGCCGACAGTCTACGGCGTGCGGATCCGCATGCCCGGCGAGAGCGCGCAACGGACGGGCACGCCACTGGACGTGACTGGCGACGTGGCGGAGCTCGAGCTGCGCTTCTCCGACGGGCGGCGGGGGGCCGGCGGCGCGCTGCAACTTCGCGGCGGCGAGAACTACGGCGGCACCACCCTGCTGCACAACCGCCTGGTCCGGATCCGCGCGGGAGAGGTGCCCGTATTCCTGGGGTTCGCCAACGACCCGGCCCGCACCTTCGGGCACAACCCGCAGGCACGGCGCGCGAGCTGGCAGCTGGAGGGGGTTCTGGCGCTCCGGGCCCGGACCACACAGATGCCCGCGCACGGACCCTTCGACGGGGAGGCCCTGGAGGAGGTGGTGCGCTACCTGCTGGGCCTGCTTGGCGCCACGGAGGACCAGGACATCGAGCTGCCGGACCTCTCCGGCCTGAAGATGCCATCCGGGACGCGCGGCTCGCCCGTGTGCCCGGTGGAGGCCGGCCAGACGGTGGAGCACTGGCTGGAGCGGATTGAGTCGCTGTTCGGGTACGCCGTCCAGGAGCGCCCGCGCGGGAACCGGTGGGTGTTCCGCATGTACCATCCCGCCGACGACGCGGGCGATCCGGTAAAAACATTTTACCTGAGCGACGCGGAGCGGCAGGCCGCAGGCGCGGCGCGCCATACGCTCGCCTGGAGCTACGAGGAGCGCGCCATACGCCCGGAGGTAAACACGCTCGCGGTCGACTACTGCACGCCGGAGGGGGAGCACACCCTGATGCAGGTGATCGACACGGACGCTCAGGACCCGCTGAAGCCGGTGAACCAGCGGCCGCGGAACTGGACCGGTGAGCGCATGTGGGCGCTGCTGCGCGAAAGCCGCATCCGCCGCGATGACGACATCCGGCGGATGCTCGCCGCCCTGATCGAGCGCCCCGGGGTGATGGACCCCGTCCGGATAGCCGTCTGGACGGCGGAGTGGGACCCGGACGTCTGGCCCGGCGACCGCGTGACGGTGCACGGGCGCGGGATCTACCGCGTGACGGAGGTGTCCGTGCAGGTGGTGCGCGACCATGAGGTGTTCTACCACCGCCCTGCGACCTACACGGGGGAGATGCGCGATGCCGGCTGATCTGCTCTACCAGCATGAGCGCCTGCCGGACCTGCCGGACATGAGCGTGCCGCGCATCCCGCTGCCGCCGTGGCGGGCGCTCGCTCTTGCCGGGCGGCGGGCGCTTGTGCCACGGGACGACAGCTGGTTTTTGCGGCTGATGCGGGCGCGCATGCTGCTGGAGCAGGCGCGCAGGCTCCAGCCCGCTGCGGAGGGGCGCCCCGTGGACGAGGAGCGGCCCCGCGAGGCCGCCGCGCAGGCCTCCAGTCCCGACCCGGCCGACCCGAACAGCCGGGGCTGCCGCGGGCCATATACCCGCGTGTTGGCCTACACGCGGGCAGAGTTTTTCACCTCCGCAGACCGCGTGACGGACCAGACACCGGTCAGATGAGCGCCGTCTGGATCGTTGAGGCGAACGAAACCACCAACGACGCCGGCTGCAAATGGGAGTTTTTGGCCGGATCCAGCCCGCCGGATGACTACTGCCCGGACAGCGTGGCGATGGCCAGGATGCGCCTCGAAGACAACTATGCCAGCGCCGACGTGCTGATCCAGATGCTGCGCGACCCCTTCGACCCGGACCAGATGCGCTGGATGCTGCGGCTGGAGTATCTGGAGCTGCGGATCGGCTACGACATGGCCTATCCGCTGCAGGAACCGGTGGTGCTAGCGGATGGGGCGAGCCCGCAGGCCGTGACCGTGCCCGTGACGGTGGAGATGCGCCTGGAATACCCGACGCGCCTGGCCGCCCGGGTGGAGGAGCTGGACCGCACCGGCTGGGGGCGGACCTGGAACCGGCAGGACGAGGTGCGGGACCTGCGGCGATACGATGCCGCCGTGCTGGAGCGCCTGAGCTGGTGGCCGGGCGGGCGCGTGCGGGTGCGCGTGTGGGGGCGGGAGTACACGCTGGAGCCCGCGACCGAACCGGCGAAGCTGCCGCGCGGGAGGGTAAGCCTGACCGGCTACTTCCGCGGCGCCGGCTATTCCCGGGCGCCGGGGAGGATCGTGGACTACTTCGGGGGCACCGGGATCGTGACATGCCGGGATATCCGCAGCGCCGGGGCCTCCCCCTCCTTTGAGCCTTGGGACCGGACGATCCGCGACCATATCACCTGGCCGCACGACCTGGGCGAGGTGGACGTTGTGCGGCTGACCGCCGCGGACGACCGCCTGACCGGGAGAATGTTCAACATCGGGCTGGAGGCCGACCTGAGGATGGGCGCGACCTTCAGCCCGGCAAGGACCGTGACGGCGGAGGCGGACCTGCGGGACGGCGCGGGCGAGGCGCTGGACGCGCAACTGGAGCTGCAGCCGACGGGCCTGCCTCCCAATGCCCCGCCGCAGTACGCTCACCCCGACGCTCAGACCGCCTTCACCGGGCCGGGGAGCAGGACGTGGGTGTACCGGGATTACGGGATCCGGGGCGGCTACGAGAGCTTCTTCGGCGGCCCCGGCCACTACCACGTGGAGGACGAGATCCGCGACGACGGGCCGCCCATCTTCGCCTGGACGCTGGACCCGGAGCAGCTGGAGCAGGCGGGGTTGGATCGCAACGCCTGGCGCTGCCCGATGCTGTTGCCGCTGGAGGGCGCGGGCTGGGAGTGGGGATACATCTACCTGATCCCGTATTTCCTGGCGGACCCGTGCAACAGCCTGCAGCCGTGGAGCTCGAGCGGAACGCTCGAGCTGGCGGGCGGCGGCATCCGCTGCAGCGGGCCGGCCGGGCGCTGGATGGAGCGCGCATGGACGCCGCAACAGGCCTGCTGGGGCAGCTGCCGCTTCCTGCGTGTTTCGGCCGCCACGGCGGGGCCGGGGCGGACCGGGACGCTCAGGATCGGGCAGAAAACCTGGGCATTTGAAAGTGACGGCGCCGAGACGGAGCTGCGATTTGACCTGCTGGCTCCCACCAACCTGCAGGGGGTGGATACGACCGAGACGTTGAACGAGCCGGCCTACGGCTGGGGCTGGGGCGTGGAGAGCCCGCTGACGCTGCGCCTCACATTCGATTCCGCGGATGACTGGACGATCAAGAGCATCCGGTTCGTTCGCGAGAGCCGCCGGCATCTGCTGGTGCAAAACGAGATGCTCGCCGACCTGCCGGCGTTCCGGGACCGGGAGAGCCAGGACGAGACCTACATCCGGCGCATCATGGCCTTCCTGAGCGAGGGCAAGGTGATCGCGGACGAGCGCCTGGGCAAGTGGAACCGGGACCGGGCAGAGGTGGCGGAGCTGCGGCGGCTGGACGATGTGATGGGCGCCGTGAGCGTGGAGGGCCTGTGGGGCCGGCTGGGCAGTACCGGCGATCTGGGGATCGCCGGAGCCTTCAACAACGACTATAGCGAGGCCTTGCGCGGCCGCCCCCCCCAGCACGATCAGTGGCTGGACCCGCTGCATGGGGTGGACTACCACCTGGTAGAGCAGTGGGCGCACAACGGGAGGTGGGCCTACCACATGGTGCCGACCTGCCGGGCGGTGCGGACCGGGGCGGGCGAGGAGGATTATGAAGCTGCGATCGGCCTGCCGGCGCATCTGCAGGCGGATTACATCGCGGTGGGGCAGAACGTGACCCCGGTTCGGCTCGTGATCCCGCGGATCATCGGCGGGGCGGCTCACGGGATGGCGGCGGCCCCGGGATACGGGGCGCTGGACAGGGCGCGGGTGCATGTCTCCGACCGGGGGGACACCGTCTGGCATGTGTGCCCGGCCTGGCGCGGGGCGTGGCGCACGCCGGGCTTGCGCCGGGGCGGTCAGCACCACGTGACAATGCACCCGGAGACGCCGCCGTATCCGGCGGCAGCCGGGGAGATCCCGCAGGGGCGCCTGGCGCGGGTGTGCATCGAGGGGGAGGGGGGCGCGGCGCCGGGCGAGGGCATCCACCAGACCCTGTCCCTGACACAGACGCTGTACCGGGTCTTCGGGCAGGCCGGGATGGTGCTGATGGACCGTCAGGGTCCCTCGGGCTGGAAGCCGCCGCGGGCGCTTTTCCCGGGCTCGTGGCCGTCCATCGCCGTCCTGGATTACGAGCGGGGCCGGCGCCTGCGGATCGTTTACGAGAGCGCCGGGTCCGTGTGGACCCGAACGAGCCTGGATGACGGGGAGAGCTGGAGCGAGGCGACGATGCTGGTGGCGAACGCAGGGCGGCCGTTCATCCTGCACGACGGGGCGACCGGGATCACCTACGTGGCCTGGCGCGCGCAGGGCGGGCAGGTTCGCGTGGGCTGGAGCGTGGACGGCGGGCAGACGCTGGTGGAGACGCACACCGCCGCGGCGTCCTCCGACGACGACGCGGTGGCGCTTTCCGTGGTGGTGCGTCCCGGGCCGCAGGGGCGGGAGCGGCAGCTGATCCTGAGCTACCGGACCGGCGGCGCGGTGACGGCACTCCTATCGCGAGACAACGGGAGGACCTGGACAATCGCATGAGCAACGTGATCCGTCCGTTTCCAAACAACATTGCTACATCCAGCGCGGCGACCTGGGGGCAGCTGAAGGGCGAGATCCAGGCGAACTTCGCGGTTGGGCAGGAGAACGACTTCCTGCTGGATGCGATGGTGCGTCTGCTGACGCTGGAGGTGATCGGGCCGCAGCTGCTGCCGCTCTCCCCCACCCCGTGCGTGACGGGCGTGGGGACGATGACCTTCACGGTGGCGGCGGGCACGGCGGCGATCGTGCCGCAGGGGAGCGCCGGGGCGTACACGGGCGCGGTGCCGGTGCGCCTGAGCTCGGCGCTGACGCAGGGGGCTGTGGCGAACGCGACCAACTACGTGTGGCTGCGCCAGACGCCGGCTGGCATGCGGGACGTGGTGGTGACGACGAGCGTGGCGGCGCCGGACCATGCGGTGCAGCTGGCGACGGCGCAGGTGGGCGCGAGCCAGATCACATCCATCACGGAGAGGACGCGCTGGACGCGGCCGTGGAGCTGACGATGAGCCACGAGGAGATGACAGCGATTGTGGCCCGGCTGGACCGGCTGGAGCGCAAGGTGGACGAGCTGCTGATCCGCTACGAGCGCCACGAGGCGGAGGCGGAGACTGCGGAGCGCACGGTGGCGGAGTTCCGCCGGTTCCTGTACTCGGTGGCCGCCGGGGTTCTGGTGGCCACTCTGACCGGGCTGGGAGGGATTCTGCTGGCGATGGCCAGGCTGATGAACGGAGGATGAGAATGAAGGGCAAGGCAATCTGGCGGAGCCGGACGATCTGGCTGATGGGGCTGATCATCGGGCTGAACTCGATTCCGGAGGTGCGGCAGGTGGTGCCTGAGGCGTGGCTCGCGCCGGCGGTGGCCATCGCGGCCATCGTGATGCGGCTCCTGACCTCGGAGCCTCTGACCGCGAAGGAGGATTGAGCGTGGCGAGCGTGTTGCGGAAGTTGGGCAGACTGACGGATTACTACGGCCTGCTGATGGACATCCTCTCGGCGCTTGACTCGCTGCGTGAGGACGGGGACTCGGGAGAGGTCTTCCACATCAAGAAACGGGCCCGGGGCTCCCGGCGAGGGGCCCCGCCGGAGCCGCCCAGGATAACGGACATCGGCTCTCTGGAGCCGTACGTGGCGGAGCGGGTGCGGCGGATCCTGGCGCGCCTGCGCAAGGAGGGCTGGGACCCCGTGGTCTGGGAGGCACGGCGGACCCCGGCGCGGCAGGCATGGTTGTACGGCGTCGGGCGGTGGCACTCGCTGGACCGCCAGCCCGTGACGCGGACGCTGGACAGCAGGCATCTGACGGGCAAGGCCGTTGACATCGTGAGCAGGCGCCAGGGCTGGCGCAGTGGGCCGTTCTTCGACGCGCTGAAACGGGCGGCGGAGGCGGAGGGGATGGCGGTGCCCTACGGATGGGACCGGGCGCACGTGGAGTGGAGGGGGTAGAGGGATGCCGCCAACGGTCCCGCCAGACTATCTCGAGCGGCTGGACAGGGCCGTTGAATTGGTTCGCAGTGGCGCGTCTCAGGTCGAGGCGGCCAGGGCCTGCGGCGTTTCGCAGGGGCGCCTGAGCGAGTATCTGCGCGGCGTCGTCGCTCGCGAAGACATCCAGCGCTACGTGGAACGGTGCCAGCACCTGCGGGAGATGCGGCAGCTCCAGTCCGAATTAGGCCGCCTCCGGCGCGCCTGCCAGGACGTCATCCGCCGCGCATACCGCAATGTCTGCCGCAATGCCCGCATCGATCTTGCATTCCCCTGCCGGGTCGTGTTCGTCGATGATCTCCATGTCCCGTTTACGGACTGGGATGTCGTCCGTGAGGTTATCGAGCGGGAAGGCGGGGCCGACTGCCTGATCATGTTCGAGGCTGTGAATTTCGACGCGTTCAGCCGGTTTGATCAGACCTACCTGTCGGACCCGTCACAGGAGGAGACGATCGCTGCCGGATTGTTCGAGTTGCTCGCCGGCTCGTTCGGGAAGGTCGTGTGCGGCCAGTCGAATCACATGTTGCGCCCAGTGAAACGCATCACGCGGGAGCTAAGACCCGAGGAGCAGGAGTACGTCCTGCAGCGGCTGCTGACGGTGTACGACCGGATGGCAGATCTGGGGATTGTCCGGATCGACTCACCGCTGATCCAGTTAGGGGACGCCGTATTCGGGCATTACGACCGGTCGCTGCTCACGCCGGGAGCGACCGTGCGCAGGATGCGGGAGCGGGTGGAAGCGTACGCGGATCAGTTCGGCTTCCGCCTGCCGGTGCGGGCATTTTTTACTGGCCACACCCATCGAGTCTCTCAGACGCCGATCTTCGGGGGCTCCGGCTATTTGTATGAGGTCGGCTGTGCCACGCACCTGCCACCCTACTCGCTCGATCACGCGCGGGCGGGACCGTGGGGCGGCTACCGCATGGCCTGCGGCTACGGTGTGGCCGAGTTCGACCGCCACGGACGCATCGACCTCACGGAGTCGCGGGTGGTTCACCTGGGCTGGGCCCGGCTCCCATAGCTTGCGCCCTCTCCAGGGCCGCCCACAGGTCTTTGGCGGCAGCGCTGCTGGGTGGTGGTGAAGCCGGTGAGGTCCCATCCGCGCCCGCGAAGGTGTTCCTCGATGAGCGTCTCGGCGCCGGCTTCGCTTATCTGCTTCATGTCAGCCCCAGCCCGGAGGCCGTGGGGGTGCCGGAGGGGAGGGGAAGCGGCGTCCCCTGCCCCGCCGGGGGCCAAGGCCGAGACGGCGCAGGCGCGCGAGCATGACCGGGAACGGAACCCCGAACCAGGATGCCAGCGTGCCCGTGCGGTCCGTCTCCGGATGGCCCAGGCGCCGGCACTGGCGGCGCACCTCCGGCGCGGGCAGCAGCATGTGCACCGCGAACGAGCCGGCCAGGGCCTCGAGCAGCCCGTCATGCAGGCGCGACGGGAAGGCGGGATGGGCGGCCAGGATCTCGAAGAACTCATGCCAGAGGACCAGGCTGACACGGTCCGCCGGCAGGGCGCCGGCGATGCGGATGACGTAGCGGCCGTCCCGGCGGCTCCAGGCGGCAAGACCCTGCAGGGGCGGGCTGGAGCGGTCCACCAGGACGCCCACCTGATGCAGCAGGGGGCGCGCCGGCCGGGGGCAGGAGTGGAAGCCCAGGGCGTCCGCGGTCCGCGCGGCCAGGGCGGCGATGTTGAGCGGCGTGACGCGCCGGAAGGTGCCGAGAACGCCGGCCAGGGCGCGGTCCAGTTCCTCTGCGGTGGCGATCGGGGTCATGGTCCCTCCTTTTTCAGAACAGGATGTCGTCCGGGAGGAGCTTCACTCCCGCGATGTGCTCGAAGGCGCGGATGATGGCGACGCGTCCGGGGCGGGTGTCGCCGCCGTGGGCTCCGGCGCGGAAGTCCAGGATGACGCGGTGCTCCGGGCGGCGGACGAAGTAGTAGGCCTCCTCGACGGCGGTGTCGATGTCTCCCGCGGCGAGCGCCCGGTCGATGACGCGGGAGACATCGTCCGGGACGGTGACGCGGTGAGCGGACGGGGAGGAGGAATCGGTCTCGCCGGCGGAGGCGGAGTGCGGCGGGGCGGTCCCGGACTGTCCGAGCAGCGGAGCATAGCCGGCCAGCACGAGCCATTTGTCGATGGGCTCGCCCATCCCGCGCGCCCAGGCAATGATCGTGTCCTGCCGCGGGACGGCACCACGCGCCATTTGCATTATGGTTGTATGGTTCAGATTCGTCTTGTAAGCGGCTGCCCGGAGCGTTAGCTGCCGCTCGCCCAACAGCCGGCGCACAGCCGCCCCGAACTCCGCATCCGTGCGCCTCATCACAGGACCTCCCGACTGGCCATCTCCACAGCCTAGGCATTCTGCACGGCACCATTTTTTTCCGCCAGTGGTAAACAAAACCTGTTGACACAAACACCAGACCTGGTGTATGCTGTAGCGGTGGGGTGGTTGCATGGACGCCACCCGGGACGGCCGGATGCGGATAGAGAACATGGATTACGCCACCTGGATCAGGAGCGAGCGGGCACGACGTAAGGTGTCTCAACTGGAGCTGGCCGGCCGGCTCGGGCTCTGGCGCCCGACACTGTCGGACATCGAGAACGGGCGCCTGGAGATCTCGGAGGAGCAGTTTCATACGATCATTGCCGCCATCCGGGACCTGAGCCGGGAGAGGGCGAGCGCAGAGCCTGCGGCTACGGTTTCGCGGCAATAGGGCCGCAAAAGACGAACGGCCCCTTCCCGGAGCTTTTGAGTGGCACGGGAGGGGCCGCAAGGGAGTTCGTCATGACCACACGGGAACATTCTAGCACAACGGAGCGCGACCGGCACGGCATCCCGGTGCTGTGCCGCTTCTACGACCCGGAGCCGGGCGGGCGCGATTGCTGCCCCGTCTGCGGGGGCACCGGGGTCGCGACAGACCCGCAGACCGGACAGGCTATCCCCTGCCCCGCCGGGCAGGACATCTGGACGCTGATAGGGCGCATGCGCCGGGAGGGGCGGAGATGAATCCCTCGATGAGAAAAGCCCTGATGGACATCGACCGCAGACTGCGGGAGAAGAGTATTTGCCCGAGCTGCGGGAAACCCCGCGACGGCTTCCAGTGGGCGTCCGGAGGGCGCTGGCGCGGCACCGGCCGCCATGGCGAGGCGACCGTCTCCGGCGAGCACGTGCAGTCGCGGGAGGAGGCAGGGCTGTGCACGTGCGAGGAGGGACGGCAATGAACGCGGGGGCGCTCGGCGCCCCCCAGCCCTGCCGGCACGAGGGCTGCACCGCCGTCACGCTCGACAGCTCCGGGTACTGCATGGCCCACAGCTGGATGCACGTCCCCGAGCTGCGGCGGCGATGGCAGCAGCGCTTTCGCCGGGAACAGCTAGCCCGCGAGATGAAACGGCAGGGGTTCTCCGCCGGGCAGCGGCGGCGGGCCCTCCGCCACATGGAAAGGAACGAGGCTATGGAATTGGGACTTCCCGCCCGCGCCGAGAAGTCAACCGAGCTGGCCCGGCGCGGGTTTACAGCAGAGGAAATCAACACCATCAAAACCTCCCTCATGCCGAACGCGACCGACGAGCAGCTGAAGTTGTTTGTCGCCCAATGCCGGCAGAGCGGCCTTAATCCTTTCAAGAGCCCGCCCGAAATCTGGGCGGTTCCGTTCCGGAAAAACACAGGAACGAGAGACCACCCCCGGTGGACCACCGACTACGTGGCGGTGGCCTCTATCGATGGGTTACGAATCGCCGCCTACCGCTCCAGGCACGTCACCGGCTTCCGCGGCTGCACAAGTCCCCAGTGGTGCGGTCCCGATGGCCGCTGGCGGGACGTCTGGCTGGAGGACGCTCCGCCGGCCGCATGCCGGGTGGGAGTGTGGATCGAAGGGGGGGCCGAACCGGTGTATGCCATCGCGTTGTGGAGAGAATACGAGCAGGTCCGCCAGAAAGCGCGGCCGGACTCGCCGTGGTCTACAATGCCGGCTCACATGCTCGCGATTGCGGCCGAGAGGCAGGCGCTGCGGAAGGCGTGCCCGAATATCGGCGGGATAGCCGTGGAGGAGCTCGGGCCTCCGGAGCCCACGGAGCACCCGGATATCGGCGGGATAGCCGTGGAGGAGCTCGGACCTCCGGAGCCCACGGAGCACCCGGAGGAGCCGGAGGGCGCGCCTAACGAGTCCGGCGAGACGTCCGAGGGCGCGGAGCCGGCCCCGGAGCTCCCGCCGGCCGACGAGGCTGCAGCGCGGGACGTACTGCAGAACGACCTGCGCGAGGCGCTGCTCGAGCGCGGAATCTCGGGACCGGCCGCGATGAAGTGGCTGTCCGACCGGTTCCAGGGCAGGACGCGGGCCAGCGCGCTCACCATCGCTGAGCTGGCGGAGGCCGTGAAGATGGCAACAGAGGAGGGTGCCCTGTGATCCGCATCTGCCCGCCCCACGGCATCCAGGGCGAGCGGCGGTGGCGTCCGGCGCTCGGGGGTGACCGGCTCCAACTGCGAGGCGGTCTGCCAGTCGATGCTGTCACCGTGAAGGCCAGGAGAACGACAGTGTGCGAATCAGTGCAGACGACCGTCGGACAGGAGGAGAGGCGGTGAAGACCGAGATCGAGATCCTGAGCACGCCGCTGCGCTCGGACCTGACGGCCGGCGAGGTGGCCCGCATCCTGCGCTGCAGCCCGACGCAGGTGCACCGGCTCATCCGCAGCGGTGAGCTGCCGCACTATCGCGTGGGGCGTCTGGTGCGCGTCCGGCCCGAATGGCTGGACGAGTTCCGCAGGAGCCGCCGGAGGTGAGACGGCGAGGGTCCATATCCCCGGCCGGGGAGGGACGATGGTATATCCGCCTGTCCGTCGGCAGGGGAGACAGCCGCATCCGCCCGCACTACACCGTGACCGGCACGCGGGCGGACGCGGAGCGCGAGCTGACGCGCCTGCTGCACGAGCTGGACAGCGGCAGCTACGTTCCTCCCGCCACGCTGACGCTCGAGGGATACCTGCACCGCTGGCTGCGGGAGCACTGCGATACGAACCTTGCTGCCAGGACGGCGCAGGAGTACCGCGGGCACGTGCGCCGCTACATCCAGGGCACGCCGCTGGGACAGACGGCGCTCACGCAGCTGCGTCCGCTGCACATCCAGCGCTGGCTGAACGAGCTGCGCTCCAGGGGCCTGTCGGCGGCCACGGTCCGCCATGCGGGGGCCGTGCTGCACCGGGCGCTGGTGGACGCGTGCCGGTGGGGACTGCTCTCCCGCAGCCCGATGGAGCATATCCCTCTGCCGGTGCCCGAACCGCCGGCGGTGGACGTGTACGGCCCGGAGGAGGTGGCGCGCTACGTGGAGGCGGCGCGGGGGCATCCTTCGGAGATGGCCCTGCTGCTGGCGGTCTACACGGGCGCGCGGGCCGGGGAGATCTGCGCGTTGCAGTGGCGCGACATCGACGATGGCCTGGACTCCATCACGTTCCAGCGCAGCCTTGCGGTGCTGCCGGGCGGGCAGCGCGTTCTGAAGCACACCAAGAGCGGGCGCGCGAAGGTCCTGCCGGTGATCCAGCCGTTGCGGGAGGCGCTTCGGGAGCAGCGGGCACGGCAGGCCCGGTGGCGGATGCTGTGCAGCTACTACGACCCCGCCGGGTTCGTCGCTTCGTGGGAGGACGGCGCGCCGTTCACCCCGGACTATCTGTCTCACCGGCACCAGGCCGTGGCCCGGGCGGCGGGCCTGCGGCCCATCCGGCTGCACGGGCTGCGCCACACGTGCGCCACGCTGCTGCTCGAGGCCGGTGTGGACATCGCGGTTGTGAGCCGGTGGCTGGGACACTCCAGCATCGCGGTGACCGCCAGGACGTATGCGCACGTCACGCGCAGGCTGTTCGAGGACGCCGCCGGGAGACTGGAAAGGAGGCTGGAGGGGTGACCGGTCGCCTCCCGAATCGTCGCATCGCGTCGCGTTTCCTGGCCTGTCTGGACCGGTTGGGGAAAAACTCGGCCAAAAAGGGGGGCACGGAGGCGGTGGACGGGGCAGGCCGGTACGTATTGAACGAGCGAGAAAGGTGCGGGAATGGTGAGATGTTGGGCGGAGTGGGAGTCGAACCCACATGGGTTTCCCCGGCAGATTTTAAGTCTGCTCCCCGGTCTCCACACGGCCGCCAGCGGCCCCAACCCACGCTCGAATCTGCCGCGCCACGCACCGGCAACACCCCGGACAAAACGCATTCTAGCACCAGTTCGGCCAAATTTCGGCCAAAACCACTTCCCAGGCCAGGACGGCCCGGAAAGGAGGCCACGGATGGCGCGCCGGAACGCCGCAACTGACACGGCCGCCGCAGCGGCACCGCAACGCCGCTGCGGCGGCAGACGCATCGCCGACCACGCAAAGGCTCCGCCACGCGCCGCAGACCGCAAAGCCTGGACGGAAGCACGCCTGCTGCGCGAGGTGCGCAGGACAGCGCGCCGGAACGGCTGGGCCGACTATCACGCCGCCATATCCATGGGCGCCCCGGCCGGCTTCCCGGACCTGGTGCTGGTGCGGCCGCCCGTGATCATCTTCGCCGAGCTCAAAAGCGCGCGCGGCCGTCTGACAGCCAGCCAGCGTGCCTGGCTCGAGCGTTTCCAACAGTGCAGCATCCCGGGCCGCATCGAGACCTACATCTGGCGCCCCAACGACTGGACCGGCATCCTGCGCATTCTGTCGGGAGGAGACAACGATGACCGGAGGGGATGACCTGGACACATACCGCGACCCCTTCGATGACGGGGACGCGTTCTTCGAGGACCCCTTCAGCGCTGAGCCAGAAGACTGCGCGGCCGTGGAAGGCTTCCAGGGGCACGGAAACCCCTTCCTGAGCGCCCGGGAGGCCCTCAGGCGGGGCCTGTCGGTCATCCCGGTGCGGGAGAACAAGCGTCCGCTCTGCCTCTGGAGCGAGTACCAGCAGCGCCCTCCGACCGAGAAGGAGCTCGAGCGCTGGCAGCACCAGAGGCCCGAAGGTTGGGCCGTGGTCACAGGCAAAGTCAGTGGCTGCATCGTGCTGGACTTCGACGGGGAGGAAGGCAGGCGGACGCTCGAGCGTCTGGGCCTCGAGCCGCACATCTGGACGCCCTCTGGCGGCGCGCATGTCTACGTGACACATCCCGGCTGGCGGGTCTCCACGCAGAACCACGGCGCGAACCGGAGCCTGCAGGAGGCCTTCCCGGGCATGGACGTCAAGGGCGACGGCGGCTATGCCATCGCCTTCGGCAGGAGCACACAGGGCGAGTACCGGGGGAGCATCCCGCGGGAGTTCCTCCCGTTCGAGGCCCTGCCCGCGGAGCTGCGGCAGGCCATCTCGGGCAGCCTGTCCAGGCCTCCGGACGCGCCCCGGGACGCGCCGGCTGCTCTGGCAGAGCCCTCAGGCGGCCTGCGGGACAGGCTGACCCGGCGGGCCCTGGAGCTGGCGCACAGCGGCCGCAACAACGCGCTTCTGTGGCTGGCCTGCCAGCTGCGGGACAACGGCTTCGACGAGGCCGAGGTCCTGAGCGATGCCGAAAGGTTCGCCACACTGGCTCCCCAGACGAACATGAAGGGCACCGAGGGGCCGCTGACACCCGGCGAAATTCAGGCCACGGTTCGCAGCGCGTTCAGCCGGCCCGCCCGGGAGCCACTCGAGGCCAGGCCGGGCGGCGCCAGTCCGCGGGCACACGCAGCCTCAGGTACGGACAAGGGAGACCGCCTGACCGCCCACCGGGACGCGCTGCGGGAGCTGTTCTCCGGCAGGCTGGTGTGGTGCCATTCGCGCAGGAGGTGGTACCGCTGGACCGAAACCGGACAGGGAGGCGGCCGCTGGGAACATGTTGCCGAGGAGGCGGTCCGCGCGGAAGCCTACGAGGGGCTGCGGCTGCGCTACCTGGAGGCCGCCACGGCCGCCGAAAGCACCGAGCGCAGAAAATGGGCCGCCGCGCGCCTGTGGGAGCTCGAGAACGGCCGGTTTTACAGGGAGGCGCTCGAGCTCTTGAAGGGCGACCGGGACATCACCGCCAACTCCGCCGCCTTTGACAGGGCCCCTTTCCTGCTGAACACCCCGTCTGGCATTCTGGACCTGCGGACTCTGGAATGCCGCCCGGCCCGGCCGGAGGACTGGATGACCCGCATGACCGGGGCGGGCTTCGACGAACGCGCGCAATGCCCGCGCTTCCTGGCCTTCCTCCACGAGATCCTGCCCCAGGAAGGGCTGATCGGCTTCCTCCAAGAGTTTTTCGGGGCGGCACTGCTGGGCAGGCACGTGGAGCGCCAGGCTGGCATCTTCTACGGCACGGGCGCCAACGGAAAAAGCACGCTGCTGTCGGTGGTGCGGCACGTGCTGGGAGATTACGCGGGGCCGATTCCGCGGGACGCGCTGGTGAGCCGCAGACAGCAGCAGGATGCCGCACGGGTGGCGCTGGCCGCCTGTGAGGGCCTGCGCCTGGGACTGCTGGAGGAGCTGACGGAAGGGGCCGTGCTGAGCAGCACGGCCATCAAAGACCTGCTCTCGGAGGAGCCGATCCAGGTCCGCGGGCTCTACGAGGACTACCGCGGCGTGCAGCTGGGCCTGACCCCGGTAATCACGTCGAACACCCGCCCCATCATCCCGGAAACCGGCGAAGGGATGTGGCGGCGCCTGGCCCTCGTTCCCTTCGAGGTCACCATACCGGAGGAAAAGCGCGACCCGGGCCTCTCGGACCGCCTGAAGGAGGAGGCCCCGGGTATCCTGCGCTGGCTGCTGGAGGGTGCCCGGAAGGCTGCCAGTCTGAAGCGGATCCCCATGCCGGACTGCGTACGGGCGGCCACGGAGGATTACCGCACAGAGGAAGACATCCTCGCGGCGTTCCTTGATGACTGCTGCGTCGTCGGGCCCGGCCATCAAGTGCCTGGCGGCGAGCTCTACTCAGCCTATCGGGCCTGGTGCGAGTCCACCGGAGGTGGGGGGCTATCGCAGCAGGCGTTCGCGCGCAAGCTTCGGGCCAGGGACAGGGGGATCGCGATTGAGGTGCGGCGCGTGCAGGGCCGCACCTCAAGGATTTACATTGGAGTCGGCCTCCTGCCGGGCCCGCCGGGCGGTGGGGGAGGTGTTACGGATGTTACAGATGACACCGGCACACCACCCGAAGAACAAAATCCGAAGGGGGTTCCCGCAAAATCCGTAACATCCGTAACACGGGAAGAAAAATCGGGAGATGGCTCCGGGTCTGTTACGGATGTTACGGATAAATGCCATTTTTCGAAAAGTCCTCGCGCGTATATATATATAGGGCAGACTTTTCAAAAAAACCCGGTAATCCGTAACATCCGTAACGCCCCCGAAGAGGCGGCCGAGCCGTCCGCCGGCGAGGAGCCTTCTGCCATGCCGGCCGGACAGCCGCCGGACTCCGCCACCGGACACCCCCATAACACCCCTGCGGCCGACGCCGATGCCGGCCTGAAGGCCCGCCTGCGGGCTCTGCTGGAGCTCCCGGAAGGCCCGCCGGTGGTGAGGCTGAAAGGCGTTACGTATTCGGAACCCCGCAAGGCCATCGAGCGCTGGCTGCGGGAGCTGGAGGAAAGCCCCCCTGCACTGCGCGAGTTGGCGCGCCACCAACCCACCAGCTACCTGCGCTCAGTGAACGAAACTAGTGTGAGTCCAACCGACTCAAGGAAGGAGAAACCATGAAGGCCGTATTGACAAAGAAGAACCTGCTCGAAGGCATCCGCACCGCTTCGCATGCCATCAGCGGCCGCACCGCTCTGCCCATACTGGGGCACGTTCTCCTGTCCAGCGAGGAGACCGCCATCCGC
>JGI24187J35170_1000146_pt1 | contig 30140 bp, 23 predicted proteins | sample YNPBryBLVA2012_FD_35170 | JGI IMG/M metagenome (IMG submission 35170)
GATTCGACCTGCGGCGGGGGGTGGAAGGCGGCTGGCTTGAGGCGCATGACCAGGCGCGGCTGGCCGTAGAAATGGACGCTCACCGCCAGCAGGCTCATGCGTCCGTCGCGGGCGACGATGCGCTCGGCCACCTCGCGTTGCACCATCAGCACCATGCGCTGGGGCGGCAGGGATGCCTCCAGCAGGTGGCGCAACACGGCGGAGGTGATGGCATAGGGCAGATTGGCGACGACCCCATACGGCTCTCCTCCCATCAGCTCCCCCACGTCCAGGCTGAGGATGTCGCCGCCGACCAGGCGGACATTGGGTTGGTCGCCCAGTTCCTCCTCCAGGACGCGCAGCAGGGCGCGGTCCAGCTCCACGGCGGTCACCCGGACGCCGGCGTCGACCAGCGCGCGGGTGAGCGTGCCCGGCCCGGCGCCGATCTCAAGCACGTGCTGTCCTGGCGTCAGTTCCGCCGCAGCGACGATGCGCTTCAACGCGCTCCGGTCGACCAGAAAGTGCTGGCTCAACTCCTTGCGGGGTTCGATGCCATAGCGGCGGAGGAGCGCGTGAATCTCGCTCATCAATAGTCCAGGATATAGTCGATCTGGTCGGCAGGAGGGACCGGCGTCAGGAGGTAGACGTCGACCCAGCGATGCCACAAGACCAGGTCCTCGTCGCGGTAGCCCAGGTCGATCCGCCGGCCGTGGATGGCCCCACCGCGGTCGCAGGCGTAGCCGATGCCATAGCCCGGCACGTAGACGTAGCTCTTCCACGGGATCATGGAGGAGACGGCGACGATACCATTGTCCATGGTGCAGCCGCCGGCAGTGCGGCCGTACCAGGAAGCGGAACGGGGCGTGCCGGCGGTGGAGGCGCTGTAGGATGTAGCCAGCATACGGATCACGCGCCAGTATTCCAGCGGGCCCTGGGGCGTGTCGAGCTGGCGCACCACGATCTGCGTGCCATAGCCGATGATCTTGGTCGTGGGTGGCACGGCGACGTAGGCATTTTCGACGGTTCGCGAAACCTCCTGCCCGTTTTCATAGCGCAGGCGGAGACGCTGTTCCAACACGCCCGGTTCGCCAGCCTGCAGCAGCCGCTGGTTGTCGATCTCGAGTTCGGGATCGGGCTGCCAGACGATGTCGAAGGGGATGGGNTGCTGCTGGATCAGAAAGCGCTCGGCGACGCGCACGACCTCGATGGTCATGTCCGCCGTCAGCGGGGCTTCTGGCCCAGGGCGGGTATAGTCCTCTCCGGTCAGNACGATGCCCAGGTCGGCCAGGAGTGGCCCGACCTGGTCGCGGTGGGTGCGGGTGCGGATGGTGCGGCCGTCGACCAGGACGGTGACGGGGAGGGAACGCTGGATGTAGATGTGCATGCCGGCGGAGAGCGGCTGGCCCAGGTCCGGCTCGACGCGGTCGGCCAGGTAGAGGGCCAGGCCGGCCTGGCGCAGCGCGCCGCCGACGGTGGTTGCTGTGGTGTACAGCTCGATCTGGCGCCCGTCCTCGTGGAGGGTGACCGGCACCGCCCGCCGCAGGCGCAGGTGAAGGGTCGCTTCGCTGCTGGCGGGGACAGGCTCCATGTTGATGCGGTCATGCGGCTGCATAGAGAGGCCAGCATCGGCCAGGATGCCGTCGATGGAGGTGGCGTGGGTGCGGATCAGGTAGGCCTGGCCGTCGGCATGGATCAGGACGGGGCGGGCATGGGTGATGTAGACGGCCATGTTGGGCTGCAATGGCTCGTCAGGGCTGGGGATGACGAGATCTTCGGGGTAGAGTTCCAGCCCCAGGTCGAGCAGGAGCGCGCCGACGGTTTCCTGGTGCGTGTGCAGGGAGCGGGGCGTCCCGTCGACGATCAGCGTGACGGGAGTCATGCTGGCCTGGTAGCCGGCTGCCATGCCGGTCAGCAGGGCCAGCGCGGCCAGCGTCATCAGCCCCCGCCAGAGAGAGTTCGGTTGATCGATCGTTTTCACCTCGTTGCTCATGCGCGACGGGCGGCGGTTCATCCGCCGCCCGGACCTTTCATGGTCGTGCACCCCCTGTCGAACCGCGCCACCTGGCTTGCTATTGCCACCCAACTCCGGGCAGGCGACCCTGCGGCACCCAGAACGGTCTCCTTACCGTTGCTTCCTTCCGGACCTGGCGGGGTTCGGAGGGTTCTGCCGCGCAGGACCCACCCTTCGACATTGTTCGGCAACCGCAGTCCCCGGCGCGCTGCGCCCTCGAGGGGGAATTCGACCCCGCTATGGCGGATTGCGGGTACAGGGCACCGCCAGCTCCCCATCTAGCACGACCGGCATCATGCTACCGCATGGAGGAGCTTTTGTCAACCGGCGGGGCGGCCCACCGGGTCGCCCGGCGGGGCAAAATTGCGCCGCCCCGGCAATCCATCGGTAGGGGCGAGCCGGTGGCTCGCCCCCCCGGCCGCCCACCACCGGGGCGACCCACCGGCGGGGCGACCCACCAGGTCGCCCGTTTGGGCGACCCACCAGGTCGCCCCTACCTTTTCAGCCTTGCACAAAGGCCTCGAACGTGTTATAATTTTGGCATAGCGCCTCAGCGCTCACAGTGGATAGAGGGTGGGAGTGGAAAGTGGGAATCGTCCCACTTTCTTTTATAGCAGGATATTGCTGGAGGAGATCGAAGGCAATGAAGAGCGAGTTTCTGCTGGCGTTCAACCAGGTTTGTGCCGAGCGGAACCTGCCGCGCGAGGTTGTGCTGGATGCCATCCGCACGGCTTTGGTTTCCGCCTACCGCCGCAATGTTGGCGCGCCAGCGACGCAAAACATCGAAAGCGAGATCGACCTGGAAACGGGCAAGGCCCGCGTCTATGTCGAACGGCAGGTGGTCGAGCATGTAACAGACCCGCAGGTCGAGATCAGCCTGCAGGAAGCGCGGCGGATCTCGTCCCAGGCGCAGCTCGGCGACATGGTGATGGTTGAGAACACCCCACCCGACTTTGGCCGCATCGCGGCACAGACGGCGCGGCAGGTGGTCTTGCAGCGCATCCGCGAGGCCGAGCGCGAGGCCCAGTACGCCCACTATGTCGAGCAGGAGGGCGAACTGGTCTATGGCACGGTGCAGAGCGTGACGCCGCAGCAGGTGACCCTACACCTGGAGCGGACCGAGGCCATCCTGCCGCGCAAGGAGATGGTGCCGGGCGAGCGGTATGTGCTGCACGATCGCATCCGCGCCTATGTGATCGAGGTGCGTCGCACCGCCCGCGGGCCGCAGATCATTGTCTCGCGCAGCCACAAAAAGATGCTCCAGCAGTTGTTGGAACTCGAGGTGCCCGAGATCGCCAACGGCACGGTCGAGATCAAGTCGATCGCGCGGGAGGCGGGGTCGCGTTCCAAGGTGGCGGTCGTGGCCAAACAGGAAGGAGTCGATCCTGTCGGTGCCTGCGTGGGCATGCGCGGTATGCGCATTCAATCGATCGTCAAAGAGCTGGGTGGCGAAAAGATCGACATTGTCGAATGGAGCCCTGACCCGATCACATTCATCGCCAAGGCCCTCGGTCCGGCCAGGGTGCTCAGCGTGATGCTGGAAGACGATCCGGTGGAAGGCAAGACGGCCAACGTCGTCGTGCCGGACGATCAGCTCTCGCTGGCGATTGGCAAGGCAGGCCAGAATGCGCGCCTGGCGGCCAAGCTGACCAACTGGCGGATCGACATCCAGGGTGTCACCGAGGCAGCGGAGTGGGCGCTGGCGCAGATCAACGCGATACCCGAGCTGTTGCCGGCGATTGGCAATGCGGCCGAACTGTTGCCGACGGTCGTTGCGGCGCTGCGCCATTACAAGGAAGAAAGGCTCCCTTACAACGCCGAGGAACTGGTGGCGATGCGGCGGGTGATCGAGGCAACACGCTCGTACTTTATCGCCAGACGGGGCGCGCAGCACGGGCGGCTGACGATGGAAGAGGCGGCGCGGCGACAGGCGCTGGATGAAGCCCGCCAGGCGCGTGAGGAGGCGATCCGCCAGGCGCGGGCGCTCATCCCGCCAGCAGCGTACGCCATCCCTCTGAGCGAGATTGGCCTGAGCCCGCGCGTGCTGAGCCACCTGGAAAACGGCGGCCTGCGCACGGTGGCCGACGTCATGGAGCGGCTGGCCGAAGGTGAGGTGGGCCTGTTGCAACTGGAAGGCATTGGCGCCAAGAGCATGGCCGAAATCCGCGAGGCGCTGGAGCGGCTCGCGTTGCCGCCGGCGGAGACGCTGGTCAAGGCTGAGGAGATCGCTGCGGAGGAGCTCTTCGCACCCGAGGCCGTCGCTGTGCCCGAAGCGGAAGCGCCTGTCGTGGCCTTTGAGGAGCCGGCCGAGGCTGTGGTGGAAGTGGCGGCTGCAGAAGAGGAGCTCGTCGAGGCCGAGCCGATGGCGCTGGAGCTAGGGGTGCCTCTGGTGATCGAGCCCGAGGTGACAGCTCAGCCCGCAATGGCTGAAGAGGCGCTCGTCGGTAAAGAGGAAGACGAGTGGATGCTTTACGCGCTGCCTGACGAGGAAGAGGAGGAAGAAGAGGAGAGAGAACCGTGGGATGGCAAGGGACGCCGTCCCAAGGGCAAGTCCCGACGGCGGCACCTGGTGTTCGATGAAAAGTTGGGCAGGACGGTCCCCGTGCGCAAGCACCGGCGCGGCCGTGTGCTCGAAGAGGAGCCGGACTGGGAGGACCTCTAGTAGATGGCCCAGCGTGGACGCCGCAAGCACATCCCGCAGCGCACCTGCGTCGCCTGCCGCACGGTGCGGCCCAAGCGCGATCTGATCCGCATCGTCCGCACCCCTGAGGGACAGGTGCTGATCGATGAGCGGGGAAAGCAGAACGGCCGTGGCGCCTATCTCTGTGCCCAGGCTGTCTGCTGGGATGCGGCGTTGTTGAAAAGGCGGCTGAGTGCGGCTTTGCACATCACGCTGGGGGATGAGGAAGCAGCGATGTTGCAGGCATACGCTCGCCGCTTGCCCGAACGACTCGACGCGGAGCAGGCTCCAGATGGCAGCCCGGCAGGAGAGGAGAAGGGAAGATGAGCGAAGAAATGGCGAATAGAGTGATCGAGATACCTGCCTATGTGACTGTGCGTGATCTGGCGCACTTGATGGATGTCAGCCCGATCGACATCATCAAGCAGTTGATGAGCGACGGGATCATCGCCACGATCAACCAGCAGATCGACTATGAAACCGCCGCCATCGTCGCCTCCGAGCTGGGGTTCGAGCCGAAGGAAGAAGCTCCGCCGGTGATGGAAGAAGAGGCCACAGCCGGGCCGTTGCCCTTGTGGGAGCGGCTCTATGCCCGTGAGGACCCGGACAAGCTGCGTCCCCGCCCGCCCGTTGTGACCATCCTGGGGCACGTCGACCATGGCAAGACCTCTCTCCTTGACGCCATTCGCAAGACCAATGTGGCCGGGGGCGAGGTGGGTGGCATCACTCAACATATTGGCGCCTACCAGGTCGAGCGACAGGGACGGCAGATCACCTTCCTGGACACGCCAGGCCACGAGGCCTTTACGGCGATGCGCGCGCGCGGAGCGCACACGACCGATATCGCCGTGCTGGTGGTCGCTGCCGATGATGGCGTGATGCCCCAGACGGTGGAGGCGATCAACCACGCTCGCGCTGCCCGCGTGCCGATCATCGTCGCCCTTAACAAGATCGACAAGCCCGGCGCGCAGCCGGACCGTGTCAAAAAGCAGTTGAGCGAAATCGGCCTGGTCCCTGATGACTGGGGCGGCAACACGATCTGCGTGCCCGTTTCGGCCAAGAAGCAGATAGGACTCGATGATTTGTTGGAGGCCATCCTCTTGGTAGCCGACGAGAGCGACATCAGGGCCAACCCCGACCGTCCGGCAGTCGGCACGGTGCTGGAAGGCCGACTCGACCGCAGCAAGGGGCCGATAGCGACGGTGCTGGTGCAGAACGGCACGCTGCGCCTGGGCGATGCGCTGGTCGCCGGCAAAGTCTGCGGGCGCGTGCGCCGCATGCTGAACGAGCACGGCGAGCCGATCAAAGAGGCGCCACCCTCTACGCCAGCCATGATCATGGGTCTCTCTGGCGTGCCGATAGCTGGCGATATTTTCGAGGTCATGCCCGATGAGCGCACATGCCGCATCATCGTCGCCGAGCGCACGCAGCAGCAGGAAGCCCAACAGGTCGCCAGCAGGCCCTTTACACTCGACGATCTCTCCCAGAGCATCCGCGAGGGTCAGAGCAAAGAGCTGAATCTGATCATCAAGGCGGACGTGCAGGGGTCGATCGAGCCGATCCTGACCTCGCTGAGCAAGCTCGAGCAGGAGGATCTCAAGGTCAATGTCATCCACGCTGCGGCGGGCAACATCACCGAGTCGGATGTCAGCCTGGCGGTGGCTTCCCGCGCCATCGTCATCGGCTTTCAGGTGCAGGTGGACGCTGCAGCGCGGCGGATGGCGGAGAGCGAGGGGATCGACATCCGTGTCTATGACATCATCTACCGCCTGATCGAAGAGGTCGAACTGGCGCTCAAGGGCCTGTTGGAGCCGACCTACAGCGAGCGAGTGATCGGCCATGCCGAGATCCGCAGCACGTTCGAGATTCCCAAAGTTGGCCGCGTGGCCGGTTGTTACGTCCGCGATGGCGAAGTGCGGCGTAACGCGCGGGTGCGTGTCTACCGCGCCGGCAAGGTCCTGCACGATGGCTACACTGCTTCGCTCAAACGCTTCAACAAGGACGTGCGCGAGGTGCGCACCGGCTTTGAGTGCGGCGTCGGCATCGAGGGCTTTCACGACCTGGAAGTCGGCGATGTGCTCGAGTTCTATGTGATGGAGCGGGACGAGCAGCCGGCAGATTAAGGAGAGCGATGGGCAGCAAATACCAGCGACAGGCGGCCAGCCTGATCCAGGGGCATCTGACCCGGCTTTTGCAGACCCAGGTCAACGACCCGCGCGTGCGCCTGGTCACGATCACGGCTGTGGACGTGACGCCGGACGCCACGCGCGCCTATGTCTATGTCACTGCCATGGGCAGCCCCGAGGAGCAGCAGGAGGCGCTGGCTGGCCTGCAAAGCGCCGCCAGCTTCCTGCGCCGCGAGATCGGTCAGCGCATCCGCCTGCGCAACACGCCCGAAATCGTCTTTCGCTGGGATACCTCCCTCGAACGCGGCGAGCGCATTTCCAGCCTGCTAGACCAGCTTTGGGACGATGAAGCCGACGGACCTGGATCGGAGCCGTGACCTCCTCTTGGGCTGCCAGAGCCCACTTCTGCTGATCCACATCGCTCCTGACGGCGATGCCATCGGCAGCCTGTTGGGGCTGGGGTGGGCGCTGCGCGTGCTGGGCAAGCAGCCCGCGTTGGCCTGCCGCGATGCGCTGCCCGCTCAGTTCGATTATCTGCCCGGCTTTCACGACGTCACCAGCGAGGTCGGCAAGGGCTTTGACTTGCTGGTCACGCTGGATTGCTCCGACGAGGCCCGCATCGGCGAGTGGGACGGTCCGCTGCCCCCCTTTGGCGTGCCGCTGCTCAACATCGACCACCACCTCACCAATACCATGTTCGGGACGGTCAACCTGGTGGACGAGACGGCTGTGGCGACTGCGCACATTCTCTACCATCTGATGCCGCGGCTGGGCGTGGTCATCGACGAGCGAATTGCCCTCTGCCTGCTCACTGGCGTCGTCACCGACACGCGGGGCTTTCGCACCCCTAACATCACGTCCGATGTGCTGCGTATGGCGGCGGACCTGCTCGATCGCGGCGCTTCGCTGCCGCTGGTCATCCGCAACGGCCTGGAGCAGCGGTCGCTGAACGTGCTGCGCTTGTGGGGCCTGGCCCTTTCGCAGTTGCAGATGTCGGACGGCATTGTTTGGGTCAAGCTGTCGCTGGCGGCGCAGCGGGCAGCCGGTTGCGAGGGCTATGGCGGTTCGGGCCTCTCCAATCTGCTCATCAGCGCGGCCGAGGCTGACGTCACCGTCGTGCTGGTCGAACGGGAGGACGGGCAGATCGAGGTCGGCTTTCGCGCTGTGCCGGGCCTGGACGTTTCGCGGATTGCCTTCTCGCTGGGGGGCGGGGGGCATGCGCTGGCTTCGGGCTGCCTGGTGCCGGGGCCGTTGGATGAGGCTGAATGGCGCGTGCTGTCGTTGTTGCGTGAAGAGATGGCACAGCAGCGGCAGGCGGCGGAGGGCGATGGACGGCATCCTCAATCTGGATAAGCCGCAGGGTCTGACCTCGCACGATGCGGTGGCGCGGGTGCGCGCCGTGGCCCGCCAGCGCCGCGTCGGTCACGCCGGCACGCTCGACCCCCTGGCGACCGGCGTGCTGGTGGTCTGCCTGGGCCGCGCCACGCGCCTGGCCGAGTATCTGATGGCTTCACCCAAGCAGTATCGGGCGCACGTGCGCCTGGGCATCGCCACCACCAGCTACGACGCCGCCGGGCAGGTGGTGGCGGAGCGGCCGGTGATGGTGAGTCGGGAGCAGGTGGAGGCGGCGCTGGAGGGTTTTCGCGGCGCCATTCTCCAGGTGCCGCCCATGGTCTCGGCGCTCAAGCGCGGCGGCAGGCGACTCTACGAGCTGGCCCGCCAGGGAATCGAGGTTGAGCGCGCGCCCCGCCCGGTCGAGATCTACAGCCTCGAGCTGGTCGCCTGGACGCCGCCCGATCTGGTGCTGGAGGTGACCTGCTCGCCGGGGACATACATCCGCTCCCTGGCGCATGATTTGGGGCAGGCCCTGGGCTGTGGGGCGCACGTGACGGGCCTGGTGCGCCTGGCCAGCGGCGATTTTCGCCTGGAGGACGCGCTGCCGCTGGCGGAGCTGACGGCGGAGCGGCTGCCGTCGGCGCTGCTGCCGCTCGACGCGGGGTTGAGCCGCTACCCGGCGCTGTACCTGGACGAGGCGGCAGCGCGCGCGGTGCGCCTGGGCCAGGCGCTGCCGGCAGAGAGCGCAGCGGCCAGCGTGGCCCGCGCCTATGGTCCTGACGGCGCTCTGCTGGCCATGATGGCCTACTCTGCCGGGCGGCAGGTCTGGCAGCCGCGCAAGGTGCTGGCCTAGGATGGAGATCGTTTACGCCCTGCAAGAAGCTCGACCCCATCAGCCCGCCCACGTCGCCGTGGGCGCTTTCGACGGCGTTCACCGCGCCCATCAGCACCTGATCGGCTCGATGACGCAGGCAGCGCATGCCGCGGGCCGCCGGGCGGCAGTGGTGACCTTCGACCCGCACCCTGGCGCGCTCCTGGGGCGCAGTCCGCTGGCGGCGCTGTCGACCGTCGAGGAGCGGGCGGCGTTGTTGGAGGGGCTGGGGGTCGATCTGCTGGCGATCGTGCGTTTTACCGCGGCTGTCGCTGGCACCTCGGCGGCCTGCTTTGTCGACCTGCTGCGCACTCATCTGGCGATGGTCGAGCTGTGGGCGGGGCCGGACTTTGCGCTGGGCCATCGGCGCGAGGGCACGGTCGACTACCTGCGGCGGCTGGGCCAGCAGCAGGGGTTTGCCGTGCAGGTGATCGAGCCGCTGCGCTGGCGCGGCGAGGTGGTCAGCAGCACGCGCATCCGCGCCGCCTTGACCGCTGGCGACATCGAAGAGGCCAACGGCTGCCTGGGGCGGCCCTATCGCCTGAGCGGGGTTGTGGTGCATGGCCGCGGGCTGGGGCGCAAGCTGGGCGTGCCCACGGCGAACCTGGAGCCGCCGCCGGGCCGCCTGATCCCGGCCAACGGCGTCTATGCCTGCATCGCCGGGACGGAGGATGGGGGCGAGTGGCCGGCGGTGGCGAACGTCGGCGTGCGGCCCACCATTGCCGACAACGGCCTGACCGTGGAGGCGCACCTGCTCGATTTTGCCGGCGACCTCTACGGGCAGTGGCTGCGCCTGGATTTCATCGCCCGCCTGCGGGACGAGATAGCTTTCCCCGGCCTGGATGCGCTGGTGGCGCAGGTGCAGGCCGACATCGACCAGGCGCGGCGCATCCTCGGTAGAATGTAGCGCAGGCTTCCGTCTGGCCGCAGAGATCGCGGAGAGATAGGAAAACCGCTTGCACGAATTGGCACGAATTTTTTCTAATTCGTGTCAATTCGTGCAATTCGTGGCAAAAAAAGGCCAACTGCCTGGCTACCTGACAGTTTGAAATCAGGACACGGATACACACGGATTTCACGGATCAGCACGGGTGAAATCTGTACCATCCGTGCCCATCCGTGTCCCATTGAACGGGAAACAAAGGTAAGACGGGCATTTACGGGTTAGCAATCCGTGTCTATCCGTAGCATCTCTGCTCCTGCCGGGTCTGTGACCCGGCGGCCCTCAGCGGCGGGGGTCACAGCAAGTCGCCCATCCCGCCAGGCCCCCGGTCGGACGGCGGCCCTCAGCGGCGGGGGTCACAGACNCCCGCCGAGCAAGGGATGCCCCCACAGCGGTGTTCTGCTACGAACACCCATTTGAGGAGATTCTTGCTTTTGATCCTGGTTGAGAGTATACTGCTGGCGTAGGAGGTGCAAGGTGCTGGCGAGACCCGGTTTACCCCGTTTCGATTATGTCCGGGCGGAGACGCCTGGAGAGGTCGTGGCGCTGCTTGCGGAGCGCGGCGAAGCGGCGCGGCTGTTGATGGGCGGCACCGACCTCTTTCCGCGGATGCGCGAGGGGACGGCCCGCCCGGCGCTGGTGATCGACGTCAAGCACATCCCTGGCATGCAGGAGATCGCGGTCGATGGCCAGGGCTGGCTGACAGTGGGGGCGGCGGTGACGATGAACGGGCTCGCCCGTCACCCGCGGGTGCGTTCTGACTATCCCCTGCTGGCAGAGGCAGCGGGCATGGTGGCTTCCTACCAACTGCGCAACCGCGCCACCGTGGGCGGCAACATGTGCAACGCCTCGCCCTGCGCCGACACGACCCCGGCGACGATGGTGCTGGAGGGCCGCTTTGTGCTGGTCGGCCCGGCTGGCGAGCGCGAGATCGCCGCGGTCGACTTTTTCCGCGGCCCGGGGCTGACGGCGCTCCAGCGCGGCGAGTTCCTGCGCGCCATCCGCTATCCCCCTCCGCCGCAAGGAGCAGTGGGCCGCTACCTCAAACTGGGGCGCAACCGCCTGGGCGATCTGGCGATTGTCAGTGTTGCCGTGCTGGGCTTTGCGGACCGCACGGCGCCCTCGGGCTACCGCTTCCGCATCGCTCTCGGCGCGGTTGCTCCGGTGGTGGTACGGGCCGCCGCAGCCGAGGCGCTGCTGGCCGGCGAGCCGCCGGGAGAGGAGGCTTTTGCGCGAGCGGCTGAGAAGGCGGTCGAAGCGGCCTCGCCGATCGACGACGTGCGCGCCAGCGCGGCCTACCGTCTGGCCATGGTGCGGGTGTTGACGCTGCGGGGGCTGCGTGAGGTGTTCCGGGGGATGTAATTCGAGTCACAAGGGCCAGCTCACAAGTGGCCTCTTGCGACGTGGGAGAGGGAAAAGATGACCACTCACACCATCACCATCACCGTAAACGGCGAACGCGAGCAACTGGACGTGCCGGCGAACATGACCCTGCTGCAACTGCTCCGCGAGCGGCTGGCGCTGACCGGCACCAAGAACGGCTGCGAGGCAGGGGAGTGCGGCGCCTGCACGGTGTTGCTCGACGGCGAACCGGTCAATTCGTGCATGATGCTGGCGCTGGAGGCCGATGGCCATGAGGTCACGACGGTCGAGGGGCTGGCCCGGGACGGCAGGCTGACCCTGTTGCAGGAGGCCTTTATCGAACACAACGCCGTGCAGTGCGGCTTTTGCACGCCGGGGATGCTCATCTCGGCCCATGCCCTGCTTGGGCGCAACCGACGGCCTACGGAGGACGAGATCAAGGAGGCGCTGGTGGGCAACCTGTGCCGCTGCACGGGCTATGTGCGCATCATCCAGGCCGTGCGGGCAGCGGCGGAGAGGGGAGGTGGGCGATGACGCGTTTGACTTCTGACCCGGTCGGCAAGAGCGTGCCGCGCATCGATGCCGTTGCCAAAGTAACCGGCGCGGCGATGTTTACCGATGACCTCCCCTTTGGCCCTGGCCTTCTCTATGCTCGCCTGGTGCGCAGCCCGCATGCCCACGCGCTGATCCAAAGGATCGACACCAGCAAGGCGCTGGCGATGCCCGGCGTCAAGGCGGTGGTCACGGGCAAAGAGGTGACCGCGCTGATCGGCCTCTACCTGGTCGACCGGCCGATCTTTGCTGGCGAGCGGGTGCGCTATGTTGGCGAGCCGGTGGCGGGCGTGGTCGCCAGCAGCGAAGAGATCGCCGAAGAGGCGGCGCGGCTGGTCGAAGTGGAGTACGAGCCGCTGCCGGCGGTCTTTGACCCCTTCGAGGCGGCCCAGCCGGGCGCGCCGCTGTTGCATCCCCGCCTGGGCGAGTACAAAGTGGCTAATTTCATCTTCCCCGAGCCGGGCACCAACATCTCTGAGCATTTCAAGCTGCGGCGGGGCGACGTCGAGGCGGCCTGGCCGCGCTGTGCGGCCATCGTCGAGGGCGAGTTCCGCCTGCCGCAGATTCAGCATGTCCCCATCGAGCCGCACGTGGCAGTGGCGCTGTGGGAACCGTCGGGCCAGGTGACACTGTGGGCGGCTTCCCAGTCGCCCTTTGCCCAGCGCGACCTGCTGGCGCAGAGCCTGGACATTCCGCATGGCAACCTGCGCGTCATCTCGCCCTACATCGGCGGGGGCTTTGGCGGCAAGGCCGGCATCTCGATGGAGGCCTGCGCGGTCGTGCTGGCCCGCGCGGTGATGGGCCGCCCGGTCAAGCTGCGCATGACCCGCGAGGAAGAGTTCGTCGGCACGACCGTGCGCCAGAGCCTGGTGGCGCGCACCAAAATCGGCTGCGACGCCGAGGGCAACCTGCTGGCGATGGAGACAGCGTACTACTTTGGCGGCGGGGCCTATAACGATTACGGCGTCAACATCGTCCGCGCGGCGGGCTATTCCTGCACCGGCCCCTATTACATTCCCAACGTCAAGGGCGATTCCTACTGCGTCTACACCAACCAGCCGGTCGGCAGCGCCATGCGCGGTTTTGGCATGCCCGAAATCCACTGGGGCATCGAGCAGATTATGGACCAGCTTGCTGAAAAGATCGGCATGGACCCGGCCGAGTTCCGCCGCCGCAACTGCGTCAAGGGCGGACAGACGATCCTGACCGGCATGCAGATGCCGCGGGTCGATCTGGTGGCCTGCATCGACAGGGTGACCAAAGCGGTCAACTGGGGGCAGAAAGAGCCACCCTCGGCGCCGCACAAACGGCGCGGCAAGGGCATCGCCATCATGTGGAAGGCGCCGGCCATGCCGCCCAATCCGGGCAGCTCGGCCATTGTCCGTTTCAACGAAGATGCCACGGTCAACGTCGAGATCGGGGCGCAGGATTTGGGGCAGGGCGCCTTCACCGTCCTTGCCCAGATCGCTGCCCAGGCGCTGGGCGTGCCTGGGCGTGTTTTACGAGTGGGTGCGCGTCTCGGTGCCGGTGGACACCAAATACAGCCCCTACGAGTGGCAGACCGTCGCCAGCCGCATCACCTGGTCGACGGGCAACGCGGTCAAGGCCGCAGCCGAGGACGCTAAACGGCAGATCCTGGAGATCGTTGCGGCGCACTGGGACGAGGACCCCGCCGACCTGGACATCAAGGACGGCCGGGTGATCTCGTTCAAGTCCGAGCGGGAGCAGTCGCTGGAAAAGATGGTCATCTATGGCCTGCCGAACGAGAATTTCGAGGGCTGGAGGGGCGGGCCGATCGTCGGGCAGGGCCACTTTATGCCCACCTATGTCACCAATCTCGATTTCGAGACCGGGCAGGGCACCCGCGCGGTGGTTCACTACACCGTCGGCGCGCAGGCGGTCGATCTGGAGGTCGATACCGAGACCGGGCAGATCGAGGTTCTCAAGATCGCCAGCGCCTACGATGTGGGCAAGGCGGTCAACCCTGACCTGGTGCTGACGCAGATCGAGGGTGGGGCGGTGCATGGCATGAGTTCGGCCTTTGAGGCGCTGCGCTTCGACGAGCAGGGGCGGCCGCTGAACGCCAACCTGGTCGATTACCGCATTGCCACGGCAGCGGACATCCCGCGCGAGATCCACGGCGACATTGTCGAGACGCCGCTGGAGGATGGGCCGTGGGGCGCGCGTGGGGTGGGGGAGCACGTCATGGTGCAGACGGCGCCGGCCATTGCCAACGCGATCTATAACGCGCTGGGTGTCCGTTTCAATTCGCTGCCGCTGTCGGCGGAGAAGGTGTTTGTGGCGTTGGGGGGGAAGTAGCAAGTATGCAAGTATGCAAGTATGCAAGTATGCAAGTATGCAAGTGGGCAGCCTGCTGTGGCAGTTGCTTGATTCTTGGGCGGATGGTATAATCACCCTGTAATCTCTGGCATGGAGGTGTCCATTGCTCGACCTGGACCTTCGTCCTGAAAAGAAGGGTTCCAGTCCCTGGCTGATGGTTGTGGGGTTGGTGCTCTTGCTCTTTGCTGGCGCGCTGCTGGCCTGGTGGGGCTTTTCCGGGCTGGGAGAGGGCGGGGCACCAGCTCAGCCGACGGCGACCGTGCCGCAGACGCCGCTGCTGCCTACCCGCGATCCCAATGCCACGCCGGTGCCCATTGCCACGCTGCCGCCGACGCCTACGTCGACGCCCATCGCCACGCTGACACCCACTCCCGAGCCGCCGTCACCAACGCCGACAGTGGCTTATGTCATCGCCGGGGCGGATGGGGCCAACGTGCGCACCGGTCCAGGCACGGGTTACCCTCGCATTGGCTACATCAACCCCGGCGGACAGGCGACGGTGATCGGCCGCTACGGCAACTGGTGGGAGATCGTCTACCAGGGCGGCGAGGGCTGGGTCTTTGGTGACATTGTCACGGCGTACAATGTGGAGGGCATTCCGGAAGTGGTGCCGCCGCCGGCGCCGACCGCCGCGCCAGTGCAGCCGACCGCCGTGCCGCCCACCGCTGCGCCGCCGACGGCTGCCCCACCCACGACCGCACCGGTCAGCGCGCGCGGCATCATGGCCAACAGCTACACCGTCGAGCGGGCGCCTGGCCCCTATGCTGTCAACGCCGATATCTGGTTCAATATGGACATCTCCAACACCTCCAACAGCACGGTCGAATACATTGCTCTGGGAACGGTCGTGGAGCAGACGAACCAGTTCCAAAAGAGTTGGACCTATTCCAGCTTTACTCCAGGCCAGCGTTTCACCTGGCGCGACCACATCAACATCCCCGCCGCTGGCTCCTACAATTTGTGGCTGACGATCTGCTTTATGGATGGTCAGTGCGCACGGCTGGCCGGTCCTGTTGCGATCACAGTTCAGTAGGCGGGGGCGCGCCGCTGTCGTCGTTTGTCCGAGCTCACCAAGGCGCGGGCCTCGGTGAGCTTTTTCCAGGGTAACTATTCAGCCTGCCCATGCAGTGCCCATAGTCCGCCCGGACCAGGCCTGGTAGACACCGGCTACACTGGGACGCCTCCAGGCGGCTCAGGTGCCATCCGCCCTGCCGGACTGTGGTCCGGCGGGCACAGGCTGAATAGATACTTTCCAGGAAAGGAGGGGCACTCATGCGCAAGAGAGGCTTTGTCTTGCTATGTCTGAGCGCCGCTTTGCTGGCCTGCGGCGGGGTTTCGGAAGTGACGGAGCCCCCTGCCTCTCAACCTCCTCTACCATCCGTCCCATCTCGCCCGGCAGGATCGGCCGCGGTCACCTACTATGTCCGCCCCGACGGCGGTTCGGCTGCTCAGTGCACCGGCCTGGTCGATGCGCCCTATCCCGGCAGCGGCACGGGCCAGCCGTGCGCCTGGAACCATCCCTTCCAGGCGCTGCCGCCGGGCGGTTCACCGCGCATCCTCGGCGGCGACACGCTGATTGTTGCCGCTGGCTCGTATATGATGGGCTATGGCGCGCCCGGCGCCGATCTCTGCCAGGCCGAAGCCTCGTATGATTGCCACATGCCGCCCATCCCCAGCGGCCTCGACGCGGCCCACCCGACGCGCATCCTCGGTGCCGGCTGGGACGCAGGCTGCCCTGACCCGCCTGAGCTGTGGGGCAGCGAGCGGCCCTGGTTCATCGTCAACCTGACCGACGCCAGCCATGTCGAGCTGGCCTGTTTCGAGATCACCGACCACTCCGCCTGCGTCGAAGGTCACTCTGGCGGGCTGGCCTGCGAGCGCGACCAATCGCCCTATGGGCCGTGGGCTCCTGTCGGCCTCTACGCCGAGGACTCGGCGGACGTTACCCTGCGCCATCTCGACATCCATGGCCTGGCTTCCACCGGCATCCACGCCGGCCGGCTGACCGACTGGACGGTCGAGGACGTGCGCATCGCTGCCAACGGCCTGGTCGGCTGGGACGGCGACCTGTGGGACGAGTACGGCGATTCGAACGCCGGCACGCTGACCTTCCGCCGCTGGGTGGTGGAGTGGAACGGCTGCGGCGAGACCTGGCCCGGCGGCGAGCCGACCGGCTGCTGGGCGCAGACCGCTGGCGGCTATGGCGATGGCGTCGGCACCGGCGCCACCGGCGGCGACTGGATCATCGAGGACTCGGCCTTTCTCCACAACACCTCCGATGGCCTTGACCTGCTCTACCACACGGAGGGCGGCCGCATCGTCCTCGACCGCGTCCACGCTGAAGGCAACGCAGGCAACCAGGTCAAGGTCGCCGGCGAGACGGTCATCACCAACAGCGTGCTGGTGGGCAACTGTGCCTTTTTCGATGGGCAGCCCTTTACCTTCAATGTCGATCCCTGCCGGGCGATGGGCAGCGCGCTGGAGCTGGCTTACGTGGGCGGCGAGCAGGTCTCTGTTGTCAACACGACCATCTATGGGCAGGGCGATGGGCTGGTCGACGCCGGCCCGCGCGAAGAGGGCGGCAGTTGCAACGGCTCGGAGCGGCTGGTCGGGCGCAACAATGTCTTTCGCGGCGACGTCGACTATTTCGACCCCCAGGACGTGACCTTTTTGTTCTACCAGGAAGGCTGTGCCGACCTGCGCTTCGAGCTCGACTATAGCATCGCCTGGAACGTGAAGAACTATGAGGCGGAATGGATCGAGCCGCCATTCCCCAGCGAGCACAATCTGCTGCAAGACCCCCTGCTGGTGGGGCCGCTATCGGGAAGCGCCTATGGCATGATGTTGTCCCTGGGCAGTCCTGCTATCGACGCGGGCGACGAGGCGAGCTGTCCGGCGGTCGACATCCGCGGCATGGCCCGTCCCCTCGATGGCAACAATGACGGCATTGCCGCCTGCGACATGGGCGCCTTCGAGCTGGCGCCTGCCAGTGCCTGGCTCTATCTGCCCCTGGTGCGACACTGATGAACAGGGGGGCGTGGCTGCTGCCTTTGCTTCTCGTCGCCAGCCTGGCGCAGACTGCGTGCGTCTCTTTTCCTGCCGCCGAGATGACGCCGCGCGCCTATGTGCCTGTTATCACTCGCCAGGCGCCGACCCCTCTGCCCGCGCCGCTGGCAGAGGTCGATGACTTTGTCTATCAGCTTCAGAACCTCGATCTGGTCGCCATGGGCAACACGGCCTACGACCTGGCGGTGATCGACTATGCCGCCGACGGCAGCGCCGAGACCGAGTTCACCGCTGCCCAGATCGAGGCCCTGCGCCACAGCCCCGGCGGCGAGAAGGTCGTCCTGGCCTATATGAGCATCGGTGAGGCGGAAGATTATCGCTTCTACTGGCAGGACGGCTGGGCGCCGGGCAACCCGCCCTGGCTCGACGCCGAGAACCCCGATTGGGAGGGCAACTACAAGGTCCATTACTGGGACCCGGCCTGGCAGGCGATTGTCCTGGCCTATACCGACCGCCTGCTGGCTGCTGGCTTTGACGGGGCGTACCTGGACATTATCGATGCCTACGCATACTATGCCGACCAGGGCCGTTCCACAGCGGCGCAGGAGATGGCCGACCTGGTGGCGGCGATCCGCGCCCATGCGCGGGCGCGCGATGCGGATTTCCTCATCTTTGCCCAGAACGCTCCCGAGCTGGCCGTTCTCGTGCCGTCCTACCTGGCTTCCGTCGATGGCATTGGCCAGGAGGACATCTACTATGGGTACGAGGACGATGACGTGGCGACGCCGCCAGAAGTGACGGCTGCGCTGGAGGGCTACCTGGACCTTTTCCGCAGCGCCGGCAAGCTGGTGCTGACGATCGACTATGCCACCACGCTGGCCCACATCGACGACGCCTATGCGCGTGCGCAGGCGCGGGGCTATGTGCCTTTTTGCACCGTGCGCGAACTGGATGTGCTGGTGGTCAACGCTGGCCATGAACCGGATTGAGCAGTTTCTACACCAAAGGTAACTGCCTGCCGTCCGCGGCGCTGGGCCCTCACCCCTCCCCCTACCGCCGCCCCTCTGCCGCTTGCGGGAGAGGGGCGGGGGCCAGGGGGTGGGGTGAGGGGGCAGAACAGCGGCTACACCAGCGTCGGGTTGACAGAGGGTCCAGGCGGCGTATGGGCGAGGCGTTGCCTCGTCGTACTTCAGTCGGCGTGGTAGGCAGTTGCTACCCAAGAACGTGAAAGGAGGGAATCTGACATGAAGTCACGGCACCTTTCTCTACAACACTACGGACAACCCCAACTCTACGGCGCACAACGGCGGGGTCTATCGCACCGTCTTTTTGGGCTGGCCGCTGGAGTGGCTGGACGGCCAGCGGGAACGGGCCCAGGTGCTGGGTTCGGCGCTCGACTGGATGGGCTGCCCGCCTCGCCCCCGCGCTCTCCTGCCGCTGGCGTTGAGGAACAGATGAACCGCCAGTCGCGCCCGCGAGTGGAACGCTGGCCGTTTGGCCGTCTGTCTGGTTGCCTGCTGGCTTTCTCCCTGCTCGTTGTTCTGGCCCTGGCCTGCGGCCTGCCTGCCGGGGAAGGCGACCTGACCCCCTCTGCTGCGCCGCCAACGGCGCAGCCTGTGCCCACGCTCTTGCGCCCGTCTGTAGCGCCGGTCATCGACGAATGGGCGCTCTGGAGCGGCGGCACGCACCTGCGCGGGGCCAACATCTGGCAGCGGGTGGTCGTGCCCGAGCTGGATGGCCCTGACTTTTTGGGCAGCGGCCATGTCGGGCCGCCCTATACCCAGGCCGATTTCGACGGACTGGCGGCGCTGGGGGCCAACTATGTCAACATTTCCCATCCCGGCCTTTTTACCGAGCGCCCGCCCTACGTGCTGGATGAGGCCGTACAGGCCAACCTCGACCGCCTGCTGGACATGGCCGCGCAGGCCAATCTCTTTGCCGTCATCACTTTCCGCACCGGCCCTGGCCGCAGCGATTTCACCTTCTACCGCGACGGCGCGGGTGAGTGGTTCGATGAGGAGCTGCTGATCGAATCGGTCTGGAGCGATGAGGCGGCGCAGGAGGGGTGGGCCGAGATGTGGCGCTACACCGCCGCGCGCTACCGCGACAACCCGGTGGTGGTCGGCTATGACCTGATGTGTGAGCCGAACGCGGAGGACGTGCTCTTTGGCATCTATGAGCCGGAAGAGTTCTACAGCCAATACGCCGGCACGATCCACGACTGGAACGCCTTCTATCCCCGTCTGGTCGCTGCGATCCGTGAAGTGGACGCCGAGACGCCGATCCTGGTCGGCGCGGGGGGCTGGAGCGGCGTGCGCTGGCTGCCCTACCTGCAGCCGGTCGACGCGCCGCGCATCGTCTATACGGTGCACCAGTACGAGCCGCAGGCGCAGTACACGCACCAGGAGCCGCCCGCCGAAAATGGCTATCCTGGCGCCTTCGACCTGAATTGGGATGGCGAGCCGGACACCTTCGACCGCGCCTGGCTGGATGACTTTCTGGGGACCATCGATGCCTTTCGGGCGGAGCACGGCGTGCCGGTGGCGGTCAACGAGTTCGGCGTGATGCGCTGGGTGCCCGGCGCGGCGGCCTTTATGGCCGACGAGATGGACCTCTTTGAAGCGCGCGGGCTGAATTATGCCCTCTGGGTGTGGGACCCGGCCTGGCCGCCGTGGGCGGAGTCGGTCAGCGATTTCAACTTTCGCTACGGGCCTGATCCAGAGAACAGGGAGGAGGTTGCCAATGACCTGATGGACGTCATTGGCGAGCGGTGGGGACGCAATGTCCTCCGTCCCTCCAGCATAGGGGACTTGTGACTGAACGCTCTACCCTCGCCCTGGTCGAGCCGACCGAAACCCTGCAGGGCGAGATCCTCGCTCTCATCGACGAATTTGCCGCGGCGGGCGAGGAACGCTACCGGCAGATGCTCGAGCGGGCGCTTTTCGACATGCCGGGCTATGTCGGTCAACTGGAGGCCGAATCGCGCGGCGTTGGCCTGCTGCCGGGTTGCGTTCCGCAGACGACTTTCTGGACGGTCGAAGATGGGCGCTGGATCGTCGGCGTCGTCCGCCTGCACCGGGCTGGCGTGCGCATCCACCTGGGCACCGACACGGCAGCGGCACCGTTCGTCGTGCCGGGCTTGAGCCTGCAGCAGGAGCTGCGCTGCATGGTCGAAGCCGGGCTGTCGCTGGAGGAGGCCTGGGCAGCCGGAACGCGCGCGGCGGGCGAGTCATTAGGGCTGGCTGGGCTGGGTACGGTGCGCCAGGGCGCCCCGGCTGATCTGCTGGTTTTTGCCCAACACCCGACCCGCGACCTGGAAGCGCTCAACACGCTGCAGGCGGTCGTGGCGCAGGGGCGGCTCTACTCGCGTGCGACTCTGGAAGAAGCGCTCGCGCGCCACCGCGCGCGCTTCGAGCGCCCGTTCTATGATCGCTGGACGACGGGGCTGCTGCGGCTGGCAATGAAGGCCGTGCCGGGCCAGGCGGTTTGAAAGGGGTGACTATGGCATCCGGACAACGCATTGCGGAACTGGATGTGCTGCGAGTGACCGGCATGATCTCAGTGTTGCTGGGTCACCTCCCTGCCTATTTCCCCCATGATCCATTCCTCGGGTGGATCTACTATGCTTTTACCAGCCTGGGCGTGGCGCTGTTTGTGTTTGTTTCCGGGTTTGTCCTTGCCCAAGGGTACGCGGGCCGCAAAGATTTCCATTTCCTTCGGTTCCTTGGGAAAAGGCTGGCGCGGCTCTATATTCTTTACATTCCCGCCTTGATTCTGTTTATCGTCGAGTTCTACTACCTGGAGATATATCACACGGTTAACCTGACGCCGTTCGTGCCCAGCTTATTGGCTCACCTCTTTGCCGGGCAGGTTTTGCTCTTTCCCTGGGTGCGGCAGCTCTTGGTGCATACGTTCCCTTATTGTGAAGGTGCGCTATGAACGAACGAGAGCAACTGGAGCAGGCCATCGCCGCGCTGGAAGCGCAGCGCGCTGTTCTCGGCGATGCGGTAGTCGAGCCGATGCTCGCCGCAGCCCGCGAGAAACTGGCGGCGCTGGCAGAGGCTGCGGGACCGGAACACTTGGGGGAGGGCGAGCGCCGGCTGGTGACAATCGTCTTTGCCGACATTTCCGGCTTTACTGCCCTCGCCGAGATGCTCGACCCGGAGAGCATGCGCGACCTGATGAATGCCTGCTTTAACCACCTGGTGTCCGTGATCGAGCGCTACGGTGGGACGGTGGACAAGTTCATCGGTGACGAGATCATGGCCCTCTTTGGTGCCCCGCTGGCCCACGAGGATGACCCCGAGCTGGCCCTGCGCGCGGCGCTGGGCATGCTGGAAGAGCTGATGGCGTTCAATGCCGAGCGCGGCACCGACCTGGGCCTGCACATCGGCGTCAACACCGGGCTGGTGATTGCCGGAGGGATTGGCTCGCAAGGACGTCAGGAATACTCGGTGATGGGCGATGCCGTGAACCTGGCGGCGCGGGTGGCATCGTCACCCTGGTGGGCGAGGCCAGGCTGGGGAAATCGCGGCTAATGGCGGAACTGCGCTGTGCTGTAGGCTGTATATGGTGTTCTATTGAGGAGACGCCTGGCATCGAGCTGCACAAAGAGTACATAGACTGGGCCACATACTTTGACAGGTTGGCCCAAGACCCTGGTCATGTCCATACCATGGGCTGGACTGCTGACTATCTGGACCCCGACACGTTTCTGCGCGTGGGCATCGCCCACTCCCACCTCCGCTGGCACAATGCAGCCTATGAGGAGTTGGTCGAACGAGCGCGCCAGGTCCTAGACCAGCAAGAGAGACTGGCGATGTACCGTGAGGCGGATCGCATCCTGATTGATGAGGCGGCGGTCATTCCACTCGGCTACATGCGCGGGCACATGCTGACCAAGCCGTGGGTAACCCAGGCACCGGCCTCGGTGATCAGGGCGCTGCTATGGAAGGACGTCGTGATCGAGCCGCACCCGTAGGGGCGACCACGGAGGGTCGCCCCTACGAGAATGCCCAGAGCAGCGCCATCACCGCGCAGACGGCGGTGATGAGCAGCGAGATGACAAAGGTGGTGCGGATGACCTGCGCTTCCTCGCCGATGCGGTCGATGGCCGCGGCGGCGTTTTGCAGTTTGGCCGGCGAGATGACGCTGGCCAGTCCGCCCCCAATGCCGCTGGCGGCGGCGATGAGCAGCCCTGACGCGCCGATGCGCTCCGCCGTCGACAGGTGCAGCGCGGTGAGCATGGCGATGGCCGAGGTCTCCGAGCCGCTGAGAAAGCCGGCCAGCAGACCCAGGAACGGCGCAACAAGCGGGTAGAGCGGCCCCAGGGCTGCTGCCGCGGCTGTCGCCAGGACGTGCACCATATTGTGGCTGGGGTCGGCGAGCTGCCAGTCGAGGCCCTTGCCGGAGTGGTTGATGACAAAGGCGATGGCGAAAAAGACCGCCGCCGCCAGCACCGGCCGCAGCGCCCGCCTGGTCCACTTGCGCAGCGAGCTGGCAAGCTGCGCGCGCGTCGGCTTGAGGAACGGCAGCGCCAGCACGGTGCTGATCAGAATCCAGAAATAGGCCTGCCAGAAGAGGCGCACCTTTTCCGGCGCGCCGGGGATGATCTCGACCGGCATCGCCAGCCGCTGAAAGGTCCACTCGAAAAAGGGCAGAAAGGGCGCGTTGAGCAGCAGGGAGAAGGCGGTCAGCAGCAGCCACGGCGAGAGCGCCGCCCCCAGCGACAGGCGCTGCTCCGCGGGCTGGCCCGGCGCGCTGCGCTCGAGCAGCGGACGGCCCCCGAGTTTCAGGTAGGCCAGCATCACCAGGATGACTCCCAGGCCGGCGGCGATGCCGGTGAGCGTGATCATCCCCAGGGCGTTCATGCCGATGGCGACAAACCCCGCCGTCAGACCGGTGAGGAGGCCGGGCAGCAGCCCCTGGCGCATCATCTTCCACCTGCCGACGATCCACAGCATGCCAAAGACGATGCAGGTGCTGATGACCGGCATGAAGCGGGCAAAGTAGAGGCCAATCTCGCCCACCGGCCGGCCGACGAAATTGGCAAAGACCACGGCGGGGATGCCCAGCAGGGCGTAGGTGCAGAGGGCGTCGTAGCCGATGGCCGGCAGGGCGATGGCGGCGAAGGAGGAGTAGCCCAGGGCAAGCATGATCGGCGGCAGGATCGAGACCGGCACGGCGCCCAGCGCCGTCAGCAGCGTGCCCACGCCGACGTTGATCAGCATGATCTGGACGGCGCGGTCCTGCGGCGCCACCCGGCGCACCAGCGCGACGACGCGGGCGATGGCGCCCGTCTCCAGCATGACCGTGATCTGGAGGATGGAGGTGGCGACGACCAGCGAGATGGGCAGCGAGGCGACCACTCCGCCCAAACTGGCCTGCAGGGCGACGCGGAGGGGGGTGTGAAAGGCCAGACAGGCGATGGCGACGGTGACGACCCAGCCGACAGCGCCGGCCACGTCGGCGGGGGCGCGGCGCAGTACCAGCAGCAAAAAGATGACGGCAACGGGCAAGAGCGCAAGCAGTACCGGTATGATGTTCATGTTTGATCTGTTTAATTCCTCCGCACCACAGGCAAATACAGCCGCCTCCAGTCGACGTAGAGCGCGGCCTGGGCCGAAAGGGGCTGTTCCAGGGTGGCATGGTCGAGATAGACGTGGTTGGTCAGCCACGTTCCTGGGGTGACCTGAGCGCCGACGGTGACGACGAGAGTCACCGTGAGTTGCTCGCCTGCGCCCACGCTCAACGCCGTCCAGAGCAGCTCGTGGGTGGCCGAGACATAGGCGCCCGGCGGGTCGGCCCAGGCAAGCTCGACCCCGGCGGGCAGCGTGTCGGTGACGACCGCGCCGCTCGCTCCCCCGTTGCCCTCGTTGCCCAGGATGAGGGTGTAGGTGACCGGCTCGCCGACCCGGCAGACCGCTGGCACGACTTTCTTCTCCAGGGTCAATGAGGGGCCTTCGACGCACATCGTCACGGGAACGTCCTCGTGCGGGTAGGGCGCGTTGTACCCGGCCCAGAGGGTGGCGGTGTAGCACTCGCCCGGCGTCAGGCCAGAGGGATCGAATCCCAGGGTGATGCTGACCGCCTCGCCGGGGGCGACAACACCGCTGGTCGGCTCGACGGTCAGCCAGGGCACNTCCCAGGNGTTGTTGCGCGCCATGTTCACCGCCGCCAGCGCGTCGATGCGTCCCCAACCGTATTGATTGTTGGGGCGGCTGTTGACGGAGGCATCATCGCCGCACAGGTAACCCTGATTGACCGCCAGCGGGACAGCCGTCTGCTCGATCAGCCAGCCGGTCAGGCTGACCTGGCCGATGAGCTGCGGCTGGGCCGACCAGAGGAGGGCGGCCTGGCCGGCGACGTGGGGCGCGGCCTGCGACGTGCCGCCCATGTAGCCGTAGCCGCCGCTGGAGGTCGCCGAACGGATCCAATCGCCTGGCGCGACAATGTCGGGCTTGACCGCGCCGCTGATCGCCGCCGGGCCGCGGCTGGAAAAGCTCGCCGGGCTGGCCGGCGCGTTGCTGTCCGCGCTGTCGACGGCGCCGACGGCGAGCGCGTTGACCATGTCGCCGGGGTCGGTGGCCGTGGCGCAGAGCGGGCCGTCGTTGCCGGCGGCAAAGACGGGGANGATGCCGGCGGCCTGCCAGGCATAGACGGCCTGGTTGTACCACCACTGCGCCTGTCCCCCGCCCCACGAGTTGTTGACGATGTGCGGCCGCAGGTCGGGGTTGGGGTTCTCGCCGTTCAGATCCCACGGCGCCAGCATAAAGTCGGCGCACTCCAGCAGTTCGGCATCATAGCCCAGGCCGGTGGCCGGGTCAAAGCCCATGCAGGCGATCCAGCGGGCCTCGGGGGCCATGCCGATCTGGTTGCTGCCGTCGCTGCCGACCATGATGCCCATGGTGTGCGAACCGTGGCTGCTCCAGTCCACAGGCTGGGCGGGGCTGTAGCCGTAGGGGTCCCACCAGTTATAGTTGTGGTCGAACGTGCCGCCCAGGTTGCCACGGTACTGGTCGTCCAGGGCGGGGTGGGTATAGGCGACGCCGGTGTCGATGTTGGCGACGACGATGCCCTGGCCGCGATAGCCCAGGTTCCAGACGCTGTTGGCCTTGACCTTGCTGATGTTCCACTCGACGCCGCCGGGGACTGTGAGGGACGCCGTAGCCACGGCCTGGGGCGCCGGCGTGGCCAGGTCCGGCCCGACAAAGGCGACGTCAGGCCGGGCGGCGATCCAGTTGGCGGTTTTGAGGTTGGCCTCGACGACGAGGGCGTTGGCAATAGGCCGCGATTCGGAGGGGATGCCGGCGCGGTCGAGTTCGGCGCGCAGTTCAGCCTGGCTGCGCTCCGCCTGGGCGCGCAGGGTTTCCAGCACATAGCGCCCGCGGGCTGACCAGTCTTCCATCGCAAAAGCTGCCGAGAGGTCGGCCTGGTCGGCCATATAGACGATGAAGCGGCCTGTGGTGCCCGGCGCGGCCATGAGGGCGGCGCGGAGGCGCGGATCGACGCCGCGCGGCAGAGGAGGCGGCTGGGGCAGCGGCATGGGCGCGCCCAGTTCGGTCAGGTGAAAGGTCAGCCTGCCCGTGCCGTCGTTAGCCAGGTTCAGCGCCATGGTGGTCGTGCTGCCCAGCGTCGCCGTCACGCTGACGGCGGCCGGCAGCAGGCGCGGCTGGCTGGCGGTCAGGCTGATCGCCAGGGAGGTGGTCACGCCCTCGGTGACGGTGACGGCAGCAGTATGGCGGTTGTAGCCAAAAGCGTCGACGGTGAGGGTGTAGACGCCGGTGACAAAAGCGTGTTCAAAACGGTATGCGCCATNGGCGGCGGTGTAGCGCGTCGCGTTCCAGTCGGGGTCGTTGGCGTCCTCGACGACCACAAGGGCGTTCTCCAGCGGCGCGCTCGTGTTGGCGTCATAGACGTGGCCTGTCAGCCAGCCGTGGGGCGGAGTGGGGGGCGTGCAAGGGATGAGCGACTCGTGCGGCGGGGGGATGAGGGCACCGAGGCCGTCGCTGCCGCCNAACGTCCACAGCCGCCCGCCAACAGCGCCGCCGCCAGCGCCCGCCGCTATCTGACCGAGTGTGGCGCTCAACATATTCCAGCGGTTGACGACGGGGTCCCACTGCCAGGTTTCGGGGCGCAAATTAGACCAATAGGCCTGGGCGCCGCCCCACCAGAAGAGACCTTCAGGCGTCGTGGCGGCGACGGGGGACATGCGCCCGGCGTTGGCGGGCAGGGAAGCCATCGCCGTCCAGGTGTCGCTGGCGGGGTCATAGGCCCAGAAACTGCCGTCGCCGTTATAGTCGCCGCCGACGTAGAGGCGGCCTGCGTCGGCGGCGGCGGCGTGGAAGATGCGCGGCGCGGGCAGGGGGGCCAGGTCGATCCAGCGATTCGTGGCCGGGTCGAAAGCGACGTGGCGGTTGCTGGCGCAATCGTTCGCGCCGCAGCCGCCGGTGACGTGCAGCCATCCGTCGAGCACGGCGCCGGCGCTGCCACCCGCGCCGGTGAGCATTTCTGTTGCGGTGATGGAGGGGCCAAAGCTCCAGCTACCGCTGCTCAGGTCATAGATTTGCAGCGCGTAGGTGCCGCCCCAGTCGCCGACAATGTCCGTGTAGCCGCCAGCCAGGTAGAGCTTGCCGTCGATATAGCCGAGCGTCGCGCCAAAGACGGGGAGGGGGGCGTCTGTGAAGGTGCTCCACGTGCTGGAGGCGATGTCGAACATCTGGGCGCGGCCGGTGGGGAAGGTGGTGTCGTCGATGCCGCCGACAGCGAAGCACGTGCCGGCGGCTCCATAGTCGTCGGTGCAGGTGGAGGCAGCCCAGTAGGCTGGGGCGGCGCCGCTGTTGCTCTCGGCTTCCCAATCGCGTCCGGCGATCGTGCCGATGAGGGCTGTGGCGCTGTAGGCAAAGGTCGCGTCCCAGGCGGTCACTGTGGCCTGGTTTGTGCCCGTGCAGCCGGCGGTGACCGGCACGGTGACGGTGACGTGGAAGGTCTGCGAGCTGTTGGGGGCCAGTGGCCCGACGGTGGCGGGGCCGCTGATGTTCCAGGCGCTGTCGTAGGTGAAGGAAAAGGTTTGGGTGGAGATCAAGCGATGGGTCAGGGTGAGGGTGTAGGCAGCGGTCGAACCGGCGTCGGCAAAGCTCGTCTGCGCGGCGGGGAGCAGGCTGATGGGCGGATTGCAGAACCAGTCGAGCGCGCTGCCCAGCACGGCGACGCGGTCGTTGAGCGAAGCCAGGCCCTCCAGCGGCCAGGCCAGAAAGACCGTTTTGAAGGTGTTGCTGAGCACCGAGGTCGAGCCGTTGTAGCCGCTGGCCTGGTAGCGGAAGGGGGCGCCGGCGCTGGCGGTCTCGAACGTGCGGTCGGTCCAGAGAGTGGGATCATCGGCGGGCCAGGAGGAGGGGATGGTCAGGTTGTAGGGCCCCAGGCCGCTGCCCACGGGGTCGCCAGCGTTGCCGACCGGGTCGGTATCGCCCCAGTCCTCGGCGGCGTTCTCGATGCCCAGGTAGCGGCGGGCAAAGTTGCTGAGCTGGCCCTGGGAGTCCATCAGGTCGTAGATGTAATCCTCGCCGCTGAAGAAGAGATTGCCGCCGCCGTCCAGGTAGGCGGCCAGGTCATCCTCGTTGGGGGTGATAGTCTCAGAGTAGGCATAGCCGGTGAACCAGACAATGGCATCGTAGGACTGGAGGAGGGTCAGGCTGGGCTCGCCCTGGGTCCACGTGTCCCAGCGGTCGTAGGGATAGCCGAGGGCGTTCAGGGCAGAAGTGTAGTAGGCGGTGCCGCTGCCGTTGAACGGCTCGCCCTGGTACTGGTCCCAGTCGTCATCGACCAGGAGGACAGAGCAGCTTCCGTTCTGGGGCGCAGCCGGGCTGGCTGCTGCCAGGGGGGCGGGGCGCTGGGTGGCCGGCCGGGCGCGCTCGCCGTGCGGCCTGTTGGCAGATGGCAGGCGCAGCGGCTGTGGCAGCGTCTGCACGGTGATGGCTGGGGGCGGGGTGTGGGTGTGGCCCTCGCGGGCGGCGGTCGGCGCGGCAATACTCGAAAGCAGCAATGTCAGCAGCACCACAATAGACAGATATGGGGTTTTCTTGTTCATCGAGCTATCCCCCTTGGGGCGCCGGATGCATGGCGCGAACACCTGTCTAGGCAAATAACTCCGTAGACAGGTAGCGTTCACCGGTGCTGGGTAGCACTGTGACGATAGTTATCTTTCCTCTGGTCCTTTGAGCGATTTTGATTGCCGCCGCGGTAGAGGCGCCGCTCGAGATGCCGGCCAGTATACCTTCCTCGCGGGCGAGGCGTCGGGCGGTCTCGAAGGCCTCGTCGTCTGAGACCGTCATCACCTCGTCCAGCAGATCGCGCCTGAGCACGGCAGGCACAAAGCCCGCTCCAATGCCCTGGATTTTGTGTGCGCCTGGTTGTCCGCCGGAGAGGACGGCCGAATTGACCGGTTCCACACCGACAATCCGCACGTGCGGATAGGTGGCGCACAGCGCTTCGCCAACGCCGGTGATCGTGCCGCCAGTGCCGATGCCCGTGTTGCCGCTGGTCGGTTCGACAATGCTGCCCCCCGGCCGCAGCAGGCCTTCCTGCTCTGCTGCTTCGACCATGCTGAGGGCAATTCGGTCTTTGACGCTGCCGCCAGGATTCATCAACTCCAGCTTGACCCAGATCGCCGCGTCCGGGCGNGGGGAGAGTCGCTGGAGGCGTACCAGCGGTGTGTTGCCGATGTGCTCGAGTATGGACATGGTTTCACCTCAGATGTGATAAACAAAAAGGGATGTGGTTGCTCGACTCGACAATGGGTTCACGCGAGGCGGCCGGGTTGTAAACGCGCGAAAACGGGGGGACAGACTGGGTGAGCCAGACGTTGCCGCCAATGACGGAGTCGTGGCCGATGACCGTCTCACCGCCCAGGATCGTCGCTCCGGCATAGATGGTTACGTGATCCTCGATCGTCGGATGGCGCTTTTCCCGCGCCAGGCNCTTTTTGANGCTGAGAGCGCCCAGNGTGACACCCTGGTAGATTTTGACGTGGTTGCCAATGATGGTNGTTTCNCCAATAACGACGCCTGTGCCGTGGTCGATAAAGAAAGAGTTGCCAATCGTAGCGCCNGGGTGGATGTCGATGCCGGTCTGATGGTGGATGTATTCGCTCATAATGCGCGGCAGCAGAGGCACNCCATGCTGGTAGAGAAAGTGAGCCAGCCGATGGGTAGAGATAGCGACCAGNCCGGGGTAAGCGACGATGACCTCAGCCGCGCTTTTGGCTGCCGGGTCGCCGTCCAGGGCGGCCTGGACGTCCAGAAAGAGTTGGGCGCGAATCTGAGGCAGGCTGTGCAGCAGGCTGTCCGTGATGATTTTTGCTTTTTCTTCACATTCGCCGATCTGTTCGCAGGAGTTTCGCAGACGACAATCATGGCAGAGGCTTTTGTAGATCTCTTCGGCCAGGCTCTTGCGCACCTGGGCGACACGCTCACCCGTCAGATAAAGCAGCGATGTCTCATCCACCGGGTCATGCTCATAGTAGCCTGGAAAGAGCAGCGAACGCAGGGTGTGCAGAATGTCGATAATGCGCTGCCGCGAGGGCAGGTTGGGTCCGCCGATGTGATTGATGCCGCCCAGTTCGGCGTAGGAACTGAGGATATCCTGCACGACGGGGTCGATCTGTAGTAAAACTTCCATCGCTCAACTCCAGATTTGAATAATGGAGATCATTATACTACATTTTCGGCGTTGTTGCTGGGGAAGGGGTGTTCGAAGCAGCAGGACGCCGACGTGGGGCAACCCTTGCCCAGCGAGGGTCTGTGACCATAGGCATCAAGCCAGGCTTTTGGAGCTGCTTCAGAAGCTCCCAGCCGGTCTGCGAGCGGCGCCGTCGGCCTGAACACGTCGTCTCAGGCGGCCAGACGGGGGTCGCAGACCCCCTGCGAGCGAAATCTGTG
>JGI24187J35170_1000154_pt1 | contig 29686 bp, 28 predicted proteins | sample YNPBryBLVA2012_FD_35170 | JGI IMG/M metagenome (IMG submission 35170)
GGTCTTGAGGCAGGGCTCCAGGAGGGGGACGTCGGAGGCGCTGCCCATCAACACGGCGACCAGAGGCTTGTCGGAAGCCATGGCTTCTCCTTCTCCCTTTCAGTATACGCAAGGCACCGCCCGAAAGGAAAAGTAAAAAGTGAAAAGAAAAAAGCGGGGATTGGGGGCATTCGAGCCGAAGGCGGAGAAGGCGTGAGGGGTGGGGTGAGGCTCCACGGGCTTTGCCCGTGGAGCGGGGAGGGACCCCGAAGGGCAAGCCGAGCGTTCCGGCTGGCTTGGCCAGCGGAACGCGGGGGAGAAGCCCCCTCCCCGTTTGGGAGAAGAGGCCTTTCCCCCGGAAAGCACCACCAGCGCCGAAGGCAAGACCCATCCATCGCGGAATTTGGGGAAAGATCGCCGCTTGACCCGGAGGCGGACCTTCGCCATGCTGTCCCGGGAGGCGGACGTGGATCCCCAGGTGGGCCACCTGCACTGCCGGGAACTCTTCGAGCGGCTCTGCGCCGCGGCCGAGGGCGAGGAGCCCCTCTGCGCCGAACTGGCCGCCCATCTCCGCTCCTGCGAGCCCTGCCGGAGGGTCCTCGAATCGCTGGAGGCCACGCGNAAGACCCTCTCCGCCTTCGGCGGCTCTCCCGCCTTCCCGCCGGAGGAGAGCCGGGCGCTCCTCGAAGAGTGCCTCAGAAAGCTCCGGGAGGACGGCCATTCGGGAACCTGAGGGGAGCGGGATCGGGGAGCCCCNGGGCCCCGGCTTCCGTCCGTGGCTTCTTCTCCTCCTGCTGGCCGCGCCGCTTCTCCTCTTTCACCTGCTGCTTCCGCTGGTCCGGCCCCTCAGCACGGCGTGGTCGTCGCTCCTCCTGCCCGCCGCCGCCTTCCTGCTGCCGTCCCTCCTCTGGGGCGGTGGCCCGCAAGGCTGGAGACGGGTCTTCCCCCTCCGGCCCGTGCCCTTCCCAGCCTTCCTCCGGGCGGCGGCGCTGGCGGCGGGAGCCTCGCTGGCGGCGCTCTCGGTGGCGGCCCTCCTTTCCCGGCTCTTCCCCTCTTCGGGGGCGGAGGAGGAGGCCCTGAGCCGCTTCGTCCAGTCCGTATCCCCGCCGGCGGCCCTCTTCCTCTTCGCCCTCTGGCCCGCCCTCTGCGAGGAGGCGCTCTTCCGGGGGGCTTTGCTGGACGGCCTCAAGGGCCTTCCCGCCCCCGGCGTCTGCCTGGTCTCCGGCGCGGCCTTCGGCCTCTTCCACGGCTCCCTCCTCCGCTTTCTCCCCGTGGCCCTTCTGGGGGCGGCGCTGGCGGCGGTGGTGCTGCGGACGGGCAACTGGGCACTGGCGGTCCTCTTTCACGCCCTCCACAACGGAACCATCCTGCTCCTGGCCGCTCCGGGCGGGGGGACGGAGGGGCCGGTTCTCCTCCCCGCCGCCCTCGGCGGCCTTCTGGCCCTCTGGGGCCTCGGCCCCTTCCGGCGGGAGGGGTCCGTCGTTCAGGACGTCGCGGCCGGAGAAGAAGAGGAGGCTTCGGCTTCCCCCTCCCCGAGGCCGCCGGGGGAGGCGTAGAGCCGGTGGAGGCGGGGGGAGAGCCCCGTAAGGATTTCGTAAGGGATGGTGCCGGCCCAGCGGGCCCAGTCCCAGGGGTCCAGCCGGGAAGGCCCCTCTCCGCCCCAGAGGACCACCTCCTCCCCCTCCCGGACCCCGTCCACGCCGGTGAGGTCCGCGGCGCAAAGGTCCATGGAGACCCGGCCCACCAGCGGACAGCGCCGGCCCCGGACCAGGACCTCTCCCCGGTTGCCGAGGCTCCGGGGCAGGCCGTCGGCGTAGCCCACGGGCAGGATCCCCAGCCTCGTCGGGCGGGAGGTCACGAAGGTGGCGCCGTAGCCCACGGGGCTCCCCGGCGGCATCTCCTTGAGTTGAAGCAGCCTCGTGGAGAGGGAGAGGACCGGCCGGAGGCCCGGGTCGGGCACCTCCGTGGAGGGCCTCAGGCCGAAGAGCGTGAGCCCGGGCCGGACCTGCCGGAGGCGGGTGGAGGGGTGGGCGAGGAGGCCCGCCGAATTGGCCAGGTGCACCACGGAGGGACGGATCCCTTCGCGTTCCAGCGTGCCCAGGATCCAAAGGAAGGTCTCGAGCTGGGCGGCGGTCTGGGGGCAGGCGGGGTCGTCGGCGCTGGCCAGGTTGGAGTAGAGGCCCGCCACCCGAATCCGGCGGCACCTCCCCAGCTCCGCGACGAGGGCGGGAATCTCCTCGGGCCGGAAGCCGGCCCGGCCCATCCCCGAATCCACCTTGAGGTGGACCTGGGCCTGCGCCTCCAGACGCTCGGCGGCGCCTTCCAGGGCCCGGAGAAAGGCCAGGGAGTAGACCGAGGGGGTGAGGCGCCACCGCAGGAGGTCCTCCGCCTGTTCCGGAGCCACCGGGGACAGAAGGAGGATCGGGGCGTTGATCCCCGATCGGCGGAGGGTGGCGCCCTCCTCCGCCAGGGCCACCCCCAGGGCGTCGGCGCCGGCGCGGAGGGCCGTGCGGGAGACGGGAATGGCCCCCGTCCCGTAGGCGTCGGCCTTCACCACCGCCAACAGGGAACACCCGGGGGCGGCGGCCTTGAGGGTCTTCACGTTGTGGGCGAGCGCGCCGAGGTCCACCCGGAGGACCGTCGGCCTCCGGGTGGGGAAGTCTTCCTCAGTCAACGGGTTCCTCCAGCCGCTCCTCCAACGGCTCGGCGAACTGGGCACGTTCGGGGAGGTAGACCAGATCGAAGGCGTCGGTGGGGCCGTTCCGCTGCTTCGCCAGGATGACCCTGGCCCGGTTCCGGAGGTCCTGTTCCTCGTCCCGGGCCACCACCTGCCGGTGCAGGAGGATGACCACGTCGGCGTCCTGTTCCAGCGAACCGGAGTCCCGCAGGTCCGAAAGGAGGGGCTCCTTGCCCTCTCCCCGCTTCTCCACCGACCGGGAGAGCTGGGACAGGGCGACGAGGGGCACCTTCAGTTCCTTGGCCAGGGACTTGAGGGAGCGGGAGATGAGACTCACCTCCTGGTTCCGGTTCTCCGCCTTCCCCGTGGGCTTGATGAGCTGGAGGTAGTCCACGATGACCAGGTCCAGCCGCTGGGAACTCCGGAGCCGCCTGAGCTTGGAGCCCATCTCCAGGACCGTCTGGGCGGCGGTGTCGTCGATGAAAATCGGCAGGTTGGCCAGCTCGGCGATCTTGAGCCCCGCCTCGGCGAGCTGGGCCTTCTGGAGCTTGCCGGCCCTCAGCTGGAGGAGGTTGAAACCGGTGGCCATGGAGAGGAGGCGGAAGAAGATCTGCTCCGCGCTCATTTCCAGGCTGAAGAAGGCCACGGCCCCGCCATGGCGGGCCACGTTCAGGGCGATGGAGAGGGCGAAGGCGGTCTTTCCCACCGAGGGCCGGGCGGCCAGGAGGATGAGGTCCGAAGGCTGGAAGCCGGAGGTCATCTCGTCCAGCCGCTGGAAGCGGGTGGCGACCCCGGTGACGTGGGCCTGGTCCTTGGCGAGCTGCTGGAGGCGGCGGGCCCCCTCCACGGCCAGGTCCCGCATGGGGGTCAGGGTGGAGCGGAGGGTCTGGTCCCCCAGCTCCAGGATCCGCTGTTCGGCCCGGGCCAGGATCTCCTCCGGCTCCTGGCCGGACCCGTAAGCCTCGGAGATGATCCCGCTGGCCCGCTCGATGAGCTGGCGGAGGAGGGAGCGCCCCTTCACGATCTCCACGTAATGGGCCAGGGAGGAGAGGCGGGGGATTCCCGTCACCAGGTCGGAGACGTACTCGGCCCCGCCGGCGGCCTCCAGCAGGCCCCGGGTCTGTAACCATTCAGTGACAGTAACGAGGGTGATGGGGCGGTTGGTCTCCCTCAGGTCGGCGAAGGCGCCGAAGATCCTCCGGTGGGAGGGCAGGGAGAAGTCGTCGGCCTGGAGCGATTCCTGGGCCTCGTCGAAGAGGCGGTCCTGGACGAGGATGGCTCCCAGCAGGGCCCGCTCGGCCTCCAGGTTGGCCGGGAGGTCCTCCTGTTTGAGGAGGTCGGTGACGCGGCGGACCGTTCCGCCGCGCCCGCCCGCGGACGGTTCCTTCATGTGCGCCGTTCCTCCCCGGTGGCCTCCCGCCCCAGGAGGGCGGGCAAGCTAGACCACCATACCACCGCCCGAGCCCACCGGCAAGGAGGGGGGCGGTTGGCCCCTTGCGCGGGGGGTGCCTGTGGAATAAAATGGGGCCAAGTGGAAGGGGTAGGGGAAAAATGCACTTGACTTTCGGCTTCTCGTTCGATATGTTAAACAAGAGCATTAAGTTTGGGGGTGTTTAGGCGCTTTCGAAAGGGGAAACGAAGGTGTTCTTTGGAAAGAGCAAAAACCTGTTGGGCCTGGACATCGGCTCCTCCGCCGTCAAAATGGTGGAGCTGAAGGATCTGGGCAAGGGGAAAGGCTACCAACTGAAGGCCTTCGGCATCGAACCGCTCCCTCAGGAGGCCATCGTGGGTGGCACCATCATGGACTCCGGCGCCGTCATCGACGCCGTCATGCGCCTCGTGCGCGACAAGGGGGTCAAGAACTTCAACGTGGCCACCTCGGTGGACGGCAACTCGGTCATCGTCAAGCGGATCTCCATGACCGCCATGAGCGACGCCGAGCTCCGGGAGGCCATCCAATGGGAGGCGGGGCAGTACATCCCCTTCGACATCGAGGAGGTCAAGATCGACCACCAGGTCCTGGAGACCGACCCGGCCACGGGGAACCTCAGCGTCCTCCTGGTGGCGGTCAAGCGGGACCTCATTAGCGAGTACACCTCCATTCTCAGCCAGGCGGGGCTCTCCGTCGCCGTGCTCGACCTGGACGTCTTCTCCATCCAGAACGCCTTCGAGGTGAACTACCCCATCCGGGGCGGAGAGGTCACCGCCCTCGTGAACATCGGGGCGGGCACCACCAACATCTGCGTNCTGAAGGGGGACACCCCCCTCTTCTGGCGGGACATCCAGGCCGGGGGCAACAACTACACCGACACCCTGCAGCGGGAGCTGAACCTCACCTTCGACCAGGCGGAGGCCCTCAAGCGGGGTGAGCCGGTCCAGGGAATGAGGCCCGAACAGGCCACCCCCATCCTCAACGCCATGACCGAGGAGTTCGGGGCGGACCTCAAGAAGTCCCTGGACTTCTTCAAGGTCACCACCGGCGAGTCCACCATCCACCGGATCATCCTTTCCGGAGGGGGGAGCCAGGTGGCCAACCTGGACCGCTACCTCAGCCAGTTCTTCGGGGTTCCCGTGGAGGTCATGAACCCCTTCCAGAACATCACCGTGGACGAGAGGCAGTTCCCCATGGACACCCTGACCCGCCTGGCTCCGCACTTTGGGGTGGCGGTGGGTCTGGCCTTGCGCAAGATGGGGGATTAAATGATTCGGATCAATCTGCTCCGAGAAGGGCAAGCCAAGAAGGGGGCCGGGGCGCCGCGGCCAACGGCGGCACCGGCGGTCCCCGGAGAGGAAGCGCCCCTCTGGGGGGTCTACGTGACCCTCGTCCTCGTCACGGTGGTGGCCACCCTCGGCTACGGAGGCTGGCTCGTCCTCCAGAACCGGAACATGGCCGCCAAGATCGAGGAACAGAAGATCGAGCTCAAGAAGTACGAGGGGGCCCGGGAGAAGGTCGCCGAACTGGAGAAGCGGAAGCAGGAGTACGCCTCCAAGGTGGACCAGATCAAGCAGCTCAAGGACCAGCAGAGCATCCCCGTCAAGCTCATGAACCGGCTGGTGGAGGTCCTCCCCGAGGGGGCCTGGTACACCGCCGTGAGCCAGGACGAGAAGGACAACAAAAGCCTGGTCCTCAAGGGCATGGCCAAGAGCATCAAGACCGTCTCCACCCTCTACGACAACGCCGTGGCCACGCCAGAGTTCGCCGAGGTCCGCCTGGGCGACGTCCAGCAGCAGGGCGGCGCCGAGGAGCTCTACAGCTTCGAGCTCAAGATGCAGTACGTCCCCGCCGGAATCCAGCCCAAGCCCGAGGCCCCCAAGCCCCAGGCGGCCCCGGCCCGGACGAAGAAAAAGGCCGACGATTCGGGCGGGATGGAGTAGGAGGACCCCATGGAGCAGTTCACCAAACTCCCCAGATGGGGCCAGCTGGTCGTCACGCTCCTCTTCTGCGGTCTCTTCTTTGGGGCCACCTGGTTCCTCTTCCTTTCGGATCAGCGGACCACGCTGCAGAGCCGGCGCCAGGAGAGCGAACAACTGGAGGGGCAGATCCAGCAAGGCCGTGAGGCCCTCCGGCGGGTGGAGGAGCTCAACCGCCAGATCGAGCTCATCGCCCGGGACCTTGAGGTCCTCAAGTCCATCATTCCCGTGGAGCCGGAGACCGGCAAGTTGCTGCGGGTCTTCCAGAGCTATGCCCGGGACCAGAACCTGGGCATCTACCGGATCTCCCCCCAGGACATCGCCAAGCACGAGCTCTACTCCGAACAGGGCTACGCCCTCGAGGTTGGGGGCGGCTACCACGACCTGGCCCTCTTTTTCGACAAGATCGCCCACATGCGCCGGATCGTGAACATCGCCGGCCTCCAGATGAATTCGGACCAGCGGAAGGGCGGCACCATCACCGCCAAGTTCCGGTCGGTGGTCTACATGCAGAACCCGGAAGCCTTCCAGGGGTTGGAGAAGAAGTCATGAGAAGAGGGGTGGTTTGGACGGGCCTCTGCGGCCTCGCGCTCCTGGCGGCGGCCCCCGCTCTGGCCCAGGACCCGGTGAAGACCCTGCAGAGGGTGGACGCCCAGGTGGGAGCGCCGGCTCCGGCCGCCGCTCCGGCGCCCGCGCCCTCCGGTGCGGTGGTGGCCTCCGAGGACAACATGCTCCTCGAAGGGGAGAGCCTCTACAAGCACCGCAACGAGCGGGACCCCTTCACGCCCCTGGTCCGCGGCGCCGCCGGCGCGGCGGGGGAGGTGAAGGTCAAGTTCGGTACCACGGGCCTCGCCCGGTTCACCGTCGAATCCTGCGCCCTGGAAGCCATCCTGGACGTGGGCGGCAAGACGGTGGCCTGGTTCCAGGGGCCCGACGGGAAGCCTTACAAGGCCACCACGGGAGAGCACTTTGCCGACGGCGTCGTCCTGGACGTGAACTACGCCACCGGCGAGGTGGTCGTCCAGCAGGAGCTGAACGACCCCACGGCCATCAAGCCTTTCCGTAACCTGGTTCTCAAGATCCGGAGCCAAGAAGGGGAGGGACAATGAACAAGCGCACGGCCCTTTTGACGGCGGTTCTTGGTCTTCTGGCCGGAATGGTCGTCCTGGCCGCCGACGCCCCGTCGGCGGAACTGAACGTACTCAGCGACCTGTTCAGCCGGAACCAGGACGGGCAGGTGGTGGTCGGGGTGGTGGGCACCTACCCCATCCTCGATTACACCTACTATGACTACGACCCGGAGACCTTCGTGGTGGACATGGCCGACGTGGACGTCTCCCGGCTCCCCAAGAGCCTGGAGGTCCAGTCCGGCGGCGTGCGCACCGTGAAGGTGCAGTCTATCAGCCAGGGGAAGGGCAGGGCCCTCGCCAAGCTGGAGATCCAGAAGGCCTACCTCTCCAAGTGCCTGGTCTCCACCGAGGGAAACCGCCTGCTGGTCAAGGTGGTGGGCGGTCCCGCCGGAGCCCCGGCCTCCGCCCCCGCTCCCGCGCCCCCGGCCTCCGAATCCGGCGCCCTCAAAACCCCGGCCCCAAGCCCGGCTCCGGCGGCCCCAAGCCCGGCCCCGGCGGAGCCCCCCCGCGAGGCCACGCGCCTTTTGGGAGTGGCCGTCGCCGAAGACGGGTCGGCGGTCCTCCTCACCGCCGACGGGACGCCCAAGTTCAAGTACTTCACCATGGGCGGCCCGGACCGCATCGTGGTGGACCTCTACGGCATCCAGAAGGGGAAGGTCCCCTCGGTGGTTTCCGGCGCCGGAGAGGTGGAGAAGGTGCGGGTGGGCCTGCTCCAGAACCAGCCCCTGGTCACCCGGGTGGTCCTGGACCTCAAGAAGCCCCTGAAGCCCGCCTCGGTTCTGGCCGAGGGTACCCAGCTCCGGGTGGTCCTCAACGAGACGCCCCTGGAGGCGGCCCGGGAGCCGGAACCCGCGCAGGCCGCCCCGGATAAGGCCTCGACGCCCCCGGCCCCCGAACAGGCGCAGGCCCTTCCCGCTCCCGCCGAGGCGGCGGCGCCGGCCACCCAGGAGCAGGCCCAAGCGGCCCCCGCTCCGCCGGCCCCCAAGGCGATGGAGAGCCTTGACAACGTGAAGGTGGACCTCTCGCCCCTCTCCCCCGGCGGAAGCCGCGAGTTCAAAGGCTACGAGGACCTTTTCGTGGCCGAGGACACCACGGCCCCCGCGGCGGAAGGCAAGACCCTCATCGCCGGGGGTGTCCCCCTCTCCTTCAAGGAGAAGACCATCAGCGGCGGCGGCGCCAAGTACACCGGCGAGCCCATCTCCATGAGCCTCAAGGACGCCGACATCAAGGACGTCCTCCGGGTCTTCCACGACATCTCCAAGCTGAACATCGTGGTCCATCCCCAGGTCTCGGGGAAGGTCACGGTGGACCTCGAAAACGTCCCGTGGGACCAGGCCATGGACATCGTCCTCAAGAACAACGGCCTGGACTACGTGTACGAGAACAACGTGATCTGGGTGGCGCAGGCCGGCGAGATCGCCCGGAAGTTCGCCGAACAGCAGCGGATGCAGAAGGAGAAGCTGCTGGCGGAGGAGCCGGTGACCTTCACCAAGCGCCTCTCCTACGCCAAGGCCCAGCGGATGGAGACCATCGCCCAGAAGTTCCTCAGCGAGCGGGGCTCCATCATCGTGGACGAGCGGACCAACACCCTCATCATCCAGGAGGTCCCCTCCAAGAAGGCCGGCCTGCTCAAGCTCATCGAGTCCCTCGACACGGCCACGCCGCAGGTCCTCATCGAGGCCCGCATCGTGGAGTCCAACATCACCTGGACCCAGTCCTTCGGCATCACGTGGAGNGGCAACTGGTACACCGGCATGGACAATTCCGGCAAGGTCATCACCACCCNGGGCGGCACCACCGGTTCGGGCNCCGCCGGCGAGTATTCGCTCCACAACTTTAGGAACCAGACGGGCTTCCCCAACTTCGGCACGGGNGACTTNGCCGTCAGCCTGCCGCCCACCGCCAGCAACGGCTTCATTGACCTCGTGCTGGGCAACGTCACCGGCTCCTTCTTCCTGGACGTGCGGCTGGCGGCCCTGGAGAACACCGGCCGGGCCCGGGTCCTCTCGGCCCCCCGCGTCGTCACCCAGGACAACGAAAAGGCCACCATCGAGTCGGGCCGGCAGATCCCCATCCGCGTGGCCACCACCGACAAGATCTCCGTGATCTTCGTCAACGCCACCCTGAAGCTCGACGTCACGCCCCAGATCTCCGCCGACGGGAACGTCAACATGACGGTGGACATCACCAACGACTCGGTGGACTTCGCCAACGCCGAACCGGGGAACCCGCCTCCCATCATCAAGAAGGAGGCCAAGACGGTCCTCAAGGTGCGGGACGGCCAGACGGCGGTCATCGGCGGCGTCTTCGTGACCAACGAGGGCATCTCCCAGAACGGCCTCCCCTTCTTCTCCAAGATCCCGGTCCTCGGCTGGCTCTTCAAGAACCGGACCAAGACCAAGACCAACGACGAGCTGTTGATCTTCCTCACGCCCAAGATCGTCAGGTAGGAGTCCATGAAAAAAAAAAGGGTCCCGCACGGCGCCGTCCTCCTCGTGATCCTCACCGCCCTGGCCCTCTGGGGGTGCGGGAGCGACAAGAACCTCAACCCTGAAGCCGATCTGATCTATCGAGGGGCGGATCCCTCCACGGCCAACGTGGGGGTGAATCCGCCCCTTAACCACCTCGCCTACTTTCTCTTCGACGTGAAGCTGAACGACCCCAACCTTTCCATGGTGGGGAGCGACGCCTGGACCGTGGACCGGGTGGAGAAGCACTACCTCCTCGTCAGCGATCCCGGGGGACACCTCTCGGCCCTCCCGGAGGACGACACCCAGAAGCTGAAAATCAAGGTGAGCCCGGGAAACACCGCCAGGGTCCCGGTCAACATCGTGAGCGACACCTACCTGCTGGAGAAGGCCCAGGACTTCGTCGGCACGTCGGACACCGCACGGCTCAAGCTGCGTCTCACCTTCCACGCCCACCGGAACAAGGATGGGGCCCCCAAGGTGGTGCAGGCGTCGTACTTCTTCAACATCGGGAACTACTGATGGTCCAGGATCTGGGCGAACTCGAGCAGGAGGTGCGGCGCGACCCCCGGATGCGCCGCTTCCACGAGCTCGCCCGGGAATACCAGCGGCTGGGGCGGATGGACGAGGCGGCGGCCCTTTGCGAGAAGGGCCTCGCCCTCAATCCCAACCAGTGGCAAGCCCGGAACCTGCTCGCCCAGATCTACCTGGCCAAGGGCCGTTTCGACGAGGCCCGGGTCCAGGTGGAGAAGGTCCTCCTGGCCCTCCCCGACAACATCCCCGCCAACCACCTGGCCGCCGACCTCTACTACGCCCTGGGGGACCGGGAGCGGGCCCTCCGCCACTACAAGGTGGTGGACCTCTTTGACCCGGGCCGGGCCAACGTGGCGGAACGCCTGAGGGAGCTGGAGGGGAACGGGGAGGTTCCGCCCCCTCCCGCGGAGGCTTCCGCGGCGGAGGCTCCGGCCGGGGCGGCGGCGCCGAAGGCCGCCGAAGCCCCCGTCGCCGAGGAGGTCTTTCCGGCGGAGGCGGGAGGGGAGGCGGCGGAGGNCCTCTCCGCCGAACCTTCGGAAGCGGATCTCTTTCCCGAAGCCGCGCCGGAATCCCCGCCCGAGCGGGCAACCGAGCCCTCCCCCGAGGCGGTCCTTGCCGAGCCGGAGTCCCAAGCCCCCCCTCAGGCCGCGCCTGAAGCGCCTCTTTCCGATACCCAAGCGGGCGGAGGAGCCGGGGAGCCGGTCCGAGAGGAGGCCTCCTTCCTGGACCTGCTCGAGACCGAGGGCGAAGGAGGGGGAGCGCCCGCCGGCGAACCGGCGGGCGAAGCCTCCCTTCTCGAGGACACGGCAAAGGATGAGGCCTTGCTCGCCTCCGACGACACCCAGGAGGCGGTGCTGGAGTTGGAAGAGCCCCCGGCTTCCGGGGTGGGCGGAGAGGAGCTGGAGCCGCCGGCCCCCGTCTTCAACACCGTCACCCTCGCCCAACTCTACGAATCCCAGGGCTACCCCGAAAAGGCCGTGGAGGTCTACCAGCGGATCCTCCTCAGGGAGCCGGACAACGCCGAGGTGCGGGAGAAGGTCCGGGCCCTGCTGCGGCGCATGGCGGGAGAGGCCCCGGAAGCCCCGGCCGCAGAGCAGGAGGACGTTCGGAAGGCGCTCCGCCAAAGGCGCATCGAGGTCCTGGAAGGGTGGCTCCGCCGCGTGAGGGAGGGCTCCCATGTTTAGCGCCCTGTTCGAAGAACTCCACAGATCGGTGCCGGGGCTCAAGGCCGTCTCCGTCGTTGGCGACGACGGCATCGAGGTGGACGGAAGGCGCTTTGAGGAGCTGCCCCAAGAGGTCCTCAGCGCCGAGATGAGCGGCCTCCTGAAAACGTTGAAGCGGCTCCGGGAAGAGATCTCCCTGGGCCTTCCCCGGGACCTCGTCATCCGGACCGACGCCGAGACCCTCGTCCTGTGCCCCCTGCAGGAAGGGCTGTCGGTGCTCCTGGTGGCGGGGGAGGGAACGCCGTCGGGCCTGGCGCGGTACCACGTCCAGCGGCTTGCGCACCGCTTCCTGGAGGCCTTACAATAACGGTTCGGAGGGAACCCCCATGGGCGTGATCACCAGCAACCAGATCCGGAAAGGCGTCAAACTGCTCATTGACGGCGACGCTTACGAAGTGGTGGACGTGGACCACGTGAAGCCGGGAAAGGGTTCGGCCTTCGCCCGGGCGAGGGTACGGAACCTCAAGACCGGGCAGGTCCTCGAGAAGACCGTCAAGGCCGGGGACAAGGTGGAAACCGCCGAGACCCAGGAATCGCGGATGCAGTTCCTCTACAAGGAGGGGAACCACTACCACTTCATGGACCAGAACACCTTCGAGCAGATCACCATCCCGGAGGAGATTCTGGGCGACGCCGTGAACTACCTCGCCGAGAACCTGGAGGTCAGCGTTCTCCTGCACGACGGCGAGCCCCTGGGGGTGGAGCTCCCCAACTTCGTCACCCTCACCATCGTGGACACGGAGCCGGGCTTCAAGGGAGACACCGTCTCCGGAGGGAAGCCCGCCAAGTGCAACACCGGCGCCGTGGTGAACGTCCCCTTCCACCTCAACGTTGGCGACAAGATCGTCGTGGACACGCGGGACGGCAGCTACCGGGAGAAGGTCGGCTAGCCCAAGACCACCGGAAGGGAAAGGGCCGGGGAGCGATCCCCGGCCCTTTTCTTCGCCCTTCGAGGTCTGCGGTTAGAAGACCTTGCCCCGCACCGGAACCTCCAGAGGGCCCTTGGAGGTCTCGATGCGGACCTTGCCCTCAAAGTCGCCGGCCTTCAGCGGCGGGTTCAGCTTCAGCTTGATGGAGTAACGCTGGTTGGGGGTGATGGGCGTCACCTCGGTGGTGAGGTTCTTGAGGGAGGACTTGACCTCCTTGATTTCCAGCTCCGGACCCATCTCGTAGGCCACGGTAAGGGTCTTGTTGAGGTTGATGTCGTCGGGGTGCTCGTTGACGTAGGAGGCGTTGAGCCCCGCGTAGGTCACCTGGGGGGGATAGACCGAAAGGGGCGGCCGGATGGTGCCGAAGAGGTTCAGGATGAGGGTCTCGGCCTTGGGGTGGGTGGTGGCCAGGACAAAGCGTCCGTTGATGGGTCCGGGGGCGTGGTCCGCCGGCACCTGGACCTTCAGCGTGGCGGACTTCTTGTCTGGGGCGACCTGGAGGTCCCACGGGAGGGCGGTGTCTTCGGCCTGGACCGATTTGATCTCGAAGGGGGTGCCGTCGGTGGCGGTGAGGGTGAAGGTCCGCTCCTGGACCTGGCCCTGGTAGACGAGCCCGAGCTGCTGGTTCTCCGAAGGTTGGACGTCCACGATGGCCTTGACCGTGGCCTTGATGGCCAGCTGGAAGGTGGCCATCTTGGGGTCGTTGGTGGAAACGTTGATGGTTTTGTGGATGGGGCCGGAGAAGCCCGTGGTGTTCACCTTGGCGGAGACCTTGCCCGTCTTCCCCGGCTCGATCTTCCTATCGTAGCCGGTGGCGGTGCACCCGCAACTCGCCTGGACGCGGAGGATCTCCAGGGTGCCTTTCCCCTTGTTTTCGATGACGAAGTCGTGGGCGATGACGTCCCCCTTGTTGACCGTTCCGGCGTCAAAGACCATCTCCGCCACCACGGCCTCGGGCAGGTCGCCGGCGGGGGCCTCTTGGCCCGGCTTCACCTCCGGCGGCATGGGGGGCGTCTTGGCCTTCTGGGTTTCGGCCGGTGGCGCCTGGGTGGAGGCCGGGTCACCCGGGGCCGCGGGCAGGACCAGGGGCAGGGCGAGCAGAAGAAGGGGAGCGAGGAACCATCGGACCTTCCTGTTCATACGGCGTACCTCCTCGAAGACCTTTGCAGTGTACTCCCCCGGCCCCTTTTCTTCAAGGGCCGGGGTTTCGGGCGGGGGGCCGGGAGCCCCACCCCAGCTTTTCGCGGAGCAGGGCGAAGTGGGACCGTCCGGGGGGGACCACCAGGGGCACCGTGGCCCGGGCCCGGCCCACCCGCACCCGGTCTCCCTTCTCCACGGCGTGGCCCTGCTGACCGTCCACCGTGAGGAAGACCGCGCCCGATTCTTCCAGGAGCGTGATCTCCACCGGCGACCGGGCGTCCACCAGGAGGGGCCGCATGGTCAGCGTGTGGGGGCAGAGGGGCGTCACCAGGAGGGCTCCGATTCCCGGCGTTACGATGGGCCCGCCGGCCGAGAGGTTGTAGGCGGTGGAGCCGGTTGGGGTGGCGACGATGACGCCGTCGCCCCGCATGGTGGTGAGGAGGTCTCCCCCCACCTCCACCCGGACTTCGATCATGCGTGCCAGCGTCGTCTTGGCCACCACCGCGTCGTTGAGACCGGCAAAGGAGGCCAGGACCTTCCCGTTCCGCGACAGGCGGACCCTCAGCATCATCCGGCGCTCGACGGGAACGGGCCCCTTCAGGCAGGAGAGGACCGCCCGCTCCATCTCGGAGGCGCTCACCTCCGTCAGGAAGCCCAGGTTCCCCAGGTTGACGCCCAGGATGGGAGCGGAGCCGGGCCCCGAATGGCGGGCCACCGAAAGGAGGGTGCCGTCGCCCCCCAACACGACGAGAAGGTCCACCTTCCGCGGCATCTCCGCCCGGGAAAGCACGGGGAGGGCGGGGCGCCTGGCCAGCCGCGCCGCCTCGCCGTCCAGGGCCACCCCCGCGCCGCGGGCCTGGAGCAGTTCCAGAAGGTGCTCCAGGAGCGGCAGGCGGCCGGCGGCCTGGGGCTTGGCGACGATCCCGACGGTCCGGACCCTTTGGGTCATGGCGAGGCGCCCCCCGCTTTCAAGAAGAGAAAGATTTCGGCGTTTCCCTTGGGTCCCTTCACGGGCGACTCCACGGCGGCCTGTGCAGTATAGCCGAGGACCTCCGCCGCCTCCACCACCGCCCGGACGGCGCCCCACCGGACGGCGTCGTCCCGCACCACCCCCCCCTTTCCCACCGCCCGGCGCCCCGCCTCGAACTGGGGCTTGACGAGGGCGAGAACGGCGGCGGACGGGGCGGCCCGGCGGATGGCGGGGAGCAGGAGGCGGAGAGAGATGAAGGAGGCGTCCACCACCACCAGGTCCACCGGCTCCGGGAAGAAGTCCTCGGAAAGGTACCGGGCGTTGACCCCTTCCCGGGAGACGACCCTCGGATCGCGGCGCAAGCGTTCGTGGAGCTGGCCCTTGCCCACGTCCACGGCGTAGACCCTTCGGGCCCCCCGGGAGAGGAGGCAGTGGGTGAAGCCTCCGGTGGAGGCCCCGACGTCGGCGCAGACGAGACCCTCCACGGGCAGGAAGAGGGCGTCGAGGGCCCCCTCCAGCTTCAGCCCCCCGCGGCTCACGTAGGGGCAGGCCCGCCCCCGGACCTCCAGGGGAGCCTCCTCGTCCACCTTCTGGCCGGCCTTCTCGATCCGCCGTTCCCCCGAGTAGACCAATCCCGCCAGGATCAGGGCCTGGGCCTTCTCCCGCGACGGGGCCAGTCCCTTCCGGACCAGGAGGAGGTCCGCCCGTTCGCTCAACGGCTGCGCCCCACCACGTAGCGGGCCAGCTCCCTCAGGTCCTGGCATTCGGGGCCGAAGCCGTCCAGGGCTCGGAGGGCCCCCGACAAAAGGTCCCGGGCGGTCCGCCGGGCCCCCTCCAGGCCCCACAGGGCCACGAAGGTGGCCTTCTTCTGGGCGGCGTCCTTCCCGGCGGTCTTTCCCAGGGAGGCGTCGGTGCCCGTGGCGTCGAGGATGTCGTCCACCACCTGGAAGGCGAGTCCCAGGGCCTCCCCGTAGCGCTTCAGGGCCTTCCGGCGTGCGGCGGGAGCCCCCGCCCAGTGGGCCCCGGCGAGGAGGCAGGCCTCGAGGAAGCGGCCGGTCTTCATGCGGTGGAGCCGTTCGAGGAGGGGCCCGTCCACCGCCTCCCCCGTTCCCGTGAGGCGAAGGTCCAGGGCCTGCCCGCCGGCCATTCCCGCCGTGCCCAGCGCGTCCAGCACTTCCCGGGAGACCCGGTTCCGCCGGACGGCCCACCGGGCCCCCCGGGGTTCGGCGGCCAGCAGATAGGCCCCCAGCGTCTGGAGAGCGTCCCCGGCGAGGATGGCCGTCGCCTCGCCGAAGACCACGTGGCAGGTGGGGCGCCCCCGGCGCAGGGTGTCGTCGTCCATGGCCGGAAGGTCGTCGTGGATGAGGCTGTAGGTGTGGAGAAGCTCCAGGGCGCAGGCGGCCGGTAGGACGGCGCCGGTCTCCCGGCCGCCACAGGCCTCGTAGGCCGCCAGGGCCAGCACGGGGCGGATCCGCTTGCCGCCGGCCAGGACGCTGTGGCGCATGGCGGCGTGGAGTTCCGCCGGCTCCACGTCGGGGGAGGGCAGGAGGCGGTCCAGGGTCTCCTCGATGGCGCCCTGGAAGCGTTCGAGGACCGGGGGGATCATGGGTGCGGGTCGTCCGGAGGGGAGTCCCCCGGGGCCGTCTCCAGGGGGGCCTCCGCCGGCGGTTCCCCCTCCAGCAGGCGGGTCACCCGAAGGGAGGCCTCGGCGAGAGACTTCTGGAGGTCCCGGGCGAGGGTGAGGCCCCGTTCGAAGAGGGCCAGGCTCTCCTCCAGGGGGAGGCTGCCGTCCTCCAGGCGCCGGACCAGCTCCTCCAGCTCGCGGAGGCGGCCTTCGAAATCCCGGGCGGCGGTCTTTCTGGCCATGGTCACTCCGCCGGGACCACGAAGGCCCCGGAGAAGCCGGCCTTGCGGAGGTTCTGGAGGGCCCGGTCGGCGGCGGCTCGGTCCCGGAATCCCGGAACGAGAACCTTGTGGCGTCCCCCTTTGGAAACCACCGCCGCTTGGTATCCCAAAGCCTTCACGCGGCCCTGGAGCTCCCGTGCGTTGGCCAGGGTGGCGAAGGCGCCGAGTTGGACGGCGAAGGCCCCCCGGGCGGCCGGGGGGGCCACGGCGGGACGGGAGGTGGGGGCCGGGGGTGGTTCCGGCGCGGGGCGGCTGGGGGCGGCCGGCGCCTCGGGAGGCGGGCCTTCGGGGCTCTCCCCCTTGGGGGATTCCGCCGGCGGGACCTCCGCGGCCGGCGGGGGAAGGGCCGCCGGACTCTCGGGCTGGAAGGGGCGGCGTTCCACCTGGGCCTCGGGAACCGCCGGCCGGCCGGCATCCTCCACCGGCCGGGGCCGGGGGGAGAAGAGCCAGGAGGCGGCCGCCACCAGGAAGACCAGGGCCAGCGAGCCGGCGGCGACCCAGAGGATCTGGCGCCCCGTGATGGGATGGTTTTTCATCGGCTTCAACGCTCACCTCCCGCCGCGGCGTGGTGCCGCACGTACGCGAGGATTCGGCCGTGGTCCTCCGCGGAAAGGCGCTGTTGGGCCGCAAGGACCAGGGCGTAGAGGGTCTCCTCCAGGAAGGCCAGGAGACGCCGCTCCCGCTCCCCCTCGGGAAAGCGCCGGAGGTTCCAGAGGACCAGGTCCACGTCCAGCTTTCCGAACCGGCCGAGGTCCGTCTGCCCCTCCGCCAGCTCCGGATGGCTCGCCTGCAGGTCCCTCAGGAGGGCACCGAAGATCTCCTCCGCTTCGGGGTGGCCTTCGAGGTGCCGGTGGACGTAGGCGTAGAGGTCGTTGTACCGATCGAGGAGGGCCTCCATCTCCTCGGGGGAGGCGGCCGACGGCTCCCGGGCGCCTTCCTCCCGCTCCACCAAGCCGAGGATCTTGAAGATCCAGAGGAGCCGGTAGGTCTGGAAGGCGGTGAGGTACGAGGCTTCCACGATGGAGGCGACGGACATGCCATTCCGGGTGAGGGAAAGGACGTGCTCCGCGTCGGAACCGAGGTCCAGCTCCGCCACGAAGGAGGGAAGGTCCCTCAGGCGCCTCAGCCGGGTGGAGGGGGGGCCCACGTCCGCGTAGATCTGGCTCCAGGTTTCCACCCGCTCAAGGCCCCGGAAGAGGAGCACCGGGATGTCCAGCGACAGGGTGACCATCTCCAGCGTGGAGAAGGGAGCCAGGTGGAGCCGGTAGGAGCCGTGGCGGACGCTGAAGAGGGAGAAGGCGATGTCGTAGAGGTTCTGCGTGACCCCCTCCACCACCTCCTCCGGGCTCAGGGCCCCCAGGTCCACCAGGACCTGGTGGACGCTCCGACCGCCGTGGGCGGCTTCCTGGGCCTCCAGGTAGTGGTTCAAGCTGAGAAGTCCCCGGCGGAAGAGGCCCTCCAGGAGGCCGTCGTCGGGGTCGGAGGAGGAGGCGTAGACGACGGTCCCCTCGTTGACGTACAGGGCCCGGTTCACCGCCCCGTCAGAGAGGGTGAAGATGCCCGTCTCCCGCTCCCGGTGGAGGGACATGAGGAGCGTCGGAAGGCGGATGTCGGAGAGGTTACCGGCGAGGGTGACGTCGGGGCTCATCCCATCCTCAGGGGAAGCGCTTCAGGGGCCGGGCCACCTGGATGTCGTTCTTGGTCTGGCTCTTGATCCGGTACATGGCCTCGTCGGCCCGCTTGATGAGGTCCTCCTTGGTGAGGGCGTGGGCGGGGTAGCTGGCCAGGCCGAAGGAGCCGGTGATCTCGATCCCCCCCGTCTCCTCCAGGAGGAAGGGGGTGCTGGCCAAACGCTGGCGGATGCGCTCCGCCACTTCCAGGGCGCCCTCCCAGGAGGTCTCGGGAAGGACGATGCAGAACTCGTCGCCGCCGTACCGAACCACCTTGTCAATGGAGCGGACGGCGTTCATGATGCGGGCCGCCGCCTCCTGGAGGGTGCGGGAGCCCATGGCGTGGCCGAAGCGGGTGTTGACCTCCCGCAGCCCGTCGAGGTCCAGGAAGATCAGGCTCAGGGGGTTGTTGTACCGCCGCGCCCGCTCCATCTCCTCCGCCAGGTAATCTTCGAAGAAGCGCCGGTTGAAGGCCAGGGTGAGGTCGTCCTTGGTGATGAGCTCGTTCATCCGCCGGGCGGTGAGGGCGTTCTTCAGGGCGAAGGAGAAGTCGGGCAGGACCCTCTCCAGCAGGCGGAAACCCTCGGCGTGGAGGAGGGTGGAGGAAAGGTTCTCCTCCTTCACGGTGAGGACGAGGAGCCCGGCGTAGTCGTAGACGAGCTGGAGGGGAAAGAAGGCGGCGGAACCCACGAGGGCCCCCTCCTCGGGGGCGGCGGGCCGGTCCGAGCTCGCCGGGCCGTACACCTTGAACTTGGGGATCATGTCCCGGACCAGCGCCTCCACCTCGGAACGGGAGAGGCCGAAGCGGTCGGCGGGGGTCCGGGTGCCCGGGAATCCCGCCCGGAAGATCCGCTCCACGTAGTGGCCCTTTTCCCCCAGGAGCATGAGGATGCCGTAGTCGGCGGCCAGGTGGTGGAGGAGGGAGTTGAGGATCTCCTCCGCCACCGTCTGGAGTTCGAAGGACCGGAAGGTCCGGGCGAGGTCCCGGTAGAGGTCCAGCTCCAGGCCGGGCGGAAGCCTCCGGAGGGCCTTCACGGAAGGCTCCTTCGGCGAAGCTCCGTCTTGCCGCCGCCCGGTGGGGGCATCATCCGGTCCCTCCCGGCCATGGTCCCTCCTTGCCGCGGCCTCACTCCCGGACGGACTTGAGGAAGCTGCCCAGGAACTCCACCGGCACCGGGAAGACGATGGTGGAGGCGTTTTCCGCGCTGATCTGGGTCAGGGTTTGGAGGTACCGCAGCTGCATGGTGATGGGGTTCTGCGCCATGATCTGCGCGGCGTTGGCCAGGGTCTGGGCCGCCTGGAACTCGCCGTCGGCGTTGATGATCTTGGCCCGCTTCTCCCGCTCGGCCTGGGCCTGGAGGGCCATGGCCCGCTGCATGTCCTGGGGAAGGTCCACCTGCTTGATCTCCACCAGGGAAACCTTGATCCCCCAGGGATCGGTGTGCTGGTCAAGGACGCTCTGCAGCTCCTGGTTCAGCTTCTCCCGCTCGGAGAGGAGGTCGTCCAGCTGAACCTGGCCCAGGATCGAACGGAGGGTGGTCTGGGCCAACTGGGAGGTGGCGTAGACGTAGTTCTCCACCTGGAGGACGGCGTTGAGGGGACTGAAGACGCGGAAGTAAACCACCGCGTTGACCTTCACGGAGACGTTGTCGCGGGTGATGATGTCCTGGGGGGGGACGTCCAGGACGATGGTCCTCAGGGAAATCCGCACGATGGTGTCGAAGGGCTTGAAGACGAAGATGAGCCCGGGCCCCTTGGGCTGGGGAAGGACCCGGCCCAGGCGGAAGATGACCCCCCGTTCGTACTCCCGCAGGATGTTGATGCAGGAGAAGAGCCAGCTGACTACGATGAAGACGACGGCGATCACGGGGAAACTGAGCGGCGGCATCCTACCCTCCCTCGCCCGCGGGGGCGACCTTCAGCACCATGCCGTCCCGGCCCAGGACCTTCACCCGGGTACCGGCCTCGATGGGCTGGTCCGATACGGCGTTCCAGTACTCGCCGAAGAGAAAGACCTTTCCCGGAGCCGGAGGCCGGATGGCCTCCCGCACCTCTCCCGACATGCCCACGAGGCTCTCCTCGCCGGTGGCGACGGGGTTGCGGTGGGCCTTCACCGCCAGGGCCACCAGGAAGAAGAGGATCGCCGCGAAGGCGAGCACCACCGGAAGGACGAAGAGTAGAGACACGCGCAGCTCCGGTACGGGGCTGTTCCGGTAGAGGAGCAGGCTCCCGATCAAGAGCGACACCACGCCGCCCGTTCCCAAGATACCATAGGAAGCGACCTTCAGCTCCAACAGGAGGAAGGCGATCCCCAGCAGGATCAAAAGGAGGCCCACGGCGTTGATGGGCAGGAGCTGGGTGGAGAGGGCGAAGAGGAGGATGCAGATCCCCCCCAGGACTCCCGGCAGGATGAGGCCCGGCGCCTTGAACTCCGCGTAGAGGCCCACCACCCCCACGAGGAGAAGGACCAGCGTGAGGTTGGGGTTGGCCAGGCCGGAGAGGAGGCGCTGGCGCAGGGTGGGGTTCACCTCCACCGTTTCGGGGGAGGGGCCGAGCCGGAGGTCCACCTCCCGGCCGTCGAAACGCCGGAGGGAGCGTCCCGAAAGGAAGGTCCAGATCTCCGCCTCGCTCGCCGCCACGAGCTCGATGGCCCGCTGGTTGAGGGCCTCCTTCTCGGTGAGGGAGACGCTCTCCCGGAGCATTCGCTCGTAGACGGCGCCGTCGCGGCCCCGGTGCTCCGCCAGCGTGCGGGCGTGGGCCGAGAGGTCGTTGAGAATCTTTTCGAGCATGACCTCCTGGTCGGAGGAGGCCGGCCGCTGGGGAGTCTCCTTCTTTTCCGGTTCCCCGGGCTTCTCCGGCGCCGTAGGGAAGCTAAAAGGGAGGGCGCTCACCGGGTGGGCGGATCCGATGGTGGTCCCCGGGGCCATGGCGATGAAGTCGGCGGAGAGGGCGACCAGCGCCCCTCCCGAAGCGGCCCGGGCGTTGACGGGACTCACGTAGGCCACCACCGGGAGGGGAGAGAGGAGGATGGCCCGCTGGATCTCCTCCACGGCGCTCACGAAGCCCCCCGGCGTGTCGATGACCAGCAGAACCGCCTGGGCGCCGGTACGGGGAGCCTCCTCGATGCCCTTCTTCAAATACTCGGCGGTCACGGCGTGGATGGGCCCCTCGAGGCGGAGCCGCACCACGTCGGCGCTCCGGACCCCGCCCGGGAGAAGGGCCCCGAGAAGAACCGCCACCGCCGCCGCCCGAAGATCCCTCATCGCCACGGATTCTCCTCTCTNCGTAGTATCGGCCCTCTCCGAAGGGCTGTCAACGGAATGGCGAGGCGAGAGGAGGGCCGGGCCCCCCTTGGGGCCGTCCAAGATCCACGGGGGAGGTTTTCTCTCGCCTCTCGCCCGAAAAAGGAAAGCCGCGAGCAGGGGGAAGAAGAGTGAAGAGTGAAGAGTGAAAAGAACCCTCCCCGATCTCCCTGACCTCCCTGTTCAAGGCTTTGTTTTTTTCTCATCTCCTCATCGCGTCTGCACCCCGAAACACCTCATCCCCCAGGGGACGGCGCCGGTCCCGGAGATTTTTTCGAGCCATGGCGGAGAGGCAGGGAGCCCGCTCAACCTCCCGCCGCCCGGCGGCGGAGGTCCCACAGCTTGGCGTACTTGAGGAAGACGCCGTAGACCGCCAGGTAGACGGCGATGACGCCCGGAATGCCGTCGAGAAAACCCAGGCGGAGGATGTACTGCTTGACGAAGCGGAAGGCGGGCCGGAGGGCCACGTTGACGAAGCCGGCCCGCTTGCCGTCCTTCAGGTCCTGCTCGGCTCCCCAGGTGGTGTACCGGTCCAGCTTGGCGAGGTACTGCTCCCAGGAGCGGAAGGTGTCGTGGAGGAGGAATCCCTTCAGGCGGCCGGCCGAGCGGAAGCCCTCGATCTCCGCGTGGACGCGCCGGTCCTGGTACCGGCATTGGCGGCGAAAGAGGCGGATGACCGAGTCGGTCTGCCAGCCCCCAAAGCGCATCACGCGCCCGAAGAAGAGGTTCCGCCGCCGGACCCAGTAGGCGTCGTGGGCCGGACCGGAGGCGAGGAGCCTTACGATCTCCTCCCGGAGCTTCTCCGTGCACCGCTCGTCGGCGTCCAGCAGGAAGACCCAGGGGTAGGTGGCCCGGGGAATGGCCCAGTTCTTCTGGGCCGCCGAGTAGCCGTACTCGTGGACCTCCACCCGGACTCCCGGCAGGGCGGCGGCGGCCTCGGCGGTCCCGTCGGTGGAGGCGGCGTCCACCACGACGTAGACCTCGTCGGCCCAGGAGACCGAGGCCACGGCTTCGGCGATCTGGTGGGCCTCGTTCCCCGCCGGTATGAGGGCCGTCACCCGTTCCCGCTCCACCTGGAGTTCCCTCCCGGCGGCCATCTTACCCCACCGAACTCCTGTCCAAAAATCCTAGGCGGGGAGGTTTTCCGCCTTTCACCCGGAGCGAAGCGGAGGGTGAAAGGCAGGCCGCAGGATTGGGCCTTGGGCGAGGAGGACGAGGCGGGCGAACCGGAGGCGTACTTCGGTACGTTGAGGATTCGAACGCCGAAGTCCGACAAAGCCCAAGGTCCGGGACTTGCGGCCTACCCGGTGGATGTACTCCTCCGGCAGGTGGGGAACGTCGAAATTCACCACGAGGTCCAGGGCCTCGACGTCGATGCCCCGGGCGGCGATGTCCGTGGCCACCAGGACCTGGAAGCGTCCCTTCCGGAAGCCCTCCATGGCCTCGGTCCGCTGGGCCTGGCTGCGGCCCCCGTGGATGCGCGCCGAGGAGACGCCGCGGCGCAGGAGAAAGTCCGCCAGCCGGTTGGCCCGGTGCTTGGTCCGCGTGAAGACGAGGACGCTGGCCGCCTGGGGCCCCTTGAGGATTTCCAGAAGCAGGTGGGACTTGAGTTCGGAAGGAACGGGATAGGCGGCGTGGGTGATGCCCCGGGCGGGGGCGGACTTCCGCTCCACGTTGAGGGCCACCGGGCGCACCATCATCTCCCCGGCCAGCTCCACGATGGGCAGGGGCAGGGTCGCCGAAAAGAGAAGGGTTTGCCGCTTTTGGGGAAGCCGTGACAGGATGCGCTTCACATCGGGGAGAAATCCCATGTCCAGCATACGGTCGGCCTCGTCCAGAACCAGGAAGGAAAGGGAGTCCAGGCGGGTGTAGGGGTACTGCAGGTGGTCCAGCAGACGGCCCGGCGTGGCGATGACCACTTCCACCCCGCGCTTCAGGGCCCGAACCTGGGGCTCCATGCCCACGCCGCCGTAGATGGCCGCTCCCCGGATGGGAGTATGGCGGGCCAGGGCGGCGAGGTGGTCGGCGATCTGGGCGGCGAGTTCCCGGGTGGGGGCGAGGATGAGGGCCCGGGTCCCCTGGGCCGGGTGGTCGAGGAGATGCTGGAGGATGGGCAGGAGAAAGGCGGCGGTCTTGCCGCTTCCGGTGGCGGCGGCGGCGATGACGTCCCGGCCCTCGAGGAGGGGCGGGATCGCCCGGGTCTGGATGGGAGTGGGTTCGGCAAATCCGAGATCGCCAAGGGCCTGAAGGAGGCGGGGGTGGAGACCGAAGGAGTCGAAGGTCATGGTTTCCTGGGACGCTCGCAACCGGTCGCCTGCGGCGGAACGGTCCTGCGTCGACTTCCGGCGTGGGTTTGGGGGGAAACGGTGGGATCGCCGGGGAAACCGCCGCCCTTGCCCGGGAGCGGCCCGCTTTTTGGCGGCGGGTCCCGTGGCGCGAAGGAACCTTTATCGCACGTTTTTGGAAAAATAGCAAGGACGGGGCCCCTCGTGCCCCTTCCGGTCAGGGGGCCGAGGCCATCCGGTTCCGAAGCCGCCGGAAGTCCTCCGTCTTGCGGAGGGACGGAAGGTCGGGGTCCTTCTCGCAGAGGGCGCGGTCCCGGAATCCGGCCGGCGGCCGAGGAGCGGGGTTGGGGAGGGAGATTTGCCATAGGTATCAAAAAGTTGCAAACGAAAAATTCGCATGCTATATTCAAACGAGACGGAGGAGGAGAACATGCGCCGTGTCCTATGGGGTGTTCTGATTCTCTTGACGACGTTCGCCGTTCAGGCGAGCTACGAGCCTCTCTGGCAGTACAATTGCCCGGAATCCGTCGTCTTCGCTCCCACGATGGCGGGGGACGGCTCGGTCTTCTTCGCCACCGGCGACGGAAAGATCCGCATGGTGGGACCCAACGGCCTCACCGGCTGGGAAGTCAAGGTTGGAGGGCAGGTGATCACCCCCCTCGTCCTCCAGGGCGGCATCCTCTACTTCGCCACCTCCGCCAAGGAGGTCCGGGCCTACGGAGCCTCCAACGGCAAGATGGCCTGGAAGACGGAGGTGGACGCCAACGCCGCCACGCCCCTGGCGCTCTCCCCCAACGGCCGGATCTACTTCGGCGGCGCCGACGGCGACCTTTACTGCATCGGCGCCGATGGAAGGACCAAATGGCACGTCCATTTGGGGAGCCAGGTGGGACCGCCCACCATCTCCCGGGACGGCACGGTCTTCTGCGCCGGCGACAACTTCATGCACGCCGTCAACGGCGACAGCGGCCACGTGATGTGGCGAAAGAACTTCTTCAACGCCTCCAAGGTCCCCGTGGCCATGGACCGCTACGACGACCTCTTCTACATCCGGGAGGGCATCCTGGACGTCTACGACGTCCACGGTTTCTTCCTCTGGGAGTTCCGTGACCCCGACGGGACCCTCATCCTCGTGAAGAAGTTCGCCCCGGTCATCTACGGGGACATCGCCGTCATCACCAACGACGGGGGAGGGGAGATCTACGGGGTGGACGTCTCCACGGGGACGATCCTCTGGACCTTCTCCGAGGTGAACACCGATTGGTCGCCGGCGGTGACCAGCCCCATGGCCGTGGACCGGGACGGGGTGGTGGCCTACCTGGACGGCACCGGGGTCATCGCCTGGTTCGACGCCGTGACCGGCGCCTTCTACGGCTACATGCCCAGTATGGGCAGCGGCAAGGAAGCGGTTCTTGGCGGCGTGGGTGTTCAGGGCCGCCTCGTCACCCGGACCGGCGCCGGCAGCAAGATCCTCGCCTGCTACGCCGTCCCCGCGGGACCGGGCGGCCCCTGGAGCCAGTTCGGGATGAGCCCCTGGCACGTCCAGCGGAGCGATGAGGCCCCCTTCTGCAGCATTGCCACCCCCCTGGACGGGGAGGTGATCTCCGGCTCCTTCACCGTGAACGCCACCGCCTCCGACGACAACGCCGTCAAGAAGGTGGAACTGTACATCGGCAACGCGAGGGTCGCCTCCAGCGACGTGGGAACCCTCCTCTGGTCGGCCAACTCCGCCCTCATGGACGACGGAACCTACTCCCTCACCTTGCTGGCCACCGACGGCGCGGGCAACGTGGGCACCGACACGATCACCGTCACCTTCTCGAACCCGACGCCCGTCCACGGCCGGAGCCAGGGCCCCCCCACCTTCGCCTGGCTCCCCAACGGCACCGACAACCGCTACCAGGTGATCCTCTCCATGGAGCCCACCTTCACCACGCCGGTGGTGACCAGCGCCACGGGTCGGTCCAAGTGGATCCGCGGAACCGCCTGGACCCCCTCCAANAAGAAGTGGGACAAGGTCCTCGCCGCCGCCAACCTNAANCCTTCCACCACCGTCCCCGTCTACTGGCGCGTCATCGGCAAGATCGGCGGCGAGGTGGTCACCCGCTCCTTCATCCTCGACAAGGCCCACTGAGGGCCGTTTTACGAGGTTCCGAGGGGCCGCCGTTCGGGCGGCCCCTTTTTTTCGGGCGGGGAGTTGGAGAAGAAAAAGTAAAAAGTGAAAAGTTGAGATGGGGGTTTCTTGGAGGACGATAGCCTGGGGTATGCTATCCGGGCGTGCCTGGGGGGAAGGGGAGGGACGCCATGGCCGAGAAGCCCCTGTCCACGACGTCGAAGGAAGCGGTGGAGGCCCGGGAGCGGGAGTGGCTCAAGAAGGTCTACCGGGGCGGAAAGGCCCCGGAATTCACCTTTCGGGCGGTCCTTTCGGGGATGGTCCTCGGCGTCCTCATGTCCTTCTCCAACCTTTACGTGGGCTTCAAGACCGGCTGGACCCTCGGCGTCTCCATCACCGCCAGCATCCTGGGCTTCGCCCTCTTCCGGAGCCTGGAGAGGACCCTTCCCTTCCTTCGGAAAAGGTCCTTCGGAGACCTCGAGAACAACATCAGCCAGTCGGTGGCCTCGGCGGCGGGGTACATCGCCTCGGCGGGCCTGGTCTCGGCCGTGCCGGCCCTCATGATGGTCACCGGGAAGACGCTTCCCGGCTGGAAGATCAGCCTCTGGGTGGCCACCCTGACCCTGCTGGGCCTCACCATGGCCATCCCCATGAAGCGCCAGATGATCAACGTGGAGAACCTCAAGTTCCCCACGGGTTTCGCCACCGGCGAGCTCCTCAAGACGATGTACGCCGAGGGCGGTGAGGCCCTCCGAAAGGCCCGCCTGCTCCTCTCGGCCCTGGGCGCCGGCCTCGTGGTGGCCTGGAGCCGGGACGGCGTCCTGGGCTACCCCCTCTTCCGGGGGTTTCGGGCGGTGACGGAGGCGGGCGTCGTGCAGTGGAAGCGGCTCCTGCCGGCCATCCCCGCCACCTTCGTTCCCCAGTCGTGGACCGCCTTCGGCCTGCCCTTCTCCCGCCTGACCCTCTCCTTCGAGGGAAGCCTCATCATGGTGGGGGCCGGGGCCCTCATGGGCATCCGGGTGGGGGCCAGCCTTCTGCTGGCCGCCATCCTCAACTACGGCTTCCTGGCCCCCCTCTTCATCCGGAGGGGAGACATCGTCCATTCTCCCCCCCGGGTGGCGGCGCCGTGGGCCTTCGGAGAGGCCCCCTCCCTTTCGGCGGCGAGGGACCTCTCCTTTCCCCTCACGGTGAAGGCCGGGGAGACCCTGGCCTTCTCCCTGGAGGAGGAGGGGGCGGCCCCCCGCCTCCTGGCCCTCTCCTGGAGCCGGGACGCCCGCTACCGGAACGCCGGAGAGCTTCTCGGGGCTCTTTCGTCGCCGGAGGTGGAGCCGGGAACCGCCAACCCCTTCCACGGCGTCCTCGCTTTCCAGTACGACCGCGCCACCCGGCGGCTGGTGGCGGCGGCGGCCTCGGTTCCCGCGCGGCCCGCCTCCCTGGCCGTCCTGGGGGCAGGGGAGGCCCCGCCCGCCTTGGGCTTCGCCGCCGGATCCGCCGGCCGTTCGCGGGCCTTCCCCCTGGACCTTCCCGCGGGGACCCGGCTTCTCGTCCGGACGGGAACGATGACCGGGCCCCGGACGGAGTTCGCGACGGAGGAGCTGGCCTTCACCTGGGAGCGGCCGGCCCGCTACGCCACCCCCGAAGCGCTCCTCGAGGCCCTGAACGGGAAGGACCTTCCCGGCGGAGGCCCCAATCCCNTGGCGGGAAAGGTGACCTTTTCCATGGAGCGGCGACGCCTCGCCGCCACGGCGCCCGCCCTCACCCAGTGGGACGCCTTCGTGGAGGTGCTCCCCTCGGACGGGGCCGCCCTCCTGGGATTCGCGGGGGGGGAGAAGCGGACGGTTCCCTGCGGCGGCTTCCGGAGCATCGTCCAGTGGTCCATGTGGCCCGGAGTGGCCATGATGGTGACGGCGGGGCTCCTGTCGTTCTTTATGCAGTGGCGCACGGTCCTCCGGGCCTTCTCGGGCCTTAGGACCATGTTCGGCAAGCGGGGAGCGGCGGGGGAGGAGGACCCCCTCGCGGCGGTGGAGGTGCCGGGCTCCTGGTTCGCCGCGGGCTTCGTCCTCTCGGGGGGGGCGGCGGTGCTCCTGCAGATCGCTTTCTTCGGCATCTCCCCCTGGATGGCGGTGCTGGCGGTCCTCATGACCTTCTTCCTGGCCATCGTCGCCTGCCGGGCCACCGGCGAGACCGACATCACCCCCGTGGGGGCCATGGGCAAGATCACCCAGCTCCTGTACGGGGCCCTGGCGCCCGGCAACATGACCGCCAACCTCATGACCGCCAACGTCACCGGAGGGGCCGCCACCTCCTCGGCGGACCTTCTGCAGGGCCTCAAGTGCGGCTACCTGCTGGGAGCGAGCCCGCGGAAGCAGTTCTTCGCCCAGATGCTGGGGATCGTCACGGGGGCGGCCCTCTGCGTTCCCGTCTACCAGATCCTGGTCCCCTCGGCGGAGGTCCTCGGCACCGACCGCCTCCCCGCCCCCGCCGCCCAAGTCTGGGCGGGGGTGGCCCTCCTCCTCTCCAACGGCCTCAAGGCCCTTCCGGTGAGCGCCCGCTGGTCCCTGCTGGTGGGGGGCCTTCTGGGCATCGCCATCACCCTCCTGGAGAAGTACTTTCCCAAGAGCCGGAAGTTCTTGCCCTCTCCCACGGGGATGGGGATCGCGCTGGTCATCCCGGCTTTCAACAGCGTCTCCATGTTCCTGGGAGCCCTCGCCGCCTGGATCGTCGAGAAGCGCCGAGAGGCCTGGAACGAGGCCTACACCGTCCCCATCGCCTCGGGCCTCATCGCCGGCGAGAGCCTCATGGGGATCACCGTAGCGCTCCTGGCGAACGTGCTGAGGTGGGTGCCGTAGACGGGACGATCCCGCCGCCGGAAAGCCGGGGAAAAGAGCCCAGGGCGAAGAGAGCGAAGGGTAAAAGGGAGCCGTCGGGGGGCTCTGGGGAGGACTTTTTCCTTCCCCTCACGCCACGCCGTTGCGGACGGAAAGGCCCCGCCGGCCCAGTTCCCGCACCACCGCGCCGTACGCCGTCCCCACGTCCTCGGGACGGTGGGCGTCGGAGGAGAGGACCACCTCCCGCCCGCCCAGCTCCCGGTATTCCTCCAGGATGGCCCATCCGGGGTAGGGTTCGCTGAAGCCGGCCCGGTAAGCGCCGGTGTTCACCTCCAAAAAGACCCCCAGATCCAGGCAGGCGGTGAGGACGCGGCCGATCTCTTTTCGGTAGTGCTTCATCCAGAAGTCGCCGGTGAGGCGGTGGCGGCGGCGGGAGTACCGCTTGGGAAAGTCCAGGTGGCCCAGGCAGTCGTAGAGGTTGCTCTCCACCGTCTCCAGGCAGGCCTTGAAGTACCCGTGGAGGCCGTCCTCCAGAGGAACCTCCTCCCCCTCCAGGCGGGAGACGAAGGTGGAGATTTCCTCGCTCCCCACCGTGTGAACGGAGCCGATGACCCAGTGGAAGCGGCGGGCGTGGAGGAACTCCCGGATCTCGGGGGCGAAACGCTTCTCGTGGCTCACCTCGGCCCCGAAGCGGAGCTTGAGGTCGGGAGCGAGGGAGGCGGCCTCCTCCCACGCCTCCCGGGCCTTTTCGTAAGAATAGGCGCCGAAGCCGGGGTCCCGGGGGTTCAGTTCCAGGTGGTCCGTGAGCACAAGGCCCGAAAGGCCCACCCGCCGGGCGGCGGCGACCAGCTCCTCCAGGGTAGACTCCGAGTCCCAGGAAAAGGCGCTGTGGACGTGGTGGTCAAGCAAGGCCCCGTACATGGAAAACGATTATACGGCGGGGCCTTGCCGGGGGGAAGGGAGACGCCCCTTCCCAAATTCCGCGATGGATTGGTCTTGCCTTCGCTGAAGTAGGTGCTAAACGAGGGAAAGGCTTTATCTCTCCGACGGGGAGGGGCCATTCCCTCCCCGCTCCACGGGCAAAGCCCGTGGAGCCTCACCCCACCCTTGGCGCATTCTTCG